>Ga0209536_100003925_pt1 | contig 23647 bp, 21 predicted proteins | sample DeeMarSeWOR28_12_FD_187461 | JGI IMG/M metagenome (GOLD analysis project Ga0209536, IMG submission 187461) | Marine sediment microbial communities from White Oak River estuary, North Carolina - WOR-2-8_12 (SPAdes) (version 2) | ecosystem: Environmental > Aquatic > Marine > Intertidal zone >...
TCAGCGCTCGGCGGTGATCACCACGCGCCGGTTGGCCGCACGCCCGGCGGGCGTGTCGTTGGGCGCGATGGGCTGCGACTCGCCGAAGCCGACGGCGGTCATCTGCGACCGGGGGAAGCCGCCGGCCGCGAGGTAGTCGCGGACCGAAAGTGCCCGTCGCTCCGAGAGATCCTGGTTGTAGGAATCGGAGCCGACGCTGTCCGTGTGCCCCGCGATCTGCACGCGGATGCTGGCTTTTACGTCCGGCGGGAAGTCCTTGAGGGTCGAAAGCGCAGCTTCGAGCTGCCGGCGATCTTCCGCAGCGAGCTCGTCCGAGTTGGATCCGAACTTCAGGCTCAGCGTTGCTTCCACGAAGCAGCCGATCTCGTCGACCTTCGTCCCAGGCGCGGTATTCGGGCAGCGGTCCTTGTCGTCGTAGACGCCGTCGCCGTCGGAATCCTTCGGCGGCGGGGGCGGCGGCGGTGGGGGCGGCGGTGGCGGCTCGGCTGCCCGGGTTTCCACCACGCGGGCCGGGCCGAAGGCGTACTGGAAGCCGATGCCGACCACGAGGTCGGAGAAGTCGCTGTACACCGGGTCCCCGTCCGCGAAGTCGTAGCGAACCTTGACCTCCGGGCGGATCTGCAGCTTGCGGGACTCGTCGGCCTTCTCGAAGGCGTCGATCAGGATGCCGACGCCGGCCTCGACCATCGCGTCCTCGCTACGGCCGGTCGCCTTGAAGTCCTTCGACAGCATCCCGACGCCCAGGTTGAAGTAGGGCGACGCCTTGGCCTCGGGATAGAACAGGCGCAGCGCGTTGATCGAGAAGCTCGTCGTCTCCAGCTTGCCGGGGGTCGGCGGACCTTCGTGCCAGCCCTGGGCGAGGTTCAGCTCGAAGTTCCAGCGCTCGTTCAGGCCGAAGCCGAAGCCGGCGCCGATCTGGTAGCCGTCGTCGACGTTCCTGTCGCGGTCGACGATCACCATGTCGACCCGCGGGAAGACCAGGTACTTCATTCCCGCGTTGTCACCCGCCTGGGCGGGCAGGCCCGCGAGGCCGATCACGGTCGCGACGCCGAGGGCAATGGCCTTGTTCATGGAGGTCTCCTGTCTGCGTCCGTCCGGGCGCGATTCGAGTGTCGTTGGCGCACGGCGAGTCGGGAATAAAGCGGTTCCCGTGGCCCGCATCATAGCGGATGGCCGCGAGGCCGCCATAGCGTGAGACCGAAGCGCCGGGTCAGTCGGAGTCTGGCTCCCCGATCTCTATGTGGTGACCGGCCTGGATGCCGAGGCGCTCCGACGTGCCCCCGGGAATCTCGAGGACGCAGGTGACGGGAGCCGTCGACAACAGGGGAGCCGTGGAGAGCGGCTCGGCGCGCTCGATGATGTTCACGATCCGGCCCCGATCGTCGATGAACAGCAGGTCGAGCGAGATGTACGTGTTGCGCATCCAGAAAGAGGCGTACTCCGGCCGACCCAGAAGGAACAGCATGCCGCGATCGGGATCGAGCGAGGTGACGTACATGAGGCCGCGGGCCTTCTGCCAGGGCGTGCTGGCGACCCACGCCTCGAAGGCGTGGCGGGCTTCGCCCGTATCGACCAGGACCTCCCGCGTGGGCAGGCCCTCCAGCCAGCGCGTGACGAGCGGGTCGTTCGCCTCGCCGGCGCCCGCGCCGGGGGTCGCGAGCCAGATCGCCGCGACGAGCGCGAGCCACGCGAGGGGGCCTTCGCGTCTCACGGCGGTTCACCGTCTCTGCCGGATTCCGCCGGCTCGCCGCGCAGCGTCACCCGGCCGCGGAAATCGAACCGGGTCAGCAGCACGGCCCCGCTGTCGTCGAGCGCCCGCGCGGGCTCCGTGCAGAAGCCCCGCGCCTCGACTGCCCAAAGCCGGGAGTCCTCCTCGGCGTTTTCGACCCGCTCCTGGAAGACCTCGTCCAGCAGGCAGCGGTCCTCTCCGAGCGTGCCGAAGATGCGGCCTGCCGACTCGTCGAGCACCGTCACGTTGACCGGCACCGCGCGTGCGTTCTCGCCCTCGGCGAGCACCGGCGGCGCGAAGACGATAGCGAGCTGGCCGCCGCCCGGCAGCCGGCCGGCAAAGCGCAGGCGCAGCCCCTGGCCGTCGGGCCGCAGCATGCCCGTGCAGTCGAGCTCGCCGCCGCGCCAGTCCAGATCGGCCTCGATCGCTCCGCGCAGGCGGGCCGTGAGGAACCCCGTGCCGTCCGGCAGGCAGGTGGGGCCGGGGCTCGCCGTGTCCGCGGCGAGCCCGGCGCCGAGAAGGATCGAGAGCGCTGCAGCGAGAAGTCCGGCCATGCCCGTCCCGGGCATGGCCGGGGGTCCCTCAGTCGGCGCGGGATTGCGCCACGAGGAGGTGCTTGGCCAGCCCGCCGTGAATGGTGCCAATGCCGCGCATCAAATGCAGCATCAGCGTGATCACCAGGATCCCCAGCGGGATCGCGACGAGTCCGATCATCGGGTCCGGCGCGTAGTAGACCTCGTCGACGTGGATGCCGCCCTGCGGTGCGAAGAGGGCTGCGACGGGCGCGACGATGAGGCCGATGCCGATCGCAAAGCCCGTGACCGTCGCGGTGAAATAGACGATCCCGAGCGGCAGCATCAGCAGGAAGTACAGCATCGTCGTCCAGGTGCGGCGGTCGACGAGCATGTCCTTGATCCGCTGCATCACGGGCTTGCCCTTCTGCGGGTACGGCGGGCGCCGCGGCATTCGCTGGCCGAGCAGGCCCTCCACGAGCCGGCCCTCGGCGAGCGCCAGCACGCGGGTGAAGCCGACGAACAGCAGGAAGAAAGGGATGCCGATGATCAGCACGGCGAGCCCCGCGGAGATCGACAGGCCGGTCACCACCACGGTGAAGTAGACGATGCCGGTGCCGAGCGCGAGCAGCGCGTAGAACAGCGCCGTCCAGGCGCGGGAGTCTCCAAAGACGCCGAAGAATCGCCCGAGCGCCGTGCGGTGCTCCTTGGGCTTCGGCGGCGCGAGCGCCGTGCGAACCTGTCGCTCGGTCGTGCGGTAGGCCTCGGCCACCTCGTCCGGCGCACCGTAGGTGCTCGCGATGACCTCGAGCACGTCGGCCTCCGACTTGTCCGGGTTGGCGCGCACCTCGGCACGCAGGTATTCCTCCGCATCGTAGAGCGCGTCCTGGATGAGCGCCGGGTCCTCGCCGGCAAGCGCTGCCCTAAGTGCCGCCAGGTACTGCTCGATGGAGCGCGGTGCGGCCGCAGTGTTCATGACCTCTCCCCCGTGGTCTCGATGAATTGGTTGACGAAATCCCGCGTACCCGACCAGATGTCGCGCCACTGGGCCAGGGTCCTCCGGCCCGTGGGCGTGATCCCGTAGTACCGCCGAGGCGGCCCGGAGTAGGAGGGCACGACGCGGCTCGACAGCAGGCCCGCCGCCGACAGGTTGCGCAGGACGGGGTACAGGGCGCCCTGCTTGACGAAGGTGCCCTCGCCGGCCTGATGCTGAAGCCGCTTGGCGATCTGGTAGCCGTAGAGGTCCTCCCCGGCCTGGTCGAGCACGGCGAGCAACACCAGCGCGACCAGCCCCGCGTTGAGCTCCTTCTGGAACTTGCGCGACAGCGCGTCGAGGTCGCTGGCATCGGCTTCGGGGTCGTACTCCGTCTGGGCACCCATTACGAGATCCTCAGCAGTATGAGGTGCAGTATATTACTAACTTCGTAATAGTCAACAGGCCTCGGGATAAACGGGATTGCAGCCCTGCCGGCCGTGGCTACCATGATGAACACCCTCTTGCGGGAGCTCGCCGTGGAACCAGGGACCGCCGGCCGCCGTCGCTCGGGCCGCTTCGTCAGTCGTCTCACCCGGGGCACCATGGCCATCGTGATGGCGGGGGGGCGCGGCGAGCGGCTCAAGCACCTGACCGAGCATCGCTGCAAGCCGGCGACGCCCTTCGGCGGCAAGTTCCGCATCATCGACTTCGTCCTGTCGAACTGCGTCAACTCGGGCATCCGGCAGATCGCCATCCTCACGCAGTACAAGGCCCACTCGTTGATCCAGCACGTGCAGCGAGGCTGGTCGTACCTGCGAGGCGAGTTCGGCGAGTTCATCGACGTCATCCCCGCGCAGCAGCAGGTCGGGGAGCACTGGTACCGGGGAACGGCGGACGCCGTTTTCCAGAACCTCGACTACATCCGCGAGCACCGGCCGACGCACGTGCTCGTGCTGGCGGGCGACCACGTCTACAAGATGGACTATGGCCCGATGATCGCCTGGCACCTGGAAAAGGGTGCGGACATCACCGTAGGCGTGGTCGAGGTCTCGACCGAGGAGGCGCGCGAGTTCGGGGTGCTGACTGTCTCGCCGGACGAGAAGGTCCTGCGGTTCAGCGAGAAGCCGGAGAATCCCGACCCGATACCCGGGCGCGAGGGCGTGGCGCTGGCCTCGATGGGCATCTACGTCTTCAAGACGCGCCTGCTCGAGCGCGTGCTCGAGGAGGACGCCTTCAATGCGGACTCCAGTCACGACTTCGGCCGCAACATCATCCCGGCCGCGATCCACAAGCGCTCCGTCTACGCCTACCGCTTCGAGGACGTGAAGACCCGCGCGCAGAGCTACTGGCGCGACGTGGGCAACGTCGATGCCTTCTACGAGGCGAACATGGAGCTCGTCTACGTGGCGCCCGAGCTCAACCTCTACGACGCCCAGTGGCCCATCTGGACTTATCAGGTGCAGCAGCCGCCGGCCAAGTTCGTGCTGGACGAGGAGGGCCGGCGCGGCTTCGCCGTCAATTCCATGGTGGCAGGCGGCTGCATCATCTCGGGCGCCGCGGTGCGCGAGTCGCTGCTCTTCTCCAACGTGAGGGTCGAGGAGGGCTCGCAGGTCGAAAAGGCCGTGGTCCTGCCGGGCGTGCGCATCGGTCCCGGCTGCCGGATACGCCACGCGGTCATCGACGAGGACACCGAGATTCCCGCGGGCACGGTCATCGGCTACGACCGTGAGGCGGATGCGCGGCGGTTCTTCATCACGAAGAACGGCGTGGTGCTGGCGACGGCGGACATGTTCCGCGACGCGAGTTGAACGCCGCCTTCGACGACGACCGCCTGCGGGTCGTCCTGTGCTGGGTGATGCACCAGCCGCAGTACCGCGACCTCGCGACCGGCGAGGCGCTGAGGCCCTGGGTCTACCTGCGCGGCATCAAGGACTGCGTCGACCTGGCAGTCCACCTCGAGTCCGTGCCGGGCGCCTGCGCCGTCGTGGTGTTCTCGCCGCTGCTGCTCGAGCAGCTCGACGAGTACGCTTCGCGGCTGGCTGCGCACCTGCGATCGGACTCGCCCGTCGGCGACCCGATCCTGGCGCTGCTGACCCCGGGGGGCGTCCCGGCCGACAGGGACCGGTGGCCCGCCCTGGCTCGAACCTGCCTGCAGTCTCATCCCGAGCACATGATCGCCCGCTTCGAGCCCTACAACGAGCTCGCCCGGCTGGTCCGCGAGTTGCTGGCGGCCGGCACGCTCGGCGACGCCCCGCCGGAGCTGCTCACGGACCTCGCCGTCTGGTTTCACCTGGCGTGGCTCGGCGAGTCGGTGCGCGAGGGCGACCCGCGGGTGCGGGCGCTGCTCGAGCGCCGGCGTCACTTCGCGGCTGCCGAGCTCAGGAGCTTGCTCGAGTCCATCGCCGACGTCCTGGCAGGGCTCGTGTCGCGCTATCGGCGGCTGGCAGGCAACGGCACCGTGGAACTCGCCTTGTCGCCCTGGGGACATCCCGTGCTGCCGCTGCTCTTCGACTTCGCCTCGGCACGCGAGTCCGAGCCCGGTGTGGCGCTTCCCGACACGGGGCGTTATCCCGGCGGTGCCGACCGCGCGCGCTGGCACCTGGCGCGGGCCGTCCAGGTCTTCCACCGCCGCTTCGGCATCCGGCCGGCGGGCTGCTGGCCCCCAGAGGGAGCGCTCAGCGAGCCCGCGATCGCGCTGCTGCAATCCTTCGGCTTCGAGTGGGTCGCGAGCGGAGAGGCCGTACTCGGTCGCTCGCTCGGGGTCGCCGGCACCGCGGTCCCGTCGGAGCACCTGTATGCCGCCAACCGGCTCCCGGGCGGACGGGCTACGTGCTTCTTTCGTGACGACCACCTCTCGGACCTGATCGGCTTCACCTATCAGCAATGGAATGGCGAGGACGCTGCCGGGGACTTCGTGCGTCGCCTCGAGCGCGTGGCCGCCGCCAGCCCGGGGATCCGTGGCCGCGTCGTCACGGTGATCCTCGAAGGCGACGCGGCGTGGGAGTACTTCCCGCGAAACGGCTGGGACTTCCTGCGGGCGCTGTACGAGCGCCTCGCGTCGCACCCCAGGCTCGTCCTCTCGACGTTCTCCCGTTGCCTTCGGGAGGGCGTCGACCCCAGGCCACTCGACGGACTCGTGGCCGGCAGTCTCGCCGGTGGAAACCTGTCGACCTGGATCGGCAGCCCGTCCCGCAATCACGCCTGGGACCTGCTCTGCGAGGCCAAGCGGGTCTTCGACCAGGTCGTGGTGGAAGGCGGCCTCAGCGAGGAGGCGCAGCGATCGGCCGAGGTCCAGCTAGGGGTCTGCGAAGGCTCGGACTGGTTCTGGGGGCTCGACGAGCACGGTCGGTCCGGCCCTGTCAGTGATTTCGACGCCCTGTTCCGGCGCCATCTCAGCAACCTCTACCACGTGCTCGGGGAGCCGGTCCCGGCGACGCTGTCCGAGCGGACGTCCGGCGGCATTGCCGGGGCCACCGGGCCGGAGTCCGACTCGCCGGCTCCGTCGTCCCCGGTCGAGTCGCAACATTGAGACAGGCTGCAGCAGGGGGGCCGGTCCCAGCACCTTATACTTTGGGCGCCGCCACAAGGAGGATGGCATGCGATCTCTGGCTCCAGGCTCCGGGTTCAAGCCGCGTACCACCGGCCTCATCACGCTGACGCTGTGCGGCCTGCTCGGTGCGGGCTGCTCGTCGCTGATCCCGAAGCTCGAGACGCCGAGCCTGTCGCTCGTCGGGCTCGAGCTCGCCGAGGCGAGCCTGTTCGAGCAGCGGCTGCGCGTGCGCCTGCGCGTGCAGAACCCCAACGACATCACGCTTCCCGTGAGGGGTATTCACGTCAACTTCGAGCTGGACGGCGAGGAATTCGCGGAAGGGGTCACCTCGCGCGCCTTCGACGTGCCCGCATTCGGCGAGGCCGAGTTCGACATGATGGTCACGGCCAACGCCGCCACGGCGATTCTCCGGATCATCAACGCCGGCAAGGGTCGCGAGGGCCCGAGGGATTCCATCGACTATCGCATCAGCGGCAAGCTGAGCACGAGCCTGGGCCTGCTGCGGTCGGTGCCGTTCGAGGAAAGGGGTAGCATTCCCCTGCGCGAGCTGCGCGGCGGTTCCGCGAAGGCCGAAGCGGGCTGACTCCGCGCCCGGATCAGCGCCTCGCCGCGGCTGCCCGAGCGTACAGGTCGAGGTACTGCTCGAAGCGGCCGCGCCAGGAAAGATCGACGGCCATGCCGTTGGCGACCATGCGCTGCCAGGAGACCCGGTCCTCGTACAGCCCGCGCATCCGATCGAGCGCCCAGCGCACGGCACTCACGTCCGCGTCGTTGAACAGGATGCCGGTGCCCTGGCCGGTGGCCGGGTCGAACGGCGTCACGGAGTCCGCCAGGCCGCCCGTGCTACGGACGACCGGCACGGTGCCGTAGCGCAGGCTGTACATCTGGTTGAGTCCGCAGGGCTCGTAGCGCGACGGCATCAGGAAGGCATCCGCCCCCGCCTCGATCCAGTGGGCCAGCTCCTCGTCCTGGGTCTGGCGGAAGGCGGCGAGGCCCGGGTGCGCGCGCGCCAGGCCCGTGAAGAACTCCTCGAAGGTGGGATCGCCGCTGCCGAGCGTGGCGAGGGTGATGCGCCCCGCAGAGAGCTCGCCGGGCAGCACGTCGAACAGCAGGTCGATCCCCTTCTGCCAGGTGAGTCGCGACACCATTCCCACGACAGGCCGGTCGGCCCGGGCGTCGAGGCCGAGCCGGTCGCACAGCGCCTGCCGCATGGCGCGCTTGCCGGCCAGGTCGCCGGGACCGTAGTGATGCGGCAGGTAGGCGTCCGAGGCCGGATTCCACTCGTCGACGTCGATGCCGTTCAGGATGCCGACGACGCTGCCCGGCCGTTCCCGGAGCACCTGGTCGAGCCCCATGCCCTGCTCGGGCGTGGTGATCTCTCGCGCATAGGTCGGGCTCACCGTGCTGACGAGGTCCGCATCGATGAGCCCCTGCCTCAGCAGGTTGATCCGCCCGGCCTCGAGTTCCTCGCGATCGAGCCGCGCCGTTGCCGCGCCGAGCCCGAGGTCGGCAGAGGCCGAGGCGGACAGCACGCCCTGGTAGCCGAGGTTGTGGATGGTCAGCACGGAACGCGACTTCGCCAGGGTGGGCGAGGACGCGTACACGGTCTTGAGGTAGAGCGGCACGAGCGCCGTGTGCCAATCGTGGCAGTGCACGACGTCCGGCGCGAAAGACGTCCTTTCGCAGGTGTCGAGCGCGGCTCGGGACAGCAGCAGGAACCGGAGGTGCTCGTCGTCGGCCGAGCCGTAGAGGCCCGGGCGATCGTAGAGCGCAGGGCAGTCGACGAGCATGATCTCCGGCGCGCCGCCGTCGCGGCGCGCGCGCAGCACCCGGTACTCGTAGCGGTGCGCCCCGAACTGCAGCGACGCACGGTCGAGCCCGTCGACGGGCTCGATGGCGAGCCCACGACGGTCGATGTCCCGGTACAGCGGCAGGAACGTGCGAACGTCGTGGCCTTCCGCATGCAGGAGCCGCGTGAGCGCGCCGGACACGTCGGCGAGCCCGCCGGCCTTGGCCAGCGGTGCGAGTTCGGCCGTGACGAAGCAGACCTTGTACTTCTTCTTCATGCCGCGATTCTAGCGGCGTCTCCCCGCGACCGGCGCGCCCGAGAAGTCCGTCCGGTCGCGCAGGCTCAGGCCTGACCCTTGGGCTCTCCGCCCGAGTCGCTGTCCCCGGTCAAGTCCTCGTCCGGCTCGGGTTCCGCGGCGGGAGCCGTGGGCGGCTGGCCACCGCGCTGGCCGGCGAACATGCGCAGCATGCTGTCCTGCATGCGCGACCACATTTCCATGTTCTGCCGCGCCAGGTCCGCCATGGCGTTCATGGGCGGCGGCGCCGAGCTCAGCATTTGCGACACCTGCTTCTGCATCGACTCCTGCTGCTTCATGAAGGCGTCGACGCTGGTCTCGAGGTAGCGCGACATGAATTCCTGCATCGGCCCGCCGTAGAAGCGGATGATCGACTCGAGCAGGTGGGTCGACAGGATGGGCTGGCCGAACTGCTCCTGCTCGGCGATCACCTGGAGCAGGATGAGCCGGGTGATGTCCTCGTTGGTCTTGTCCTCTATGACGCGGATCTTCTCGCCGTCCACGATCAGCTGGCGGATGTCGGCCAGGGTGACGTGCTTGCTGATCGAAGCGTCGTAGAGCCGCCGGTTGGCGTACTTCTTGATCAGGCGTTCCTTGGGCATGGGGCCCAGTCTACCGGAACATCGTGCAGTGCGTTAATGCACCGCAGAAAGGCCCACCGTCCCCCTGTTGTGCCGGGCAGAAAAAAGGACGGTGGCCCGGAGGCACACCGTCCCGAGGGGGGATCGAAATCCGGTCTGGCTCAGGCGGCCTTCTTGGCGGCGGCGGCGTAGTCGGCCGCGGCCTGGTCGTACCACTTGGTGAGCTCGGCCTGCTGCTCGGTGGCCAGCTTGATCATGTCCTGGGACCGCTGCGTGGTCTTCTCGACCAGCTGGGTCGTCAGCTCGATCTGCTTGGCGGTGAGATCGTTGACGTCCTTGGCCTGGCTCGGCAGCTGCATCTGCTTGATCGCGATCTCGAGCAGCTCGCCGGCGAAGGCATACTGCTGGCGCGCGACGCGCTCGAAGCCCTGGACGGCCAGCGCATTGAACTTCAGGGCGGGCTCGAAGGCCTTCTTGGACGATTCGATGATCGCATTGAAATCGAAAGCGGGATTGGTCATGTTGCGTTCCTCGACGAGTTGCTTGGTGCGGGTCTTGCGTGGCGCTCGTTTCCGCGGAGCGGGTTTCCTGGGTCGCTTCGAGGTGGACGAGCTTCTCTTCATCTTGCGTCGCAGTATAGCGGGGGGTTTTGTGCGTTGCAACAAGAATTTTCCGAGGCTGCGCCGGGTGCCATTTCGCTTAGGATGAACGCCGACTTAGATTAGGAAAAACAACGACTAACGAATTTGGGAGAAGCTAGGGCGGGCGAAGGCAACGCTTACTGGCTCGAATCGCGATTTTGCGACGCAGTACAGATAGGGAAGGAGGAGGGGGCTCATCATGAGTGAACATAATTCGAATCCGCCCTGGCTCGACGCCTGGGTCTCCATGCAGCAGGACTTCTGGCAGAAGATGCTCTCCGGGCAGGCTCCTGCGGTACCGACCATGCCGGGTCCGGCGCAATTCATGCAGTTCTTCGGGGGCTCCGTGCCCGATTCGTCATCCGACGTCTCGCGCAAGATGCTCGAGTTCGGCGAGGGCTACCTGGGCGTGGCGCGCGAGTTCTGGAAGCTCGTGCAGGCCGCTGCGCCGGCCGGGGCGCCGACCGACGCACAGCGCCTCCAGCAGGAACTCGAGAAACTCAGGCACAGCTTCACGGAGGGCTTCGCCAAGCTCTACGGCGCGCCGCTCGGCGCCGACCTGATGTCCGCCTGGCAGCGCATGGGCGAAGCCGCGACCAGCGCGATGGGCGGGGCGGGACGGCAGCCATCCATTCCCGGCCTGCCGCCACTCGGGCTGACCCGCGAGAAGCAGGAGGCGATGGAGCAGCTCGGGCGCGCGGCCCTCCGCTACCAGCAGGCACTGGCGAAATTCGGCGAGCTGCTCGCGCGGGTCTCCGGAGACGCGGTCGACCGCCTTTCCCGCCGCGTGGTCAAGCACGCCTCGGGCGACGCTCCCATCGGCAGCTTCCGCGCCATGTACGACCTCTGGGTCGAGTCCGGCGAGGAGGCGTTCGCCGCGGCGGCGCACGGAGCCGACTTCGCCAAGGCGCAGGCAGAGCTGAACGACGCCCTCATGGAGTTGCGCGCGGAGCAGCAGAAGCAGGTGGAGGAGTGGGCGCGCTCGCTCGACCTGCCGACGCGCTCCGAGATCAACTCGCTCATCAAGCGTATCGGCACGCTGAAGAACCGGGTCCGCGAGATGGAGGAGGAGATCGAGCAGCTGAAGAAGGGGCGTGCGCCATGAACCCGTTCAACATCGCCGGGCAGGACGCCCTCAACGAGGTCCTGGAATTCAGCCGCAAGCTCGGCCGGGGCATCGACGCCGTGACCCGGGTGGGCGAAGTGCAGGTCGGCTGCTCGGACAAGGATCCCGTCTACAGCGAGGACAAGCTCACGCTCTATCGCTACCGGCCCCTCGCGGAGAGCGCGGGCCGGGCACCCATCCTGCTGTGCTACGCGCTCGTGAACCGGCCCTACATGGTCGACCTCCAGGAAGACCGTTCCCTGGTGCGCGGGCTGCTCGAGCGTGGACTGGACGTGTACCTGATCGACTGGGGCTACCCCGACGGGGCGGACCGGTTCCTCGAGATCGACGACTACGTCAACGGCTACCTCGACCGCTGCGTCGACCAGGTCCGCAAGGCCACGGGCTCGGACCGGATCAACCTGCTCGGGATCTGCCAGGGCGGGACCTTCAGTCTGTGCTACACGGCCCTGCACCCGGAGAAGATCGGCAACCTCATGGTCATGGTCACGCCGGTCGACTTCCAGACGCCGGAGAACCTGCTGTCGAAGTGGGCCCGCGACATAGACGCCGACAAGATGGTCGATACCATGGGCAACGTCTCGGGCGACCTGCTCAACGTCACCTTCCTGTCGCTGATGCCGTTCCGGCTGACCAGCCAGAAGTACGTCGCGCTCGCCGACATCATCGACGATCCGAAGCAACTCGAGAACTTCATCCGCATGGAGAAGTGGATCTTCGACAGCCCGGACCAGGCGGGCGAGACCTTCCGCCAGTTCATCAAGTGGATGTTCCAGGAGAACCGCCTGATGAAAGGCACGCTCGAGCTCCGCGGCAAGCGCGTGGACCTCAAGAGCATCCGCTGCCCGGTGTTCAACGTCTACGCCACGCAGGACCACCTGGTCCCGCCGTCCGCGTCGATCCCGCTCGAGGGCCTCCTCGGCACGGACGACTACAGCACCTTCGCTTTCAAGGGTGGGCACATCGGGATCTACGTGAGCGGCAGGGCGAAGCAGGTGCCCCAGGCGATCGCGGACTGGCTCGCGGCGCGCGCCTGAGCGCGTCGCGGGTTACCATCCGCGGCCTGCGGGACGGGACAGCGGAGGAAGAACGACATGTCGCGGGAACAGGCGCTCGCCACCCTGAAGGATAAGGTCGGGCAGGAGATTCACGAGAGCCCGTGGATCGAGGTGACGCCGGAGCGCGTGCAGGCCTTCGCGCACGCCACCGGCGATCACCAGTGGATCCACACGGACCACGAGCGCGCAGCGCGCGAGTCGCCCTACGGCGGGCCCATCGCGCACGGCTACCTGACCCTCTCGCTCTACCCGATGCTGCGGGGCCTGGTGGAGGAGGCGACGCCGATCTTTCCCGGCGTCAGGCAGGTCATCAACTACGGCGTCAACAAGCTGCGCTTCCCGAACGCGGTGCGGGTCGGCTCGCGCGTGCGCGCCCGGTGCACGCTGGTGCAGGTCGAGGAGGTCAAGGGCGGGCTGCAGCTCACCGAGAACTGCGCCATGGAGATCGAGAACGAGGCCAAGCCCGCCTGCGTGGCGGAGCTGATCATGCGCCTGTACTTCTGACGGCTGCGAAACCGTTCGCCCGGTCGACCCGAACCGGGATCCTGTGGCGGGCAATTGCCCGCCGATGCAATACTGGATCGCTTCGCCGCCGGCCCAAGGCGGCCGGAAACACCATGCAGCGCCTTCTGTCCATCGCCATCGTCGCGGCCGTCATCGCGGCACTCGCCTGGGTCTACGTCAGCCGCAGGCCCGAGACGACCTCCGGATCGACCGGCGGCCCGGCGGCGGCTGCGCCGGGCGGCGCGGCGCTCAGCAGCCGTGCCGTCCCGGTGGTCACCGTCCCGGTCGAGGAGACGCCCATGGCGGTCGAGATCGAGGCGCTCGGCACCGCGCGGGCCAACGAGGCCGTCGAGGTCACCTCCAAGGCGGGCAACATCGTGACGGCGGTGCGATTCCAGGAAGGGCAGCAGGTGGCTCGCGGCGAGGTGCTGATCGAGCTCGACGGGGCGCAGGCCCGGGCCGACCTCGCCGCCGCACGGGCGGCCCTCAAGGAGAGCCAGTCCACCTGGACCCGCAGCCAGGACCTGTTCGCTCGGCAGGCACTCTCCGAGTCCCAGCTCGAGCAGATCGAGGCGACGCTGCGCGCCAACGAGGCCCGGGTCGCGGCGGCCGAGTCCCGGGTCGCCGACACCGTGATCCGGGCGCCCTTCGGCGGCACCGTGGGCCTGCGGCGGGTCAGCGTGGGCAGCCTGGTGAACCCCGGCAGCGTCATCACGACGCTCGACGACATCAGCGTGATGAAGCTCGACTTCGACGTGCCCGAGACCTTCATCTCCGTCCTCGAGCCCGGACTCGAGGTCGAGGCGACCAGCATCGCCTACCCGGGCAGGACCTTCCGCGGCATGGTCGACTCGATCGACTCGCGGGTCGACCCGGTGTCCCGTTCGGTCACCGTCCGCGCGCGGATGCCCAACGACGAGCGTCTGCTCAAGCCAGGCATGTTCCTGGCCGTGCGCCTGTCGCGCGAGCCCTCGCCGGCGCTCGTCGTGCCGGAGTCGGCAGTCGTACCCGAGCGCGGCAGCGTGTTCGTGTTCGTGGTCGCCGAGGGCACGGCCGAGAGGCGCGAGGTCATGATCGGCCGGCGCCAGCCGGGACGGGTGGAGCTGCTGCGCGGGGTCAGCGCGGGCGAGCGGGTCGTCGTCGAGGGATCGCAGAAGATCCGCGACGGCAGTTCCGTGTCGGAGTCCGGGCCGGCCCCCGCGCCGGCCGCGGCCTCCGGATGATCCCGGTAGGATCCAGCCCGTGAAGCTGTCCGAGATCTCGATCCACCGACCGGTGTTCGCCACGGTCATCAGCCTGCTGCTGGTGATCCTCGGTCTGGTGTCGCTGTCGCGGCTGCCCGTGCGCGAGTACCCGGACGTCGACGCGCCGGTCGTCTCGATCGACACCAGCTACCGCGGCGCCGGCGCCAACATCGTCGAGGAGAAGATCACGCAGCTGATCGAGGACCGCATCGCGGGCCTAGAGGGCATCGACAAGATCCGCTCGACCTCGCGTGACGAGCGCTCCGACATCACCATCGAGTTCACCCCGGAGCGTGACCTCGACGCCGCCACGAACGACATCCGCGACCGCGTGGCCCGCGTGGCCGACGACCTGCCGCCGGAGGCCGACGCGCCCGACATTGCCAAGACGGATGCCGATGCCCAGCCCGTCATGTGGCTCAACCTGACCAGCGACCGCCTGTCCTCGCTGGAATTGACCGACTACGCCGAGCGGGTGCTGGTCGACCAGCTGTCCGCCTCGCCAGGCGTCGCCCAGATCCGCATCGGCGGCGCGCGCCGCTTCGCCGTGCGGATCTGGATCGACCGGCAGGCGCTGGCCGCGCGCCGCATGACCGTCGCCGACATCGAGGGCGCGCTGCGACGCGAGAACGTCGAGCTGCCGGCCGGAAGGCTGGAGTCGGTGGAGCGCGAGTTTGCGCTCAGGACCGACACGGGCCTCAAGCGAGTCGAGGACTTCCGTGCGCTGGTGATCGGCCGGGGCGCGGATGGCTACCTCGTGCGCCTCGGCGAGGTGGCCGACGTGCGCCTGGGCGCGGAGAACGAGCGCACGATCTCCCGCTCCGACGGCGTTTCCGGCATCAGCCTCGGGATCGCGCAGGTGTCCAAGGCGAACACGCTGCAGGTCGCGCACGGCGTGCACGAGACCGTCAGGCGTCTCAGGCCCGGCCTGCCGGAAGGCATGGTTCTCGACACGAACTTCGACCGCTCGGTGTTCATCGAGGCCTCGCTCAGGGAAGTGGGCATCGCGCTGGGCATCGCGCTGACGCTGGTGCTGACGGTCATCTACCTGTTCCTCGGCAACGTACGGGCCACGGCGATTCCCGCCGCCACGATCCCGGTCTCGATCATCGCGACGCTGACCTTCATGGCCGCGATGGGCTACTCCATCAACGTGCTGACGCTGCTCGGCATGGTGCTGGCCATCGGCCTGGTCGTGGACGACGCCATCGTCGTTCTCGAGAACATCTTCCGCCGCATCGAGCACGGCCAGCCGCCGCTGATCGCCGCCCTGGACGGCAGCCGCGAGATCGGCTTCGCGGTCATCGCGACGACGCTCGTGCTCGTGGCCGTGTTCGTTCCCATCTCCTTCCTGCCGGGCGCGATCGGTCGCCTGTTCCGCGAATTCGGCCTGACCCTGGCGGCGGCCGTCCTGTTCTCGTCGCTGGTCGCGCTGACGCTGACTCCGGCGATGGCATCGCGGATGTTCAAGGCCGGCGAGCAGCGCTCGGGCTTCGCCGCCCGGGTGGACCACTTCTTCCGCCGGCTCGGCGCCTGGTACGAGCGCAGGCTCGGCGCGCTGATGCGCCGTCCGTGGCTGGTGGTCGGTGCGGCCGCGCTCCTGGTCGCCGGCGCTGGCCTCGCCTTGCGGACGCTGCCGACCGAGTTCGCGCCGGCGGAGGACCGAGGCGTGCTGTTCCTCGGACTGGATGCGCCCGAAGGTGCGAGCCTCGAGTACACCGAGCGGCAGCTGCGGGCCTTCGAGGACATCATCTACCCGTACCTGGAGAGCGGTGTCGTCAAGCGCATGAACATGCGCGTAGGCAGCAGCATCGGCAGCGGCGAGGTCAACGCGGTCCGCGGCTTCCTGGTGCTCGCGCCCTGGGGCGAGCGCGACATGAGCAACCGGCAGCTCGCACAGGAGCTGCGCGCCAAGGTCGGCTCGCTGCCCGGCGCCCGCGGCTTCGTGTTTACGCCGCAGGGACTGGCCTCGAGGGGATTCGGCCAGGCGGTGCGGGCGGTCGTCGGCGGCCCGGACTACGCGACGCTGGCGCAGTGGAGCGACCTGCTGGTAAGGAAGGCGGACGAGAATCCGGGGCTCGTCGCGGTGGACACCGACTACCGCGAGCGCAAGCCGCAGATCCGCGTCTCGGTGGACCGCGATCGCGCGGCGGAGCTCGGCGTGTCGCTGCAGACGGTGGGCCGTACGCTGGAGACGGTGCTCGGCTCGCGCATCGTGACCACCTACGTGGACCGCGGCCGCGAGTACAACGTCATCCTCCAGGGCGAGGCGCAGGACCGCGCCACGCCCACCGACCTGCAGAACCTGTACGTCAGGTCCGATCGCAGCGGCGAGCTCGTGCCGCTCGGTAACCTGGTCCGTCTGGAGGAAACGGCCGGCGCCGTCGAGCTGAACCGCTTTGACAGGCTGCGCGCGGTCACCATCAGCGCCGACCTGGCGCCGGGCTACTCCATGGGCGAGGCGGTCGGCTTCTTCCAGCAGCTGGTGCGCGACGAGCTGCCGCCGAGCGCGCGGCTGTCCTTCGACGGTGAGTCGCGCGAGTACCTGCGTTCGCGGGGCCAGCTGTGGACCACTTTCGGCTTCGCGCTGGCGGTCGTCTTTCTGGTGCTGGCCGCGCAGTTCGAGAGTTTCCGCCACCCGCTCGTGATCATGACGACGGTGCCGCTGGCGGTGCTCGGCGCGCTGGCCGGACTGTGGCTGTTCAACATGTCGCTCAACATCTTCAGCCAGATCGCGATGATCCTGCTGATCGGCATCGCGGCGAAGAACGGCGTGCTGATCGTGGAGTTCGCCAACCAGCTGCGCGACCAGGGCCTCGACAAGATCGACGCCGTGGTCAAGGCCGCTGCGATCCGGCTGCGCCCGGTGCTCATGACGAGCCTGTGCACGGCCTTCGGCGCCATTCCCTTCCTGCTGGCCAGGGGCGCGGGCTCCGAGCAGCGCGAGCCGATCGGCGTCGTGGTCTTCTACGGCACGACCATCGCGGTGCTGCTGACGCTGTTCGTGGTGCCGGCCGTCTACTCGCTGGTGGCCGGCGAGCATCGCTCGCCCCAGCACCTTCGCAGCCTCATCGCCCGGCTGCGGAGCACGGCGCCGCGGGTCGGGCCGGAGGGGGCCGACATCGGTCCGGGCGGCGAGCGCGCCTGAGCGGGCGTGGCGGCCTCAAATCCCTGAACCAGTTCCGGTTTTTGCCGACTCGAGGCGTGCCTGCCGGCGGGGCTGGTAGACTTCCGGCGTGACCTGCCCGACGGCAATCGGTCGCGCCGGGCTCAGCTGAGCCCGGTCATTGCCTCGACCTGCCGCGTCCGTCGCGCGCCGGTGGCGCACGACGCGCGTGCCTTGCCGGCGCCGCGGGTCACAGGAAGCGCTTCCGTGCCCGCACTGACGCCTTACGTACAACTGGAACAGGAATTCCGCCGCCTGCACGCGTTCCGCGGGGCGCTCGCGGTGCTCCGCTGGGACGCGGCGGTCACCATGCCGCGGGCCAGCGCCGACGTCCGCGGCGATCAGCTGGCGGCGCTCGAGACCGAGTGTCACGCCCTGCTCAGTTCCCCGCGGTTGACGCGACTGATCGAGCGGGCCGAGGCGAGCCGCCAGGGACTGGCCGACTGGCAGCAGGCCAACCTCCGGGAGATGCGCCGTGAGCGCGACCACGCCATCGCGACGCCGCCTTCGTTGGTCGCGCGCCTCGCTCGGGAGACCGCCAGGGCCGAGGCGCTGTGGCTCGACGCGCGCGAGCGCAACGACTTCTCGGTGCTCGCTCCGCAGCTCGACGAGGTGGTCAAGCTCACCCGGAACCGGGCCGCGATGCTGGGACAGCACCTCGGTCTGGATCCGTACGATGCGCTGGCCGACGAGTTCACGCCGGGGTTGCGGTCCCGCGAGATCACGGAGCTGTTCGCGACCTTGTCGCGAAGGCTGCCGACGCTCGTGAACGAGGCGCTCGACCGGCAGCTCGAAGGTCCCGCCATCACCGTCGAGGGCCGGTTCACACCGGCCAGGCAGCGCGCCCTGTGCGTCGAGGTGATGCGCGCGGTCGGTTTCCCGTTCGACCGCGGGCGCTTCGACGAGGCCGGCCGCGCCTTCACCGAAGGCGTGCCCGGCGACATCCGCGTGACGACCCGTTTCGACCCCCGGGACCCCTTCTCGGGCCTGCTCGGCGCCCTGCACGAGACGGGGCAGGCGCTCTACGACCTGGGTCTTCCGAAGGAGTGGCGCGACCAGCCGGTGGGGCAGGATCGGGGCATGGCGCTGGAGGAGAGCCAGTCCCTCCTCCTCGAGATGATCATCGGTCGCAGCCGCGAGTTCGTCGCCTACCTGCGACCGCTGCTGCTGAAGCACTACGGGGTGGACGGCCCGGGCTGGTCGGAGGAGAACCTCTACCGCCGGCTGAACACGGTCGTACGGGGCCCGATCCGCATGGATGCCGACGAGCTGACCTACCAGGCGCACATCATCGTCCGCTACGAGCTCGAGCAGAGGCTGCTGTCGGGGGAACTGCCCGTGCGCAACCTCCCCGAGGCGTGGAACGAGCTCATGGACCGGCGGCTGGGCATCTGCCCCGCGAGCGACAACGACGGCTGCCTGCAGGACATCCACTGGGCCCAGGGCTCCTTCGGGTACTTTCCGTCCTACGGCATCGGCGCCGTGGTGGCCGCGCAGCTATGGGAGGGCCTTCGCGAGGAGCAGGTCGGCGTGAGCCAGGAGATCATCCGCGGGGAGTTCGGCAGCGTGATCGGCTGGCTGCGCGAGAACGTACACGCGCTCGGCGCGAAGATGGAGGTGCCGGACCTCGTGAAGCATGCCACGGGCAAGCCGCTCCACGCCGGGCCCTACCTGCGCTACCTCGAGCGCAAGTACCTGCTCGACGGGTGAGCCCGGTGCGTGCCGACGGACTATCAGGCGCGTGTAGAATCCACGGCTCCGACCGCACGCAACCGCAAACGATGCCAGCCGCCTCGCCGATCCGCTCCTCCGCCAGCTTCAAGCGCCTGCAGGCCAGGCTGCGCGGACTCGTGGGCAAGGCCATCGCCGACTACGCCATGATCGAGGAAGGCGACCGGGTGATGGTCTGCCTGTCGGGCGGCAAGGACTCCTACACGCTGCTCGACCTGCTGCTGTCGCTGCAGCGATCGGCGCCGGTCGGATTCGAGCTCATCGCCGTCAATCTCGACCAGAAGCAGCCGGGGTTTCCCGCGCACGTGCTGCCCGAATACCTGGGATCGCTGGGCGTTCCCCTTCACGTCATCGAGCAGGACACCTATCGCGTCGTGCGGCGTGTCGTGCCGGAGGGCCGTACGCAGTGCGGGCTGTGCAGCCGCCTTCGCCGCGGCGCGCTGTATCGCTACGCGCGCGAGAACGGCATCGACAAGATCGCGCTCGGTCACCATCGTGACGACATCGTGGAGACCCTGTTCCTCAACCTGTTTCACGGCGGGCGACTGAAGGCGATGCCGCCGAAGCTTAAGTCGGAGGACGGCCGCAACGTCGTGATCCGGCCCCTCTGCTACGTGCCCGAGCGCGAGATCGAGCGCTATGCGCGGGCGCGGCGCTTCCCGATCATTCCCTGCCGCCTGTGCGGCTCGCAGCCGAACCTGCAGCGGGAGGCCGTCGCCGCCATGCTGGCGGCCTGGGAGCGCGAGCATCCCGGCCGCGTCGACTCGATCTTCACCGCCCTGTGCAACGTGGCGGTGTCGCAGCTCGCAGACCCGCAGGCATTCGACTTTGCGGCGTTGCGTGCCGACCGTTCGGCGGAGACTTGCCCCCACGAGGTGTCGTTCACGACCATCCCCGGGGCGCACTCTTCCGTCGTGCCGCATCGTGCCGCCGCGAGCGGCGGAGGCGCGTCCGATGCCTGAGGGCGGCGCGCCGCCCGCTCCCTTCGAGAACGCGTACTGGGTCGAGCCCGGACGCTTCCTCGCCGGCGAGTATCCGGGCGGGCGGAACGAGGACGTGGCGCGCGCCCGGATACGCCGGCTGCTGGAGGCCGGCATCGACTGCTTCGTCGACCTGACGGCGCCGGGCGAGCTCGAGTCCTACGAGCGCTGGCTGCCCGGCCCCTACGGCCGGCAGTCCGTGGTCTATCTGCGCAAGCCGATCCGCGATCACGCCTTGCCCGAGCGTCCCGAGCACACGGCCGAGATCCTGGACGAGATCGACGCTGCGCTCGCCGAGGGCCGGCGCGTCTACCTGCACTGCCGTGCCGGCATCGGGCGGACCAACCTGGTCGTCGGCTGCTGGCTCGCCCGCCGGGGATTCGCCGGCGAGGCCGCGCTGCGCCGGCTGAACGAGCTGTGGACATCGAGCCCCCGGTCGCTTTCGTGGCCGACGGTGCCGGAGACCGCCGCGCAGGCCGACTACGTGCGAGGCTGGCGCGAGTCGGCGGCGCCGGCGGAGGCCGTCGCCGAAGAGGCGGAGGCCGCCACGCTTCGGGAACGCTATCGCGGGCTGCTGCTGGGCCTCGCCGCGGGCGATGCCTGCGGCCAGCCGGCCGTGCACCGGCGCGCCGGCTCGTTCGCGCCCGTGGGCGACATGACCGGCGGCGGGCCTTTCGACCTGCCGGCGGGCGCGTGGACGGACAAGACGGCGATGGCCCTGTGCCTCGCCGAAAGCCTCGTCGAGCTCGACCGCTCGGTCACCAGCGACCAGATCGAGCGTTACCTGCGCTGGCAGCGCGAAGGCCATCTCTCGAGCACCGGGCAATGCCTCGGCATCAGCGCGGAGACGGCCCGGGCGCTCGCACACTCGCGCTGGTCGCGCAAGCCGATGGCTGGTTCGCACGACCCCGCCCGGGCCGGCAAGGAGCCGCTCGCGCGCGTCGGGGCTGCGGTGGCGCTGTTCCTGCCGGACCCGGAGGAAGCGATCGAGGCTGCGGTGGATGCCGCGCGGATCACGCACCAGGCGCCGCTGACCCTCGACGCGGTGCGGTTTTTCGCGGCCCTGATCGTCGGCGCCCTTCAGGGCGCGCCGCGCGCGGAACTGCTCAAGCCGATGTTCGCACCCGTTCACGGCTACTGGAGTCGCTACCGGCTGAAGGGCGAAGTCGAGGTGGTCGCGCGCGGTTCGTGGGCGGAGAAGGAACCGCCGCGGATCTTCGGCGGCGGCCAGGCGATCGAGGCGCTGGAGGCCGCGCTCTGGAGCTTCGGCCGGGCCGACTCGTTCCGCGGCGCCGTGCTGACTGCGGTGAACCTCGGCGGCGACGCCGACGCGACCGGGGCCATGGTCGGCCAGCTTGCCGGGGCGTACTACGGGGCTGCGGCGATCCCGCCTCCCTGGCGCGCGGCACTCGCGCACGGGACCCTCCTCACCGGCTTCGCGGATCGCCTGCTGGAGCGCGCCCTCCGGCGAATCCAGTCCGGCTGAACGCGCTGGCCCGGCCCACGGGCCGCCGCTAAGCTATCGCCGGCATGAGCGCCCGATCCGGAAAGACCGCGCGTCGCAAGGCCACGCCCACCGCGCGACCTCGCCGGCGCCTGTGGTGGTCGCGGCTTTCCGACGAAGAGCTGCTTGACCTGCGCCTCTGCGACCTCGGCCTGCGCATCGACGGCTCTCCCGTCGAACGGCCGCTGCGCAGGCTGTATGCCGAACTCGAACGCCGGGGTATCGGCTTCAAGCCGCACTACTGGATCGCTCAGGAGTGGTTCTCGCCCGACGGCGTGCCGGGCATCGCGATTCCCTTCTACCTGCTGCATCCGCGACTGAAGCGCCTCGAGCGGCGCTTCATGGAGGAAGTGGAGGGGGGCAACGCCGACTCGCTGATGCGCATCCTCCGGCACGAAGCGGGCCATGCAGTCGACACGGCCTACCGGCTGCGTCGTCGCAAGGCCTGGCGCGAGACCTTCGGTCCGGCGTCGAGGCGTTATCCCCGGCACTACCGGCCGAGGCCGGGCAGCAAACGCTTCGTGCAGCACCTCGACAGCTGGTACGCGCAGAGCCATCCCACCGAGGATTTCGCGGAGACTTTCGCGGTCTGGCTGGGGCCGAAGGCCCGCTGGCGAAGGCAGTACGCCGGATGGCCCGCCCTGCGCAAGCTCGACTACGTGGACCGGACGATGCAGGAGCTGTGCGGCCGGCGGCCGCTCGTGCGTGCGCGGCACCACGTCGAGCCGATCAAGATCGCCCGACGCACGCTGCGCCAGCACTACGCCGCGATGGTGCGACACTACCGCAGCGACGACGTCGAGAAGATCGACCAGATCCTGCGCCGCGTCTTCACGGCCCGGCGCACACGCGCGGGACAGGTGCGCGCCAGCCGCTTCCTTCGCGAGAACGCGCCCAGGCTCCGGCGACGCGTCGCGGAGCGGCTCGGCGCCAGTGAGTACCTCGTGCAGGAAATGCTCGATCACCTGACCGAGCGCTCGCGGAGGTTGCGGCTCCTCGTGCGCGGCGAGAAGCGCAAGGCGCTGCGCCGCGTCGAGCGGCTGCTGGTTGCATTGACACGCAAGGCCCGCACGGGAGTGGGGCCCTGGATAGCCCTATGAGAAGACGCCGCGTACTGGTGCTCGTCCACGAGACGCTGGTCCCGCCGGAGAGCATCGAGCATCTCTCCGACCAGGAGGCGGACGAGTTCCGCACCGAGTTCGACGTGATCAGCTCGCTCAGGGAGCTCGGCCACGACGTCAGGCCGCTCGGAATCGGCGACAGCCTGACGGAACTGCGCAACGAGATCACCGGGTGGAAGCCACACGTCTGCTTCAACCTGCTGGAGGAGTTCGGCGGGATCGTCACCTACGACCAGCACGTCGTCGCCTTCCTCGAGCTGATGCGCCAGCCTTACACGGGCTGCAACCCGCGTGGAATGATGCTGTCCCGCGACAAGGTGCTGTCCAAGCAGATCCTGTCTTATCACCGCATCCCGACGCCGCAGTTCGCGGTGTTCCGCCGCGGCCGCAAGCCGCACATCCCACGTCGCCTGCGCTACCCCTTGTTCGTCAAGTCCGCCACCGAAGATGCCTCTTTCGGCATCGCGCAGGCCTCGGTCGTCGACGACGAGGCCCGTCTGCGCGAGCGCATCGACTTCATACACGAACAGACTCGTTCCGATGCGCTGGTCGAGGAGTTCATCGACGGCCGCGAGCTGTACATGGGCCTGCTCGGCAACGACCGCATCATGACCTTCCCGCCCTGGGAACTGCACTTCGGCTCGATGGCCGAGACCTCGATCGGCATCGCCACGCGCAAGGTGAAGTGGGACCGGTCCTACCAGGAGCGCCACGGCATCGTGACCGACCCGGCCGAGGACCTGCCCGAGGGGGTCCCCGCGCTGCTCGACCGGCTGTCACGCAGGATCTACCGGGCCCTGCACATGTCCGGCTACGGGCGGATGGACTTCCGCATGCGGCCGGACGGGTCGGTCTTCGTGCTCGAGGCGAACTGCAACCCGAACCTCGAGGAGTACGAGGACTACGGGCGCGCCGCGCTCTACGCCGGCATCGAGTATCCGCAGCTGCTCGAGCGGATCATGTCCCTAGGAATGTCCTATCGCGCCGACTGGCGCGCCTGATCCCGTCCGGTCAACAGCGCATCTCGATGGCGGAGCTGCCTGCCGAGCTGCAGGCGGGCAAGGCGTGCCGTCTTGCTCGGGGGTGTCCCCCGCTCGCTCCGGGTCGATCCTAGTCGCTCGCTGGGGGACACCCCGTCGC
>Ga0209536_100003927_pt1 | contig 23642 bp, 19 predicted proteins | sample DeeMarSeWOR28_12_FD_187461 | JGI IMG/M metagenome (GOLD analysis project Ga0209536, IMG submission 187461) | Marine sediment microbial communities from White Oak River estuary, North Carolina - WOR-2-8_12 (SPAdes) (version 2) | ecosystem: Environmental > Aquatic > Marine > Intertidal zone >...
GGCATAACCGAAACCGCTGAGCAGCTCCTTGTAGTAGTCCCCCATGCCGCCGATGTAGAACGAGATGATCTGCCTCGCCTCGCGAACGCCTGCATCGCCTAACGGGATGACGGTAGTGAAGGGCGCTGTCGCGATCTCGCTCGGGTCGCGACCGACTTTGGCGGCGCCGTCAGCAATCCATGCGTGACCCTGCTCGAGCTTCGTGTACGGCCAGAAGGTCGGAATCCATCCGTCCGCGAGCTCGCCGATCGAGGTGATCGATTTCTGCTTCAGCGCGGCGACGTAGATCGGCACATCGGGCCGCAGAGGCTGCATCGCGAGGTTGAAAGGGCGATAGTCGTGCAGCTTTGCGCCGCTTTCGTTGAGACGCTTGCCCGCGAGCAAGGTCTTGGTAACGCGAATGACGTCGCGGAGCTGGGTGAGAGGCTTCTTGAACTCGCGCGCGTGAAAACCCTCGATGACGCGCTGGCCGCTCGTGCCAATGCCTAGTAGCAACCGACCTTCGCTGATCTCGTCGACCGTGGCTGCGTTCATCGCGAGCAAGCCGGGCGAGCGGCTGAAACAATTGACGATGCCGGTGCCGAGCTTGATCTGCTTCGTATGAATCGCGATCTCAGTGAGCAGGGAGAAGATCTCGTACCCCCAAGCTTCGGGTATCCAAAACGAATCGTACCCGAGCTCATCCGCGAGAATCGCGGCTTTGAGGTACAGTTTGCGGTCGTAGTTCTTCCAGAACGGCAGGAGCCCGGTTCGTGTGGTCATCGAAGCCTCCGAAGGGCGGAGTAGAACGTTTGCGGTAGCGTTTCAAGAGAGGGGTCGCGCTTGACAGTCTCGACCGATTCGTGACAGGTCAGCGGGCGATGAACGCTCCGAGGTGCATCCCGCTCGAAGCGGTGACCGATGAGCTGGTCGGGGGCAAGGCCGAGGGGCTCGTTCGACTGTTGAGCTACGGTTTCGAGGTTCCGAGCGGCTTCGTCATTCAGGGCGCGACCGAGACCACGCTGCCGCCGGACCTCGAGGAGCAGTATCGGCGCATCGGGGGCAGCAAAGTTGCAGTGCGATCATCCGCGATCGGCGAGGACTCGGAGGACGCCTCGTTTGCCGGTCAGTACGAAACGGTGCTCAACGTCGAGGGCCCCGAAGCGCTAGTCTCTGCTATTCAACGTTGCGTGCGCTCACTGACGAACGCTCGGGCGACGGCATATCGAGACGAGAAGCTCGGCCAACGCGACGTGCAGATGAACATCGTCGTTCAGCAGATGGTCGACGCGCGCGCGGCCGGGGTAGCTTTCACCGCAAACCCGATGAACGCGCGGCGCGATCAGGTCGTCGTCGATGCGGTGCGTGGGCTCGGCGAAACGCTAGTGAGCGGGCACGCCACACCCGATCACTGGGTTCTGAGCCGGGACGGTCTGGTGGTCGACAGTGAGATCCAGGGCGATGCACCCGTGCTGAGCGACGCCGAACGCGCCCTGCTCCTCGACGGAGCCCTTCGCGCAGAAGCGCATTTCGGAGCGCCGATCGACGTGGAATGGGCCGTTGATTCGGACGGCCGACTTTGGTGGCTCCAGGCGCGTCCGATTACCGAGTTGCCGGCAGACCCGAACGAGCTCGATACGATTCCGGACCCTAGCCACGTCTACACCTGGGCCAACATCGGGGAGATGATGCCGGGCGCGGTCACGCCCTTGACCTACTCGGTGACCGGACGCGGCATCGACATCGGAATGCAGCGAGCGTACCGGCGTTCGGGTGTCAGCGTGCCGCCTGGCGACCACATCCGCTACGTCGGCATGTATTTCGGCCACCTGTTTCTGAATTTGACGATGCTCTCCGAGATCGCTGCCGACGTGGCCGGCTCGACGAAGCAGCAGATGTGCATGGCGCTCTGCGGGCGTGACATCGAAGAGATCCCAGAGCCGAACCCCGCACCCAAACTGAAGCGTGCGGTCAATGGAACGCGCTACTTCTACCAGCTCCTCTCGGCCGCGAAGCATCGTCGACAAATGGACGCGCTGCTGGCGAGACTGAGCCTTCCGACAGCGGGCTCGCCGGAATCGCTCTACAAGGCGATCGGCGAGAGCCTCCCGGAGGTTTGGAAGGCGTACGAGCTGCACCTCTTGTCGTCCTCGTCCTCAGGGGCACTGAGCCCGATTCTCCTCGGAATCCTGGCAAAGGGAGAGGAGCCGACGCAAGAGCACCACGCGGAAGTCGCCGAGATGCTCGCCGGCGCCGAGGAGGTCGAGAGTGCCGACATCGCCGAAGGCGCCGAGCGCGTCGTCGATGCGCTGTTGGGGAACGCCGAGGCCGAGAAGGCGTTTGCCTCGGTCGACCCGGATGCTGCGCTGCAGTGGCTTCGCTCTCCGGCGAGCGGCGAGGCGGGTCGAGAGCTCGAGCACTATCTCCGCCGCCACGGCCATCGCGCGGTTCGGGAGCTAGAGCTACGGCAAAAGGGCTGGCGGATCGACCCAGCGCCGCTCGTCGCTTCGCTGCAATCGGGGTTCCGAGCCAAGCTCCAACACGGGACACGAGCTCGACAGAAAACCAGGGGCCTCGCGACGGACCACCCGGTCCTTCGGAGGATGCTCCCGATCGCGCATGCGGCGATTCGATGCCGCGAACACACGAAGTCGATCCTCGTTGCGGTCACGACGGAGTTCAAGCACGCGTATCGCGCGCTCGGTGCTGCGATGGCTGTGGAGGGCTGGCTGCCGGACGAAGACGCTGTTTTCTTCCTGACGCACGACGAGCTCGGTGAGCTGCTTGGGGGCCGCCGCGAGCTCGCAGCTCTCGCAGCATCGCGACGAAAGGTGATCGACTACCAGATGCCCCTGCACTTTCCGCAGGTGTTTCGCGACCGTCCCGAGCCCTCGCGCTTGGAACCTGTCGAAGGCGAGGACGGCGCGCTCGTTGGAAAACCGGTGAGCAGAGGCGCGGTGACCGGGCGTGCGCGGGTCGTCGAAACCCTCGCAGAGGCCGCGGCGCTCGAGGCCGGAGAGATCCTCATCGCGCCGATTACAGACGTGGGGTGGACGCCCTACTTCAGCTTGATCGCGGGCCTAGCAACCGACGTCGGGAGCGCGGTGTCGCACGGCGCAGTCGTCGCGCGGGAATACGGGCTGCCCGCCGTGGTCAACCTGCGCGTCGCAACGTCGCGTTTTCGCACCGGCGACCTGGTCACCCTGGACGGTGACCGGGGCACATTGAAGCTCGCGTGACTGGCCGGGGCTCTTGACTTCCAGGGGCAATATGCGATCGGCAAGCCCCTAAGGAGCTCACCATGGTCGCTACGATCGGACTTTCCGGACTACGTCCCGACCCGGCGCGCGTGTCGGAAATCGCGTCGCCACCTTACGACGTAATCAAGCCGGGCACGCCTCTGGAGAACCTGCTCTCGAAGCAAGCCAACTCCCTCTTCCACATCATTTTGGGTGACGATCCCGCGTCTGCACGCGATCGGATGCTCGACAACGGCTCGCTCATCGAAGACCCCGAACCCGCGTACTACGTCTACGAGCAAACCTGGGACGGGGGCCAGCGAACCGGCGTCTTTGCCGCAGCCGAGGTATCGCCATACAGCGCGAAAGAGGTGATTCGGCACGAGAAGACTTTCGACGCAAAAGTCAAAGGGCGGCTCGCGATGCGCCGCGCGACGGGTCTGCACATCGGCCCGGTGTTCGTGCTCACCCGAGCGCCCATCGCGACGGCGCTCGAAAAGGCCAAGCAGGAGACCTCCCCCATCTACCACTTCGTCAGTGAGTTCGGTGGATTCAGCGAGCTCGAGGGAATCGAAAACAAGGTTTGGCGTGTGCCCGAGCAAAGCGAAACGGGCCAGGCGATTCAAGCTGCTCTGCGAACCGAGCCCTTCTACATCGCGGACGGACACCACCGCTACCACGCGAGCCTGCTCAATGAGCAAACTCACTTCCTCTGTTACGTCACGGAGGAAGCCGTCATCCAGGCTTACAATCGTGTAATCAACGGCGTCCGTCCGTTCTCCGAGATCGCGAGCGACCTGCCGTTGAAGTCTGTCGAATCGTTCAGAACGCCGCCGAAGCACAGCTTCTGTATCTACACGAAGGACGGTTGCTGGGAGCTCGATGCACAGCATGTGCCTGACGACGTGGTCGGCCGCCTCGACTGCGCCATCCTCGAACGCGAGCTCTACCCGAAGCTAGGACTCACACACGACATGATCGCGGACCCAGATCACTTCGACTATTACTCGGAGGCAGCGCTCGACGACATGAAGGCGGCGGTCGATCGCGGTGACTACGACATGGCCGTTGCCCTGCACCCGGTGAGCCTCGACGAGTTGATGGCCGTCGCCGATGCAGGCCTCGAGGATCCCGAGATCGTGATGCCGGAGAAGAGTACCTTCTTTCAGCCCAAGATCCTCTCGGGGTTGTTCCTCATGCGCTACGCGAACCCATGAGCGCGCTTCCTCAATACGGAAGACACCTTCATCCAACCGCCCAGATGCGCGCGGTGACCATCGACCGCTACGGAGGCCCCGAGGTGTTGCATCTGACGACCGTACCGCGGCCGGTGCCGACCCGCGGTCAGGTCCTCGTGCGCACGCGCTTCATAGGCGTGAACCCGAAGGACATTGTCGTCCGAAAGGGCAAGTTCAAGATTGCGACGGGCAAGAAGTTCCCCTTGATCGTCGGACACGACATTGCAGGTGAAGTCGTCGACACCGGGATGGGAGCGGACCTCGCCGAAGGCGACCTCGTATTCGGCATGATCAACGACTTCGCCGGTCGCGCCTACGCAGAATACGCGGCGGTCGACTGCCAGCAGCTGGCGATTGCGCCGATTTCAATCGGCATGGACGTGGCTGCGGCGGTGCCGTTGGCAGCCCAGACGGCGTTGCAGGCGCTCCGCGACGACGCTCGACTCCAGCCCGACCAAAGCGCCTTGATCAACGGCGCGTCTGGCGGCGTGGGGGTGTTTGCGGTGCAGATCGGGAAGATTCTCGGGGCAGGCGTGACCGCGGTCTGCAGTCATCGCAACGCCGACCTCGTGAAAGAGCTCGGCGCCGACGAGGTGGTCGACTACGGCAAGGTCGAGCTCGTGAATCTCGACGAGCGCTTCGACGTGATCTTCGACGTGTTTGGCAACTATCACTTCGACAAGCTCAAACATCTCCTCAGACCGCGTGGCACCTACGTCCACACGATTCCGAGCGGGCGCATCTTCAAAGATGTCGCTCGAACCTTAGTGCGCCGCAAGCGTGCAAAGCTCGTCGTGGTCAAGTCGCGACGAGAAGACTTGGACTGGCTCCGGCAGCACATCGACGCCAAGCGGCTCCGAGTGGTCGTCGATCGTTCATTCGCCCTCGGCGACGTCGCCGAGGCGCATCGCTACATGGAAACGAAACGAGCTAGGGGCAAGGTCGTTTTGGCCGTCGATTAGGAGGAATGGATGCGAAGATCGAACCTGCTTATCGCCGTGACTATGGCGCTCAGCGTGTGGAGCCTGGGCGCGTTCGCCGATGATGGTTTCAAGAGCGTCGACTTTGCAACCTCTGGCGGCATCCGCGCCCACGCCGATATCTATGATTCGGCCTCGCCATCGGCCACGTGGATAATCTTGTTTCACCAAGCTGGGTGGAGCCGTGGTGAGTATCGTGAAATCGCGCCGAAGCTCGCGAACGCAGGCTATCGCGTGATGGCAGTGGACCAGCGGTCTGGCCGGGCCGTCAACGGAGTTAGAAACGAAACCCACCACCGTGCCGCAAAGAAGAGGAAGCTCGGAACTGGGTACCTCGACGCATATGCCGACCTCCAAGCCGCTCTGAGTTACGCAAGAGGAAAGCTCGGGGCCAAGCGGGTCGTGGTCTGGGGCAGCTCGTACTCGGCGTCGCTCGTGTTTCGGTTGGCAGCCGAGCACGCGAATGACATTGCCGCAGTGGTGGCGTTCTCCCCGGGGGAGTACTTCGAGCGAAGGGGCAAGGACTACGTCGAGACGTTCGCGAAGCGCGTCACGCAGCCCCTATTCGTAACCTCTTCCAAAGCGGAGCGCCCTCAGGTTCAACCGATCTTCGACGCGGCACCCTCCGATAAGAAGATCCTCTTCACACCCGCATCTCGCGGCCAGCACGGTTCGCGCGCGCTCTGGGAGAGGTGGCCCGACCACGACGTCTACTGGGCTGCGGTCAACGGTTTCCTCGCGACGTACGTGGCGCCCAACACACCCGGGGACTAGGCGCTGGAAAGGCTGCAAGGCTGCGCTAAAGGGGCCCTGTGAGCGCAACGCCCGTCCATCGGATCCCGGATTTGGGACGCGCACGCCTTGCCGGCGCAGATCTCGGCGCGGAGATGGGCATCGCGGCGAAGCTGCGACCTTATGAGGCGTGCCGCTGGCGGCCGGACGATACGCCCCACCCGACACTCCAACTCGACGACGTGTCGGGAATTCCGTTTCTCGTCGATATCGCAGGCGTCGAGGAATACCAGCACCGGGGACGGCTTCGCGCTGGCGACCATGATATCTACGTCACCGTCACGCCGGCGGCTGAGGGGTACGAAGTGTACTGCCAGGAGCGACTCGATATGGGCGCGCCGACACACTTGGTGGCTGATCCCGTGGGCCCGCCGATCACGGTGGCTCGGGCATGTACGGCAGGATCCACACGTGCGCGCCTCTTGGAAATCGCGCGTGACGCGCACGGAATGATGATTCACCCGTACATGGGCATCGAGGACGTCTGGGAGCTCGCCGCGATGCTCAGCGTGGATAGCCAGGCACCGGTGCACGTGCTGGCGCCACCGCCCCCGGTCACCTGGATCGCAAACGACAAGGCATCGTTCGACGAGCTGGTCGAGCGCGTACTCGGGCGCGATGCGCTCGTGGAAACGCGGATCGCGCGTGACGCCGCAGGCATCGTATCCAACCTGCGCGCCGTCGCCGCGCATCACCAACGGGTGGGCCTCAAGCGAACCCGATGCGCTTCGGCGATGGGCAATGCGGTGTTCGCATCGCGCGACGTCCTCTCCGATCGAGACGCTGCACACGCGGTCGAGGAGTTCCTTCGACGCACCGAGTGGCCAGAAGGCGAGGAAGTGCTGGCCGTCGCCTGGTTGGAGACCGACCTGTCGCCGTCCACGCAGCTTTGGATCCCGCCGATCGGCCGGGGCGAGCCACGCCTCGACGGGATCTACGAGCAGATCCTCAAGGGGAAGGAAAAGGTCTTCGTTGGCAGTCGGCCCTCCACGCTACCCGACGAGGTGAATCATGAGCTTGGCGCATGCGCTCTGATGATCGGTGCCGCCCTTCAGGAGCTCGGGTACGTCGGGCGCTGTTCGTTCGATCATCTGGTGACCGGCGACGTGCATGGCGACTTCCAAGTCGTCTTCACTGAGTGCAATGGTCGCTGGGGCGGAACCAGCACGCCGATGAGCTTGCTCGATCGCTTGCTACAGGGCCCGAGGCCCGCCTATCGCGCACAGGACGTCGTGTACCCGGAGCTCATTGGCGCGAGGCTGCCCGACCTGCTCGAGCTCGTGGGCGACGCGATGTTCCGCAGCGACTCCGGCGAGGGCCGCTTCATCTTCTACAACGTCGGGCCGTTGTCCGGACATGGGAAGTTCGACGTCATCTCGATCGGCAGTGATCAAGAAGACGCCGAGCGCGGGGTGCTGGAGATTCTGCCCGAGCGCTTGGGCCTCTGAGTGCTCGCTTGCGACCCCTCGGGCTTTGCGCCTATGGTGCTCGCATGAGCGGCAAAGCACCTTCTGAAGGGCACATCCAAGTGATCCGACTGGTCTGCTTTTTCTTTGCGGCGAGCTCGTTCGTGTTGGGCGGCTGGATGATGCTCGACCCGGCGTCGGCTTGGGGGTCGATGGGCATCGAGGTGGCGAGCGACCCGGTCGCACCCGCGATTTACGGCGGCGCGATCATGGGCGAAGGAGCGATGTTCGCGCTCGGCGCAATATGGCCCGTGCGCTACCTCGTCTTCCTGCAGTACCTCGTTCTCTACAAGACCTTCGCCTGCATTGCAGGAGCCGCCGTGCTGCTCCGCATGGAGCCGGCGCCGATGGGAGGCTGGTTCGTCATTGCTGGGTGGGCGTTCGCCGGAATCACCGCCGCCCTGATCTTTCCCTGGAAGCAATGGAGCAGCGTCGAGGACTGGTACGGGCTGCGGTCGAAACCGTGACTCGTTGGTGCTAGTGTTGCCATCCAATGTGGGAATGGCTGCGTGAGATCTATAGCGAGCCGCTCTTTTGGCTCTTTCCGGTAGCGGGAACCGTACTCAGCGTCGTGGCGTTTCTCGCCTTTGCGGGGCCATTTACCCTACTCGCGTGGAAGCAGCCCGCTTGGGCCGAGCCCTATCGGATTCAGGCGCGAAAGACGGGGCGGCGTTCAGTCGTTCGCCCGGCGTTCTGGCATGTCTTTCGGAACAACGCGATCATGGCGGTCCTCACGCTCGCATCGTGGCCGTTGCTGCGTCTCACCAACGTGCATGCGGGACCGCTGCCTGCGTGGTGGGTCATCGTGCTGCAGCTCTTGTTCTTCATCGTGCTGGACGACTTCTTGTTCTACTGGATGCATCGAAGCCTCCACGAGAGCAAATGGCTCTTCAAGAAGATCCACTCGACCCATCATCGCATCATGACCCCCTGGGCGATCACCGGAAACTACATGCACCCGATCGAGTTCATCCTGACGGGGTTGGTGATGCTCGTTGGCCCACTCATAGTCGGCGCCCACGTGGTCACGCTCTACATCTGGATCGTGCTGCGACAATGGGAAGCCGCCGAAGGGCACGCCGGCTACGACTTCCCTTGGAGCCCCACCCACCTGATGCCCTTCAGCGACGGCGCGACTCACCACGACTACCATCACGCAAAGGTGAAAGGTAACTACGCCGGCTTCTTCCCTTGGACGGACGCCGCGTTTGGAACGCTGTGCGACGGATACGCGGAGCATTTGGCGAAGCGACAGAAGTCAAAGGCTGCGTAGCCCAGCAAGAGCGGGGACACGCTCCCCCCTGAAAACCCGCCTGTTTCCGAGACCTTGGAGACCCAACCGCGATTTCCCGAATTCGGGATATGGGTGGTTCGGGGCTCGCGACTAGAACGCGCGTTATAGTGTGTAAGGCCCTGAAAAGAGATGGGTTTTGGAGGGGGAGCGTGTCCCTAGGCTTTGCGCTTTTTGATTTCTAGGGCTGCTCTTAGGCCTTTTTCCCGGATCACCTTCAGCTTCAGGCCTGTCTCGGTCAGCTTGAAGAACCGTTTGCCGTATTTGCGAAGCTTCTTCTTGTTGATCTCGAAGCCGAGCCCCGGTTTGCGGAAAGGCGGGAGCATCGCGTTCGCGTTGGGGATGATCGGGTCGATGATGCCTTCGCGTAGCTCCGGGATCCACGACGGCTCCTCGAGTGGGTACTCGAGCGGATGGCTGTTCTTGCGGTCCGCAAGCGCCATGTTCCAGTTGACGTAGAAGCCAATGCCGTTGGTCCATGTGTGTGGCGAAAACGTGCGGCCGTGCTCGTGACAGGCGTCGATGACTTGCTTCACCTGCGCCATACCGCCCGCGAAGCATGCGTCGGGCTGGTAGATGTCGAAGCAGTCCTTCTCGAACATGATCTTGATCTCGTCCCAACCGTGGTTGAGCTCCGCGCCGGCGATCTTCACCGTCGAGGCCTTCTTCAGCGCAGCCAGGCCGTCGTAGTCGTGCCAGTCGAGCGGCTCCTCGAGCCACGAGATCCCATTGTCGGCGCACGCCGCAGCGAACTCCGTAGCGCGACGGAGATCCCACTTCGGCACTCGATCCACGATCGAAACCAGCCACCCCTGATTCGCGTCGACGCCGAGCGCGAAATCGTCGCCGATACCTTTGCGCACAATCTCGATTTGCCGGATGTCCTCTGCAAGCGTCGGGCTCTTCACGCGAAGCTTCGCCGTGCGGTAGCCCCGCTCCATCATGCGCCGGAGCTCGTCCACCCGCTGCTCCGGTGGATGCACCTCACCTGTAGAGAGGTACACGGGAATCGGTCGCGGCGTCCCACCGAGCAACTCGTAGACCGGCTTGCCTTCGGCCTTGCCCTTGATGTCCCAGCACGCCGCTTCCAACCACCAGTTTCGCCAGCCTAGAAACCCAGCTTGCTTGAGCAGGTCCTGCACGCGATCGATGTCGGTCGGATCGCTGCCTAGCAGGTATCCCCCGAGCAGATCGCCCAGCCCCTCCCGCTCCTTGCCCATCGACTGACCCGCCGCATATCCCTCGATCCCGTCTTCCGTCACCAGCTTCGCGAGCGTGAAGCGATTGTGGGTCTGCGGATATCCCGGAATCCACGACGGCCAGAAGGTCTGCCGAAGTGGAACCGAAACATGGAACAGCTCGATGGAGGTGATGCGCATGATCGAGGCCAGTGATCAGGGCGCAGTGGCCGGAATCTCGGGAGTGTCGATTTTCGAGATTGCGTCCTCGACGTCCTGCTGGCTGAGCTCGTGGCGATGCAGCTCTCCGGCGAAGTAGGCCTCGTAGGCAGACATGTCGAAGTGACCGTGCCCGCAGAGGTTGAAGAGGATGACTCGCTTCTCGCCAGCCTCCTTGGCCTTGCTGGCCTCGCGAATCGCCGAAGCGATCCCGTGGTTGGCCTCAGGCGCTGGAATGATGCCCTCGGAACGCGCAAACAAGACGCCCGCTTCGAAGCTCTCGATTTGGTCGACCGCCTCCGCCTCGATCAGGTTGTCGTGCAGGAGCTGACTCACGAGAGCACCGGCGCCGTGGTAACGCAGCCCGCCGGCGTGAATCTTCGCTGGAACGAAATTGTGGCCAAGCGTGTACATTGGAAGCAGCGGCGTCATCCCGATCGCGTCGCCGAAGTCGTAGCGGAACACCCCGCGAGTGAGCTTTGGACACGAGGTCGGCTCGGTCGCCAGGCACTTGATGTCCTTGCCCTCGACGAGGTTGAGCCGGAGGAACGGAAAGCTCAGCCCGGCGAAGTTCGAGCCGCCACCGAACGGCGCGATCACGACGTCGGGGAGCTCGCCTGCCTTCTCCATCTGCTTGATCGCCTCTTGCCCGATGATGGTCTGATGGGTGAGGACGTGGTTGAGGACGCTGCCAAGCGAGTACTTCGTTTCGTCGTCACTCGCCGCGCGCTCGACGGCCTCTGAAATCGCGATGCCGAGGCTGCCCGGCGAATCCGGATCCTCCGACAGAATCTTCCGACCAGCTTCTGTTCTGTCGCTCGGCGACGCGATCACCTCCGCACCCCAGGTGTTCATCATCAGCTTGCGGTAGGGCTTCTGGTCGTAGCTAATCCGCACCATGTAAACTTCGCACCCGACGTCGAAGAGCTGGCAAGCGAAGCTCAGTGCGCTGCCCCATTGCCCGGCGCCGGTCTCGGTCGTGATCCGCTTCACGCCCTCCTGCTTGTTGTAGTAGGCCTGCGGGACTGCCGTATTGGGCTTGTGTGACCCGGCGGGGCTGACGCCCTCGTACTTGTAGTAAATGTGCGCGGGTGTATCGAGCGCCTTCTCGAGTCCGTACGCGCGGTACATCGGCGTTGGTCGCCACTTGGTGTAGATCTCTCTCACCTCGTCCGGGATCTCAATCCATCGCTCTGTGCTCACTTCTTGCTCGATGAGAGCCATCGGAAACAGCGGCGCCAATGCCTCGGGCCCGATGGGCTCCTGCGTTGCCGGATTGAGCGGCGGCAACGGTTTGTTCGGCATGTCGGCGACGATGTTGTACCAACTTTCCGGGATTTCGTTCTCTTCGAGCGTGATCTTGGTTTGCTTCATGGCGTCGGGGAGCCTACCAGCGCTTGGCGTCGTAGACGACCCCTTCTCGACACGAAAGGCACAGCTGGCCCGTGACTGACACCGAGCGCCCCACCCTGCACCGATCCCTGGGTTTCTGGGCATTGGTCTTCTACGGTGTCGGGGACATTCTAGGCGCCGGCATCTACGCCCTGGTCGGCAAGGTGGCTGGAGTCGCGGGCGCCGCGAGTTGGGCAGCTTTTGGTGTCGCCCTCTTCGTCGCGGGCCTCACCGCCCTGACCTACGCGGAGCTAGGCGGTCGATTCCCTCGGAGCGCCGGTGAGTCGTTCTTCGCGCAGCAAGCCTTCGGACGCCCGGGGCTCTCCCTCGTCGTCGGTTGGGTGGTGCTCTGCTCGGGCATCCTTTCCCTTGCCACCGTCTCCGTGGCGTTCGGCGGCTACATGAGCGGGCTCATCCCGGAGCTGCCACCGACGATCGCCATCATTGGCATCCTCCTATTGCTGGCGGCGATCAACTTCCGAGGCATGCGGGAGTCCTCGACGACCAACATCATAGCAACGATGGTCGAGCTCACCGGCCTGCTAATCGTCATCGTCGCGGGCGCACTCTTCCTCGGGCGTTCTCCCGAGCTGAGCGTCGCTGCAACGATTCAGGCCAGCGCCACCGTCGACTGCACGAGCATCGCGCGAGGGGCTGCACTCAGCTTCTTCGCGTTCATCGGATTCGAAGACATGGTCAACGTCGCGGAAGAGGTGAAGGACCCGGGCCGCAACATGCCGAGGGCAATTCTGACTGCACTATTGGTGACTGGAATCGTGTACTTGGCGGTCGTCATTGTCGCCACCAGCGTCGTGGCGCCTGATTTGCTTGGCCAGTCGGAAGCCCCACTGCTCTCCGTGGTGCAGCATTCGACCGATGCGGTCCCTCGGGGGCTTTTCTCGCTAATCGCGCTCTTTGCTGTCGCCAACACCGGCTTGCTGAATTTCATCATGGGCTCGCGCCTCATCTATGGAATGTCGCGGCAGGGGCTTCTGCCAGAGCCGCTTGGACGCGTACACCCCGGTCGCCGTACCCCACACTGGGCAATCCTCTCCGTGCTAGGCGCCGCGCTCGCGCTCGCGCTCTCGGGCACTCTCACGTATCTCGCGGGCACGACGAGCCTCTTGCTTCTGATGGTGTTCCTCACCGTCCACATCTCACTGATCCTGATCAAGCGCCGCGCCAATACCGGAACGCGCACTTTTTGCGCCCCTACCATCGTCCCATTCTTGGGCGCCCTCACATGCATTGCTCTGATGCCGTTCGTGCCCCGAGATTCGCTCCTGACAGCCGTGCTCATCTTGGCCGCCGGCGTGGCTATCGTCGTCACACGCCGCCGTAAAGCCGGCTTCTAGTCGTCCCGCGGCTGCGGCGGTTCGCTCGGTGGCAGCGAGGGCCTGAAGTCAGCCCCACGTAGGGCGATAACCGTTACCGCGATGAAGAGCAGTAGTGATAGCGTCCCAATACCTTGGCCGACCGACATCGCCATCATGACGGGGATCCACCCTTGGTCGAACAGCGACCAACTCATCAGCGCGAGTCCGATGAGGCCGAGCACGCAGGCGTAGACCATCAGCTGCGACCGAGAAGCCGTCTCGAAGAACCTCTCGAGCTTCGCCAGAGGGCTCATGTACCCTCCGGAAGGCCACCGTGGATCGCGCTGTGTACCTCGTCGCTGGATGGAGTTTCTTCGTCGGGTTTGCTAAAAGGATGCGCATACCCATGACAGCCAGCGCTCACGCAGCTCGTCTCGCCGGAGCGCAAGTCCTCGAGGAGTCCGGCGTGGTCCTGCGTCCCGGCCCAAATGGCCCCGGTCGTGCTGTGGCATTGCATGCAGTTCTCGTTCTTGAACGGCCGCGCGATATGGATCTTGCCAATGATCTCGTCGCGGTCGTACCACATCCACTCGGAGAGAAACTTGTAGACGTGGCCCATGCCTCCGAGCTTGGTCAGCGCGTAACCGAACATGCCGTAGTCTTTGTGGCAGACGTAACAACTCTTTCCGCCGAACTTGTGGGTGCGGGAGTGAATGGCGGCGAGCGACGAGCTGTCGGGGTCGTTGGCATCCTCGATCCACATGTCCATCGTGTGGCAGCTGCCGCAGAACCCTTGTCGCTCCGTCGCATCGAGCCCCTCCATGTTGCCGATCAGAGCGACCATGACCGGCAGCACGCCGATGCCGAGAAGCATCAGCGACATGCCTGCAAGGTCGAGCCGAGGCCGGCGCACCAGGTAGTACAGCATGATGCCAGCAGCAACGAAGGCACATGCGAGAGCGATCCACGACAGCGGCGATACGTGCATAAGGGCGGTCGAGAACATGGTCCAGGATCGGGGCCTCGTGCAAGTAGGAAGATCCGGAGCGCGTATCGAAAGGCGCTGGGACTCGCCACCGCGTTGGCATTCTGCTGGCCAGCGCTCCAGACCCCAGCTTCGGCGCAACCCCACACGCTCGGCGCGGAGCTCTGGGGCCAAGTCGAGCCCAATGTCGGATTGCTGGTGCTGGAGGGATCAAGCCGGAAGTATCCCTACGTGGACGCGGAGGGCTTGGTTTGGGCTGGCGCGGGGACGCCTCAGCTCGGCCTTAGGGACAATCAGATGACGGTCGAGGCGCTCGTTCTCACGGTGAAGCTGCGAGACCCCAAGGGCATTAGCGACACGCGACTTGGGCGCTTCATTCTGGCGACAGGTGCCGTACGTGCGATGCACGTCGATGGCGGCCACGCGATCTTGCGCGCTCCGTCCAAGACCAATTTCGAGATCTTCGGGGGTGTGCCCGTGGAAGGCGACGCGGAAGGGCGTCGATACGACTGGATGGCAGGTGGACGAATTTCGCAGGGTCTCGGCAAGCTCGGGGTGTTAGGCGGGTCTTACTACAACCGGTATAACGCCGGGCAGCGCTCGGACGAGGAAGTCGGGGTGGACTTCTCGCTCCGCGCGGCCCATTGGCTGGACATGGCAGCGAAGTTCTCCTGGGAAATCGTGAACCCGGGCCTCGCCGAAGTGATCGCGACTATCTCCTCGTCGACCGAGAGCGGTAAGCTTCGCGGCGAGCTGTTTGCCACGAAGCGCTCCCCGACACGGATGCTGCAACAGACCTCCTTGTTCACGGTGTTGGGTGATCCGGGCACGCTGAGAACCGGCGGAAACCTCTTTTGGAGAGCCGCTCCGCGACTCGACTTCTGGCTCGAGGGGGCCGCAGCGGAAGCCCAGAGCACCTGGGGCTGGAGCGGCTACTTTCGAAGCGTCCTCAGGACGGATGACGAGGGCAATGGCAGCATCCTAGGGGAAATCAGACGGCAGGCGATTTCCTCGGTGTCGAAGTGGACCGGGCTGCGGATCGCGGCTGTGATTCCGGTCTACGAAGGGCACGAAGACTCCGTGGGGTTGATGCCCGAGGTCGAGGTCGTGATTCCGGACGAGCGCTCCCCCGAGACCGGCAAAGTGTGGCCTTGGGGGCGGCTGGCCCTGCGCTATCAACACGATAAGGGGTGGACCGTCGCGGCGGCCGCAGAGGCGAGCTCGACTCAGGAGACGAGGCTCGACGTGCGCGCGCTCGCGCGTGTCGCATACCAACACACTTGGCGTGGGAAGAAATGAAGAAGCTGACCGCGATCATGGCACTCATCTTTCTCGCTGGCTTCTCGGGCGCGTGCGCCAAGATGCTGGGCCTCGAGCAAGAGAAGCAAGACCACGCGTTCGAGCATCGCGCGCACGTCGTGGAAGGCATCAACTGCCTCGAATGTCACAGCGGGATTCAGGAGACTGGCGATACGGGGCCGCTACACTTTCCAACGACCGCCGATTGTGTGGAGTGTCACACGGAGCCCCATGACCCCGATACCTGCGCGAATTGCCACGGTCGCGCACGGAATCGGCACGCTGCTGAAATGGCGCGCCAACACTTGCGATTCTCACACGCAACGCACGTCGAGGCGGAAGCCGGCGACTGCGTCCGATGTCACGTCAACGTCACGGTCAACTCGGACTATGTTCGGGTCAAGCACCCAACCTGTTTCAGCTGCCATGCGCACAAAGGGCAGTGGGCGTCCCGGGACTGCGGTGGATGTCACGTCGACCTGCCGGGCGAGATGACCGTGCCCGAGAGTCACGTAATTCACGACGGCAACTTCCTCCGAGAGCATGGGGTGCAGGCCAACGCGCAAGGCGATCTCTGCACCAGCTGCCACACCCAACGCCAGTGCGCGGCGTGCCACGGCGTTACGGTGCCGACGATTCCCTCTCGCTTCCGTTTCGACGAACCGATGCGCGACACCATGCACCGAGCCAACTTCATCTCGGTCCACGACCAACAAGCTGCGGCGGACCCAGGCCAATGCATCACCTGCCACAGCGAGCTCTTCTGCGTCGATTGCCACACGCGTCTCGGCATCTCGGGTCAAAGCTCTGCGGGTCGGAACCCCCATCCTCCCGGGTGGTCGGGGCCGCCGGGCTCCTCCAATACCCACGGACAGGCTGCACGGCTCGACCCGCTTTCGTGCGCTAGCTGCCACAGTGGGGCGGGCGAGGCACTTTGTGTGAGCTGTCACGTCGTCGGCGGGCCTGGCGGTAATCCGCACCCTCCGGGATTCTCCAGCCGACTCGACATCAGGAACGATCTCCCGTGCCGCCTTTGCCATCTGGGGGCACCATGAAGCGCTCCATTTTGTGGATTGCCGCAGCCACTGTCGCGGCATTTGTCGCGGGGATCTTGGTTGCGAGACTTCCCGACACCGTCACGAAGGTTCGAGAGGGTCGAAACCCCGCGCCCGCGCGGCAGGTAAGCGCGAATTGGCCGCAAATTCGCCTGTCTCCCGGCCACTCGCAACACGTGTTCAACCAAGAGGTTGAGTGTAACGACTGTCACGATCCGACGATCGCCGAGTTCGAGGCCCCTGACACCGGCGTTTGCACACAATGCCATGAGGAGCAGGCGTCGCTGGCGCACGTCAACCTCGATGGGACGCCGATGGACTGCTACACCTGCCACATCTTCGGCGAGGAGCCCGAGGTCTTCGGCAGATGGCACTGCACGCGATGCCACGGTCCCTTCGAGACCAATGCAGGCCTCGGAGGCCTGTCGATGCACACCACTGTGCCGTGCGAAACCTGCCACAACCCGCACAAACCCGTCGCGGAGACGGTTCGTGAGTGCGACGAGTGCCACGAGAAGATGAATCTGCGGCACGGCAGGCCGAAACTCAGCGGGTCGTGCACGGATTGCCACGGAGGGCACCAGCTCGCCACGGACGCTGCCTCGTGCATGAGCTGTCATGGGACGGAGTCGCCTATCGTGCCTGCCTCTGCGACATTCGGAGAGGGTCACGATTCGTGTGCCAACTGCCACAAAGCTCACTCCTTCTCGGCTGCCACTGCGCTCCGATGTAACTCCTGCCACAAGGGCACGCGCGTGTTGGCCCAGAGCTCGGCGCGTGAACATCGGGACTGCAACAGCTGCCACACACCTCACGACGTTCGCGCCGTCGACGATAGAACCTGCAAGGGGTGCCACGAGAAGATCGCGCTGACGCATGCGCCGCCGAGCGGGAAGGACTGCATCGGCTGCCACGAGCCGCATCCGAAGCGGGCGGCGCAGATCGCAGTTCAGTGCTCCGGCTGCCATGAGGAAGCACAGTCCGAGCGTGCGTTCCACGCGGGCAACACCCCGTGCACGGGTTGTCACGAGCCCCATCGCTTCGACTTGAGTAACCTGAGCGACCGCACGCTGTGCCGGCGCTGCCACGTCGGACAGACAAGTCTAACTCGTCGAAATCTGGGACATTCTAGCTGTAGCGCCTGCCACCAGGGGACGGCCCACGAGCCCGCTGGGGTGCTCACCTGCGGGAGCTGTCACAAGGAGAAGCTCACGCGCAGCCCGACGGGCCATCGCGAATGCGCGAGCTGCCACGAGCCGCACAGCGGAAACGTCTCGCCAGAAACGAGCTGCGCCGGATGCCACAGGGTCCGCCAATTGCCCGGGCTACACCGGCTCCAAGACCTGCCGATCGGTGAGGGCCACACGAAGTGCGCTGCTTGTCACGACATTCACGAAACGAAGGTTCGCGCCGCTCGCAGCGACTGCATGACCTGCCACGAAGACGTCGCCGATCACCAGCCCGACGCCAAAGTCTGCACCGGCTGTCACACCTTCATCAGAGCTCGCTAGTCGAGCGGCGGTAAGGTCCGAATCTTGACTGCGACCACGATGGTGAGGAGGAGCAGAAGCAGCGTGCTGATGGCGAGCCCGCGGCGACGTTCCTTTAGACCTCGTAGGGCCGAATAACCCGCCTCCAAAGCCGCCGCCTGATTCTCACTGATCTCGATCAGCTTCTCCTCCATGGCCGGCTTGGAAAAGGCATGAATCAGCGTACGCGCCTGCATCAGGCCCTGCCGCGCCGCCTCTACGTAGTCTTCGGCCTCGGTCACGTCCATGCCTTTGGTTTCGGCCTCGGTGAGCAAGTCATGAATCTCGTCGAACGACAGATGCACGGACTCCATCGTGTCGGAGAAGTAGACCGCCAAGTCGGAACCCTCGTCGCCCTTCTCGTGGCATTTTCGGCAGGTCGTTCCTGGCTCGTCACCGAGCCACGCGTCCGACGTGTGGGTAATCTCGTGCTTCCCGTGGCACGCTACGCAGTCCGCGAGTGAGCGCTCTCTGAATGCGGGAGCCAACGGGCTTCCAAGAAAGAGCTCTGCATTGTAGCTGTGGCAGGCGCCACAGACGTGGGTGATGGCGTCGATGGAAGGTGGCGCAGCGCCGTGGTTGCCATGGCAGTCGTTGCAGGCCGGCGCGCCGCGAACGTCGTTCTTTTCGAGGAGCGCCTTGCCATGGACGCTCTCGACGTATTCGGCGTACTGGTCGGTCTTGATCCCGAAGTCACTCATGTACTCGGCGTCGGCATGACAGTGCCCGCACATGGCGGGAACGTTGGACGCGTACACCGGTGACTTGGCGTCGTTGACCTCTCGAATGCCGTGCGCGTGATGGCAGCTCGCACATTGGGCGACTTTGGGCTCGCCTTGCTTCAGAAGCTTCCCATGTTGACTCGTCCAGTACTTGTCGAGCTGGTCGATCGGCAAGAGCGGCTTTCGCTCCCGCATGTACTCAGCGTCACTGTGGCAGCCGCCGCAAGAATCAACCACCTGTCGGGGCGTTAGCGCGCCGAGGTATTTCGTGCCTGGACGCTTCGCGAGGTCCTTGTCCGCCTTGGTGTCGTCGCCTCCATGGCAGGTCACGCAGCTGATGCCCGCGTGCGCGTGGACGTCGTCTTGCCATAGCTCGCCGACGGCATCTTCCGTGCCGAGGTGGCAGCTGAGGCACTCGCCTCCCGGGAGCTCTATTTCGTCCGAATCAGCAGCCTCCTCCGACTCCTCAAGCTCGTCGGCCCAGGCCACCGGGGCGAGGGCCATACATACGATGACGAGAGCGGTCGCCGGGAACCTCGTCATGCCGAATGCCCCAGGTAGGTCATGATGGATAGGAACACGATGATGGCGACGCCTGCGACCATCACGATCTTCGTGATCAGCGGGTTTCGACCGCGGTCGATCCAGGGGACGACGCACCACATGACGAAGCCGATCGAAATCAGCAGGAGGCCGAACTCCTCGCCCTCGATCGGGCCCACATGGGCGGGCATGTATTTCAGGAACTCGAAGGTGGCCAGGAAATACCACTCGGGTTTGATGCCTGCAGGCGCGGGCGCGAACGCATCGGCTTCGACCCCGAGCTCGGCCGGAGAATAGACGGCGAGCACCGCAAGAATGTTGAGCGTGATGAGCCACAAGAGCATCTCGCGCATGAAGAAGTGCGGGAAGAAAGGCATGGTCTTGCGCTGCTCGGGGCGCTCCTCCCATACCTCCGGCTCGTGGATTCCTTGAAGCTGGATGAAGAACAGGTGCGTGGCGATGAAGATGGTGAGCAGCGCCGGAAAAAACGCGACATGAAGGGCGAAGAACCGAGGCAGGGTCGAGCCCGTGACGTCCTCACCTCCCCGCAGCACATACATGATCGGCTCGCCGATCACCGGAATGACACCTACGATGTCGGTGCCGACCTTGGTCGCAAAAAACGCAAGCTCGTTCCACGGCAAAAGGTACCCGCTGAAACCGAAGCCGAGGAGCAGCGCGAGCAGCACGATACCTGAGAGCCAGGTGAGCTCACGCGGCTTTCGATAAGCTCGCATGAAGAACACGCTAAACATGTGAATGAACGCCGAAAGAATCATCAGATTCGCGGACCAGGCGTGAACCGAACGAACGAGCCACCCAAAGGGCACCTTCGCAGAGATGAATCGCACACTCGCGAAGGCGGTGTCAGCGCTTCCCTTGTAATAGAACATCAAGAGGATTCCGGTTCCCACCTGGATGAGGAACAAGAAGAGCGTGATGCCCCCGAAGTAGTACCAGAACGCGTTCGGACCGACGGGCACGGTCTTGTGCTTGGCCCATTCGACGAACTTCGCGATGGGATAGCGCTCCTTTGCCCAGGCTAGGAGCGCGCGATCAGGATTTTCGGGTGACGTAGACATCGTCCCCCTGCATGTGTACCTCGAGGGCATCGAGCGGCCTTGGCGGCGGCCCCGCAACGTTCGTGCCATTGAGGTCGTAGAAGCCGTCGTGGCAAGCGCACCAGATCCGCTCCTTGTCCGGGCGGTACTGCACGATGCAGTCGAGATGCGTGCACTTGGCCAAAAACGCGGTGAAGGTCCCGTCGGTTTGCCGGACGAGCAGTGCCGGTTTTCGGCCGAACTTGAAGATCTTTCCCGAGTTGGGCGCCATCTCGGTGAGGGTTGCCGCCTTGACGGCGGAAACCGCCGCTTCCTGCTCAGGCGGCGGTAGCAGGTAACGCACGATCGGGAAGATCACCGAGCCGGCCCAGGCGAATGCGCTGCCCCCGAGAAACCAATTCACTATTGTACGTCGGTCGAACTTCACCAGGCTCGCCTCAACTCCAACCGGAGCTGAGACTATCGGATCTTGGGACCAATCCGCAACGACTATCGGAACGCGTCGACGCGGCCGTTGATGTGAGGAGCCGCAGGCGTCAGCTGGGTTCCAGCTGCGTTGATGCCTACGTGGCAGCCATTGCAGGCGATAGTCGCGTGCCCAATCGGCGGATTCTGGTGGCAAGCGTTGCATTGGAGGTCGAGCCCCTCCTCGTCCCAGGCGACGTCGGGCGTCGTGCCGCCGCGGATGTGGCAGGTCGTGGAGCATTGCTTCGTATCGGGATCATAGGTCGCGTCGGCGCCCCAGGCGGGCTGAAAGACCACGTCGACCATTCCGTTCGCATGCTTGCCCCCAAGCATCGAGAAGTCCTCACCGAAATGACACGCCTCGCAGCCAAGCCCGCTCCAATTGGTGGGCGAAGACTCGACGTGCGGGTCGTGCGCATAGCCCGCGGGAGGTCCGCGGAAGTAACACTGATCGCGCGGCGGGTATGGACGAAGCCCATCGCCGTGGCAGGTGCCGCAGGCCATCACCCCGCCCGGCAGGCTGTGACACTCGGTGCAGTCCGTGGCCCCTGGGGGGTACACGCTGACTTCTTCGACCGGCGCCGGAGATCCCGCATGACAGAGCCCGCAGGCATCTTCGCTCTCAGGGTCGACGATCGCCCGCCAATTGGTCTCGCGCAAATAGCTGCCGTGCCACTCCTCGGCGCGCGGATCGGTCCAGGTGCTCGGGTGAGTCCCTCGGCTCGCAGGGACTGCGCCACCTTCCACCCAGTCGGTTAGTGCCTCTGTCTCCTCCGCGTCGAGCAGGCCAACGTGGTCCGGCCGCTCGAGCGCCGCGAGAATCGGCGCGCTCGGATCGGATGGAAGCGTCGCAGGCTGGCCGTCCGGATCGGGAATGCAACGAATCGTGAGGAGATAGTCCTCGACGCGATAGTCCGCCGCGGCGAGCGGACCGCCGTGACACTCGACGCAATGCTCCTCGAGAATTGAATTCACGTCGGCAAAGGAGGATGGTGGCAGCTCGACGGAGCGCTCCTCAGTACATCCGGCACACCCGAGTGTGCTCGCGAAGAGCACGACGACCCAGCCGCCCCTGGGCAGCCTCTTCATGGCGTCGGCGTGTTCGGAAGGAGCTCGGTGTGGCACTGACCGCACTCGTTGGTGAACGCGATGGGCTGGTCCGGCTGACCGCCTTCCCAGCGGGTGACCGTCATGCGATGACCGGCGATGTCGTTCCAGAAGTACTGTACGCTGGGGGGGCCTCCGAGGGAATCGAGCAAGGCCGGGACCGAAGCCCCCGACTTCGCGGTCGGCACCATGTGGCAGTCCGTGCAGATGAACGGTCCGAAAAAATCTTCGAGGCTCGCATGGCCGTTGACCCCGGTGACGTCTGCCACGTGCTCTGGAAGCGGGTAGAGCTCCGGGTTGGCCTCGGGACTATGGCAGGTCGTGCAGAGCGCGTTCGGGTTGCCCGAGCTGTCCATTGCGGCGACGTCGTCGGGATTGGCATGCGGATCGTGGCAGCCCGTGCAAGTCGTCAGCCGAGTCCCATTGCGATAGTGCTTCGAGCGAAGGTGATCGGAGTACTGCTGGTAGTGTGCTTTCACATCGCCCGAAGCGAAGAAATCCTCGGGCGCCCCGCTCACGCGGCTGGTGTGGTTCTGCGCGAATTCCGCGCGGCGGATGCCCACGCGCGGCATCTCGTTGTCTGCCGAGAGTGGAAGCCCGCGCGTGCCGCCGCCGATGCCGATGGGTCGGGAGTGGCAGCTACCGCAGATCGCGGCCTGGCGGCCCGGGGTGAGAAGCCCCGGTGAAACGATGTTGCTCCCTTGGGGCCTTTGCTCCAGGTGCTCGGAGCCGGGGCCATGGCAAGCCTCGCAGCCCGTGTTGATCAGCTCGGGCTTGCCGTCGCCGTCGTAGTCGAAGGCGCCGTCCGCGGCGACGGTCGCCGCTGCGGACCAACCTTGCGCGTCGCTTCCGTCGAGTTGATAGCCGGTGAAATGACAGCCAGCGCAATTGTTGTCGAAAGACTCGACATCGCCCGGCTGCTGCAGCGCATTGGCGTCGAAATCGTACCAAAGGTCGGAGCGGTAGTCGCGCCACGGCCAATCAGCCGGGTCGGCGTTCGTGAAGTCTCCCTGGTAGTTGTACTGCAAAGGCAGCACGAAGTAGCTGAAGCTGCCGTCCGGGTTGCTGCGGCGGGTCAGATACTGCTGTTTCCCGAGCGCGCCACCGTAGGTGAGAACGACGTCGTAGCGCTCGGTCGTGCCATCTACCATCTCGACGTAATAGGCGCCGATGGCTCCGAGCGGCAAGCCAGGATCACGGCGTAGATCGAGGGTGAACGCCACTGCGACTGCTGGCGCCGCCACATCCACGGCGCACTTGGCAGGGTCAGGCGCTGCGCTATCGCAATCGTAGAAGTAGAGGGTCGTGCCAGCGTCGAAGGCAGCCAGGCCCTCGTCGAAGTCCGGCCAGGGCTCGACGTCCTGCAGTATCGAACGCACGCCAGGCACCTGAAGCCCGACGTTGTGTGCCGTGCGCGTCGTGCTGTGAAGGCCGTGGCAGACCATGCAGGTCGAGGAGCCAACGTAGGTCGCCGATGTGCTCGGGCGCGAGCTCACGCGAATGTCCATCTGCATGCCAATCAACGAATCGGATTCGAATGCAGTGCGGCTGCTGTCGCCGCCGGGCAGGCGCTGGTCGTCGTCGAACGAGGGCATCCAGACGACGAAATGGCGGCCCTCCGGCAAGGTCTCGAAGCGGTAAACGCCGTCTGCGTCGACGGCGGCCTGCGCGTAGTCATCGGCGTTTGCATCGAGCAGGTCTTCGATCGGCTCGTCGATCTCGAGAATCGCCGTCGCCTCGGGAGAGAGGAATAGATCGATCGGAGTGGCTGCAAGCTCCTCGACGT
>Ga0209536_100003928_pt1 | contig 23642 bp, 36 predicted proteins | sample DeeMarSeWOR28_12_FD_187461 | JGI IMG/M metagenome (GOLD analysis project Ga0209536, IMG submission 187461) | Marine sediment microbial communities from White Oak River estuary, North Carolina - WOR-2-8_12 (SPAdes) (version 2) | ecosystem: Environmental > Aquatic > Marine > Intertidal zone >...
GAGCGTACTCGGCGCAACCCTTCTTGAGTGCGTCCGGAATGTCCGGCAGCAGATAGTCGTCATCATCGTAGGCATCGGTCCTGGGCCATTCCAGCGATTGGCTCCTCGAGCGACGCCAACCTCGGAATCTGCGACCGAATCGTTTGTCGATGTAGTCGGTCGCGTTGACGATGCCCGCCTGGATCTCACTGTCTGTGAAATCCGCGTTGGTGATCGCCTCGACACCACGGTCGGAATGGTGAGTCTTGAACTCAGCAACCGTCATGTAGGCATTCGCACCAGCAGGTTGTGATCCATCTTCGACCGTGAACGCCATAGCCTAATCCTTTGCGATATCCTGGACGATCTTGAATCGCCCCTGGACGAACGTGAGCAGCCCAGAAGCTGCATCTACGATCTGCGCATCGTAGAAGTACGTATCCGGTGCCTCATCACTCTGCACCGTGGTTGGGGAGAACGACACACGTCCCGTGGTCGGGTCTGCATCGATGACCCCAGTCACCTTGAAGAGTTCCGTGGTCGCATCCGGTGGATTTGGCAGTGTGTTCACTGCCAGCACCGGCGAAGTGTACCCAGTGAGGTCGAGCGGAGTGCCAGTCGTCTTGCTCGACAAGACATAGACGATGGCGCGCGAATCCCCACGCTTGTATTCGATGTCGATTTGTGGCGTTTCTAGTGCCATCGGCTTCTCCTAACCAACATTGTAATCATAGTCAGGTGGAGGTGGAGGTGGCTGACCTTTCTCTGGGTATTGAACCCGGATCACGGAAGAACCACAATTGGGCCACAACTCTGAATCTTGAGCGTTGTTCCACCGAAGGAGAATCTGATACTGCCAGATAGACCCAGCCGATTTATTGCTGAACCGATGTCCATAAAGCTCATGGAACGTTCGTTCATCGGTGTGTGCCGTGCCGCTATCCGTCAAGAACTGAAGGAAGCCTGACCATGGTCCAGGAACTCCACCGACTTCTTCACGTTGGCGATACCGCTCCGTCGTTGCGATATCCGTACTGAACTCGATTCGAAAGGCAGCACCAAACACCAGGTCATCCAACAACGTGAACGTCACCACCGGACATGGAATCTGGAATTGTGGGCAGTAGACCGCACGTGCCTGCAAATCGTCTTCAACGACCACAGCCGTATCATCGATCACTGCTACATCACAATCCAAGCTCACGGGCAAACCTCGATTCCAACGTCGTGCTCTTCCACAACCTCAACCGTAAGGTCGCTGAGATCCACAGGCACCAAGATCTCAGAAATGTCCTCGACCAACAGGTCTCCTTCGATCTCTGCCAGCAACTGCTCCACCACGTCCACTTCGAGACCACCAACAATGATGGTCCCGCCTCCAGTTCCACTGCCCACCTGGGCCATAAACTGAGGATAGAGTGAAACGGTGGAATCAGCCACGTCCGTTCAGCTCCTGACGAAAGCGGTTCCTGGCCTGACGCAGCGGAGCAACCCTCTGCCCAAGGGATGTGCCCACCCTCTGGGCGGAGGATTGATCGTCTTGGAGCTTTCGGACAAGACGATTGCAATCACCGATTGCCTCCTCCAACTCCTCGTCGGAAAGGGTAGCCGGATCCAGGTCCAGCAATTCATCTTCGCGTTTCTTGCTCACAGAATCCTCCGTGTCCGCTTGTCCGCGCTGACGCTCAACTGACGAAGCTGCGCGAGATCCTCGTCCAAGATCGTGACCGTCTGGTCGTCCAGGGAAATGTCTGCGTTCCCAACCGTGCTCTGAACCGCGATGTCGAGCTCATCGCTGTGAACCAGTCCGGTATGGATGACGTTCGTTCCGGTGCTGTTATCAATCAACACCCCAATCCCTCTCACCACCACCGTTCCTCCGGTACAGGTCGCATCCAACTCCAGAGTTCCCTGAGAAAGATCGATCGAAGCAACAGCCGTCCCAGTCACGCTCGCCAGTGTAAGTCCACCAGAGTAGTTACGGATACTGACATCGTTGTTGCCAGAGAACGTCATGGTCGGCCGAGCAGCTCCAGCTACCGTGGAGAAGGAATCCACGATCACAACTGTCGCATCCGTCGCCAACGTGACTGAATCCGCCAAACCGCACAAGCGGAAAGCACCTTCCAATCCAGTCAGCAAGGACAGCAGGCAACTCCGGGCATCGATCTCTCCTGACATCGTACCGAGAAGAATCAAGTCCTGGAACCTAGTTCCATCCACGCTGACCCCATTCAGAGTCAGGTTATTCTGGAAGATGCCTGCCGTACCTCGGAATCCCCAACTGTCATGGTCCACCTGAACTGTGTAGTTTCCAGTGAACGCATAGGCAGTGAGCTTATCCCGATCCGCAATCGTTCTCGCATCCGTTAGGTTGTCAACCGGATTGGTCGGAGTACCAATTCCTTCATCCGTTCCGCTCACACCATTGGGGTTCACGTACACTTCCTGCAGAAGTTGCGTGAGATCCAACCGTGACACCGAACTATCCACCAAGTTGGACACACGAGTTTCCGTATTCACGGTATAGGCACCAATCGTCGGCAAGAACACGGACGCACCAGGCTCGCGGGTAAAGATGTTTCCTACGAGTGTGAGCTTGTGGTCCAGTTCAGCCGGACGAATGCGCCAACCATTCTCAAGGAAGTACGTAATGCCCAGGGATTGGGTGGGTGTGATCGGGTCACCGCCTACAGGGGTGAACGCTTGAAGGTACTTGGAATTGTCCGAGGTTGTGACCCACTCCTTCCATTCGGAGTAGACCTCAACCACGTCCAGCTCATTGTCGCCAGCGGCACTGATTTCGGTGATGATCTTGTTCACCCCATCAAATGTCACGATTGCCGGCATGCGTCACCTACGGATTGTTGTAGTTGCGATCGAAGACCTGTTGGATTGGAATCGACGTGGGCGAACCAGGAATGGTGTAGACGAGAATATCAGCAGGCAGGTATTGAACCGCGTAGATCCGAATATCCACTACGGTCCCTGCCTCTAGCGAGAACTGATACGTACCCGTCGTCACATCCTCTTGGCCAGCCAACGCTGCTCCGGTAGCGTGATTGTATACACGAACCTCCGTGGGATTGACCAATCCCGTCAGGGTGATCTGAACGGTATTGTTGACAACAGTCGTGGAGCCAACACCATTCCGAATCGTCAAGCCAGAGCCGCCGGAAACATTGAGCGTGATGGTTCCGCCACTAGCGTTCACGAAGGCAGCATTGGTGGAGTATAGGTAGTGCGTCTCACCTGGCGAACTGGCTGTGATGAGACTGATTGCGTTAGTGTTATTGACAGCATCGTACTTGGTCGGATAGAAAGCGACAGTATCCACTGTTAGCGATCTCAGGTAGTAGAGACGTCCATTGATCAGATTGATGTTATCAGTGCCGCCTCCATTGCTGTAGTCAATGCAATCACCCGTAGTGTAGGGGTGCCCGGTGATGGTCACATAGTCGGGAGTTCCTGCATCTTCCACATCATCGAAGGTATTGAACGACTGAGCCGCAGGACCGTACCCATTGAAAATGTTTCCCGCGAAATCGTAGGTACCAGTGGTGTTACACTGAATCGCATGTCCCCCAAGAGCCCCAGCATCGAAAGTACAATTCGTGATGGCTTCCGGATCCGAAGCTATCATTTGGGTCTCAGCGCGAATGAGGTAATCGTTCTGGAACGTACAACTATCAAACGCAGCGCCATTCGTCGTAATGAGCCAGCAGTTGATGAAGATGGAACCCGTAAACGTGCATGCGCTGGTAAGAGTCATCGTGTTGAACTGCTGAAACGTACACAGATCAGCAGTGAAAGATCCACTCGTTCCAGTTGCTTCCAGAACTGGCAAATTGCATGGACCCAATTCGAGCTGGTGTTCCTCATTTCCACCAGCCGTCAAATTTGCAAGACCAGTTTGGGTGTAAGCATTCGCCCGAACAGTGGTCAGGGCGATATAGTCTACGTTCTGACCAGCAGCCGCATAGTAGATTGTAGAGGTGGACAAGCCAATGTCTTGAGTTCCACCATTTGTCTTACTGTAGTAGACACCCCAAGCAATGATGTCAGTGGATGGCTGACCGGAGATGATCCAGTCACCACCACCTTGGCCCTGCTGATCAAGATGAATGTCATCATCGCCAGTGGAAACATCCTGAGTGGTATGAAAGAGTGCCTTCTCAGGACGACGTCCTTGGCCTTTGTGCGAACAGTTGACAAACTCAACAACTGTGCTCGCATTGCCAAGATCAATTTCGATCCCATTCCACCCAACATCGACTCGGCCACCAAGAAACACCACAGTCTGATTGGCGTCATACCATTCAGTAGCCGTGACCGTGCCAGTCGCAGTTCGGCCAATCACGAACTTCCCGTAGCAGTTGTAGACTCCTTCCTGGAGAACGATGTGCCCAAAACGATTAGCGGTGGTCTGGACATCATGATTCTCGTAGCGTTCCCAACGTGCGCGACCTGATTGAATCGTTCCAGTGCCATCCACCTGGAAAAGCCCAGGGCTGATGTCAAGGGCATCCGTCGCAACGTTCTCCGATTTGGCTAGGCCAGTGAAGTCACCCCAAGTCGCGAAGTAATCAATGGCGGTGAGAGAAGGTGTGCCAACAATGACGTCCACCCACTCGATGACGTTGGGATCGATCGGAGTGAAGATCCAACCACCCTTCACCGGATAGTCAAGGTCGCCTCGCTGGCCACCATCCGCGATGTAGTAGCGGTAATAGTTGGACGTGTCGCTACCAACACGATGCTCAGCAGAAGGCGAAGCAACGAGTGCACCGTAGTTCGTCCAGATGGCTTTGAAGATAATGACCTCATCCCCAGACACAGTCATGTCAGTGGGGGATGGGTCATCATAACGATGGCCGCCAGCATTTGTACCAATCTTCGAGCTAACAGAGTAAGTGCCCTGGTAGACGAAGTCCGTTTCTTGCGACGGCGCAGCCGCTCCACCTTCCTTGGCCCAGTTGGTGGTATCTTCAGCGTCGTCGCGACGATTATTGGTATTGGTTACGGCAGGAACTCCCATTTTACCTCTTCGTCGTCGGCGACGTCGACGTCTGCCGTGGTTCCATTTCTTCATCAAGAAGCTGAACCGGAGCCCCAACGTCATCAGCAATCCGCTGAAGCGTTCCCTGGATATTCTTCTCGTGATCTACCTGGAGTGCGTAGATTCCGCGTTCGCCACCACGTACCTGCCGGCAATCAACCAAGACTCCGGAAAGGTCGGGGCGATCTTCTTCACTGCCATGTCCAAGGGTCCAGACACAGCGGTAGGTCTTGCAGATCTCGAAGTATTCACCGTAGATCGAACAGCCCACGCCATCAACAGCATGAGGGCATCGCTCGTGGAGACCCTTGTTCAGAGCCTCCACGGGCAACACATCACAACAGACAGTGCATCCCCCACATGGGCGAACCACCTTGCCGTGGTGAACTGCTGCGACCTCCGGGACCACCTGCTCCTCCCATCATTTGGCCTACGGGTTGCTGAAGTTACGCTCCAGAGCCGCAACGAGCGAGAAGCTCTGGTTCTCGTTCGCCGTGATGGTTCCGGTAGCGATCACGTACTGAGCCGTGCTCAGCCCGATTGCAACGAGTGTGATGGGAGCATCCGTACCAGCCGATGCCGCACCACGCTGAACGTTACCATCATAGTCGTAGTCCCACGACACCGAGGAACCACCAGCCTGCTGAGGAACCGAACCAGCGATGGGAGTAGCACTGGCGTTGTTTACCGTGATAGCGTCAATCGTACCGAAGTCTCGACCCGTGTTGTCGCCAGCATCATCGTTCGTGAAGAACATCCGATACACCGCATTGGCGTCGGTGCTGAGGTTGGCATTGAACTGGATCGTACCCGTTGCCACGAACGGGAAGGTACGGAAGTCGCCGTCATTGTCGACGAAGCTGACACGGTTCTTGTCCGTACTGGAGAAGGAGTCAACGTACACACCAGTGCCATCGCCCCCAGGATTGCTCACCTGCTCGATCGAGAACAATGTGTTCCCGGTCGAAGCCAGGGAGAGCAACTCCTGAGCAATCTGCCCAGGCACCACGACCGCAGCACCACCACTGCCATCGTTGATGTCTGCCGTACCGACGAGCCTTGCCTGAACGAAGGCATAGATCTCTTCAGCCGAAGCAGAGCCACCACCGTCTTCCTGCCCCACACTCACATCGCCATCGACGATGACGCCGAACTGAGTGTCCCCTGGGCTTGGTGTGTCACCGCCGAGGGGATTGAAGTTCGATCGAGTCTGCGGTGAAGCGAAGTACGCGATCGTCATGTCGTTGTACGGTGCAATCGGAGTCGTGATGATGTCGTCGAACAGATCGCCGATCGTGGTCGTGACCAGATCCTGAATGACTCCGTCCGAAGCCTCGGACAGCGGGAAGCGTTCGACCTTATTGGTGATGGTCGCGACACCGATGTCGGTGGTCGTTGACTCATCGTAGGTCTTGCCGAATGTCCGAATGCGAGTCGTGAAGACCAGCGGTCGCCGATCAATCGCTACCAGCACCGTGGTGTCATCAGCATTGGTCGTGAATGGAGTTCCCGTCACCGTGAGCGTGGTCGCAGCCACATTGGTGAGAAGGAAGGAGCCGTTGTTGCCAGTATCCTCCGCGTTCTGGAAGAAGACATAGTCTCCTGGCAAGAAGCCATCGGTGACGAAGGATCCCGTGGTTCGCGTGAACGTGTTCGAAGTCGCGAAGGCGAGCGTGCCAGCACCAGACAGATCCACTCGCTCCACTGTTCGCACTGCCTCATTCACCGGGCCATCGAACGTGAAGCTGGTCGCGGAAGTCTCACTCTCGAAGAAGTGGTAGGCAATATCGTTGGCGTCGATGTTGCCCAGGGTAATCACCCCGAAGTACTGCTGCTCGATGTAGCCATTCACATCGACTTCGTCCCAACCCATGCTGCGCAAAAGCTGGCGCGTGTTGGATGGATTGGTGGTGGAGATGGTACTCTCCGCTTCATCCACCGGAGCCCAAGCCTCCACGAACTCGAACTGCTCCGGAGTGATGGAGATCATGGGGAAGTCGAACTTGATGAGATCGTTGTCGTCTTTCCATTCTTCCTTGCAGAAGGAGTAGAAAGACTGGCCGAGAACACCTTCATCATCGAGCACCGTGGTTGAACCGAAGCCGTTCAGGAACGTGATCTTCTTGTTGGTGGTGTCGAAGTGAACGTTCTTCTCATTGGCATTGTTGCCAAGGATGCGGATGGTCTGTGAACCAGCATCATTGGCAGGGTTGACGACGGCTCCGGTCAGTGCCTGCTTGCTAGCAGTGATTGACACACCAGCACTGTAGGCATCGACAACGTAGAGTCCATCGTTGACTGCGTTCGTGGCGTCACGTACCTCGATGTAATCATCGACTGTGACCGCAGGTACGTTCGCCGAAGTGATGATGATCTGTGCGCCGGACTGACTTGCGAACGTAGTGGAGGCCACGCTCGTGCTTCCGCCTTGGGACAGACCATCAGGATCACTGATGAATGGCATGGTTAGCCTCCAAGCTCGCGTTTCCGTTGAAGAATCAGACTCAAATCACGGATGCGAGAACGCTGCCCCTCAATTGCGTCCTCGAGCTTCGCGATGGAGAGTTCGGCACTCCTGATCTGGTCTTCGATCCCTTCCCTCGGATAGTTCCGAATCTGATCATCCGTCCAACCAGCGGTCTTCCGTTCGATCGTCTTGTAGTCATCCAAGTTGATATGAATCGGCTTCACAGGAGTGCCGTTCCCTTCAGCTGCGAGTCGTCGGTCCCTTCAGAGCACCGCGCACATTGGGTCCACGCTGGTCACCCTTGGCGCTCCTCCGGGACGACACGTTCTTCACGCCAGACCCGCTGCGATTCTTGTTGGACCCAGACTTCATCATGGATGCCGTCTTGGCCAGCTTTCCGTCACGCATGTTTCCTCCTACAGCTCTGCCAGAACTTCTGGCTTGGTTTCCGTGTCGGCCACCAGAGCCACGGTGAGGTCTGCTCCCGCAACTCCTTCATCCGTGATGGAAGCCACGAAGATGCTTGACAGATCTGAGCGAGTGTTACCGGAAGGAGGAGTAACCGTCACGGTCACCTTACCATCTCCGAAATCGTCAGTGGTTTGAGCAGCCACAGTGAGATTGGGTGCCGCGTAAGCAGCACCATCGATCTCGGTAGCGTTCAATGCGGTGACCAACTTGGCCGCAACAGCGTCCAAGTCATCGGTCCCAGATCCGGTCACACTCACTATGATCGGATCTACGGTCTGGCCTGCCGCACCTGCTACCCGGATCTCCCACTTGTAGCCAACCATCGAAGAAACAGCATCCAGAGTTTCCGTAGTGATGGCTTGATCGGTCGAATCACTCCAACTGGAATCTCCGTTGAAGTGCGATGAAGCGAATACTTTCGCATCCGCTGCCGACTCTGCCGCCACCAGCAACTTGCTGGAACCCACCACGGTGGTCTTGCTGCTGTTGTCCACCAGGAAGATAGCCATGAAGTCGCTCCTTCCTAGGCGATGATCTCCACCCGACCACGCCGAGTAAAGACGATGGTGTCTTCGTCGGTGGTCATGATGCCCGCCGTGGGCGGACCCAGAAGTTCCACCGTGTCGAAGTACGGCTGAGGATTCAAAGGAATCCCCGCACCGATGATTGCCGCTTCCGCCTCTGCGATCTTGACAGCATCCGCACCGCCATCGTCACTGTTGACGATAGCGATGTGAACATCGTCGATGTTCGTTCGAGACGGAACATCCGCGTTTGCGCGGCTCAGCAGATACAACTGCGCTGCCATGTCTCACCTTCCTACAACGAAGGACGAGAGAAGCCAGGTGCGACCCTCTCAATGTCTCCACGACTGATTCCGGATGAACCGTAGGCAGCCTCCACTGCATCCATCCTCGGACGACCATTGACCGTCCAGTGTTCATCGTTGGCAGGATCGAGCGACTTCAGCGCCTGGCGAATGCGGTCTTCGTCCGACGCTTGCCCGTCATTCCCGGAGTCCTGCTGTCCGTCCCGAACGGGAATACTCCCCGACTGCCCTCGCGTAGAGTTGTCTGCTCCATCGCTGTGGTCTGCGGAAAGTGTGGCAGCTTGGTCCCCAGGCGATCGAAGGTCGCTACGAAACGATTCTGGCGACCCACGCCTTGCACCCGACGGATATTCACGCTGGCCACTATCGACCTCCTGCCAGAACCGAAGTTCTGGACTTCCTTCGGGGAATGCCTTGTACACTCGCCCCATGTAGAGAGTCTCACCAATGATGGAAGACTCATCACCAGAGATGACTGTCTTTCCATCCTTGAAGCGATGTTTGCCCAGGACACACGTGGTGCCAGCACGACTGCCCGTGAGCACGAGTGTACGTTGTGAACTCGCCATGTTCCTGCTCCTCGGATCAAGTGGCGGACTACGCTCCGGACGGAGTGATGCCACCGTGGCAGGCGAGACCCTTCTCGGAGAAGAGTGCCAACCCAGCGTACCACTTCACGCGCCAGATGCGCTCGTCCTTCGTCTCCGACTCACCCACGTCGACGACCTGGATGCCCGAAGACATGTCAGCCGTGAGGCCAGCAAGACCATTCGAGCGAGAGCCGTCGTCGAGGGTACCCGCGAAGATGTAGGCGACGTCGGACGAACCACCGACGGTGCCATCCTGCGGGATGTAGTCGTTGCGGAAGATCGGCACACCGGAGTACGCGATGACCTCTTCCCCACCCGGAAGCCGAACGACTTCGTTGATGGAAGCACCACCAAGCTGACGGAGCAGACCACGGTACGTCCGACGCTCACGAGCGTGGAAGCAGAAGTAGTCCACCATGCCATCCTTGACGGTGACGAGATCCATCAGCTCGTCCATGATGTCCAGGGTGAGGAGATCGCCATTGCCACCAGCGGTCGCAACGGTCTGGCCAGCGGCACAGAGGTTGATGAGGCCATCGAACTGATTGGCCGCACCAGTGCCGTTCACCAGCATGTGCTGGTAAATGCGACCGATGTGCTTGGACTTGGACGCGATCTGCACGGCAGTCTGGTTGTTGCCATCGCCGGACCGAGTGGCCTGAATCAGACCATTGACCTCGGCATCACCAGCGATGGTGGTCAGACCGCTGAAGACCTCGGTGAAGGTCGCCGGAGCCTTCATCCCAGCAGTCTCGCCAGGAATCGGGTTGCGGTCGGTGCCTTCATCGTAGACGGTGCCGATACCAGCGACACCAGCACCACCGAGTGCATTCTCGCGATTGTACTTGAGAGAGTTGCCCTCGATGCCATCGAAAGGCAGCACCATGAACATCTGGTTCACGGTGATGATGTTCTCGATGACACCTGCGACTAGCTCATCCTGAGCCAGCTTTGCACTCTCAGCCAGAGTGACAGATGACATGATTCCCTCCTAAGGGACGAGATTGTGCAACGAGTCACCGAATCACTCGGTGGGTCGCCCAAACCTCGGATCACCCTCGGTGGGCCATGCTTGTACCTGACAGATAGCCTCTCGAGAGAGACTAGGACAAGAGCTATCCTCGACGACCCCTGTCGTACTGACCTTTGCCGATGCCAGCAGCGATCTTATCGACGGAAGTCATGTCCTTGCCACCAGGCTTCGGGCTCTGATGGCTGGTCCTGGGAGCTCCTCCACCAGAAGGAGCTTCGCTCTTGAACAGGGACTTGAACTTGTCCTGTCCCTTCATCTCTGTCACCAGCTCCTTGATTGTCATCGGGGCACCCGTCGAGCCGGAGTAACGGATGTCGCCAGCGTTGTCGACCACGTTGACCTTGAACTCGCCATCTTCCTCAGACACCTTCACCTGGCGCGTGACGAAAGGCATGCCGAGATCCGGGTCGATGATTCCTGCCTCAGCCAGAGCCGAAGTCGCAGCGGACGAAACCAGATGCTGATGGAGCTGACCCGTCAGTCCGGTGATCCGCTTCTCACGCGCCTCGATCTCTGCCTGGTGCGCTTTCTGCAAGTCTTCCTTGATCTTACTGACCTGACGCTCGAGAGCTTCAGCGTCCTTGCCCTTGCCTGCCTTCCTGGCTTCCTCGATCTGGGCATTGAATCCCTCGAGAATGGCTTCTGGCGTCTCGCCGTATTCAGCCAGCATGCTCAAGTCGACCTGCTTGGCCTTGTTGGCCTTCGCTTCGGCTCGTGAAGCAACCAGTGCTTTGTTGAGCCGAGAGATGGCAGCCACCGCCGACTTGGTGGAACCATCATCAGTGTTGAGCTTGAACTTGCCGTCTTCACCTTCGACGTAGAGCCCTCGGAAATCCTCAGGCACGCTTTCGATGGCATCAACGGTCAGGCTCTTGTTGAAATCAAACTCCATTGCATCACGCTCCGGTTTGCGGTTCACCCGCTAGGATGTGGGTTCAGCCTTCTGAATCTCCACGTTGACGTTGGAAAATCGCAGCGGACCCTGGTGATCCACTGCTTCGAGCATGATCTGGCCCAGGGCACGATTGATGATCGTGCTGAACCGTGCATCACGCTGTGTGGGTGCGGTGGCTTCGTTCGTGCCGATGACTTCCTCCAGAGCACGTCGCGCATTCATGAATGCGGTGTCCTCGTCAGCATCGTACCAACTGAAGTCAGTGACCTTGCGAAAGAGTTCGGCCCAATAGTCGACCGCACTCTGAATCAGGGCTTCATCACTCGGCATTCAAAGCACCTCACTTTCCTGGTTCACTACTTGGCTCCCGCAAACTCAGGGAACCTCTGCCGAAGCTGGATCAAAGTCAGCTCTTGTCCCTTGCGGTCCACGAACTGGTCCATCTTCAACCCCTTGCGAAACATGCGTGCCTTCTTCAGACCCAGCACCTCGTTCTGAAACGAAGTCGGCTGGCGTCGCAACCACTGATCATAGGTAGTCGAGGCAGGCACACGTCCAATGTTCTCATTCGCCCAGCTCATACGAGTCTTCTTGATGGCCTGATTACGCTGCTTGACCGTCATCTTCTTCCATCGCTTCTCGCCGAGCTTGGCCTTCGCATCCGCTCGGAAATCCTTCTCACGGAACTTCCGTGTTCGGGCATCACGCACAAACGGACGCTGCGGCATCATCTGCTCCACACCCTGCGGAGAAAGCACCCCAGTCATCAAACTCCGGCAACTCGGATGAGCCGGAGGACGTGCTCCTGGAGGCTGAAGTTTGGGTTCAGGCACCTGTGCGTTCGGGTTATTGTCCGGTGGCGCGAAATGCCCGTCTCTCGCTCTACAGATAGCACTAGTTCGACCATCGAGCACTGACGTCCAGCGCAAGGCATCCATCAACCCTCCGTTGGCCGAAAAGAATGCCTCCCGAGAAGTATTCACCGCATGGTTGACTCCAGTGCGAATCACTGCTTCCGCATTCGCTCGAGTTAGCCCACCGACATTACGCACCCGACTGACCATCTGCGGAACGGTCTCTCCCTGGGCCATACCAAGGTTCAATGCCTCAGAAATACGTCGTGCGTCGGCTGCTTCGAGATTCGTCCACCACTGATTCAACGTCCGCGCTGCGTTGGCTCCGCCAGCGAAGGGAGTCGTCGTGATCAGCGAGTTGAGGTGGCTCGCATTGACCGTCGCATAATTGAGCTCAACTGGCACCACGGTCTCTAGAATCTTCTTCGAGAACTCCTGTTCTGCTTTGCCCAGGGCAAGAGTCCCGCTCTTGTTGACCTGCCGGAGTTGTGTGAACAGAGACTTGCGAAGTTCACGAATGTCCTTCTGTAACTTCTTGAATCGCTGACTCTGGAAACTGCTGCCTTGCACCAGCTTCGAAGACAGCTTTCGTTCCAACTCACGGTTGGCCTTGTCAAGAATGGCCAGGGTCTCACGTACCTCACGTGCAGTCCATCGCCTTACCGCAATCTCATGGCGGATCTGGGCGTCGAAGAGATCGTCATTCGCAGCCAACCCTATGCCCTCTGAAGTACGCGAGCCATGTACACGGTGATCTTCCAAGGTTCATCAACAACTGCGTTGCCTTGAGCAACCTCGATGTCCATGCCACTGATGAGAGCAATTTTCGGAATGCGCCGACCACCCAAGGAAACTCCATTGGGGCACACATTCCAAAACCGTGCATTCGGACCGGAAATCATGCCAATTTGCGCAGCCACGCTTGTATCGTCAAGCTCGGCGACAACGAAATTCGCTCCTCCACGGTTGTTGAAGATGACCGGCCAGAAACGGATGAACGTGCCAGTGGCATCAACGATGTTGGATTCAATAACGACCGATACGTCGTAGGTACCTGGTCGAGCCGGAATCCGGTAGAAGTTGGTGCCAGCCACCACCTGAGTCTGGACTGTGAAGAGTCCTTCCGTCATGGCTCACCCCACCTTGGTTGCCAGCAGCACCACCCGGCACTTCTCCCCGGTGACCGCCGCGCCCTTGGTGAAGCTGATCTGGAGACCATGTGGCAGCGGCAGAATGTCATCCATCGGCACTCCAGTAGGAGCACGGGTGATGGTAGCGATGCGTCCTTCATCTGCCGCAGTCAGGGCGAGTGAAGCGATCGGAGTGGCGTCGTCTGGCTCCAACATCCGAATGTCCACGTTCCCGACCTGACCAGCAGGTGAAACGATGGGACGCATAGCCAGAGACGAGGTGGCTCCGGTTACGTCGGAATCCACTGCCAGCGAGATGTGATACGTTCCCGCCGGAAGTGGAAGATTGTAATCCTTGTCCGTCGCAGGCACCGTTGCCTGCAACTCGAACAGCGTGCTCTTGCCATCCTGAGTGACAACACGTGGCATGGCTTCTCCTTATCGACTGAAGACGTAGTAGCTCATGACCAGAGAACTCCCTCACCGTTGCACGGCTTGCACGGATACGGTCCCGTGCCACTGTCGGGCCAGGTCTCCACATCACCCGGAACATGGGGAGGACGAGAAACCAAGCCAGTGCCTTTGCAGACAGGGCACGTGTGCGGAGTGCGAGTCGGGTACGTGACGTAGACCTGAGGCTGAGGGTACCAGGGCCAATACTGCCAGGGTGGAACGTTGGTGAAGTAAGTGATTGTTTCGCCTGTCATCACTCACCTCCTTCTTCTTCGCTCTCCTCATCTTCATCTTCATCTTCAACATCGGGACGAAGTGCATCCGGCATGGCGCTGAACATGTCCATGGTTTCTTGCTCGAGAACGGCAGCATCAGCCTCGATGTCGTACTCCTCATCCAGCAGCCCACGACGAATCAGCTCCTCCAGGTACGCTTTGCGTGAGATGTCACGCATCTTCCGCGTCTCCCGCAGCGTGTTGAGATCCGCCTGGTTGACATCTTCCGGACCGAACTCCGTCGAAATAACTACTGTGCCACCGTTCTCGAGCCGCATCCATTGAGCCGTGATCCACAATGCCTGATCCACAGCATGAGTGAAACGAATCGTCATGTCTTGCAGTGGGGAGGTTGCTTCAGCCGAGTCCAATGCCCGTGCTGTGGCGGTCTGTGCGCCTGGCCGCTTCTTGAGGAACTCCGCACCGTATTCGGCCATCTGACTCTCAAGGTCAAGCAAGTCGTTCCTGCCTGCCTCGATGGCATCACCGCTGTGCTCCACGTAGTAGAACTTGGCTTGGGGATCCGGCGCATACAACCAACGATTCGGGCCAATAGCCAACTCATTGTTCTCATCGGTGCCTCCACTCAAAGCGAGAATAGGGAACCGAGCCACAGTCAAGCAGGCACGCTGGTCGGAAGTCGATTGCCAATGAGCGATGTTCAGATCAGCCAGATCCTCCAGCGGAGGCTGACCATGCATGAAGGAATCGCGATCGGAGTAGAAGGTCACGAGCGGAATGAAAGGCAGGTCCGACGGATAGCTGTCGACCAGGATCCACTCTTCCTTGTCCTTGTTCTTAGTCTCCCTCAGCTGATAGAGCTCCACCGTGACCTGCGTCTCCTGCATCTCTTCATTGAAGCCCAGGAAGATCCGGCGAATCTGCTTCTTGTGGATCTCGGAGAAACCGTCACGCTCTTGAACGGTTTCCATGATTCGGATCTCGCGCAGCACTTCACGTCCAGCGATGACTTCCGCATCAGCGAAGAACAACTGTTCCGGATGGATGTGTACCCAATACGGACGAATGCCTTCGTTCTGATCGTCGGCCAGAGAGCGTGGTGCCTCTTTGTCAACGCGAGGGAAATCGATGTAGACATGACTGAATGCCTTGGCTACACCATCGCTGAACCAGTTGCGGCAGAAGACCTGGATGTCCGTTCCGGTGAGGTCAACGTCATCTGCAATCGTCTCCATGGCAGATGGCATGTCCTCGAACACGATCGGATCACTGAACGGTCGGCCAACCCAACTGTCGAGCGTGATCTTGGTAGAGTTGAGAAGTGTGCACTTGAGCAGTCGTTCCTCGTACTGCTTATCGGTCTCAGCGTAGTGCTGCGGAAGGTAGGTACGACCTGCGTCACGCATCGCTTCCGTACCATTGAGCACAGTCTGGATCTTGGTCCAGGCAGGCAGCATGTCGTCAAAGGCATAGCTGGTGGTTGCTGGACTTTCAGCATCCTTGTCTTTCGCCATCAGAATGCTCCGCTCGAAATGGTCTTAGGCTTCCAACGCAAGTAGTATCGCGTTTCGTCTCCGATGTGGTCCTCTGCTTCGGTATCCACGTCATCGAGATCTTTGTCGCTCCGTGGAAGCACTGGCACGGTGCGCTGGAACTGTTGACATCTCTCGAGAACAAACAGCCCAGGCTCCTCGCGCATCGGGTTCTTCGCATTCGACAGTGCCTTGCGTAGTTGCTGCCAGCCCTGCTTGCGTGAACCCGGACCCTTGTCAGCTCTCTCCCACCTAACACCGACACGCTGCATGTCACCAGCGACGGACGTCCCTGGCTCATAGTCATCGAAGATGTTCGTATCGGCTGGCCCTGGCCTCACTCGTCCAGTGAGACCATAATCGTCTTCGCGCTCCAGGATCCCTTCTGCGATCTTCGTCGACAACATCCGAACACCCTCATTGGGTTGCCCGTTCCATCCGTACCACTCGGCGATACGGTATCTGTCCCCAGGATAGCGTCCGTAGGTGTGTCCGTTCCACTCAAACGGCTCACCGTTCGAGATGGCCCACCAACCAACAGAGAACGGAGCCGACTGACCATGGTCGTAAGCTCGACTAATCTGCCACTCCTTTGGCACCCGGTAGAGCGGAAAGTTGGGCACGACATGAACGGATGGGTCCCACACATCATCGAACATGCCGCCAGCGACGATGTTCCAATCGCCATACAGCCATGCCCTCAACTCCGCCGGATTGCGTGCAGCAGCACGGATGCGGTCGATGTACTTGGGATCGGCGTGGAGCAGGATGCGGTTCTCATGAATCTTCCCATGAATGGCAACTCGTTCAGGCTCCAGGTTGCCATCTCTGTCACGTGAATCTCGAATGACCTTCCCGACGAAGTGCTTGCCGGCAATCGGCAGGCGATACCTGGCCTTCACCCAGTTGTGGCCAACGCCATACGGGTTGGTCGTCGCACGCACCTTGATCGGGATGCCAATAGCGGTCGACCGTGCGCAAGCGAACATGGAAATGAAGCACTCAGGAGTGGGCCAGGTGGTGAGCTCTTCCCAGCCCTGCCAAGGATACGCATGGCCATGGTACTTCCAGTAGTCACCCGGTCGCTCGAAGTGACGGAAATACAACTGCTCACCATCGGGGAACGTCCAATAGTGCTCGCTTCGGTTGTACCTGGCTCCAGGGAAGATGCGCGGAAACCACTTGTTGGACTTCTCAATGACGTCACCGAGAGCAGGGTACGTCTTACGAAAGAGCACGCCACGCCACTCAGCCTTCCAGCCCTGGCCAACATGCTGCAAGAAATCCATGAGGAGAGCATCAGTCTTGCCTGGCCCACGAGTGCCTTCGTACAAGCACTCGAACACAGGGCAACTGAGGAAGGCGACTTGGCTGCCAGCTTGTGGAGCCCACTCAGCCTTGGTCTCCGTCTTACCCCGAATCAGAAATGGCGTGAGACCCTCATCGGTTTCGCGCCACTCCAGTTGCGGCATCGATGAACTTGTCTGTGGCACGTGGCAACTCGTCCCCGAACATGATGGATGGATTCTCAGCCATCAGTTCTACGTAAGCATCCATGGCGCTATGGGCGCACGACGACGGATCCAACTTGTCGTTGTACTGGTCGCAAAGCTCCTCCGCCAAGGCACCAGCTAGAGCACCGACGACCTGAGCCTGGTCACGTCGCTCGAACTCCACGATGCCTTGCTTGAAGAGTCTGGGCTTGACCTTGGAGGGGACGAGTACGGAGAAGTAGTAGCTGCCGTTCTGAACACGCTTCATCAGGCGCACTTCCACCGCATCGTGATTCATCTAGTCATCCTCTTCTCGGTGACGACGCTCCCACTCCTTGGCATCTTCACCGGACAGTGGCGCAATGAGAATACCACCCTTGACGTTCATGTCAACGGTCTGCTTCTCACGATACTCGGGCACGTGTCGCTTCAGGAGCAGTTCGAGCATGCGATCGCTGAAGACCCGTTTGTTGCCGACGTGTTCCTTGCCTTGGAAGACTGGCTCAAGAACACCCTCCACCGCTCGACGATAGGCTTCGGATTCGATTGTATCAACGAAGTCGCGTTTGACCTCATCGTACTCCTTCGCAAAATCCGGATCGTCCTTGAGGTGGCGTCGTACCGTTTCCGGCGACACAGCGCAAGCTCTGGCCGACAGATTGTGAAGGCCAGTCTTCGAATACATCTCGAGGAACTCTGCCTTCTTGACCGGAGTGAACTTGACCTCTCGGCCACCGTTGGTTCCGATCTTCTTTCTGCTTGTCGTCTTTTTCTTGGCCATGCCCGAAACATAGCCCAAGCCCAGGGACTGAGCCAAGGTTCCTCGCGCGCACGCGCGATGCCACCACACGCTGGCCGCGCAGCGATCCACCCTGAGCCCATCGCTCAAGTCCAATCTGAAATTCAGCGTAACGTTCTGTTCAGTGAGGAGGTTAGCTCAATCCGTCGAAACCGTCCATACCTCAAGCCCAAGGGGTGGACGTGGTAAGTTGCATTTTCTCCGTTGGCTACCCTAACGTCTCTTCTTCTCTCTCTTATTGAAGAGAAGAAGAAGAGAGAAGAGAGAGCACCCAACTGCGTCTCTCCTGCAACTGCAAACATGGCCAGGACGGATGGACGTTTGGACGTACCTGGGCTAAATCAAGCAGGCTGAAGAACTTCCGTTGGCTCGTGAACGTCCACACGTCCGTACCTGTGGGCAATCAGCTCCTGTTCACACGCTTCGACCCACCGCTTCATGTACCGGATCGTTTCCGGTTCGCCCAAGTCGCAAGCGGTGCCGTACATACTCAGAGCACGACGCAAATCTGCCTTCACTTCCCACAGTGGCCGTTTCATGACTTCGTCTCCTCGCGAACGTGTTCGGCCAGCGCACACAGTTCGTGCGCCCAGTAGTAGCGTCGCTTGCCGTTCGGCTCGATGACCTTCCACTTGATCGGCTCGCGAGTCTGCGAACAGTCGTAGCCATGGTCGTCGAGGAACCGTGCTGCTTCGAGAGTCGTCCAGGTCTTCATCGGCTGCTCCTTAGTCGTTGAAGATGGTGAGGGTGACGCCATCGTCGTTCTTGTAGACGGCACCGACTTCGGTCACCTCGCCACGCTGAACGAGCATCTCGAAGTTGGTCGGCTCTTCCATGCTGTGCATCAGCATCACACACTGGGGGAACTGGCCCACAGGCAGGTCAAGCTCGCTCGCCTCGATGGAGTAGCGACGTCCGGGCATGTGCTCGTCGTCCTCGAAGCACATGCCAGCCGGAACCTGCACCGCGAACTTGCGCTGATCGTTCATCGCGCTGAGCACGCGGAGGATCTGCTTCGGGCTGTGACCCGTCTCCATGAGAGCTTCGTTGATTTCCATCCAGTCGTACCGCATGACTAAACCTCCCACACGAGACGGTAGTTGGCGACCATGGTGCACTCGTCGTCGTTGCGGAAGACCTGGAGCACAGCGTCCTCAGTGCCGACGTCGAAGATGAAGGTGTAGTCGTCGGAGTGGGCGATGTACGGTTCGCCATCGCAACCGGCGAAGGCCATCCAATCAGCCTCGCTGAACGGACGCGGATTGGCAGCGTGGTAGAGTTCGAAGGCTTCGGTCAGGGTCAGCTCGTTCATGTCGGTGTCCTTTCGGGAAACGGGTCTGACCTCTCCCTTAGCAAGCCACGGGCCGATTTCCCGTTGTTCCTCGTCGTTCCTGGACGAGTCTGGCTGCTTCCTCTCGGCCACCGCCAGCGTCGCGAATCGCCTCACCCAGAATCGCCAATCGCAACAGGCGGATCAAGACCCCTTCGAGGCACTGGACCGACCGTCCGCCGTGCCCTTCCTGAAGCTCCACTGCTCCCATCCGCTCGCCTTCTGCCCACGCTGAGGCCAAACGGTTGACCGCGCAGGCTGCATTGATCGTGTCGTCCTTCTCCAGCGCATCCTTGATCGCCTGGAGATGTTTCTCGAGCACCATGGCTCCTTACCCTTTCTGGAATTGCTTCCGATAGAGACGTGCCCACCGTCGCGCAGCCAGCAGTGCGTCGCCAGGCGACGCTTTGCCAGGTTCCGAAACGGTGGCCACATGTGAACCGCGCATGTAGATTCGCGCAGCGTAATCCGCACTCCGCTTTCCGGGGAGCTTGAACACTTCCGCACGCACACCGTACCCAACGTCCTTGCGACTCATCACATATCTCCTTCCAGGCTTGTCCGAGCGAGCAGTCCTATTACTGCGCCTGCCAAACCTCCGAAGAACAGGACTCTTCCCCACGTAGGGAGGTTCTGAATGACCCATGCGCAAAGTGCTGTCAACCCTCCTATCGTTGCGAAGAGAGCGACTCCAATGACTGCTCCCCATGCAGCCCAGCGCATCACAGCTTCACCCACTTCGTCGCCTGTGGCTCCTTCTTCAGCTTGCCCTGCTTGAACTGGCGCAGGGCTGCCCACTCCTCGGCCAAGAAGATTGATTGCTGGCTGGGCGGAACGTCCGCCTTGTCTACCATGCCAGCGATCTCCAGGAAGATGCTCTTGTTGGCTTCGTTACCCACCAGGAACTCCGCCAGTTGCCGGATGAAGGCCAGCTTCCGTTCGAGTTTACTCATCGGTACATCACCCAGTTGAGGTCCGGCCAACCGAACTTGGCGATGAGCCAGATCAGCAGCACGAACACGGGGAGGAGAGGGATCTGAAACGTCAGGCCCAACACCCAACGTCCTACCGTTTTGCCGTACCGACGCACGTACCAGCGTGGGTCCGGAAGTGTCCAGTGGTCGCTCATCGCTTCGCCTTTCGTTTGTCGAGTTCAGCCTTGTAGATGCTGAGCTCGTCCATGTAGTAGCTGGCATCCTTGCCAAACATCGGACCCCTGCCCATCACTCTCGCGGTCTCGCGGCAATCCGACATTGCCCAGACCAGTTGCTCCTCGGACATCTTCTTCGCCAACGCTTGCTTCGCGTTCCAGTCGATGTTCTCCATGACTCCTCCTTAGGAGGCGACCGTCGTGGTCGCCTCCACCTTGCCAGCCTCGAGAATCTTCGAAGCAGCGTTGAAGATCCGGTGCGCCTGCTTCTCAGGAACCTCATTGGACTTGTACCAGTGCTGGATGTAGTCGCGCGACTCTTCCGCACCCGGCAGGCCGAACGTATCGCAGAGCAGGTACGCAACTGCCTCAGCCTCAAGCTCGCACAGGTTGTATTCGAGCTTCTCGCCATCGGTGACGTCGCCATCCGAAGTGTGGCCCAGCGTGATGTGCGCCATCTCGTGGAGCAGCGTCCGCAGTGGATGCTGGGCCACAGGGTTGATCGCCAGCTTGCGACCCTTCGTCGCGTAGCCCTGGCAGTTGCCGTTGACCATCGTGAACGGCACCTTCTCGATCTTCAGTTCGGCCATCGCCTTCTCGGGATCGAATCCGGGCACGTCCTCGAACTCAACGTCGTCGCCATCGGTCTGGCTGACGGTGAACCACTTCTTCTGGTAGGTGAATCCGCACAGGATCTGCTTCTTCTCGCCTTCCTCCTCGATCGTCTTCATGACCGGAACGCAGAGGATGAGCGCACGCTGACCCTTCTGAACGAAGCGACCGAGCGACTTCCACTTCTTGAAGGTCGCGATCGGGCCAAGCTCGATGCCTCGGGCCATGCACTGCCAGGCAACCAAGAGCTGATTGCCGAAGGAGTAGTTGTGGAAAGCACGGTAGCATTCGGCAGCCCGACCAGGCACGTTCACTGCCTGCTTCAGAAGCTCCTGCCACGCCACTGGTGCTTCGTGCTTCGTCGTCTTCATTGGTGTCTCCTCGGAACGGGTTTCGGTGTCGGACACCCAGAGACTTAGCAAGAACCGGACCGATTTCTAGTGGGTTCGTATTGCGGAGTATTGTTTCTCATGATTCCGACACCGACTCGCGTTTCGCCTTCCTCTTGTTGCCTTTTAGGATACTTGCCTTTCCCTCCTGGGACCAAGCTATAATTGGTCTGCGTTGCTGGAGGCTATGCGTTGCTTGGCCCAGACGGAACTGGGTGACTAACAAACCAGTCGGTGGCAATGGCCCTGGTTGCCTTCAGCGACGTTTCAACCAGAAGGAGGACCGACGTGGATCCGCTAGACATCCGATGCGATGATCTGTTTGCGAAGGAAACTCGCATTCGGAATTGCTTGAGAGGCTTCCGCACTACGATCAACCCCTATGGGTATCACAAATACCACCCAATCGAAACTGTTGATCAGTTGCTGACAGTTAGTCGTAAGGAACTGCTCCGCACTCGCAACTTCGGTAAGAAATCGTTGCATCGGTTAGAGCAGATCCTGTGGGAAGAAACGAAGCTCGTCATTGGCTTTCAATGCAAGACCTGCGGTGGCCATCACATCGAAGCCACGGAAGGTTGGGAGTGGTTTCGATGCCATGAGTGCCCACCACGATGGGGACGTCCCGAAGAATTCGAGAGGACCGACAGTTGAAACCATTCGCGCACCAGTCAGACGTCTTGGAACGAAGCCAAGACCTGCCGTCCTTCGCACTTTTCTGGGAGCAGGGCACGGGCAAAACCAAGCCAACGCTCGACAACGCTGTCCATCTTGCCAAGTCGGGCAAGATCGATGCGTTGCTCGTGCTCGCTCCCAACGAAGTTCCCCGCAATTGGGTCGATGATGAGATCCCCAAGCACCTTGGGAACATCACCGCAGCCACCTACGTCTCCGCCAAAGCCAACACGATCAAGCATCGCAAGATGCTGTATGAAGCGATGAACGCTCCATTCTGCGTGGTGGCCATGAGCTACGATGCGTTCATGACGGAGAAGGGTACGAAGTTCGTCCGGGACTTCTTCAAGAAGCGCAAGGTCATGATGGTGTGCGACGAGAGCCACAACATCAAGACGCCAACAGCGAAGCGAACGAAGCGTGTGGTGTCTGCCGGCAAGCACGTGGCGTATCGACGCATCCTCACTGGCACTCCAATTGCCAACAATCCGTTCGACATCTACACGCAGATGCGGTTCTTGGAACCGAACTTCTGGAAGGATCGTGGCTTCAACACCTACTCGGAGTTCAAACAGTACTTCGGCATCTGGCGCAAAGGGTTCAACTCGCAGCAAGGTCGTGATTACGACTACGTTGTGGGCTTCAAGAACCTCGATGAGCTGCACGACATGCTGAAGCCACTCAGCTCACGGGTGACCAAGGACGAGGTTCTCGACCTTCCACCCAAGCTGTACTCCAAACGATACTTCGAGTTGAGCACTGAACAGAAACGAGCGTACAAGGAGTTGCGCGACGAGTTCATCACGTTTCTGTCCAGTGGTGACCTGGTCACTGCGCCTCTCGCCATTGTGCGGTTGCTGCGGTTGCACCAGGTCACGTGTAACTACCTTCCCGCTGAGGAAGGTGAGCCGTTGCTCCCCCTCTCGCCCATCAACCCGCGACTTGAATGCCTTCGCCTGCTACTAGAGGAGGTCAGCCATCAGGCGATCATTTGGGCGCGATTCACAGAGGACATCAACCAGATAATGGCGTTGTTGAAAGACAAGGCTGTGCGGTATGATGGCCCAACGTCCAGTGACGATCGAGCAAAGGCTAAATCGGCCTTCCAGTCGGGGGATGTCCAGTTCTTCGTGGGCAATCCCGCTGCCGCAGGGACAGGTCTGACGTTGCACGCTGCTCGTACCGTCATCTACTACAATAACTCGTTCCGCCTGGTGGATCGTCTGCAGAGTGAGGACCGAGCCCATCGCATTGGGCAAGAGCATCCCGTGAACTACGTGGACATCGTGGCACCCAACACGGTCGACACTTACATTCTCCGGGCACTGCGCAACAAGGTCAGCATTGCTGCTACGATTCAGGGTGACGAGTTGAAGGAGTGGGTATGACCGAGAATGCTGAACTGGCTCAGTTGGCTCTGCTGGCTGACCAACAGCGCGATGCCGAATTGGTGGTTGAAGAGAAGGAGAAGGAACTCGCTCTTGCCAAGAAGAGGCTTCGCGAAATCAACGAAGGAACGCTACCAGCCCTCATGGATGAACTTGGGCTGGAAACGTTCACCACCCAAAGCGGCTTGAAGATCTCCATCAAGGAGGCCATTCGAGCTAGCATCGCCAAGAAGAACCAAGCTGCGGCCATGGCATGGCTCCGCCAGCACGGTCACGAG
>Ga0209536_100003929_pt1 | contig 23637 bp, 19 predicted proteins | sample DeeMarSeWOR28_12_FD_187461 | JGI IMG/M metagenome (GOLD analysis project Ga0209536, IMG submission 187461) | Marine sediment microbial communities from White Oak River estuary, North Carolina - WOR-2-8_12 (SPAdes) (version 2) | ecosystem: Environmental > Aquatic > Marine > Intertidal zone >...
GGGTTTATAGCCACCGTGAATATTTGTTCCGGGGTTTTAGCCGCAACCTCTTCGATGTCCATGCCACCCGCAGCAGATGCCATAAAGGCAACGCGTTCCGCAGCACGATCGACAACCATGCTGAGGTAAAGCTCGCGTTCTATATCACTGCCGGCTTCTACGAATACCTGGTTGATGGGCAAACCCTCGGCGCCGGTCTGCTTGGTAACGAGTTTTTGGCCCAACATCGCGGCGGCCGCAGCCTGAACCTCATCGAGGCTCTTGGCCAGCTTGACACCCCCGGCTTTCCCGCGACCGCCGGCATGCACCTGCGCCTTTACAACCCAGAGATCGCCGCCGAGATTGGCTGCTGCGTTCCTTGCTGCCTTGGGTGAATCGACGACTTCGCCGTTAGTGACCGGAATTTCATAGCGGGCGAACAGCTGTTTCGCCTGGTATTCATGCAAATTCATGATTGAGCCTTTTTTGTAACGCTGGCCTGAGTTGTTATCTCTATTTCGCGGAGCCTGTGCCCGGGTCCGCTCGTGGCCCGCTATTGTCCGTTAAAGGGCCGCATAGTTAAAGCCACGCGCCGCAATTAAAGCCGACAGGCTGCTTATGGAACTGGAGCACACTCGGACCGTGGCCAGTGTTGTTACAATAACGTCGGCTTTATGTCCCGGTGGCAGTGCGCTTCTTGGCTACAGAACACGGACCCTCAGCCCAGCCGATTGATTCGGCCGCGGGCAATACAGATCTGAACCGCAGGGTGCTGACCCTGGTCGGAGCCTTTCGCCTGCTCGTTGCAGCGGCCGTATTACTGGCCGCGGTGTTTCAGCCCGATCCGCCCTTTCTGGGCAGCCGCTATCCGCTGCTGCTGATTGCGACCGGCTGCGTCTATGCGCTGGCGGCTGTGATTATTGCCCTTATCCTGCGTGGCAACCGCTGGGACACTCGGCTGGTCGCCTGGCTGCAACTGACTGTAGACATCTCCTGCATTAGCCTCGTCGTGCACGCCAGCGGCGGAATCGGAACGGGCATCGAGTTGCTGCTGGTGGTGTTCGTGTTAGCCAGCGGTATGACCTTGCGAGCACCTAGCTGCTACTTCGCGGCGGCGCTGGGCACTTTGGTTGTATTAGCGGAACAGAGCCTTAGCTTTCTGCAGGGCTACGCAGAAGTAGCGCAATTCGTTCCGGCAGGTGTAATGGGCGCCATCATGCTGGTGGTCACACTGGTCATCCAACCATTAATCCGGCGGGTCAATGAAACGGAGGCGCTGGCTCGACAGTGGAGCGTGGATCTGGCCAACCTTGCCCAACTGAATGACTACATCATCCAGAATTTGCGTGAAGCCATTATCGTCGTCGACGAACGTCGCAATATCCGCCTGATCAACCAGGCCGCAATCGAATTGCTCGGACAGATGCAGCTCCAACCCGGCGAACACCTCAGCAAAGCGTCTCCGCAAATACTTGATTTAATAGACAATTGGCAAGAATCGGGAAGCCCTGATACGGCGCCGAGCTTCCTGGCTGCAGATAACACGACGACGATTAATCCGCATTTCGCGCCGCTCGGCAGGCGCGAAAATGGTGCCGGACCGGTTCTTATTTTTCTGGAAGATGCGAGCTTGCTGGCCGAAAAAGTCCAGCAATCCAAGCTGGCTGCGCTTGGCCGACTTAGCGCCAGCATCGCGCATGAAATCCGCAACCCGATCGGCGCGCTCAGCCACGCAGGCCAGTTGCTGGGCGAATCGCCGGAAATAAGCGATCAGGACCGGCGTTTTATCGACATCATCCAGACAAACTCTCGGCGAGTAAGTGATATCGTCGACAACATATTGCAATTGTCGCGCAAGGACACGGTCAAGCCCGAATTGCTCAGACTGGATGAGTGGTGCAGGGATTTCGTGAACGAATTTGTCACCACCCTGGAACTGTTCGAAGGCCAGCTAAGCATCGCCGCGAGCGAAGACGTCGAGGTTCGAATGGATCCGGGACATCTGCACCAGATCATGTGGAATTTGTGTGAAAACGCCATGAAATATGCCAGCGAAGCAGCGGGCGCTATCGCAGTTGAAATGAATTACGGCCGGCTCCCCAAGAACGGGCGACCCTTTCTGGAAATCAGTGATCACGGCCCGGGCATAGAGGTTGATATGGAAGACTCAATTTTCGAGCCCTTCGCAACCGGCCGCAGGGGCGGCACCGGTCTCGGGCTCTATATATGCCGCGAGCTCTGCGAGCGCAACGGCGGCTCTTTGCGCTATCGCGCGCGCGAGGGCGGCGGCAGCATATTTCAGATTGTTTTTTCTGACCCGGAACGGTGGGGAAGTTGATGCCAGCGGCATCAGATAACGATACTTTCCTTATTCCAGGCAGGTCCGGAAAGGATTCACATGAGTAACGCTAAACCATACGCACTGGTTGTCGACGATGAGCCGGATATTTGCGAGCTCCTCGCAATAACGCTGGAACGAATGAATATAAAGGCGGATACCTGCGGCGACGTGAATTCGGCGAAGGCGCACTTAAAGGCCAATGATTACCAGATTTGTCTTACGGATATGCGGCTCCCCGACGCTGACGGTCTGGACCTCGTGCAATGGATACAGACAAGGGGCTTGAATACACCGGTAGCCGTCATCACGGCTCATGGCAACGTGGAGACGGCAGTACGCGCGCTCAAACTCGGCGCTTTCGATTTCATATCGAAGCCCGTCGACCTGCAGGATCTCAGGAAACTGGTTGAGAGCGCGCTGCGCCTTGGCGCTGCGCATGAGGGCCAGGCGACTCTCATAGGCGAGTCTGAATGCATGCAAGACGTGCGCCGCATGATCGCCAAAGTCTCGCGGAGCCAGGCGCCGGTCCACATCAGCGGCGAATCGGGCACCGGTAAGGAACTGGTCGCACGCATGATCCATGAGCAGGGCTCCCGGCAGGACCGCCCTTTTGTGCCGGTTAATTGCGGCGCCATTCCGGGTGAACTCATGGAAAGTGAATTCTTCGGCCATCGCAAGGGCGCTTTTACAGGGGCCATCAGCGACAAACAGGGTCTGTTCCAGGCCGCCGAAGGCGGCACGCTGTTTCTGGATGAGATAGCCGACCTGCCGCTGCCCATGCAGGTGAAATTACTCCGGGTCATACAGGAAAAATCGTTTCGGCCGGTGGGTGCAACCGGCGAGATCAGCATGGATGTCCGTATCCTGAGTGCCACCCATAAGAACCTCGCTAGACTGGTTGAGTCGGGCCAGTTTCGAGAAGACCTCTATTACCGCATCAATGTGATCGAGCTGTCGGTGCCGCCGCTGCGCGAACGCGGCGACGACGTCATGCTGCTCAGTGACCGTATCCTGGAAAAGATCGCGACGGACATGGGTATCCGCAAGCCTGTTTTAAGCACGGAGGCGGCAACCAAGCTTGCCGCTTATCAGTTTCCGGGCAATATCCGGGAACTCGAGAACGTACTCGAAAGAGCCGCCACCCTGTGCGAAAACGACACGATTGCGGCAGCCGACATACATGTAAAAGCCGAAGTTAGCAGCACGGGACAGCCGACCAACACCGACCTCGGCGATAAACTGCAGGACATCGAGCGCGAAACCATTCTTAAGGCCCTGGCAGAAACACGCTTCAACAAGACCGCCGCTGCCAAAAAGCTCGGGCTTACGCTACGGGCTTTGCGATACCGCATCCAGAAACTGAACATCGAGTAAATTTTTTGCACGACATAATTCGGGCGAACCGCGCAACAAGTGACAAAAATTGTCACTTTGTGACGACACACGTCAGTTGCAACACCGATTGAACCGCGGTCCGAAATTGAAACCGCGCCCATATGCACGCCAACATTAATTTTTTACCTTTTAAAAACAATAGCTAAGGTTTTTTATTTGCCTACTGCCAAAAAGTTGGCACGTCACTTGCAACTACATCTCCGCAGGCTCATTACGAGCCACAAATCTGGCTTTGATTTGAAAACATTAAGTACTCACGGAGATATCTCATGAAGAAAATGCAAAAAGGTTTTACGCTCATCGAACTGATGATCGTTGTAGCCATCATCGGTATTCTTGCCGCCATCGCTATTCCTGCTTACCAGGACTACACCATCCGCGCTCAGGTTTCTGAGGGCATGACGCTGGCCGCTGCTGCTAAAGCCGCTGTCGCCGAAACCTACCTGAACACGGGCGTTGCTCCTAATAATCGTGAAGAAGCTGGCATGTCTGCTGACGCGACTGATACTTTCGGCAAGTACGTTAGTGCTGTAGAAGTTGCTGACGGTGCGATCACCATCACTTACGACGGCGCTGACGTAAACCAGCAGATCGCCGGTAACACCGTCTCTCTGACGCCTTACACCACGGGTGACGACAGCGTAACCTGGGCTTGCGGCAATGCCAGCAACCCCGGTACGTCGGTCCTCATGAACGGCGCTACTGCAGGCGCTACCGACCTGCTGCCGAAGTACCTGCCGGCTGCCTGCCGCTAATACAGGCAAATGAGCCAAAACTTTCTTTAACGAAAATGTTTTGCTCTGGCAATACGGGGAGGGGGGCATTAGCCCCCCTTTTCTTTGCCCTGGATTTACTTAACGTGCATCCGCAACAGAGTGGCCAAACTGCCAAGTCGCCTAGTACTATCGGCATCAGGAGAATATCAGTGAACCGCATTAAAACGACCCAATCCGGCTTCACCCTGATTGAACTGATGATCGTGGTGGCCATCATCGGCATCCTGGCCTCGGTGGCGATCAGTTCTTACCAGACCTACACGGTGCGCGCGCAGGTCACGGAAGGACTTAGCCTGGCGGGCAACGCCAAGGTGCCGATAGTCGATGCCTATAACGCCAGAGGGGAAGCGCCTGCCAATCGTGAAGAAGCCGGCATGACGGCTGAAGGCACCGATACTTTTAGTAAATACGTAACTTCGGTTGAGGTCGTCAATGGCAGACTGGATGTAACCTTTGGCAATGACGCCAATGCACTTATTCAGGACGCTGTGCTGAGGCTTACACCGTACGAGACCGGCACCGGCAATGTTGTCTGGCGCTGCGGCCAGGACGATGCCCCGACCAACGGCGGCTCCGTGCTCGTCCCATTGGGCACCAGTGGCGGTGGGTCGGCTGCGAGTTACGAAGCAAGTACAGTTGACTCACGTTATCTACCCGCCAGCTGCCGCTAATTTTTAGTTCCAAAACGGCATTTATTGTCAAATGGCGTTTTCCTCCGCACCTTTCGTGGAAACTGTGAAACACGCCCGATTCAGGCGTGAAATAAGTCCTAATATTCAATGGATACTGTTAAACGGCGGCGCGGAAAAGCCGTTCGCTTAACCCCTTATAAATCAGTACTGCAGACTAAGGAATGCGCATGGCTGTATCCGCTCCAAGCACGGTTGTCTCCGGTTTACCCCGGCGGCTTGTGCAGGATGGCATCGTCGAGGAAGAGGCGATGCTGGAGGCACTGGAAGAAACGAAGGAATCCGGCATATCCGTCGTTGCGCACCTCATCGAAGCAGAACTGGCCGACCCGCAAAAAGTCGCGGTAGCGGCATCGACTGAGTTTGGTGTCCCGCTGTTTGATTTGGATGCGCTGGATCTCGACCTCGACGTGATCCGCGCAGTCGACCAGAAATTGCTAAGCAAGCATGGGGTGCTACCGCTTACTCTGCGCGGCAAACGGCTGTTCCTGGCGGTCTCGGACCCGACCAACCTTGCGGCCATCGACGATATCAAATTCCAGACCGGCTATCGTATCGACCCTGTCGTCGTCGAGCAGGACAAACTCAAGGAAATGGTGGCTCGCGCCCTGGAGGCCGTCGATACCTCCATGCAGGATCTTGCGGACGATGATTTCGATCTTGAGAGCCTGGAGATAACCAGCGAGGAGGATCATCTCGACGACGCCGAAAGCGATGCCGTCGATGACGCTCCGGTTGTGCGATTTGTTAATAAGGTGCTTCTCGATGCCATCAAAAAAGGCTGCTCCGACATCCACTTCGAACCGTATGAAAAAACCTATCGAGTGCGGACTCGCCTGGATGGCATACTGAAAAACGTCGCCTCACCACCGACGATGCTGGCGCCGAAAGTCTGTGCGCGCGTAAAAGTCATGGCGCGCCTCGATATTGCCGAGCGGCGAATTCCGCAAGACGGCCGAATAAAAATGAAGCTGTCGAAAAACCGCGCCATCGATTTTCGTGTGAACACCTGTCCTACGCTATACGGTGAAAAAATCGTGCTTCGTATTCTTGACCCGAGTAGCGCGAAGCTCGGCATCGATGCGCTCGGCTACGAAGAGCAACAAAAGAAGCTTTACATGGAAGCCCTCGACAAACCGCAGGGCATGATACTGGTCACCGGCCCTACCGGTAGCGGTAAGACCGTATCCCTCTACACGGGACTGAACATCCTGAATACCGTAGAAAGAAACATCTCCACGGCCGAGGATCCGGCCGAGATAAACCTGCCTGGCATTAACCAGGTCAACGTCAACCCCAAGGTAGGCCTGACTTTCGCCAGTGCACTGAAGGCGTTCCTGCGGCAGGATCCTGACGTAATCATGGTCGGTGAGATTCGCGACCTCGAAACAGCAGAGATCGCCATTAAAGCGGCACAGACCGGTCACCTTGTGCTGTCGACACTGCATACGAATGACGCGCCGACCACCCTGAGTCGTCTGGTCGACATGGGCGTTAAGCCCTACGCGATCGCGACATCGGTGAAACTGATCATTGCCCAACGTCTGGCGAGAAAGCTCTGCGATAACTGCAAGCAACCGCTGGACATACCGGCCGCAGCGCTGCTTGCAGAGGGCTTCTCCCAGGAAGACATCGACAAAGGCTTGCGAGTTTTCGGCGCGGTCGGCTGCAAAGCCTGCGACTCAGGCTACAAAGGCCGTCTCGGTATATTCCAGGTCATGGCGCTGTCAGATGCCACATCCCGCATCATCATGAGCGGCGGTAACGCAACTGACATTGCAGATCAGGCTGCGAAAGAAGGTTACTGGGACCTGCGACGCGCAGGTCTCGAAAAGGTCAAGAATGGATTGACCAGCCTGGATGAAGTCAACAGGGTAACCGTCGAATAGTCGCACGAATTTTTTGCAACAAAATTTGATCTTTTAAAGATTACATGTGAACCGGAACAGCAGATAACTCAAGGCAGCAAACCATGGCACAAAGCATCGCCGTTAAAGACATCCCATTCGCATGGGAAGGCACTGACAACAAGGGCAAAAAGGTCCGCGGCAAACTACTGGGCGCCAGCGAAGCTGCGGTGCGTGCTGAATTGCGTCGCAAGGGTGTCGTTGCCTCGAAGGTTCGAAAACAGGCCGGCATGTTCCAGAAAAAGGGCAAGATCAAGGCCGAGGATATCGCTATCTTCAGTCGGCAGCTTGCGACTATGCTGGCGGCTGGCATACCACTGGTTCAGGCCTTCGATATTATTGGTAACGGCCACGACAACCCGGCGATGCAAAGGCTGGTGCTCTCCATAAAAGCCGATGTCGAGGGCGGAACCAGTCTCGCGGACGCCCTTGCCCGCCATCCGCTGTACTTTGACGATTTGTTTGTAAGCCTGGTCATAGCCGGCGAACAGGCGGGTGCGCTCGAAACCCTGCTGGACAAGATCGCGACATACAAAGAAAAAACTGAAGCTATTAAAAAGAAGATCAAGAAGGCGCTGTTTTACCCGACAGCTGTTCTAGTCGTCGCGGCGATCGTTACGACTATCTTGCTGATATTCGTGATCCCGGAATTTGAAAATCTGTTCAAGGGATTCGGAGCGGATCTGCCGGCCTTTACGAGAATGGTTATCGATCTTTCTCAGTTCGTGCGCAGCGAAGGGATATGGATTGGCCTCATGATTGGTGGCGGTTTGTCCGGCTATATCTACGCAAGAAAACGCTCAAAGAAACTTCGCATGATCCAGGACCGCATCATGCTGAAAATTCCGGTGCTCGGGCCGATACTCGAAAAGTCGTGTATCGCTCGTTTTGCCCGCACGCTGTCCACCATGTTTGCGGCCGGCGTGCCCCTGGTCGAAGGACTCGGCTCGGTAGCGGGCGCCACCGGCAACGTCGTGTACGAGCAAGCAGTGCTCGATATCAAGGACGAAGTGTCCACCGGATCGAGATTGCAGCAGTGCATGGAAAATACCGGTTTGTTCCCGAATATGGTCATACAGATGATCGCCGTTGGCGAGGAGTCCGGCTCTCTGGATGAAATGTCCGCAAAGGTCGCAGATTTCTTCGAGGACGACGTTGATAACGCAGTGGACGGCCTTAGCAGCCTGTTGGAACCCATGATTATGGCGATACTGGGCGTGCTGGTCGGCGGCCTGGTTATTGCTATGTATCTGCCAATCTTTAAGATGGGTGCAGTTATCTGACGGGACCTATGCATGCTGACCATCACCGGGGGGATCATACTGGGGCTGCTTATTGGCAGCTTCCTGAACGTCGTAATTTACCGACTGCCGCTGATGATGGAGCGCGAATGGCGGCAACAGTGCAATGAACTGTTCCAGCCTGAAGGCGCAGCCGCAGCTGACGAGGAATCGACCGAGCCGTTCAATTTATTGCGCCCCCGCTCGCGCTGCTCGACCTGCGGGGCCCCCGTCAAAGCATGGCAGAATATCCCTGTTATCAGCTGGCTGATCCTCGGCGGCAAGTGCGCCAGCTGCAAAGCCACAATTTCTGTGCGCTACCCGATCATCGAACTGGCAACAGGATTGTTGACGGGAGTGGTGGTCTGGCAGTTCGGCGCATCGACGGAAAGCTTGCTGGCGCTGCTGCTGGTCTGGGCCCTAATCGCCCTGACGGTCATAGACATAGACCACCAGATCCTGCCGGATAACATCACCCAGCCTTTGCTATGGCTTGGCATCATTGCGAGCCTTACGAAATCCGCTGACAGCGCACTCCCCTTTCCGGATCTGCAATCGAGTGTCATCGGGGTCATCGCCGGATACCTGAGCCTGTGGTCGGTCTATTGGGTTTTTAAGCTGATCACCGGTAAGGAGGGCATGGGCTACGGGGACTTCAAGCTACTCGCCGCGCTCGGCGCCTGGCTGGGCTGGCAAATGCTGCCCGTGGTTATTTTGCTATCAGCCCTCGTCGGGGCTGCGGTCGGGTTAGGTATGATCATCTTCCTGGGCCGGGATAAACAGATACCCATGCCATTCGGGCCTTATCTGGCAGGTGCGGGCCTTATAGCGCTGTTCCGCGGCAATCAGATTGTCGACGCGTACCTGGGATACAGCGGCTTGTAAGCGCCCTGAGACGCAAATTTTGCCATGCGTATCGATACCGACAAGCCGTACCTGGTTGTAACGGCATTTTGTGCCATCGCCCTGGCTCTGCGCGCCTGGGTCGCCAACGATGCATTCTGGCTGGACGAAATCTGGTCGTACCGTTTGACGCAGCTGATGTCGAACTGGTGGGATGCCTTCACCGTGATCCGTATCGACAACAATCACTTACTCAATACGCTGACGATGCACTGGCTGGGCGAACAGGCGAACTGGTCTGTGTATCGCCTGCCGGCCGTAATTTATGGCGTGCTGACCGTTGCGCTAATGAGTCCGGCTGCACGCTTAATCGGCGCGCGGCCCTGGATCGCGATGCTGCTCGCGACCGTCTCGATCCCGCTGATTCAATATTCTGCGGAAGCCCGCGGTTACAGCGGCGCGGCACTCTTCGGGTTGGCGAGCTGGTACATCTATTTTGCGCGGCTGCAGAAAACAACTCCGCCTGGCTGGCTGGCCACGTTTTGGGCGGTGAGCCTGCTGGGGATTCTGTCGCACCTGACCTTCGTCATTGTTCTGGCGGCACTCTGTGCAGCGTGGGTGCTCGACTATGCGCGCAACGCGCCAGACCGGGGCACTCTCATCCGCAACGGGCTAATGGCGCTGCTGCCGGCCGTAGTGATGTTCGGCACCGTCTACCTGTATTTCTATCGCATAAGTGGCGTCGGCGGCGGTGCATCAAGCCTGCGACTACTGCCCAACCTGCTGGATCTGATGGGCTTTACAGTCGGGGCCCCGCGCGCTACAAGCGCTCAAGTGGTGGCGACGATGTTGTCAGCAGGCATCGCAGGCTACGGAGTCTGGCGCCTGCCTGCGAACCTGAGGCCTTTCTTTGTGCTGGTGCTGTTGGTGCTCCCGGGCTTGCTCCTTGCCGTGTACCAGCCGGAGTTTTTCTATCCGCGCTATTTTTTCGTCTGCCTGCCCTTCCTTTACCTGCTGCTGGCCAGAGCCCTCGGTGATTTCCTGGCGGATCGCTTTGCGCTGCGCCTGATAGGCGCGGCAGCTTTGACCTGCGTGGTACTTGGCAGCGCGGCGCAGTACCGGGAGCTCCTGCGATGGGGCAAAGGTGACTATCCGCAGGCAGTGGAAGACCTCTACACCGGCACTGCGGCTGAGCGATTTACGGTAGGCAGTGATTTCGATTTCCGCAACAAGGCCCTGCTCGACTTTTACACCCGCTATCGCGACGATGCGGAGCGGCTGGTGTACATCGAGCGCGCCTATGAGCGAACAGAACCCACCGACTATTTTATAGTTCACAGTCAGAACTCCGCACCCGCAACCGAGTTATTATCTCTGCAAAGCGGCGATTACTCGCTGGTAGCCGAATACCCGTATTACGGCCTATCGGGATGGAACTGGTATGTTTACCGCTACAATCAATAACGCTGCTTTTCGAATTCTTCGCCAGAGACGAAAAGCTTTTTCGGAATCATGATCATGCTGATTAGCGTTTTGCAGAATGCCTGAGCCCAGCCCATTCCGGGTCGGCCTTACCGGTGGTATAGCGAGCGGTAAATCCCTCGCAGCAGATTTGTTCGCTGCTCGCGGCGCCATCGTTATAGACACCGATTTGATTGCGCGCGGCGTAGTCGCTCCCGGCACCCGCGGGTTGGCAGCGATAACCGAGGCTTTCGGCCCGAAATTTATTCTGCCTGATGGCAACGTCAACCGGAAGGCACTGCGGCAGGCGATATTCGATGACCCTGCGGCGCGCGCGCGACTCGAAGCCATCACGCACCCGCTTATTCGTGAAGCTACGGTTGCGCAAGCCAGGCTGGCCGGTGGGCCGTATCAGATCATTGCCGTGCCGTTGCTGGCGGAGACCGGTTTCAAAGATATCGTCGACCGGGTTCTGGTGGTCGATTGCCCGCAGGAAATCCAGCTTCAGCGCTTGATGAAGCGCGACAATGAATCACAGGAATCAGCCAGAAAAATACTTGCCGCTCAGGCGAGCCGGGCTGAAAGGCTTGCGATAGCTGATGACGTTATCGTCAATGATGGGACTATTGCCCAGCTCGAAGAGAAAGTGACGAAACTCCACAATCGTTATCTTTCTCTGGCCTCCGCCCGAACGCCGGCGGCTGGCAAGTCATAAGCCGCGGTGCCTGTGGCACCGTTGCGATGCCAGCCATACTAACGCAGAATAGCTCGAACCCTGACTCCGCAGGGCGATTGTGAGCAATATATGGATCGTGCGGTCAAAGCCCTAGCAAAACCTCTAGAAGCGGGCTCGGCGCTATTGTATGAGCAGCCGCTCAATGAGCGTATGCGTACGTTTCTGCGGCTGGAGTTCCTGTATCGGCAGGTTCTGTACCATGCAGAACAAGGTTCACCATGGTCGAGCCGCGGCGCGATTTCCAGCCTGCTCGACATAGTGGCCATACTCTCTCGCGGCGACGTGCGTGGCGATGTTTTAAAGGAGCTGGAACGACAGCTCTTTGTGCTCGAGCGGCTCCAGCAGACCGAGGATGTCGACAAGAGACGGCTGCAGGATGTGGTCAAGAACCTGCAGCTACACCGCGGCAACCTGGGCGCCGTCGGCCCGAAATATTTACAGGAATTGCGCGACAGTGAGTTCCTAAATTCCATTCGGCACAGGAGCAGCATTCCGGGCGGTACCTGTGCGTTTGACCTGCCGGAATACACGCACTGGCTGCGCCAGGATCACGTTCGCCGGGAAAACGACATTAATAACTGGATCGAAGTGGTTCGGCCGCTTTGCGATTGCGTCGTAGCGCTGCTTTGGCTCGTCAGAAACAGCAAGCAGCCTTCGCGCTTCGTAGCCGTTAACGGTGTCTATCAGCATGCGATGAATCGCGACAGCAGCAATGCGCTAATACGCCTTAGCCTGCCTGTAGGGTGCGGCCTTTATCCGGAGATAAGCGGCGGGCAGCACCGGTTCACCGTGCGCCTGATGGAATGGGATTCGTCTCGCAGCCGTCCGCAGCAAATCAAACGTGATGTCGAATTCGAACTGGCCGTTTGCTGACAGTCACCGCGATACTAAAATTCAACACCTAGGCAACCGCAAGCGCGCCCGATGTAATGCCAGGCACGTGCAGATCGTTCACAGGGACTTGTTGCTGCAGGTGATCCACGACCGGGGCATCGGCGGGCAACAGCCCTGCCGGCAAGAGCTCTGCCGGAGACATCCAGTGGAGCTCCTGGCCTTCCATACCACGGGGCGTGCCATTCCATAACAGCACTCGCCAGACATAGAGGCGCACGCGGAAGTCAGGATACTGATGCGCAAGGCGCAGGAAATGCCGCGCATAGCGCACCTCTATGCCGATCTCTTCCTCCAGCTCTCGAACAAGCCCCTGCAGCGGCGTCTCTCCGGGCGCTATTTTGCCCCCCGGAAATTCCAGAGCGCCGGGCATGAGCGATACACCGCTGCGCCGCGAAACCAGCACTCTTCCGCTTGCATCCTGCAGAACGCCGGCGGCGACATGCAATTCACGGCTAGTCTGGACGGCAGCATTCATCGAACACAGATGTAACCGCTAGGTCAACTTACCGTGACAGTGTTTGAATTTCTTACCTGAACCACAATGACATGGGTCGTTGCGGCCAATTTTAGGAGTGTCGCGCACGAATGGCGTGGCTGAATCGGCCGGAGCTGGCGGCGGCGGCGGCGGAACCTGGCGGCCGACGGCACCCATGCCGGCCATGGCCGCCGCGGCTGGCTGCGGCGGAGCGGCTGCCAGCGCTGAAGCTTCGGCATGCTGAAACTGCATCTTGGCCGTCGGCGGGCGCTGTTGCGCGGCCTTGATGTCGTCCTCGCCACGGACTTTAACCCTGGAGAGAAAACTAATGAGTTCATGTTTAACCCTGTCCAGCATGGCGCCAAACATTTCGAAGGCTTCACGCTTGTATTCCTGTTTAGGGTTTTTCTGCGCATAACTGCGCAGACCTATGCCCTGACGAAGGTAATCCAGCGCAGCCAGATGTTCGCGCCAGTGCATATCCAGAAACTTCAGCATGTATTCCTTTTCGATCATGCGCATGATCTCAAGGCCTACGGCCTCTGCCTTGGCGTCGTACTCAGCCGAAGCCTTGCTCACGATCCTTTCACGAAGTTCATCTTCGCTCAGGTCAGGGTCTTCCTCCAGCCAGCCAACCAGATCCAGCTGCAAACTAAATTCTCGTTCCAAGGCATGCGTCAGCGCCGGCAAATCCCATTGTTCGATCACACTCTGCGGCGGCACAAACTCATCTATCGCGGCGTTAATAACTTCCTCACGAATCCCCGCTATTGAATCAGCGATTTCGTCCGCTTCCATCAGTTCGTTGCGCTGCTGATAAATAACCGTGCGCTGGTCATTCGCTACGTCATCGTATTCAAGCAACATCTTCCGCGCATCAAAGTTATGCGCTTCAACTTTTTTCTGGGCGCGCTCTATCTGCCGTGTCAGCAGGCCGCTCTCGATCGCCTCGCCTTCGCGCATACCCACTCTTGATAACATCGACTTGGTCCGCTCGGGATCACCGAAGATCCGCATAAGGGTATCTTCCATGGAAAGGTAGAAACGACTCGACCCTACGTCGCCCTGACGACCCGAACGACCGCGCAACTGGTTATCGATGCGGCGCGACTCATGCCGCTCGGTACCGATGATGTGCAGACCGCCGGCATCCAGCACCGATTGATGGCGTTTTGCCCAGTCTTCGCGGTGGGCCGCAACTTCTGCTTCACTCACGTCGCCGATATCGGCAAGTTCCGAGTCCAGGTTGCCACCCAATACGATATCGGTGCCACGACCGGCCATATTCGTGGCAATGGTCACAGCTGCGGGCCGCCCGGCCTCGGCAACAATCTGGGCTTCGCGTTCATGTTGTTTGGCGTTCAGCACTTCATGCTTGATGCCCTGTTTCGCCAGTTGGCCGGCAAGCAGCTCCGACGTTTCGATCGATGTGGTGCCGACCAGCACAGGCTGGCCACGCTCCACGCAATCCTTGATGTCTTCGATAATGGCCTGAAATTTATCCTTCTGGGTAAGATAGACGAGGTCCGGCTGATCATCCCGCACCATCGGCCGATGAGTTGGAATCACCACGACTTCCAGACCATAGATCGTCTGGAACTCATACGCTTCAGTATCGGCGGTACCGGTCATCCCGGACAATTTGCCGTACATGCGGAAATAATTCTGAAAGGTAATCGATGCAACGGTCTGGTTTTCTTCCTTAACGCGCACACCTTCTTTCGCTTCTACGGCCTGGTGTAGCCCATCAGACCAACGGCGCCCCGGCATTGTACGACCGGTAAATTCATCGACTATTACAATTTCGCCATCTTTAATAATGTATTCGACGTCGCGTTTGAATAATGCATGAGCGCGCATTGCTGCGGTCAGATGATGCATCAGGCGTATATTCGCGGCGTCATAAAGGCTGCCGCCTTCTTCCAGCAACCCCGCTTTCGTAAGCAACCGCTCAACTTTCTCATGGCCTTCCTCGGTCAGGAATGCCTGCTTGGATTTTTCATCGACCGAGTAATCGCCGGACTGCTCGAGCCGGCACACGGGGGTGCTTGCATTTGGCTGCGTCTCCACCAGGTCGCAACCGGCTTCCGCTGCCAGCGCCAGTGCGTCCGCGATCGACATCGCGCCCAGGTCCTTGCCGGAGAGGTCATGGACAATCACTTTGGCGGCGCTGATTTCTCTGTTTCGCGCAGCGCTGTCGTCGCCCTGACGGATTCTTAGCTTTGGTATGAGCTTGTTAATCTGCACATACAGCTCGGTACTCTCTTCGGAGGGACCCGAGATAATCAGCGGGGTTCTGGCTTCATCAATCAGAATTGAGTCAACTTCGTCGACAATCGCAAATGCCAGGCGTCGCTGAACCTGGCCCTCCTTCTGGTACTCGAGGTTATCGCGCAGGTAGTCGAAACCGAATTCGTTATTCGTGCCAAAGACGATATCGGCGGCATAAGCGGCGCGCTTCTCCTCCTTGGTCTGGCCGGAGGAAATGACGCCTACCCGCATGCCCAGAAATTCGTATACGGGGCCCATCCATTCGGCATCACGCTGCGCCAGGTATTCATTGACGGTCACTATATGCACGCTGTCACCACCAAGGGCGTTCGCATAAGCCGGCAGAGTAGCAACCAGCGTCTTGCCTTCGCCGGTTCGCATTTCTGCAATTTTGCCCTCGTGCAGCGCCAGACCGCCAAGCAACTGTTCGTCGTAGTGATACAGACCGAGCGTTCGCTTGGCGCTCTCGCGAACGGCTGCGAACGCCTCGGGCAGCAGCGAGTCAAGCCCGGCACCGTCCTTTAGGCGACTCCTGAATTCTTCGGTCTTGGCCCGTAATTCGTCGTCGGAGAGCTTTGCATAGCTGTCGGCACAAGCATTAGCTGCCGCAACAACTTTCCCGTATTGGCGCAGCAGGCGCTGATTGCGACTACCGAATAATTTGGTAAGGACGTTTGCCATTCCAGTTGTTCCCGGCCTGACCGGGTGAGCCCGGCAACGGCACAGATAAATTAGCTTTTTGAGACGCTTAGCGACGCTCCGGAAGCTGTTCCGGAACGATCCGTACGAAAGCTGCGTATTCTACTTGTATAAGGCCGGTGCGGGAAATGCCGGACGGAAATTAGCGCAGGAAACAGCTCGATATGGGATTAATTCTCGCGGATAAACTTGGCCGGGTCGACCGCCTTGCCGTTACGATGGACCTCGAAATGCACGTGCGGCCCCGTCGACCGGCCGGTCGAGCCCATCAACGCGATGGTCTGGCCTTGCGCCACCTGGTCACCGACAGCCACGAGATTGACTTGATTGTGGCCATAGCGCGTGACGTACCCGTTGCCATGCTTGATCTCGACCAGGTTGCCGTAACCATAACGGTCACCCGACCAGGTTACGACGCCATCGCCCACGGCAATGACGTCAGATCCGCGCTTGCCGGCAAAATCGATGCCTTTATGCCAGGATGATTTACCCGTCATCGGGTCAGAACGCCGGCCAAAATAAGAAGACAACCAGCCGGTCTTGATAGGTCGCCCGCTCGGGCTGACGCGCTCATTCAGCTGGCGGTTCATCATTAGGCCTTCCAGCGTGGCAAGCTGCTGCTCCTGGGCATCGAGCGTGGTCTCAAGCGAATCGAGGCTTAGCTGCAGATCGGGTAATTGCCCCTCAGCGATTGCCGCGCTTTCGGCAGATTCGTCCGGGCCACCTACCGCAGGCGGATTATCGAAATCAAATTCGCCGTCATCCAGCTTGGCCATGCCGGTCAGGCGGCTGCCGAGCGCATTCAGGCGGATGACGTTCGCGTTAAGGTCGCCAAGCCGCATGGCAAGGGCATTAATATGCTCACCGGAAGAGACCTTGAGCTGCTCGACAGAACTACGCTGGGCCTCCAGTTCGGCCCTGAGCTGCAGCAACTCGTCACTGGCTGCCTCTCCGGGGCCCATTGCAGCCAGCGAATAGCCGACCGCGACAGAAATGCCGAGAACCAGGGTCAGAGCAGCGCCAGCAAGCCATGCCTGGGGACCTGACAGGTCCAGACAGCAGGCCGATCGCCCTCCGCGATTGAGTAAAATTATTCTCATTTAGTCCGCCCTTATCCCTCTCGCTGCAAGTCACGTCCACCTGTGGCGGTTCCGAAAACGGTGGTTCCGGCTACTTTCCCACGCCCTGTGAGGTCGGCCGGTAAAGCGCTTGCTGATTGTTTCGGTAACCCCGCCATCATAGGTTTTATCCCGTAGATCGGTGGCTTTGCGTCCCCGTTTTTCAACGGGTTTGCCCTTATCGTTGGGGTAGAATAGTTAGAAATAGGCACCGCAACAAGGAACCGGTCACGAAAATGGCAAGAAAACTGAATAATTTATGTTAAATAACAAGCCTAAGTCGTTGGCGGATATAATCAGTGTCGGCCAGTCCCAATTCGGCAAGTTGGCGGACACAGCCCGACTTCAGGCCGATTTGAGCGACTACTTGCGCAATAACCTCGACAAATCGCTGGCGCGGGGCTTTGTGCACTGCACCATGCATGACGACGGCACGCTCGTAATTTCTACCACCGGCCCCGAGTGGGCCGCGCGGCTGCGGTTTGAATCAAAACCCATAATTGAGCTCTGCAGCAAGCGCGGGCTGCAGGTCCTCAACGTCAAATTCCGGGTCAGTAATTAAGGCTGCGAGCCAGGCATTTGCCTGCGCAGCGTCAAGCGAAGCTGGCCGCAGGCTTATAGGAAATGGGTGCGTCGACGCTCTCTTCAAAACAGACCTCTTCCCAGGCATCAGCTTGCGCGAACAATGCGCGAACCAACTTGTTGTTCAGGCCGTGACCGGATTTATAGCCGGTAAACTCAGCCAGCAGGCTGTAGCCAGCCAGGTATAAATCGCCAATCGCGTCGAGAATTTTGTGACGCACGAATTCATCTTCGTAACGCAAGCCATCTTCATTAAGGACGCGGAAATCATCCAGCACGATAGCGTTATCTATGTTTCCGCCCAGTGCCAGACGGTTGGAACGCAGCATCTCGATATCCCGCAGGAAACCGAAGGTTCGGGCCCGGCTGACCTCACGCAGAAAAGACGTCGTGGAGAAATCTATCGTGGAAGACTGCAGGTGCGTCTTGAACACAGGGTGCTCAAAATCAATGCTGAAATTTACTTTGAAGCCGTCATAAGGCGAAAATTCGGCCCACTTCCCGTCTTCTTCGACGCGCACGGTCTTACGCACCCTTAAAAATTTCTTGGGCGCGTTAAGTTCAGCGATGCCTGCGGATTGTAGCAGAAAAACAAATGGCGCGGCGCTGCCGTCCATGATCGGCACTTCCGGCGCACTCAGATCAACGTACAGGTTGTCGATACCCAAGCCCGCCAATGCCGACATCAGGTGCTCGACCGTCGCAACCTTTACGTCACCCTTGATAAGCGTCGTACCCAGCATCGTTTCACCGACGATATTGGCGTCAGCCGGAACATCCACGGGCGGATCAAGATCGACACGGCGAAACACGATGCCTGTGTTAATGGCTGCCGGTCGCAGCGTCATAAACACCTTTCGCCCCGTATGCAGACCGACCCCTGTAGCGCGAATCGCGTTTTTCAACGTTCGTTGTTTGAGCATACGCTAACCCGCCTCTCAGGGCGCCATCCTTAGTGAATTCATGAAGCGCGGCGTGCCCGAGCTGTCCCTGCCCGGGTACCCCTTACCGCATGTGAGTTCGCCTCGATCAAGAAGCTACTCCTACGTTTGCTCGCCGGACAATCCTGTTTCCCGACATCTGCACACAAACAGGGGCATTTGAACGCGCGAACGCTATCACACGCCCTGTTCGTAGGCAAGAAAATCGCAGGCGGACTAGTCCGCCTGGCGCCTCAGAAATGCTGGAATATCAAGTAATTCAAGGTCTTCCTGCGGGTCCAATACGTCGTGCCCGACCGCTTTCTGCGTCTTACGAAGCCCCGGCGGAATCTCGTAGCCACGGTAATCAGTGTCATCAACGTCCTCGACAGTATCCCGCTTAGGCGTAAGCGGCTCTATCAAATCGCCCTTGTTAACTGTCGGCTGCACCAGGCGCAGCCCCTTGCCGAGGCCCGTCGCAACAACGGTAACGCGAATAGTGTTGTTCATCTCAGGATCGATGACCGTGCCTATAACCACTGTCGCGTCGTCGGAAGCAAACTCCTTAACCGTATCGCCAATTTCATTGAACTCGCCGATTGTCAGGTCCTGACCAGCCGTCACGTTAACGAGAATGCCGTTTGCACCTGCCAGGTTAATATCCTCAAGCAACGGACTCGAAACAGCAGCCTCGGCCGCCTCGCGTGCGCGGTCCTCGCCAGCTGCAGCGCCACTGCCCATCATTGCCATGCCCATTTCACCCATAACCGTGCGCACGTCTGCGAAATCGACATTGATCAGACCCGGCCGTGTAATGAGTTCGGCGATACCCTGAACCGCACCCTGCAGCACTTCGTTGGCTGATTTAAATGCGTCGAGCAGGCTGGTTTCTCCGCCCAGAACCGACAACAGCTTTTCGTTCGGAATGGTAATGAGCGAATCGACACTCTTAGCAAGCTCGAGCATGCCATGCTCCGCTATGCTCGAACGTTTTGCACCTTCCATTTCGAAGGGCTTCGTAACAACAGCAACGGTCAGAATTCCCAGCTCTTTGGCGACCTGAGCAATCACCGGCGCAGCACCCGTTCCCGTGCCACCGCCGAGACCGGCGGTAATAAAGAGCATATCGGCGCCTTCAATCAGTTCGTATAAACGGTCACGATCCTCCATAGCAGCCTGATAACCGACATCAGGGTTTGCACCGGCTCCGAGGCCCTTGGTGATATTGCAACCGATCTGCAATGTCGTTTTGACGTTAGCATTCAGAAGCGCCTGCCGATCTGTATTGGCGCAGATAAATTCCACGCCTTCGATGCCACACGACGCCATATGCTTGACTGCATTACCACCGCCGCCGCCAACACCTATGACTTTAATTACAGCACTTTGGCTATATGCATCCATGAGTTCAAACATTGCCTTCACTCCTCATCCGTAAAGATAAAATTAGATATTTCCCTGAAACCAGGCTTTCATTCGCGACCACACTTCCTGCAACCCACCACGGACAACATGGTCCGCACCCTGTTCTGCCTTATCTCTGGCATATATAAGGATGCCGACGCCTGTCGCATGGATGGGATTCCTAACAACTTCACCTAAACCCGTTACGAACTGGGGCATGCCCAATCTGACCGGCATATGAAAGACTTCTTCGGCCAGTTCGACCGCCCCTTCCATCTTGGAACTGCCGCCGGTTAGCACGATCCCGGCCGCAATAATGTCTTCGAAGTTACTGCGCCTGAGCTCGTTTCGAATAAGCGTAAAAAGCTCTTCATACCGAGGCTCGACGACTTCACCCAAAGTCTGGCGTGCCAAACGACGCGGCGGTCGATCACCGACGCTGGGCACCTCTATCGTTTCGTCACGATTAGCAAGCTGCGACAACGCGCATGCATATTTGATTTTTATTTCCTCGGCGTACTGGGTCGGCGTGCGCAGAGATATGGCGATGTCATTGGTGACCTGATCGCCCGCAATGGGTATCACCGCCGTATGTTTGATTGCTCCATCGTGGAAAACAGCGATGTCTGTTGTACCCCCGCCAATGTCGACCAGGCAGGCGCCGAGCTCTTTCTCGTCGTCAGTCAGCACGGAATAGCTGGAGGCCAGCTGTTCCAGAACGATATCTTCCACTTCTAGACCGCAGCGTTGTACACACTTGACGATATTCTGTGCCGCACTGGCCGCACCCGTAACCATATGCACGCGCGCCTCGAGGCGAACGCCGCTCATGCCAATGGGGTCACGGATACCCTCCTGGCCATCAATAATGAATTCCTGGGGTAACACATGAAGAATGCGCTGATCCGCGGGAATGGGAACCGCACGCGCCGCATCGATGACCCGTTCCACATCACCCGGGCCGACCTCGCGATCCCGAATGCCGACGATACCGTGTGAGTTCAGGCTTCGAATGTGGCTACCCGCTATACCGGTGTAGACAGACTGAATATCGCAGCCGGCCATCAACTCGGCCTCCTCGACGGCACGCTGTATTGAGTGCACAGTCGATTCGATATTGACCACCACGCCTTTTTTAAGGCCGTGGGAGGGGTGCGACCCGAAACCGATAACTTCCAGTTCTCCGTCATCCTGAACTTCGCCCACGATCGCAACGATTTTCGAAGTCCCGATATCGAGCGCGACTATTAATTCCTTGTCCGGCTTACTAGGCATGTGGGTCTATCTCCCCCTTTTCGGCCAGCTTGACTCGGCTGCCCGGCTTCCAGCCAATCGCGAAGCCGTTTGTATAGCGCATGTCAATGTAATCCACCTCGTCTGCGACCGGTGCGAGCGCGCTGTCCAGCGCTTCCAGGAACCGGGTGATTCGAGCTTCTACCGCAACCGCGCCAAACCGGATCTGCATACCGTTACTCAGGGCAAGCTTCCACGAGCCCCGGTCGTCGACTGCCAACTCCGTCGCCATCAGGCCGCGGCGCTCAAGTTGTTTGTCCAACTCAAAAAACCTCATTGCCACCTGCAGCTCGGAGCCCGGCGGGCCGCTCAGGTGGGGTAATTCGGCGGGAATATGCGAAGCATCCTCTACGAACAGCTCACCGTAGACGTTCAGCAGGCCGGACTTATGCCAGCGTGCCGCCGCGCGCTGCTCGGTAATCGAAACCACCAAAGCAGAAGGCCAGCTGCGCCTCACACTTGCCTGTTCCACCCATGGCATGTCCGCAATAGCGCTCTGCAAGTTGCGCAAATCGATGCTCAGAAAACCCTCGTCTACAAACGGCGTTATCGCCGATTCCACCTGCAAAGCGGAAACGCGCTCAAACTTGCCTTCTATGCGGATTTCGCTGATCTGCGTGTCCAGCGCCCACAAGGTACCGAAATAGATGCCCACCAACAGGCCCAGCAAAACTGTGGCATTCGCAAAAAGGCTCCAGTTGAGATCGGGCAACTGTATGCGCACCGGCTTTCTCGTTTTTGGCGGGCTCTTTCGTCTGTTGGAACGCCTAGGCGACATGGTGCTTCTCCTGCTGCTCGGCGCCGGCAGTTTTTGGCTCCCGTTGCACAAAGCTGGTTTCGAGTATGCGCCAGACCAGGCCGCCGAAGTCGATACCGGCCTGATTGGCCGCCATCGGCACCAAACTGTGACTCGTCATACCGGGTACAGTGTTCAATTCCAGGAACAGCGGCTGCCCTGATTTCTCATCAACCATGAAATCGACACGCCCCCACCCCGCAGCGCCGGCAGCGAGAAAAACCTTCAGGGCCAGTTGGGCGTATTCCGCTTCCTGCTCTGGCGGCAATCCACACGGGCAGATATAGCGAGTTTCATCACTGAAATATTTTGCCTGGTAGTCATAGAAGGTGTTGCTCGTATCGATACGAATCAACGGCAATACCTCGTCATGCAGGATTGATGCCGTATATTCAGGCCCGTTGACCCAGGTTTCCGCGATTATTTCGCCGCCCGATTTCGCGGCCGTTCGCCAGGCTGCCGGAAGGTCCTCGGCCCGCTCAACCTTGGTCATCCCGATACTGGAGCCTTCGAGCGCCGGTTTGACGATCATCGGACAGCCAAGTTCTTCTGCGACCTGCCTGCATTCGCTCTCCGACTCGATTTTCCGCCACTCAGGCGTAGCCACTCCAATACCCTGCATCAACTGCTTGGTGCGCATCTTGTCCATCGACAAGGCCGACCCGAGCACTCCGCTGCCGGTGTATGGCATACCGATGGTCTCCAGCATGCCCTGCATGGTGCCATCTTCACCACCACGGCCATGCAGCGCGATCCAGACTCGGTCAAAGCGCCCCTCAAGCAGCACATTCATAAAATCACCGGTCGCATCGAGGGCGCAGGCGTCAACGCCGCGCTCAACCAAGGCAGCATGCACCGCATTGCCGGTAATCAATGATATTTCTCTCTCCGCAGAGTCGCCGCCCATCAGCACCGCAACGCGGCCGAACTCCGCGGGATTGGAAACATGTTTGTAGCTTTTTGCAGCCATGTCAGCCAGCATCTCCGATCGCTTCACCTATGACATGCACCTCGGGCACCAGCTCTATACCGTACTTATCGCTGACGACTTGCCTTACGTGCACTATCAGTTGCTCGATATCGGTTGCGGTAGCGTTGTCACGGTTGATAATAAAATTGGCATGCTTATCCGACACCACCGCACCGCCCACCGCGTAACCCTTTAAACCGGCAGCCTCGATCAGCCGTGCCGCATAATCACCCGGAGGATTCCGAAATACGGAACCGCAACTTGGCAGGCCGAGCGGCTGCTTGACCCGACGCTCATTGATCAGCGCTTTTATTTTTTCCATGCTGGTGTCGTAATTTTCGCTGAAGGAAAAACAGGCGCCGAGAAACCACTCGCCGGCAGGCCCGTCGACCTGGCGGTAACCAATCGAATACTCGGCCGGCGTCCGGGTATGAACCGCGCCGGTAACGTCGACGACTTCGACCGTCTCAACCTGCTGCCAGGTCTCGCCCCCGAACGCGCCCGCATTCATCGCGAGTGCCCCCCCCACGGTGCCGGGGATACCGGCAAAGAATTCAGCAGGGCCCAGTTTGCGTCGCACACAATGTCTGGCCAGTATGGTGCACGGCAATCCGGCCCCGGCTGCGACCCGGCCTCCGCCAAGGTCTTCGACACCAGCCAGCGCGTCCTGCACAGAGATCACCACACCGCGAACGCCGCCGTCTCGCACCAGTAAATTACTGCCGAGACCAATCCAGTGCACCGGCGTTTCCAGCGGCAAATTGTAATGATCGGCCACGGCAATGATCGACAGTGCATTGGTCAGATT
>Ga0209536_100003930_pt1 | contig 23635 bp, 19 predicted proteins | sample DeeMarSeWOR28_12_FD_187461 | JGI IMG/M metagenome (GOLD analysis project Ga0209536, IMG submission 187461) | Marine sediment microbial communities from White Oak River estuary, North Carolina - WOR-2-8_12 (SPAdes) (version 2) | ecosystem: Environmental > Aquatic > Marine > Intertidal zone >...
GTTTGCCTCGCTAATAAAGTCTACCATCTATTGTTGGCCACAACGATACATCTGCATCCAAGCTTCTCCTCAAGCCTGCGCTTACATTCTCCGACGTGCCTTTCGTCTCCGCTATCGACAATACAAAACATTGCTGAACCGCTACCGCTTAGGCAAAAAGACCCTATACCCAACGACCCGCTTTCTTCTTTCAATTCGGCCAAGCTCGCAGCCAAATCGAAGCAGCTTTCTTCAAGCATATTTGCGCACATTTTTGTTATCAAATCAATCCTCTTTTCCCTGATGTAGCTGCTTATCCGAGCCGAGAGCTTTTCATACAGAGCCGGCCGATGTCGATAATTGGCATAAACCTTTTGCGTAGAAACACTTACATCCGGAAGCAACAAGAGGGCCGTAAAGTTGAAATTTCCTCCTATTTTTTCTATTTTTTCGCCTTTTCCCCTGCACCTCGCCAGCGGGCCACTTAAAAAGAAAGCTACATCGCTGCCCAGGTTTGCAGCAGCGTCAAACAGGTATTTCTTGTCGAGGTTCAACTTCAAGTACTGCCTCAGGCCTATGAGGGTGGCAGCCGCGTCACTACTCGCCGAGCCCAATCCTGTCCCGGCGCCGATGTTCTTGGTAAGTGTGATCCTGACAGCAGGCATCGGACGCCAGCCCCCCAGCAGTATCTCGGCGGCCCGCCAGACGAGATTGTCTCTGCCCTGCGGCGCCCAGTGTGGCCCTTTGCAGATGAGTTCTATGCCGTCTCTCTGCCCTCGTTCGATGAGGATCTCATCGTACCAGTTGATCTTGGCCATTATCGTATCTATTTCGTGGAAACCGTCGGGCCGCCTGCCGGCAATTAGCAGCGACAGATTAATCTTGGCCGGCGCTAGCACCAATAGACCATCGCCAACGACTGTAATCTGTTCATGGACAACCATGGTCAGCCGTGTTTGCCTTTGCTCGCCTTTCTTCTTTGAACTGCGAGCGTATTCCTCTCCCAGAATACACCATCAGTATAGCCTTGAATTGACCGATCAAGTTCAGCCAGGTGCAGGCGTTTTGCGGCGAGCAGACAGTATTGCCTTTCAATCTCCACACCAAGAAATTTGCGATTCAATTTCTTTGCCGTTACGATGCTGCTGCCGGCTCCCATGAAGGGATCGAGAACAAAATCGCCTCGATTTGTGCTTGCCAGGATTAGCTTGGCCAGCAGTTTCTCCGGCTTCTGTGTCGGGTGATCTGTGTTCTCAGGCATCGACCAGAACGGAATCGTGATATCATTCCATAGATTCGAAGGATGGGTCAATCGGAACTGCCCTGCGGACGTAACATCGAAGTCTTTCGGCGAGCCGTTGTCGTCCGTATACGGAGCGAGAACTCTACGCCTGAGCTTGACGTCTTCTACGTTAAATACGTAATCATCACTGACGGTGGCAAACCAAATATCCTCGGAAGCGTTCTTCCAGTTTGTCTTTGCTCCTCTGCCCTTGTCTCTCTCCCAGGTGATTCGATTTCTTACCTTTAGGAACTTGTCCAGGACAAGATGAACGGCAGTCGACGAACACCACTCAGAGCAGACGTATACCGATGCAGTATTCCTGAGCAGGGGCAGTAATTTGACCAGCAGGTTCTCGAACCATTCTGCGTATCCGGCAAGACTCTTTTTTCGAAAAGCATTTGACGCGAAGGCCTTCGTAAGATTGTATGGCGGGTCCAGTATCAGCAAGTCAACAAAAGCAATCGGCAACAAGTCTATCACCTGGAGAACATCCTGGTTCAAGATAGTGTTGCAAAGAGAATCTGCCCGCGCGGGTTCGCTGATGTGAGTCAAGTTCTTGCCGTAGCGATCTTCTTCGGCTCGGCTGAGCGTAATTGTTCGATTTCTCTGTGCGCGAACGTTATTCACACCGCTGACTCTGCCACTCCGTTTGCTTCGGCGAATCCGCTCTTACGCTGATTCCTTCTTCGTGTTTTGTTTAGCCGTGAACAAATCGGCCTTGCGTTCGACGATGTCGCGAGTGATTACGTATTTCGCAGGTTTCGATTCCTCGGGTAATTGATACATCAAATCGACCATCAATTCTTCGGTAATCGAACGCAGCGCCCGCGCGCCGGTGTCACGCGTGAGGGCCTTTCGGGCCAGTGCATGCAGGGCGTCTTCCGTGAACTCAAGCTCGGCATCTTCCATCTCGAAAAATCTTTGGTACTGCTTGCAAAGCGCGTTTTTAGGCTGCGTCAAGATCGCTATCAGTGCCTCTTCGTCAAGAGCACCGAGGGTCGTGATCACGGGAAGTCTGCCAACCATCTCGGGAATCATTCCGTATTCGATGATATCTTCGGGTATAACCTGGTCCAGCATGTCACTGTACTCGGTTCCTTCATCTGTCTTGCCGACCAACTCCGAATCGAAGCCGATCATCTTCTTGCCGAGCCTCTTTTTGACGATGTTGTCCAGCCCCACGAAAGTGCCGCCGCATATAAAGAGTATCTGCGTTGTATCGATTTGTATGTAGGATTGTTCCGGATGCTTTCTTCCACCCTGCGGCGGGATATTGGCGGTAGTCCCTTCGAGCATCTTTAGCAGGGCCTGCTGAACGCCCTCTCCCGAGACATCGCGCGTAATCGAAACGTTCTGAGACGTCTTGCCAACCTTGTCAATCTCGTCGATGTACACAATACCGCGCTGAGCGGCTTCAATATCGTAATCGGCGGCCTGCAGCAACCGCAGCAGGAAGTTCTCGACGTCTTCACCGACGTATCCCGCTTCGGTGACAGTAGTGGCGTCACATATCGCGAACGGCACCTGCAGCTCGCGAGCGAGCGTGCGGGCAAGCAAGGTCTTGCCTGAGCCTGTCGGGCCGATCAGAAGGACGTTGGATTTGTCGATCTCGACGTCACTGTCGCTGCTGTCACTGTGGAGAAGCCTTTTGTAGTGGTTGTGCACGGCGACCGAGAGATACTTTTTGGCGTGGTCCTGACCGATCACGTATTGGTCAAGATACTTCTTTATCTCCTTGGGCTTGGGCATTTCCTTAAGACCAAAGCCGCCCTCTCCGCTGCGCCTACGGTCTTGCCGTATGATGTTGTGGCACAGCTCGACGCATTCGGGACAGATAAAGACCTTGTTGGGTCCCTCGATCAGCGTATCAGCCTGGCTTGCAGATTTGCCGCAGAAGCTGCAAATTACCTTCGGTTTCCTGGTACTTGTTTTCTTTACCATCGTTGAGTTTCCGTCATTAAATCAAACCCCGCCCTCTCAGGCTTCATTTCAAAAGAGCCGGCCAAACAGCCCGCCACCGGCAACAAGAGTATAACCATTTGGACTGCAGGCAACAACAGAAAAGAGTTTCCATCCGGTCTGACGACTGTTGCCTTGTTTCTCTCGTTCAAACGCCGCAGCAGCTCCTGACGAATGCGCCCCCTTTGCGCAGAGCTTCGATGTTAACCGGCAGCATCTTGTGATATCGCCTGGCAATCGTCTCAGGCAAGGCTTGTGCCGCATCCTCGACAGTCAGGTATTCTCGCTTTTGCAGATATGCACCGATGGCGACCATGTTTGCGCTCTTGTGGCTGCCCAGTTCAACGGCCAATTCATCGGCAGGGACCGCGACCACCTCGACCGAGCCGTCCAGCTCCGGCGCGCCGTCGATCAGGGAGCTGTTCATTATCAGCAGGCCGCCGTTCTTGAGTCGCGGGCCGAACTTGTTCAGCGATGCCTTGTTCATTACTATCAGCGAATCCGGCTTGCTGACAACGGGACACGCGATTTCTCTGTCGGCGATAACCACCATACAATTGGCCGTGCCTCCGCGGACCTCGGCGCCGTACGATGGCATGTAGGTCACTTCCCTGCCGGCTCGCATGGCTGTCTGAGCCAACAGCTTGCCGGCCAGCATTATGCCCTGCCCGCCAAAGCCGGCGATGACGATCTCTTCGTAGAAATCCTTTCCCGTCATTGTCAACCCTTCAATCGTCCCAAGGGGAAGACTTTGATCATTTCCTTTTCTATGTGTTCCATTGCTTTGGCCGGAGGCATCCGCCAGTATACCGGACAAGGTGAGAGCATCTCGACCAACGACATTCCTTGAGCACCATCGACCTGCAGTTCGAACGCATGCCTCAGGGCCTTCTTCGACTTACGTATGTGAGCCGGATCGTGCATGGAGCACCGCTCGATATAGATTGTCCCCGGCAACGTGGCCAGCAGCTCACAGACCTGAAGCGGATAACCTTGGTCGGCACCTTGCCGGCCTTTTGGCGTGGTCGCCGTCACCTGGTCGATCATTGTCGTCGGAGCCATCTGTCCGCCGGTCATCCCGTAGACCGCGTTGTTGATGAATACTACGGTTATCTGCTCGCCCCGGTGTCCGGCGTGCAGGATCTCGGCTGCGCCGATACTCGCAAGGTCCCCGTCACCTTGATAGGAAAAGATTATCTTCTCCGGGTTGGTTCTTTTCATCCCGGTCGCCACCGCCGGCGGTCTGCCGTGCGCGACCTCTACCATATCGACATCCAGGTAATCGTATGCCAGCACCGCGCAACCCACAGGAGCTATTCCAATAGTGCGATCACGGATGCCAAGTTCGTCGATTACCTCGGCGACGAGTCGATGCGCTATCCCGTGACCGCAGCCGGGGCAATAATGCGTCACGCAGTCCTTGAGCGTGGGTGTTCGTTCGAATACCGTCTTCATATCGGAGTTTTCACTTCCAGCGTCAATTGTCTGATCTTGTCGAGGATTTCGTCGACCGTCGGTACCCCGCCCCCGGGCCTGCCGTAAAATGCGACCGGCGCTTTTCCAGCCACGGCCAGTTTTACGTCATCGAGCATCTGCCCGTTGCTCATCTCCACGGTCAGGAAGATGCGGAACTCGTCGGCGGCTTTGTTGATCTCTTTGCTCGGGAAAGGCCAGAGCGTGACAGGTCGTATCCAGCCGACCTTGATTCCTTCGGCTCTCGCTTTGGCCACCGCACCACGCACAATTCGAGCTGCGACACCATAGGCAACAACCACTATCTCGGCGTCGTCTGTCTCGTACCGTTCACAAAGCACCTCGTCTCTCTGTATCTTTTCGTATCTGGCCTGGAGTTTGTTGTTGTGTGCCTCCAGGGCGCCTTCCTTGAGCCACAGCGACCGGACGATGTTCTGGTCTCTATCTTTGGCGCCGGTCAGGGCCCAATCCTTGGCAGGCAGATCCCGGCTGGTCTTGCTCTCCAACACGACCGGCTCCATCATCTGGCCCAAGATACCGTCTGCCAGAACCATTACCGGCATCAGATACTGATCGGCCAGATCGAAGGCCAGGATCACACAATCGACCAACTCCTGCACGCTCGACGGCCCGAACACAATCGTTCGGTAGTCTCCGTGCCCGCCGCCGCGGGTAGCCTGAAAGTAATCGGCTTGCGACGGAGCGATGTTACCCAGGCCCGGGCCACCTCGCATTACATTGACCACCACCGCAGGCAGCTCGGCACCGGCGAGATAACTGATCCCCTCCTGCATCAGGCTTATGCCCGGGCTGGATGAACTTGTCATGGCTCTCTTGCCCGTCGCCGAAGCGCCGAAGACCATGCTGATGGCGGCCAGTTCGCTTTCACTCTGGACGAAGACTCTGCCCTCCTCGGGCATTCGTCTGGCCATGTAGGCAGGCACTTCGTTCTGCGGCGTAATCGGATATCCAAAATAGGCATCGCAGCCGGCAATGATAGCCGCCTCTGCCAGGGCCTCATTGCCACACATTAGAACCCTCTCGCTCACGCTTTCTCCTGCATCGCGGTAGGCCTACTTCTACTGCCCGGCGCGACTGTCTCTGCAATTTCAGTGGGCTGGTCGCGATGGACCTCGATCACCGCGTCCGGGCATATAACTGCACAGGCGGCACAACCTGTGCAGTTGCGATTGTCAGTGTCGGCCGGGAAATAGCCGTGCCTGTTCGATTTGGCGCAGATCACTATCGTGCCCTTGGGGCATACTGCAACGCACAGGCCACAGCCTTTGCATCGTTCGGTGTCGATGATTATTTTGCCAGCCATTGTCTCGTGTATCGTATCTCGTATTTCGTTTGGTTGATTAGGCCGCCAGTTTCAGCATAGGCGGCGTTCACGGGCAGCATTTTAGCAGGGCCTTGGGTCGTTGTAAAGCAAAAAGGCCGCAAATTGAACGGTGAAAGTGCGCATACCACTTCATGTAAAGTACTTGCCGTCCTCATTTCTCAAGACATAAGACCTTGTTTTCCTCGTCAAATCGAATGTTCGCGGTTTCCGCCACGTCTTCGGGGCCAAGGCCGATCAGCCTCAGCGGATTTTCGAAGCCCATAAGCACCAGCTCGTCCGCACTGACGATGTTCAAACTCGCCAGATAATTCATACACTCAAGCATCGTCGACGATGAGCCGGCCAGGTATCCCGTGTCTGGACTATGCAGCCGGCCGGATTCGTCGAGCACGACCCGGTCGCCGAGCACTTCGTATGTGCCGGGTCCAAGCCCGGCCAATGACGAAGCGTCACTTACTACCACACAGCGATCGACACCCTTGGCTCTGATGATGGTCTTAACCAGCGGCGCCGGCAGATGATGACCGTCGGTTATTATCATGGCAACGAGATCGTCATTGGCCAGAGCAGCCCAGATGGGATTGTCGTGTCTGTCCAGCATCGCCGGCACGCCGTTGCCCAGATGTGTCAGCGAGGTCGCGCCGGCTTGCACGAGCCTGCGCAGGTCTTCATCGGTCGCCATCTGGTGTCCCAGCGAAACCGTAATGCCTCGTCCCTTCGCATGCCGCGCAAGCGTCTCGGCACCCTCTAATTCCGCCGAGATGGTCAGCAGCCTGACCTTGCCTTTGGCCCAGCCGATCAGTTTGTCGAGATAGTCTACGTCGGGTTTTGCTGTCCACTCGGGGTGATGTGCGCCTCGCGCACCTTTTTGTGACGAGATGAAAGGTCCCTCGATGTGAATGCCCAGCAGCCGGCCACGAAACTCAGCGCTGTCCAGGACAGCGGCCATTATCGGCAGGTTGTGCTCGTAAACCTCAGGCGCCGATGTGATCATTGTAGGCAGAAAAGCCGTAGCCCCTGCTGCCAGCATTCCTCGGCAGGCTTTTACAAAATCATCCCGCGTCAGTCTTATGTCCGAAAAATTGATCCCCCTGTAGCCATTGACCTGCAGATCGACCAACCCGCGTCTCATCGATCCATCCAATATTTCTGCTCTTTTGTCCATAATACCACTTATGTTCAGGTCAGACACTTTATACGGGATTTCAGCGGGTCTGTCAAATGGACAATCCCTATACCTCAAACGCGGGGGGGAGATTTTTCTTGCGTCGTCGGCTCCGAATATCCTATGATTTGCCCTGACTGCACGTGACACAGAAAGATCTTCGAGGGCGAAGGCTTATGGTTGTTGACAACGGTGGCTGGCGACCGGTCGAAAGTTGGATCGATCTGATAGAAGATACAAACAGCGCTTTTCACCGCAAGCTGGACGAGATCTACGGCGACAATGACGATCTGAAAGAAGAGGCCGCCCGGATGTGTCGGCGCACGCTCGGAGCATTCGCCGACAGATACGCCCCCGGCCGCGATGTAATGGTAATACGCTCGACCGGCCGGGTAAACCTCGTAGGCACTCATATCGACCACCGCGGTGGTTCGGTGAATCCTATCGCCATCAAACACATGTGGCTTGTGGTCGAACCTCGTGACGATGACCTCGTGGTGGCCAGGAACGTCGAGCCGGACGCATTTGCCGACGAGCAATTCCGCATCGGCGATTGCCTGCCTGCTGGCCAGAAAATTGGGAATTGGGACGCCTGGTGTCACGACGAGTTTGAAAAACGCAGGCACGACTCGTCCGTTACCTGGTCAAATTACATCCGCGCCGCAGTACTGTACTTTCAGCGTCTCAACACCGACGACGAAGGCCGCCTGGCCCCCGCGCTCAAGGGAATGAACATGATGGTATACGGCAACATACCGACAGCGGCGGGGCTCAGTTCATCGTCGGCGGTGGTAATGCTGGCAGCCGAGGCGGTCGTGCGGATAAACGCCCTTGGGATCAGCCGTGAGAATCTGGCTCAGCACTGCGGCCACGCCGAGTGGTATGTAGGGACCCGCGGTGGATACAGCGACCATGCTGCTATAGTTTTCGGCAAGCCCAATTCACTGCTACACATCACTGCTTTCCCGATGAAGATACAGACGGCCGCAATTCCAGAGGGCTACAGCTTCGTGCTGGCCAACACGCTGATCGAAGCGAAGAAGCAGGCCTCGGCGCGCAACGCCTTCAACAGTCGCGTCGCGGCGTACATGTTCGGCCTGGCGATGATCCGCACGAACTTTCCATCCTACGCCGACAAACTTGAACATCTTCGCGATGTCAACTGCCAGACGCTTGGAGTGGACGAGGCGGAGATTTATCGCATAGTAAAATCACTGCCCCTTTCGGCAAGTCGCTCTGACGTGTTGAAACGCACACAAGGTTTCGAGCAGGCAGTCCGCCAGACGTTTAGAAGTCACGATGAACCCAAGGCCGGTTATCCCATCAGGCAGATATGTCTATATGGGATAGCTGAGTGCATACGGGCTGAGATGGTCCCTCAGTGCCTGCGGGCCGGTGACATTGAGACTTTTGGCCGGCTTATGAGCATCTCACATGACGGCGACCGCGCGACAAAGCTCGTCAACGGCAAGCGTGTGCCGGTCGACAACAGCTATTCCGACGAGCGGATCGACGCTCTGATAAGCGATCTTAAATCAGGCGATCGTGACCGCGCCGAGCGGGCCAGTCTGTGGCGGCAGGGTGGCGGCTATAACGTCAGCTTGCCGGAGATCGACATTCTTGTCGACATCGCATTGGCCAGCAACGGCGTCGTCGGCGCCGGACTCGTCGGCGCCGGAATGGGCGGGTGCATTGTGGCCGTCGTCGAGGACGAGCATGCGGCCGGCGTCATCGAAAACATGGCCTGCCAATACTATCAGCCTCGTAACCTGCCGGTAAAGGCCGAGATAGTCAGGCCAGTTGGCGGTTTGTGCACTGTGGATGTGTGAGCAACTCAAACGGCTTGCGCTATAGCTTCACGGATTACTTCACAGCCTTCAGCAACCGCTTCTTCGCTGATGCACAGGGGAGGCGCGATTTTGATACAACCTCCACCGATTCCCACGGGCGCGAACATCAACAGACCCCTGCGGAAACACAGATCGATCACCTTCCAGGCCAGTTCGTAGTCTGGCTCCTTGGTACCGGCTTTGACCATCAACAATCCGCCGACAAGACCTGCTCCCGGCGCAAAGCCTATCACGTCGGAAAACTCGCTCCTTATCCGCTGCAGATGCTCCTGGAGGACGAGCCCGACTCTTGCGGCGTTTTCAACCAGCTTCTGGTGCTCAATGACTTCGATACTTGCCAGCGCAGCGGCGCAGCAGATCGGATTGCCCGAGTGCGTGCTGGTCATCGCGTTGGGCCCATACAAATCCATCACCTCCTGGGTGCCGATCACTCCGCTCAAAGGCAGTGAACTGGTTACTCCCTTGCCTATGCAGAACAAATCCGGAACCACGTCGTACAGCTCGAAGCCCCACATCCTCCCACATCTGCCGAAGCCCGCCTGGACTTCGTCGAAACACAGCAGAGCGCCGTGCTCGCTGCACCACCGGCGCAGATCCTTTGCGTATTGGGTGGGCATGAAATTCGGCCCGGCTCCCTGATAGGTTTCGCTTATCACGCCGGCGACATTGCCCGGCTCAACTCCAAGCCGCCCGAGCGTCTTCTCGAACAGTTGGAAGCTTGTGTCTTGGCAGCGAAATCCGTCAGGAAACGGCACCTGGACAATCTCGGGGTCGAGATTCTTTATCCAGCCTTCGCCGCCTCCCAGACGTCCCATCTGCTGAGCGCCGAGAGTCCTGCCGTGAAAGGAATCTTCGAACGATACAATAATATTTTTGTCGTCTGTGCCCTTCTTTCGCCCATACGTTCGCATGAGCTTCAGGGCGCACTCGGTGGCCTCTGCGCCGGTGCTGAGCACAAATGCCTTGTTCAGCCGCTTGGGCGCCAGCGATACCAGCTTCTGCACCAGCTCAATTCTCGGTCGGTTGCCGAAACAGTATGTGGTCAAAAGCGGCTTAGAAGCCTGATCGATAATCGCGTCGGCAATTTTCTTGCTGCCGTGGCCGGCGTTTGTGACGAGCACGCCTGAGGAGAAATCAAGCCACATGTTGCCGTAGGCATCGTACACATTCACACCCTCGGCGCGGTCCCAGATCACCGGCGCCTGGCCTCGCATGCTGACAGGCTCGGCCCGGCGAAGTTTTTCAATCTCCCTTATTGTCTCAGGATTTGGAATAGATCCTGAAATCCTGCGGAACTTCGTTGACACGGGTTCTACTTCGGTCGGAACTAGTGGGAATTCCTTTGCCATTTTCTCCTCTGATTTATCTTATCTGGAAAAGCCAACAGTCTGCAGGATTTGTCAATATTCTCTGAAGGCGACGCCGGCATTCTCGCCGTGAGTGATCTCAACTTCTCGTCCGCCGTTTAGAATGGAGAGCCGTCCGGCCTCGATTACCAGCTCGTTGTACGAACTGTTCGCAGGCGTTGCCATGATGCCTTCTTCGTCGAACTGCTTGATCAGTCTCTGCCTCGCTTCAATATCCTCCGGGGATATCTCTCTGCACTTGCAGATATTCTTCACTATTAGTTCGATTGAGCGATATCCGTATCCGACGGGCGTCAGTCCCTCGCCGCCGAGATTGACGTACTTGAAATAGTCCGGACTCGGTTCAGAATAATATGTGTCACCCGGTTCGCTGCCCTTGGCAACATAACAGTGCTCAATGCCTCGGTTCTGGTCGTTGTGTACGAGCATGCCGCTCCTGCCGGCGCCGTGACAATACATGCGAATGCCCTGGAAGTTCCCACCGGGGCCGTCATCCGGATAACCCATCACATTTGTCACGTTAAGGCATGCGTCATTTTCCCAAATGACCCGCCCGTCGGTCCACAGATACCCGATGTTGCCGTTGGGGTATGTGTCTTTTATACCGTAAACGGACACGGCTTTGGGCAGCAGAGCGGTTATGAAATGAACTTGATCTACGTAGTGACAGCCGACATAAGTGAACATGTCGGAGTTTTCCGCTGTGAACCAGTTCTGAAAATTCGAATGCCGATAGTAGTACGGTTCGTTCATTTCGGCGTGGCCAATGCGAAATTCTCCGAATCTGCCCTCCCTGTAAAGTTGCCGGGCCATCAGCGCCCTGTCATCAAGGCGTTTGTGGTACTCTACGCCTACGACAAGACCTTTCTCGTAGGCGATTCTCTCAATCTCAACGGCCTGCGAATACGTTAACACCAAGGGCTTCACACAGCATACGTGGTGACCACAGGCGAGCGCAGCCTGTATAACCTGATAGTGCACAGGATCCGGCACGGCTACGACTACAATGCTGTCTTTCGGCATCTTTTTGATGACGTCCCTGAACAGGTCCGGGAAATTCTGTCCGGGATCTGTATCGAGAGGAGGATATGCCGTGAAGCTATGACCAGCGAACGCCTTGCTGAGCGTCTGGTCCTGCGCCAGGGCGCTGAGCGGAGGGCTGTTCAACGCGCAGACGCTTATTTCGCCGACGATGCCGAGTCGCTGAAGCTGATAGATCGAAGGCAGAATCTGGACCTGCGTTATCATTCCGCCGCCTACAATACAAACTTGAGGTTGTCCACTCATCGGCCTCTCTCTGAATTACAAATTAAGCAAGGGCAATTTGTTGGTCTTGGGGCTAATAATTAGCACCGCCCCGACCTATTGTCAAACCCAAATTTTCAGTTGATTGTTGCAGTCCTATGCTGTAAAAGGACGGTAAATGTCAATCCAGTTAGATACGGGAGGTTACAGATGCATGCTCGATCAGATGGTGTCCACAAGACAGTCGTTCTTGGAGTATCAATAGTAGCACTCGGGTTTTGCGGAACTACGCTACTGACCGCCGCAGAGAAGGAACCTCAATTATGCCAAGGGAATTATCACAGTGAAGAAGCCGCTAAAAAACAGCTTGCGAAGTTTGCCGCCAGCTACTCCAACCTCACCGAGTGGAAAACCAGGGCCGAGCACATTCGCGAGTGCATCCTTCTAGGTGCAGAGCTTTGGCCTCTGCCCGAAAAGCGTCCGCTGAATCCTATCATTAACAGCAGACGCGAACATGAGGGCTACAGCGTCGAGAACCTCGCGTTTGAGTCTCTGCCCGGAGTCTTTGTCACCGGCAACCTGTATCGCCCGACGCGCGGCGACGGGCCGTTTGCCGGGATACTCTGTCCGCACGGGCATTGGGGCAAGCCCGATGACTACGGACGCTTCAGGCCCGATATGCAGAAGCGATGTGCGACCCTGGCCCGGATGGGGGCCGTTGTCTTTGCATACGATATGGTGGGATATGGTGACTCAAAGAACGCAGGCTTCGACCACAGGCGACCCAAAGTTCTCAAACTGCAACTCTGGAACAGCATCCGCGCAGTCGATTATCTTACCTCGCGCAAAGACGTCGATCCAGGGCGGATCGGCGTGACAGGCGCATCGGGAGGAGGAACACAATCGTTCCTGCTGACTGCTGTTGATGATCGAATCGCCGTGTCGGTTCCGACGGTGATGGTTTCGGCGCACTTCTTCGGCGGCTGTGACTGCGAGAGCGGCATGCCTATCCACAAGAGCGGCAGTGAAAAGCGGCCCGGATCATACCCGGCGTTGCCGGGCCATGAGACCAACAACGCGGACATCGCCGCACTGGCGGCCCCGCGCCCGCAATTACTGATCTCCGACGGCCAGGACTGGACCAAGAATACACCTGAGGTCGAGTTTCCCTACATCAGAAATGTCTATCGTCTCTACGGCGCTCAGGACAAGGTTGAGTACGTGCATCTTCCCGATGAAGGGCATGATTACGGTCTCTCAAAGCGCCTGGGCGCATACAGGTTTCTCGCCAAACACCTGGGACTTCGCCTGGCCAGAGTCAGCAGGCCAGACGGTTCGATCGATGAGAGCTTTGTGGTAATTGAGGACAAGGACGGTCTGTACGTCTTCAACGACGAGCATCCGAGGCCCGAGCACGCGGTCAGCGGCGATGCTGCGGATCTGCCGTGGGATTAGCCGGCATCGCCAGAAACGCGATCTCAAGAAGGCGGCTTCTTGAGTTCTTCAATTTTTGGCAGGTCCTTGAGTGTGTTCAGGCCGAAGACTTCGAGGAATTTCTTAGTTGTCCCGTACAGCATCGGTCTTCCCAGAACCTCGGCCCGGCCTACGATCTTTACTAGTCCTTTGTAGGAGAGAGATCGAATCACCTCTCCGGCGGCGACACCTCGGATGACCTCGATGTCGGCTCTTATGACGGGTTGCTTGTATGCAATTATGGCGAGCGTTTCCATTGCCGCGGCGCTGAGCTTGTTATCGCTGCGGACCCGCAGAAGTTTCTTTAACCAGTGATTGTAGGGGCTCAGCGTGAGCATTTGGAAGCCACCGGCAATCTGCTCTATCCTGAAGGCGTTGTGCTTCGCTCGATATTTCTCATTGAGATTCTCGATATGCTGGCGCACCTGTTTCGTATCCGCTTCGACGATGTTGGCCAGTCTCGCCGCCGATAGAGGCTCATCGCTGGCAAAGAGCACCGCTTCGACGACCGACTCAACTGTCAGCTCAACGTCCTGATCTTCCTGTGCCGGCTCAGCCTGCTCGATCTGCTCCGATTCGGCCGTCGGCTCGGTCTGCTCGACTTGCTCGGGTTGCTGCTGGCCCTCAGCTTGTTGGAGCCGTTCCGCCTGCTCAATCTCGTCGGCCAACTCTTCCGTCTCGGCTAGCTCAGCCTGCTCGACTGCTTCTGTCTGTTCGACTTGTTCAGCCAGATCCTCGTCCAGCATTTGGCATTCGCCGTCTTGTATTTCCTGGTGTTCTTTTGTCATAGATCTTTCCACTCAAACGGGTCCGCATCTTTCTTGCTCGTTCTAATTTCTATTCCTTTGAGCCGCCTGCGCAACTGCCCGGCGAATTTCTTCAGAATGAAACGCTCCGAGACCGTATGGCTCAGGCAGACGCAAGTCAATCCAGCCTCCTGGGCGGCCAGCGCCTGATGATGTTTCAATTCCCCGGTCAGGTACAGATCGGCCTCGGCCGCTATGACCGAATTGATGATCTTACCGCACGAACCTGCACAGACGGCCGCTCGTTTGACGAGTCTCTTTTCATCTCCCACCAGGCCGACGGCCTTGGCGCCCGTGGTCTTCTTTATCCTGCCGATGATCTCGGCAACTCTCAGCGGTTGGGCCAATTCGCCGATTCGGCCCAGGCCGTATCTGGGTCCGGTACCGTGAAGTTTGAATACGTCGAAGGCCGGCGTCTCATAAGGGTGTACCTTCTTCATTGCCGCCACGACATTGTCGAGTTTATCCGCCGGCACAATCGTCTCGAACCTTACCTCCGAGACCTTTTCGAGTGTGCCCTTCTTGCCGATAGCCGGCCTTGAGCCCTTCATAGGCAGGAATGTGCCCGTTCCCTCGGTGCCGAAACCACAATGGCTGTAGTTGCCTATCGCCCCGGCCCCGGCGGCAAAAATCGCGTTTGAGACCTTTGCCAGCGATTTGAGCGGGGCAAAGACGATAAGTTTGTAATTGTCGGTCGCCGGATTTGCGACGTAATCGCCGATTGGCTCTCCGTCTTGAATGCCAACGATCTCCGCCAAGCCGTCGTTGACGCCGCCGACGCCGGCGTCGAGGGCGGTATGCACCGAGAAAACCGCGATCCCGGATCGAACCAGCTCATATACGACGCCGGTGGGTCCCTCGGCAGTGACATTCTTAAGGGCGTCCCAGATCACGGGGTGATAACTTACGATCAGGTCGGTCTTCAGCCTTTTCGCTTCAGCGACAACATCGCTCGTCGTATCGATGGTGAGCAGCACGTTCTTGACGTTTCTTTTTGAATCGCCTATCAATAGTCCCACGTTGTCCCAGTCCTGGGCCAGTTCGAGCGGGAATATCCCTTCAATCACTGCTGCGATGTTCTTCACATTCATTTTCAACAAGCTCAGCAAAGCTCCTTTGTAGTTTCTTGACTGTCGGCCCAACCTTGCCGTCACCGACTGTGTGTTTCTCTACTGAGGTTATCGGCATAACCTGCATGATTACATTCGTCAGAAAGATCTCATCGGCACTGAGCACGTCATCTATGGTCAGATCTTTCTCGATCAATTCAATGGAATTCTTCAAAGCGAGCTGGCAAACGGTCTTTCGTGCAACGCCCGCGAGTACAGGCGTTTCGATCGGCGGAGTGTAGAGCACCGAATCTTTGACCAGGAACACATTGCTTACACATCCTTCGGCCAGATAGTTGCCTGTGGTAAACCACAGCGCCTCGGCAGCCCTTCTCTTGTGCGCCATGTTAAGCGCGATCATGCGTGAGTAGTAGTTCGTGGTCTTGTGCCCGCATGTCGGTTCGTCGGGATTCTGCTTGAACGGACAAAGGATAACCAGAACGCCGTTCTTGTAGTATTCCGGCGGGTAGGACCGGAATTTCGCAGCTGTGACAAGCAGCGTAGGTTTGCGATCCTGTTCAGTCTCGGCCATCGGGCCGTTGGTAAACGTCAGACGCAGGCGCGCGTCGGTCAATTTGTTGGCGGCAAGCACTTTGTAGACGGCTTCGGTTATGTACGCCTTCTGGTAAGGATTGTTGATCGACAGGCTGCGCGCGCTGAAAAACAAGCGGTCGAGATGGTCCGCCAGTGCAAAGACCACCCCATTGTGACTGCGCATAGTCTCGAAAAGCCCGGCTCCATATAAGAATCCGCTGTCGGTAACTGAGATGCAGGCCTTGTCGCTGTCAATCAATCTGTCATTTAGAAAAACCTTTTCGCCCATGGCGCTTCGTGCTTCTTACAAACTCGGATTCTTCTTGGCGCAATTCCTTTCTCAGGTCTGCTATTTGTTGTCTGCTTTCTTGCGTCGCGTTTATCCCTGCTATCAGTGCTCTTGCCTTCGTGATGGTCTCTTGCCACTCGGCCTGCGGGTCGGAGTCTGCGACTATCCCGCCTCCCGCTTGCGCGAAGGCCTTTTGCCCGGCGATGATAATCGTTCGTATTGCAATGTTCAAGCACACATTGCCGTCAATGCCAATATAGCCGATGCTGCCTGTATAAGGACCTCGGGCGGTCGGCTCGGTCTCGTCGATGATCTCCATTGAGCGGATCTTCGGAGCGCCCGTGATCGAGCCGCCTGGGAACATCGCCTTTAGAACATCGCAGAACGTGATTTCTTCTCGGAGCGTGCCCGCGACGGTCGCCACGGCGTGAAAAACCGTCGGATAGATTTCGATCGTTCTTGGCTGGACTACCTTCCTGGTCCCGGGTTTGCAGATTCTCGCCACGTCGTTGCGTTCCAGGTCGACGATCATGTTCAGCTCAGCCTGCTCCTTTTCGCTGGCGAGCAACTCATTGAAATTCTCGGTGTTGATTTGCCTTGCGCGCGAAGTTGTTTGCGCCGGCTCAGCAACCCGACGTCGCGTGCCTTTTATCGGCTTGGTTCGGATGACGCCGTCGGCAATCGTTATGAACATCTCGGGCGATGCGCTTACGATGTGGAAACTGCCTCCGTCGATGTATGCAGCGTAGCCGCTTGGGTTGTAATGGTTTTGCCAGTGGAAGAGCCTGATTGGCCGAACTGCATAATCGCATTCGAATCGCTGCGAGAAGTTGATCTGATAGACCTCGCCATCGTAAATATAGCGTCTTATCTTATCGACGGTCCGCAGGTAGTAACCCTTGTCCATATTGCATCGAATCTGTGAGAAATCGATGTTTTCAAGGTCGGCAGGGGCCAAACGCGGCAGGCAAATCTTCCGGGATTCGGCCAGCAGCCGCTCCAGAGCGTCAAGTTTGCCTTCGGCCTCTTCGACATCGTCCGGCAGTTGCAGCGCAATCAGCCAGTGACTCTTCTCGACATGGTCAAAAGCAATGAACCGGTCATAGAAGCAAAGCCGAATCAGCGGCACGCCGATATCATCTACGGCATTCTCAGGCAGTTTCTCGATGTATCTGCCAAGCTCGTAGCTGAAGTACCCGATCCATCCTCCACAGAACATCCCCTGCAGGGGCCAGTCTGCGTGGTCCTCCTGGCGATCTTCGAGTTTGTACCTGCTCAGAGCCTCCTGCAGCTTCTCGAACGGCCCTTCCTGGCCGGAGCGAAATTCGAACATTTCTCTCGGCTCGGCAGCCCAATAGCTGAACCTGCCCGTCTCCGCTCTGGCTGTGTTGCCGCCCAGGATCGACGCCGATTCCAGCCGACTGAAGACTTCGCTCAATGCCGGCAAATCCACAGAGACGCGGATTCTTCTGCTGTGCAACCTGCAGCCCCCACTCTTGGTTTTGATCGCCCTGTCCGTAGTCATCGTGGTCTTTTGACTGTGTACAGCCACCACCTCTTTTTGCCCTGCCGCGTGGCTCTTGCCTGGCGTTCGAAATATATCGTCATCTCCAGGCCGTCATCGGTTCGGATCTTGAACCAGTGCTTGCGAAGATATTGCTCGGGGCCGCCGCTTTTACAGGGCCCTGTCTCCTTCCACGCCTCCAACACGTCGGCGGTCGAGTATTCCTGATCTCTCCAGAGAAATCGGCCCGGAAGTCCCGGCTCACCCCGCGTCATTGCCGCCGCGTCGAACGTGCCTTCGACCGGCACAATTGGCTCACTGACAAATTCCTCGCTCATGGCTTACTGTTGGGCCTTGAACTCTTCCATAATCTGAACGGCCGAGGAGGTGCCGATCCTCTGCGCGCCGGCGGCCAACATTTCGATCGCCTGCTTCGCAGTCCTTATCCCGCCGGCGGCCTTTACCTTGCATCGCGGGGCTGTTTCTCTCATCAGCCTTATGTCTTCGAGTGTCGCTCCGCCGGCCGGGTGCAACCCGGTGCTTGTCTTTACGAAATCGGCCCCCGCCTGCTGTGCGATTCGACAGGCGAATACCTTCTGATCGTCGCTCAGAGCGGCCGATTCGATTATCACCTTGAGCACGACCGCCGGTCTCATCGACCTGCAAACCTTCAGCACCGCCTGCAATTGGCCAAGCAGGTATCTTGAGTCGCCCTCGATTATCGCCGCAAGATCGGCGACCATATCGATCTCATCGGCCCCGGCAAAGATGGACTCCCTGGTCTGGGCAACCTTGACCTTAGTCGAATCGGCGCCGAGCGGCAGGCTCACCACGCCGCCAACAGCAACTTTCGAGCCGGCCAACAGCTCGGCTGCCAACGCCAGCCAGCGACCGTTTACGCACACCGTATGAAAAGCGTAGTCCTTTGCCTGGCGGCAGGCCTGTTCGATCTGCTCTTTTGTCGCCGTGGCTTGCAGCAGAGTATGGTCGATGCAGCCGGCTAATTCTTCGTTCGATATCTGGTGCTCGTCTTTCAACACTTGATTTCTCTGACGTAACCTTTCTTCTTGAAGAATTCCGCCGCACCGGCGATGTTGTCGAATACCTTTGTCGCCGTCTGGGTGACAAAGACCGATGGGCTCTGACTGGCCGTCCAGATGACGTAGACCTCCTTTGCAGCCTCGTGGGCGTGTTGCAGCTCTCTTTCGACGCCGCTGGATATTGCCGCCCGGCCGTCTTCCAGCGTCGGAATGAAGCTGATTATCATATCCGCCTGGTCGATCAGCATGAAATCGCGGGCGTAGGTCTGGCTGTTGATATCTCGTTCGACCTGCTTGACCTCGTTCAAGTCCAGCCTGACTTCTCGTCCCAAAGCCGCTGCCTCGACATAGTCCAGCCCTCTCTCACAGGCCCGTCGCGCCTTTTCGGGAAGATATGCTTCCTCAAGATCACCGGGATCGAAGCAGATGAACGACTGTTTCATCAATTGCCGAAATTCGAGAATGTCCTTCTGAACATCCTTCATCTCGCCAACGGCGGTCATGGGGAAGCTCAGATACGCCCTCTTGATATGTCTCTCAAAGACAAGTCCGTAGAATGTCTCGGTCGTCCGGACTTTGGCTCCGCGCGCAAGGCAGTAGAACGGAGTTGTCTCATCGACGCCTTTGCAGAGCATTTCCGTGCCGATTATCTCCTCTTCGCGCCAGACGATGAGATCCTTGAGGCTGTGCTCGACGGCATGTTCGTCGACAAGCCGCATGTGCAGCGGAACGATGCCGTCAATAATACACAGGTACATATCGGCCTTGAGCTGCCTCATCTGATCGAAGTCAACAGCCGGAAACAATCCGTGTCGCCAGCGAAAAGTCGCATGGGTATTGACGATCATGTTGGGCTTCTTGCGGGCCTTGGCAATAATGTCCTTGAACACGCTGCGGCGGAGCGAGCTGAGCCTCTTCATTGGCATATCCAGGATCTTGCCGGGCGGGATATCGGGTGCTTCGGCGTACATCATGTCGCCAACGTTGCACAGCAGCACGTCCTTGCCTGCCTCGGCGGCAAGTTGACACACATCTTGAAGGTAGCTTTTCTTGTCGACCCCGACCATTCCGGTAACAACAACTATCATGTCCGATCCGACCTCACAATGTACCGACAAATCTGCAAACCCGTACGATATACGATAAGGCTCGGATTGGCAAATGAATCTTTGCCTCTAAAGACGCAATTGCGGCAAACAGAGCCAAAGGGTTGCAGATAGACCAGCTATGTTTTATAATCATCTGACAGTGTTTCAAGCATCCCGGGCACATAGAGTTGGTGACCCTTGCAGAGAATTATGAAGAGAAAACTCATTGTCGTCGGCGTCTTAGGCAGCCTTATCATCCTTTCAGCAGTCTGGCTTGCGCCTGCCTCGTTCGAAGTATCCTCGGAGTGTTCACAAGTCGCCCGCGAGCCGAACATTTCCCCTGATTACTGCGGCATTGTCATACCGAGTAACATCGCCCCCTTGAATTTCAGGATCCTCGAAGCCGGACACCCCTATTGTGTCAAAATCCACTCGGACAGCGGCCCGGCCATAGAAATCGCCAGTAAGACAGGCCGAATACGTATACCTCTTAGAAAATGGCGGGCCCTGCTCGACGCCAACAAAGGCCGTGAACTGTTCGTGGACGTCTACGTCAGGAATGCCGAACGCAAATGGCTGCAATTTCAGCGCATCACCAATACTATCGCCAAAGAAGATATTGACCGCACACTCGTGTACCGGTTCATGAAACCTATCTACAACAAGTGGAACGACATGGGGATCTATCAGCGCGATCTGACCGGTTTCGATGTGTCGCTTGTCATGCACGGGCGCTCGTTCGGCCAAGGGTGTCTCAACTGCCACAGCTTTGTGGGCAACGCTCCGGATACCTTGACTATAGGTCTGCGCAGTCCTGTCTACGGCAGCAGCACCCTGCTGGCCCACAATGGAAATGTTGACAAGATTGGTGCAAAATGGGGCTATACGGCCTGGCATCCGAGCGGCCGGCTCGCTGTGTATTCCATAAACAAGGTGCGTCAGTTCTTTCATACCGGCGGCATGGAGGTCCGGGATGTCGTGGATCTCGATTCGGCGCTGCTCTGTTATCATTGCGACAGTAGGAAGGTGACGTCTCCAGAGCAACTGTCGGACAAGAACCGGCTGGAGACCTATCCGACATGGTCTGCGGACGGGCGGTATCTCTATTTTTGCAGCGGCCCTCTCCTGTGGCAGGACCGAGACACGGTGCCTCCCAAGGACTACGATAAGCTAAGGTATGACCTTCGGCGAATAGCCTACGATATCGAGACAGATCAATGGGGCCAGGCTGAGACCGTGCTGTCGGCAGATGAAACGGGATTGAGCATCCTGCTGCCGAGGATATCACCCGACGGCCGGTTTCTATTGTTCTGCATGTGCCGATACGGCTGCTTTCCCGTATATCAGCCAAGCAGCGATCTCTATATGATGGATCTGGCCACAGGCCAGTATCGCAAACTGGCTGCCAACAGTCCGTACTCCGAATCTTGGCACAGCTGGTCGAGCAACAGCCGCTGGATAGCATTCAGCAGCAAGCGCCAGGGAGGATCACTGACCAGGACATATCTGAGCTACGTTGACGAGACCGGCCAGGTCCACAAACCCTTCGTCGTACCTCAGAAGGATCCGGCATATTATGATTCGTTAATTGAGACATTCAGTGTCCCTGAGCTTGTCACCGGTTGCGTTAAGGTCAGAAGATCCAAGTTGGCCCGGGCCGCCAGGTCCGAACCTTCGGTCGCCATGGACATTCCGATTACGTCGGCAACACCCAAGGCGGGCCCAACCGAGCCGTGGCTGGAGCGCGAATGACCATGTGGTTATAGGAGACGACAACACATGCTGCAGAAAGTGAGGCAGATTCCGCACAATCTGATTTTCTTGCTGTCGGGCTTGCTGTATCTCTGGCTTGTCGTTGAGCCACGTCTGATCTATCAGTGCTTCGGCACTATTCTGCCGGATGCCCCAATTTTCCTGACCGGCTGGTCCTTTCTGGATAATTCGCTGCGCCTGCCGGGCGGCCCCGTCATGTACGTATCCGGCCTGCTCTCTCAGGGCTACTACTATTCCTGGCTCGGTGCTCTGATCATCGTGTTGTCGGCATTGTGTCTGTGCGAACTTTCCAGACGCCACCTCGTCGCAGCTGGTTCTTGCCGCGCAACAGTCTTGAGCTCTCTGCCGGCTGTCGTGCTGATCTTGCTCTACAGTCGATACAAACATCCACTTCCCGCCTGTCTCGCGGTGTCCTTGGGCCTGGCATGTTCCCTCGCCTTCGAAAGATTGCCTTGGCGCAGGTTGGTGATTCGGGCGATGGTGTATTGCCTTTTTGCAGCGGCAGTCTTCTGGCTGGCTGGAGCGGGAGGGCTGTTTGTGTTCTCACTAATGACGGTGATTTACGCAGTCTTCATCGGCAGGGATTTTGTATTGGCCTTGCTTGCGCTTCCGGCAGGCCTTGGGATAATCTGGTATCTCGCTCTGTACGCATTCATCGTGCCGCCCAAGCTGGCATTTTCTGTCCTGACGCCGTTTTCTCCGGAAGTGCCCCAGGGCGTGGACACGTTTTCAACCGTGCTGATCATCATCCTGTACAGCTTTGCCCCCCTCTGCGCAACGCTATTGCTCCTGGGCAGGAAACTGTTCGCAAGGATCGTCCAGACGCCAAAGAAACATTCCAGCAAGAGCAGAAGAAAAAAGAGGCGAACCGCTGGCGGAAAGAGCAGAGGGTTTGTCGTCATTCTCACCAAGACAGCGGCGGCTGCGATCCCGATTCTGGTGACCGCCGTAGGGCTCTACTTCAGCCATGACCGGTTGAGCAAGCCGCTTGTCCAGGCACATGACTATTATCTCAGGAAACAATGGCGCGAGATTCTCGAGCTTAGCCGCAATTTGCCCAAAGGCAGGAGCAATGTCTATTTCAATCATAGCGTGAATCGAGCGCTGTATCATACAGGAAGACTGCCCTACGATATGTTCAAGTTTCCGCAGACGCCGCATGGCATCTTCCTTACCCACGAGGTGAAGGCATCTTATCTGACACAGATGAGACTGTGCGATCTCTTCATGGAGCTTGGCCGCGTCAACTCGGCCGAAAGACTGGCCTCGGAGATTCTGGCCTCAAAGAACCATTCCCGGATCGCCGTCGAAAAACTCGCCTGGATCAACATTCTTAAGAGACAGAACGACACAGCCCGGGTTTATCTCAACGTACTGAAGAAAGACCCTGTCTGCCGCGGCCGAGCCCGGGCTCTGCTGGGGTATTTAGATGACGGCTTCGCACCGGACGAAGCGGCTTATATCGACACCATCCGCCCTCGAATGCACCAGGAGGGCCATCGGGGGGCCTGGGACGAATCCATTGAACAGATACTGACTGAACTGCTCGCGAGCAATCCGGCCAACAGGATGGCGTTCGAATACCTTATGGCGTGTTATCTAATCACCGGCCGTCCAGACAAGATCGCAGCAAGCATGGGGCGGCTCAAGGAATTCGCCTATGATGGTGTTCCCACCCTTTATGAAGAGGCGACGCTTGTTTACCTCGGCTCGAAGGGCCAAAGAGTCGACTTGAACAAGTTCAACATAAAGCGCGAAACGATAGACCGCTATGTGGAGTTTGTCAAACTAAGAAACAGCCTCCGGCCCGAAAATCGCCAGATCGTGCTCAATCGCCTAATCTCCAAGTTCGGCAGCAGCTACTTCTTCTATTCCACATTCGGACGTGTTGGATTGCTTTGAGCTGCCTTGGTAGCTTATGGGCAATGAGAATTCCATCATATCTGTATTGCCCTGGCTTCCAACGAGTCTCAGGCAGAAGAACCGTTAGAGGTTTTTCAGGCGCTGCTGCCTGTCGTAGTCCTTCATTGCGACGATCAATTCGCCCATGTCACCGGCCATTATCTTATCGAGGCTGTAGAGTGACAGGTTGATTCTGTGGTCGGTCACGCGGTTTTGCGGGAAATTGTACGTTCTGATCTTCTGGGATCTGTCGCCCGAGCCGATCATGCTCTTGCGCTGTGAATCACGCTCGGCCCTTTTTGTGCTCATATGATGTTCGTAAATCCTGCTTCTCAGGACCCGCCACGCCTTTGAGCGATTCTTGTGCTGACTCTTTTCATCCTGCATGCTGACGGTTATTCCCGTCGGAACATGCTCGAGTTTGATGGCGATGTTGAGTTTATTGACGC
>Ga0209536_100003932_pt1 | contig 23624 bp, 24 predicted proteins | sample DeeMarSeWOR28_12_FD_187461 | JGI IMG/M metagenome (GOLD analysis project Ga0209536, IMG submission 187461) | Marine sediment microbial communities from White Oak River estuary, North Carolina - WOR-2-8_12 (SPAdes) (version 2) | ecosystem: Environmental > Aquatic > Marine > Intertidal zone >...
CAATCCCTGTGGGCACCGCGCGGGCGGGCGGGGATGCCTGACACGATAGGCTGAGGCTATCGATCTTCGATAACCGATAGGCCGAGGCTATCGTCCCCCGGGGGCAGCGCCGGGGGCCAGGGGACCGGGGGAGGGGGGAGCCGGGTATCGATTTGGGAAAAGAGTCTCATCGAACGGGGATCGAGGGTCTGCGCTTCGGGGGCTTTAAGGCGAGCGCCAGCGAGCCGGTACCCCGAGCTAAGAGAAAGAGCGATTTCCGATATCAGGGTCCCCCCTTTGTCCGATATCTTCGTCCGACGAATGGGTCCCCTTTTCGCGAATGGGGCCCCGTGATATTCTTGCGCGCGAAATCCCTCAAAGGAGACCTCAATGGCATCTAAGCAACCCCTCGAAGAGCTGGCCCCGCGCACTCCTGGCGGCGTAGCAATCTACACCGGAGAAGGTTCGCCCGAGGGCGCCATCACCGCGTCCCCCGGCTCCCTGTACCTGAACAAGCTCGGCGGCGCGGACACCACCGCGTACGTCAAGGAAACCGGCACGGGCAACACCGGCTGGAGCGCGCTGGCAGGCGTGTAAAACCCCTCAAGGAGATCCTCAGTGGCAGACATCGAAAAGGGAAACAACCCGCCTGAGCTGGTATTCCAGGCGCCGACTACCAACGTGGACGGCTCGCCGATCGACGGCGAACTGACCTACACAATCTACCGGCTCGCAGACGAGAATGACCCTAGCTCCGCTCAGGAGTATCTGGTTCTGCCGCCAAACCTTAACCAGCGCCAGGATGGAGCCTACGTGCTCCAGTTCCCGGGATTCGTTGCCGGCCGGCACGTAATCGCGATGACTGCGACCGACATTGACGGCGACGAATCTGCGCTGTCCAATACGTTGGGGTTTACACGGACAGCCGTGGGAGTACCCCCAAACCCCCCGGCATTTTTGGACGCTTGATAGCGGCTATCGGGCGTCTGTGGCGCTGGATCAAAGGGCTTTTCAGCTAGGAGCAGTAGATGGCCAACGGCCGTAACCAGGGACCGATCCCGACCGCACCGCCGGTCACGAAGAACGTCACAGGCCGCTCGCTGGTCCTGTCCATCGACGGGCCCGAGCGCCCGTATGACGTGTACCGGTTCTCGGGCGGCCCGCGGTACGAGCGGCCGAACCACAATCCGTTCACGGAAGAGGCGCTCGCTGGAGCCTCTGCGACCTTGCCGACCGGCGTGGTGGGCCAGGAGTACGCGACCTTCACGCTGAGCGCGAGCAACGGAGTGTCTCCGCTCACCTGGACGGTCGTGAGCGGCGCGCTTCCGGCCGGGCTGACTTTGTCGAGCGACGGTCGGATCACCGGGACTCCGACCGACGAGACGGGGTCCCCCTTTGGTTTCACTGCCCGAGTAACCGATGCCAACGCATCGACCTCCGACGTTGTGCTCAGTATCCCTGTGATCCGTCGGGTGGAGATCAGCCTGAATCCGCTGTATCTGCCCAGGGGCACCGTCGGGGAGGTCTATCCGACCCAGACGTTCACCGCCAGCGGTGGTACCGGGCCGTACACCTTCGCGATCGTCGAGGGTCACATCCACGATGGTCTGACCTTCACCGCCGGCGTCATCGACGGTACACCGACCAACGCTCTGAACAGGGGCCCCATCCGGGTCCAGGTCACCGATGCGAACGGGTGGACAGACTCGATCGTCCGTGAGATCCAGGTGGACGAGGCTGCGCCCGTCGAGGAGGGGGTCTCCGGGATGGCCGAGACTACCTACGAGACTGGGATCGTCTACGGGTTCCCTGGCGGGAACCTGCTGGAAGTGCATAACGGCACCTCGGCCCCAGACACGAAGGTCCAGCTCATCGACGAGATTGGTGGGCAGAGGCTCACCTACACGCCGACCGACAGCATCTACAGGGGCTCCGGCGATCTGAAGTACCTCCAGCTCGACGGTGACCTGGTAGCGGGCGATCCGAACGAGCTGTCGGGCACGTTTACCTACGGCACCGGCCTTAACGCGCTCGTGCTGAGCCCGGCCGCGAACATCATGGACTTCACCGAGCTGGCGGATTTCGAGGGGCAGGTTGCCACCAAGATCGCCGTCTGGGCCCGAGTGGAGGCGCTCGGGACCTACGTCGGGCCGTACTTTGCGCTGCACGGCGGGTACGAGGTTTACAACGCCGCGGTGGACACGCAGCTGGTTAGCATGGACAACACCACGTCCTACAAGCCGAACGGCTCGCCGATCTACGGGCAGAAGATCTACGAGCATCCTGGCACAGCGAGCGGGATCGTTGAGGTCGAGGTCGACCTGATCCACCTGTCGGACCTGGGGACCTTCACCAACTGGTCCGGCAGTAACTCGGTACACCTGCCCAGGTTCGTGATCCTCTCCGAGTCGAACACATCAGCGAACATCAGACTCTACGAGATAGCGTGGAGGGTTTATTTCTGATGACTGAGAAGCTTCCGACCTTACCCGACTGGGCAGACCCCGATGACGAGGTAGTCACGGGCGAACTTGTGGGCGATATCGACCCGATCACGTGGCGGAACTTCATCGGGCTCGTCGCAGACGGGCACACCGTGCCGGTGGCCCTGGAGAAGACCGAGATCACGCGCTACGCGCTCAACGGTCTCATCCGCACGGACACCAAGGCCCGCGAGCAGTACGAGGAAGCGAAGATCGCCGCAGTGCGGCGGAACTGGGACATGGAGACGGTCGAGGGGATCCTCGAGGACCTGATGCTCTGCAAGCACGGCGGTCACCTGAACCGTATCATCGAGGATCGGGGACTCGACCCGTCCGGGTTCTACAAGCTGATGCAGCGCGACGAGTACGTCAAGGAGATGTACGACGAGGCACGGCAGATCCAGGCCGAGGTGATGGCCGACAAGATGCGCGAGATCGCGGACGACGGGACCAACGACACGTACGTGGATGCGCGCGGCAACGTCCGGGTGGACCAGGACGTGATGGGCCGCTCGAAGATCCGCGTCGACACCATGAAGTGGGTGATGTCGAAGATGCACCACAAGCGATTCGGCGACAAGATTCAGCAGGACGTGGATGTAAACCTGAAGGTGGACATCGCGGACAAGCTCCGCGCGGGGAGGAAGCGAGTGAGCGAGTTAGCACTGGAGAGGGCGAAGAAGTGAGTGAGGTAATCAAGTTCAAGAGCAAGGACGACATCGAGTTCGATGATCGCATTGAGCGGGTATCGAACCGGCTCGACGAAGTGCTCGTAGAGATATACCGGGAGGAGGGACTACGTATCGTGTCCCTGGGGCGTATCGAGTGGACCAACCACGGCCCGGGCAACGGCGTCTCGATAGCGTACGAGATGGAGGCCCACTGTGGCTGCCCAAAGCATTTCCCCCCAGTTTGAGGAAGAGCTTGCGGAGGCGATAGCGGGGTTCTACGACGACCCGCTCGGCTTCGTGCTGTTCGTATTTCCGTGGGGCGAGAAGGGCACCGAGCTGGAGAAGCACGACGGGCCCGACAAGTGGCAGGTCGAGATGCTGGAGGCGATCCGCGACGACATCCAGGCCGACCCGGACAACTACACCATCCGGGATGCCACCGCCTCCGGCCACGGTATCGGCAAGTCTGCCGTCACCAGCTGGCTGATTCTGTGGGCGATGAGCACGCGCCCGAACATGTCCGGGGTAGTTACCGCGAACACCACGAACCAGCTGAACACGAAGACCTGGCGGGAGCTTGCCATCTGGTGGAAGCGCGCGATCAACGGGCACTGGTTCAAGTGGACGGCCACCAGGTTCTTCCACGTCGAGCACCCGGAGACCTGGTTCACCGCCGCGATCCCGAACACCGAGCAGAACTCTGAAGCGTTCGCAGGTCTGCACTCGGAGCACAACCTGATCATCTACGATGAGGCGTCCGCCATCCCGGACAAGATCTGGGAGGTATCCGAGGGTGCCATGACCGACCCCCGGGCCATCTGGATGTGCTTCGGGAACCCGACCCGGAACACCGGGCGGTTCAGGGAGTGCTTTGCCACGGACGCGCACCGGTGGCGGACCAGGAAGGTCGACAGCCGCACCTGCAAGATGACCAACAAGAAAGAGCTTTCCGAGTGGGTGGACACTTACGGCGAGGACAGCGACTTCGTTCGTGTCCGTATCCGCGGAGAGTTCCCGCGCGCGGGCTCGATGCAGTTCATCCCCAGCGACGTCGTCGACATGGCCATTGCCCGGGAGGTCCAGTTCGAGGCGCACTATCACATGCCGATCGTGATCGCGTGTGACGTGGCCAGGTATGGGGACGACAAGACGGTGATCATGGCCAGGCAGGGGCGGAAGCTCATCGGGATGTGGAAGTACCGGGAGCTGAACACGATGGAGGTCGCCCGCGAGGTGGCCGTCAAGATCCGCGAGATCAGGCCGGCCGTGACGTTCGTGGACGAGGTCGGCGTGGGCGCCGGCGTCATCGACAGACTTCGGCAGCTGGGGTATACGATCATCGGCGTCAACGCGGGGTCTAAGCCCGACGACGAGGAGACGTACTACAACAAGCGGGCCGAGATGTGGGACCGCGCGAGGAAGTGGCTGCGCGAGGGCGGGGACATCCCGAACGACAACGAGCTGAGGGCCTCGCTTATCGGCGTTGAATACGGGTATAGTGACAACCGGACTGGCGAGCGCCTCAGACTAGAACGAAAGGCCGACATGAAAAAACGTGGCCTTGACAGCCCTGACGAGGGCGATGCCCTCGCATACACGTTCTACCACGAGGTAGCGCCGAACTTCGACGCCAACAGTTTTGAACCAGACGAGTCATTCGAGCCGGAGTAGACATGCCAAAGGACAAACCAAAGAGCTACGGTCAATTCGACCGAGGCGCCGGGCAGCGCTATGCAGGCAAGCCCAAGCAGCGGGTCAAGCAGGCCCAGGGCGCTAGCGCGACCGCTAAGGCCAGAGCCGCGCAGAACCCCCGAGACAAGACTGAGGACCAGGTACGAGGCGAAATGCGGGCGCACCGCAGGAACGTGTTACGCGGAGGGATGTGATGCCGCACATCATTGGGCAGCGGGAGATCGCGAAGGACTACAACGAGATCTACCTGCATGAGGAGGACGAGGCTCGCATCGCGAAGCTCGAGATGTGGATCGCCAAGGGCATTGGTGAGGTGCTGGTGAAGCACTACCCGAATCGCCAGTGGGGCGTGAACGTGGACGTGGAAGGCCGGATGGTCGTCATCACCTGCCCGAGCCTGTCGCACACCCACGGCTATCATTTGAACATGAAGGACGATAATATCGAGTCCCTGTGCAAGCGGGCCGTGATGGCCGGCGGCGAGATCCTGGAGCGGCATGGTCTGTCCCGGGGTCGGAATTTCAACCCGGACCACCTCGAAACGCTACTGCGCGATCCGATGGGTGACGTCATCACTCCGGATGCGCTCGACACGGTAGACCCGATCAAGCGATAGGCCATGGCTGAAGAACGCGATAACGAAGAGAACACCACCGAGGACGGCGGATATTCGCGCGACGCGCGTAAGCTGCCCCCCGGCGAGTCCCCCAGCGACGGCATCTCTGCCGAAGCGAGCATGGACCAGGAGATTGAGGAGACTGGAGAGTTCACGGATGCGTGGCTGATCCAGAAGGCCCAGTCCATCTACTCTGCGTCCACTGACTACATGGACGCGAACATCACGAACGTCTGGGAGCGCAGCCTTTCGCACTTCCGGAACGAGCACGCGCCTGGGACTGCGTACAACCGCAAGGGCTTCAAGCGTTCGCGGACCTTCCGGCCCAAGACCCGGGCCAACGTGAAGCAGCACGAGTCTGGCCTGGCCAACGCCGCGTTCTCCACGCTGCACCTGGTAGACATCCAGCCCAGGATCCCGACCAATCCGGCTCAGCAGCTGTCGGCGGCGATCAACAAGATCTGCCTGCAGTACCGGCTCGAGAACTCGATTAAGTGGTTCCTTACGGTCCAGGGCGCATTCCAGGACACCAAGGTCTACGGTCTCTGCATCAGCCACCAGTACTGGGATTACCTCGAAGACACCGACCTCCAGCCCGCCAAGGACGAGAAAGGCGAGCTGATCATGGGTGAGCACGAGGGCGACAAGGTACCGATGGGCGAAGAGGTCACGGTGATCCGCCGCGATAAGCCGGCGGTGGACCTGATCGAGCCCGAGAACTTCCGCTTCGACGCCATGTGCGACTGGCGTGACCCGGCGAGCACCTCGCCGTACATCATCCTGCTGAAGCCCATGTACGTGGGCGAGGCGCTGGAGATGATGGAGTCTGCGAACTTCAAGACTGGCCAGCCGAGATGGCGGAAGTACTCCCGAGCGGAGCTGCTTGCCACCAGGAACCAGGAGTACTCGCGCACCCGCCAGGCGCGTGAAGGCCGTGGTCGTATCGATCCGGCAGACGATCAGGCGGGCGACGACTACACGACCGTCTGGGCCCACATGAACATCGTGCGGGTCAACGGCACCGACTACATCTACTGGACGATGGGCACTGAGTTAGTACTCACTGACCCGATACCGCTGACCGAGGAATACCCGTGGCTGCTGGAGGGCGAGCGCCCCTTCGTGGTCGGGTACTCCACGATCGAGACGCACAGGAACTTCCCGGCGGGCGACGTAGAGCAGAGTGCACCGATCCAGGAAGAAATCAATACCGTCGCTAACCAACGGCTCGACAATGTCAAACTGGTGCTGAACAAGCGGTACTTTGTAAAACGCGGCAGCCAGGTAGACTTAGAGTCGTTGATTCGGAACGTCCCTGGCGGGGGTGTGATGATGAATGATCCGGAAAAGGACGTTATCACCATCAACACGCCGGACGTTACCGGATCTTCGTACCAGGAGCAGGGTGTGCTCGCCAGCGAGTTCGATGAGCTTGTAGGCGGATTCAACCCCCAGACGGCGCAGCAGAAGTCGGTCGGTGGCATGACCATGGCCGGCGCTGCCGCCAACTCCGTTCAGGACTACGGCATCAAGGTCTTCATCGAGACCTGGATGCAGCCGGTTCTCCGACAGCTTGTGCGCCTGGAGCAGATGTACGAAACGGATTTCGTGCTCCTCGCTCACGCCGCGGAAGAGGCCGAAATGGTCGAGCGTTTTGGTTTATCCGAAGTGACCGACGACCTGCTGCGACAAGAGCTGACCGTACGGGTCAACGTGGGCATGGGAAATACGGACCCGATGCGCCGCGTGGAGCGCCTGGTGTTCGGCGTAGCGAAGACCGCAGAATTGAACCCCCAGATGCAGATGAGGCTGAAGGGAAGCGAAGTAGCCGACGAGATCTTCGGATCGCTGGGCTACCGCGACTCGAGCCGCTTCTTCATGAGCGACGACGAGTTCGCCCAGTGGCAGGAGCAGAATCCGCCGGGGCCGAGCGACATCGACGTCAAGATGCGCGAGCTGGACATCCGGCAGGAAGACAACAAGCTGCGCGATCAGCGTGAGCGCGAAAAGGCGGGCAGGGACTTCGAGGTCCGCATGGAAGACATCCTGGCACGGCAGGACGCTAAGCTCGACGAGTTGATGACCAGACTGGCCCAGGCTAAGATCGCAGATCAGACGCAGCGAGATATCGCTGCCGGCAATCAGGCGCTCCAGGCCAGGGACCAAAACGTCAGACTGACAGAATCCCAGGCCCAGGCGCAGCAACCGCCGAAGCCTGGAGGAGAGAAGTGAAGTTCCTGGCAGTAGCCGATCACGGACAATCAGTCTGGTTAGAGGAGGCCCAAGAGGTCAGGAGAGTCCTGGCCATGGGCATCAAGGAGATCAAGTTTTACCCAGTTCAGATCCACGGGGATACGTACCAGCCGGTGATAGGAGACGCCATCACGCTGGAAGAACTGGAGCAGATGAGGCACTGAGGAGGGCCTAATGGCGGAAGTCGCCTTTATCGATGATCGAGAACGAATGCTCTTCGCTGAGGCTCAACTCGGCGAAGACGTCATAACCTGGCTGAACACACCGGTTGGCCAGTACGTGCGCGGGTGCGCGCTCCAGGAGATTGAGAAACTCCGGGACGAGTTAGAGGAGTGTAACCCCAACAGTATCTTTGGGCGGCGGAAGATCCGGCGCCTTCAGGTGGACGCCAAGGCAGCACGGTTAGTGCTACAGTGGCTGAACGAAGCAATCCAGAACGGCGAAAACGCCTATCAAAATCTCAAGGAATACAGAGATGAGTGAGACACCTATCCACGCAGAGGACGGGTCTCCCCTTCGAGCAGAGCCGAAGATGGAGCGCCCTTTCACCCACCCCATGGAGGCATACCAGACCCAATCGGTTGACAACGATGGGGAGGACGCGCCAGAATCCGAAGGAGAGGTCGCAGAAGACCCCCGCATGGCCATCATGAACGCGGCCGCGGAGGCAGCAGACCAGGACAGAATGATTGCCCCAGGCACACGTCAAGAAGACATGCCGATGGGCGAACCGGTGCCAGAGCCGGGCCTTGATAGCCAAGAGGCGTTTTCGGGGGAAGAGGAGCAGGAAGCTCCTCACGAAGAGGTCGACACGGATGTCGACCCACTCGAAGACTTCATCGTCAGGAACGAAGAAGGAGACTTCTTCAGGACGGTGGTCGACGGTAGAGAGCAGCTCATACCTCTAGAGCGCGCAAGGGCCCAGCTTCAGAAGCACGAAGCCGCGGACCAGCGCATGCAGGTAGCCGCCCAGATCAACAAGAATCTGGAAGAGCGCGAAGCAGCGATCGCGGCACGGGAACGGCAGTTTGCTGTACCGAAGGAACCCGATCCGGTTCCCGAAATCGAGGAACGGATCACTGACGAGGAACTGGAGTCAAAAGCTCGAGACCTCGTCAACGGACTCTTTACGGGGTCCGAGGAAGAAGCGGCCGCCAAGCTGGCCGAAGTTCTGAAGGAAGTTAAGGGCGCGGCTCAACCCGCCACCCAGATTAACGCCGATGAACTCATTCAGCGGGCGGTCTCCGCCACGACGCAGGTGCTGTCGGAAAAGGAGCGGTCAACGGATATTCGCGAGGGCTACGTTAGGTTCGAGCAGGATTACCCGGAGATCGTCCAAGACAGCATGCTGCTCAACATGGCGGACGGCATGACTGATGCGATCGCTCAAGAGCATCCGGAATGGAAGCCGAGTCAAGTCATGCAGGAAGCGGGCAAACGAGTACGCGAGTGGGTCGATCAGGTTTCGGGAAAGGAACCGGCCCCCGAGCAGTCAGAAGCGCCTCAAGTTGATCGTCAGGACCGAAAAAGGAAACTTCGGCCGATGCCAACGGCGCGTCAAGGGGTAGAAGAACAAGAGCCCCAAGACCAACCGGAAACCCCTCAGTCCTTTATGGATGAGATCCGGAAAAGCCGCGGACAGGCCGTCTGATCATGGAGTGATCTAAAATGGCAGGACAAGTATGGCAGACCAACTCCCTCGGGGGTTACATGTGGTCGCCCAATCTGTCTCGTAAACTTCGGACTGCACTGCAGCCGATGGTTCGTTTCCGCCAGTTCTGCGACGCAAAGGAAGCGTTTGGACTTGGCAAAGGTGACACCTTCAACTGGAACGTCTACAGCGATGTAGCCGACCAGGGTGGCACGCTCCTCGAAACGGACGTAATGCCCGAGACGAACTTCACCATCTCTCAGAAGTCGCTGACCGTCACCGAGTACGGTAACAGCGTTCCGTTCACCAAGAAGCTCGACGATCTGTCTGAGCAGCCGGTAACGGAAGTGATCCACAAGGTTCTCAAGAACGACGCACGCAAGGCGCTCGACACTGCTTCCTACTCCCAGTTCCTGGCCAGCCAGGTGAAGGTAGTTGGAACCGGTACCGCTGGCTCCGAAGCGATCTCCGTGACCGAGAACGGCACGCCTGCGGCGTCCACGAACGTAGCCATGCTGACTGGCCACGTGAAGCTGGTTGCTGACGAGATGGCAGAGCGGGACATTCCCACCTACGACGGTGTGAACTACATGGCTCTGTTCCGTCCCCGTGCTCTCCGCGCGTTCAAGAACGAGCTGGAAAGCATTCACCAATATGTCTCCGAAGGATGGCATGTCATCATGAACGGCGAGAAAGGCCGTTACGAAGGCATCCGCTTCTGCGAGCAGACCAACATTTCTCAGGCAGTTCTGACGGCCGCCTGGGGAACCGCGGACGCCACCGGCGCCCGGTCTGCCGGCTTCTTCTTCGGACAGGACACGGTAGTCGAGGCCTTCTCCATTCCGGAGGAGATCCGCGGTAAGATCCCGACCGATTACGGCCGGTCTCGCGGTGTCGCCTGGTATGCGCTCCTGGGTTACGGTATCGTTCACAACGATTCGGCAAACCCGGCGCAGAACCGCATCCTGCACTGGACCTCTCAGGCGTAAGCCTGGGGTAGCATAGGAGCTATCGCAATGAGCGGACAGTTTTACGACAACCCACAGCGCACCATCCTGCACCTCGATGCTGCAGCCATCGCCACCGGCGGTGACCTCGCAACGATCGTAGGACCGGCAGGAAAGGTTGGCCGCGTTCGGAGATTTGACCTGGTAACCACGACCGCCTTCACGGTCGCGGACAGTGAGCTGTCTCTGGACACGATCACGCCTTCGCTGACGACCCCGCCGTCTCTGACGGCGGCCTTCACCGGCTCTGCCGCAGGTGACGTTACCCGTGCAGCTTCGAGCGCCCTCCAGGGCTTCTCGGATCTGCCGGCCGACTCTCCCCTGCAGCTGGCGTCGGATGGCGGCTCGACGGCCGGTGCTGGTTCCATCGAACTCGAAATCGATTGGTACTAATCCAAAGGAGGTGATCCATGGAAGGTAAAAACAGCATCGGACAGCCCGTGAAGGGACGCAAAGAGGGAGCCGGCGTAAGCACCGGTCTCTCCGAGCGATCTGACTTCATGTCTGACCAGACGATGAGCGACGCCTCGTTCAACGAGAGCGGCTCAAAGGCCTCTGGCTTCACTCGCCAGGTGAAGGGCCAGCGGACTTCCAAGTCCGTGTCTGGGAAAGGCTACAGCTTCACGCTGGAAGGCTAACAGTCCACCACCGCGACAGGCCCCCGACCAGGACCACAAATCCTGTGAGGGGGCCGCTTTTTGGAGAACGACATGCCCAAAGACGTTAAGGCAGTGACCCCGAGACCGAGCTACCGAAACTACGTTTACGAGAACCTCGGGATGGTTGAGGTCGACACCGACAACATGGCGGGCGGCGTTGAAGAGCGTTTCTACGCAGGGGCCTCCCTGGAAGAAGGCGTCTCTGGCGTCAAGTCGATCGATACGACCTACGAAAATTTCAGTGAGGATCTGGTAGACAGCCCCCGTTCGGAAGGCATTGCGAAGGGTCCGGCAACGGTTTCCCCTGACGCGCCGCGTCCGATCGACCTGCATCGGTATCCTCACAGGCGATACTGAGGGGGAATACCCATGGCTTTTGACCCGTCGCGTCCTCACGCGAAAATCATTTCTGCGAACCCTTCTCCGGAGTCGCCCGTCTACGAGCAGGACGGTGTTTTCTATGACGCCAACTGCAAAGAAGTCGGGAAGGCTGACGGGTACTCGCGCGCCCAGGCGGCCAAGAAGAACCGCCCGGAACCAGCTCCTGAGCCGGCAAGCGCAGAGGACCGTGCGTCCTTGATTATCGGCGCAGTGGCTTCACCTCACGCAGAGGCGGCCAAGGAGAACGCAGCAGCGGCCGCAGCAGAGGATCTGTCTGACGACGCCGGGGAGGACTGATGTCCTCCTTCCTGGAACTCGTTCAGGATTTGCACACGGAGTGCGGGGCGGCTGGTGTCGCCCCGACTTCTGTTACGAGCCAGGCCGGCGAAGCCGCACGCCTGGTACGATGGATCCAGCGCGCCGACCGGGACATCACGCTAAAGTGGATCAACTGGAAGTTCATGCGGAAGACGTTTTCCGCCGCCGGCGGTAACACGACTTCTGCCAGCGTGGCCACCTTGGCCAAGCCAGCTGATCACAAGACCTGGGACCTGGACACGTTCCAGATCGTCTACCCGGGCGAGACTCAGAAAGTCCCGCTGGAAGCGGTCGAGTACGAGAACATCAAAGGCGACACTCTCGACACCGCAGAGGGCCCGCCTGCTCGAGTAATCATCATGCCGGACAACAGCCTCCAGTTTGAGCCTGTGCCGGACGGCGTGTATACGATCCACGCGGACTACTACAAGACGTATACCAAGCTGACGAATAACACCGACATCCCCGCGATGCCCGTGGACTACCACGATACGGTGCTCCTGGGTCGCGCGATGATGTACTATGCCAACTACGAAAACGCGCCGGAGATCAAGCAGCAGGGCTTGGAGCTGTACGAGGCCGGCATGATCGAGCTGGAGAACCACCAGCTGCCGAATCAGAATTACTCTCGTGCCAGGACCGGCGGAGGCTTTGAAGTCATCGGTGGCCAGGATCACGACTGGTAAAGTGGAGAAAGGATGGCCACTGTTGCTGAGTACTTCCCTCTTGGGGGCGGACTCGATGTCGTAACCCCGGCGCTCTCGATTGCGGCGGGCCGGGCCATCGCGCTTGTAAACTTTGAGCCCTGGTACAATGATGGCTACCGACGTGTAGACGGCTTCGAAAGGTTCGATGGACGACCAAGACCCCACCTTCAGACGTTTATTGGCTTCGATCTTGTCGACGCTACCGGACTCACGGAGGGCACAGTACTTACGGGAGACTCTTCTGGGGCCACCGGAACCGTTATCGGTATCTCCGGCGACTCTATCGGCGTTACGAAGGTTACTGGAACATTCGTGGCAGGCGAGGACCTCAACACGGCCGCCTACACAATTGACGCTGGATCTACCCCCACAGAGCGAGCCGCCCCAGACTCCGACACCGAAGACACCTGGCTCCTAGCAGCATGGGACGAGTACCGAGACGACATCCTCGTAGTTCCCGGGTCAGGGGAGGTTAGGGGGATATGGCGTCGAGGGTCGAGCACCTTGGCCTGGAGAAACAACGCAGGCGCGACAGCTTGTATCCCCCACCTGGCCAGCGCCTCGGGCTGGACAACGACTGGTATAACCTTCACCGACTACGTGAAATTCGACGCAGGTGGTGGCGGCGCGGCCAGGGACTTGCCAGTCGAAGGCGACACCGTTACCGGCGGCACCTCGGGTGCAAGCGGAACCGTCCATAGGGTAATCCAGTGGGCTGGATCCACGTCCGGCAACGACGCCACCGGGTATCTGGTGCTCACCAGCGTCACCGGCGGCCCGTTCTCGGACAACGAGAAGCTCCAGGTTGGCGGCACCGACCGGGCAGACGCCAACGGCGCCAGCGCCACGTTCTCCTTCGCGATCAACGGCGAGTACCGGTTCCACAACCACAACTTCTTCGGTAACAGCACCAGCTTCCGCACGTACGGCGTGGACGCGCTGGGCGCTGCCTTCGAGCTAGACGAGAACAACGTCATCTCTCCGATCATCATCCCGACGGTAGCTGACCTGGTAGGAATCACCACCAACAACGACCCGCCCGCTGGCGCGCCGTTCCTGGTAGAGGAGCACCGGAACCACCTGTTCCTGGCGTTCCCCGGCGGGCGCGTAGTCCACAGCGTGCAGGGCGAGCCCATGAACTTCAGCGGCTTCCTGAACGCCGCAGAGTTTGGCCTGGGCGACGAGGTCACTGGAATGAACTCCGTGGTGGGTGGCGTACTCGTACTGACCACGGAGCGCGAGACCCGCGGCCTCTTCGGCCAGAACATCACGGACTGGGAGCTGAGACTCCTGGGTGAGCAGACCGGCGGCCGGCTCTACACCACGCAGAAGCTGGACACCGTCTACTCGCTGGATGACCTGGGTGTGACGTCTGTAGCTCGTACCGACACCTTCGGTGACTTCGTAGGCGCCACGGTATCGCAGCTCGTGCAGCCGATCGTAAACACCCTGAGGGACCTGGCGAACTGCTCGACGATCGTGAGGTCCACGAACCAGTACCGCCTATACTTCAGCGACAACTCGATCCTGATCATGTACGTGCCCATGCCCGGCTCCGCGAACGAGTCCAGGGGCACGCAAGCCGGGCAGCTGGCCCAGTTCGGCTACGCCCAGTACCCCTTCCCGGTCAATAGGATCTACAATAGCGAGGACGAGAACGGCACGGAGCGCTCGTTCTTCGCATCCACGGATGGGTATGTCTACGAGGATCGGGTCGGCAATAACTACGACGGCACTGCGATCCAGAGCTACCTCCGGACAGCGTTTACTCACATGGGATCGCCCGCCTGGCGTAAGCGGTTCCGCCGTGTGGACGTGGAGCTGAGCGCGAACAAGCCGTTTCGGCTGCTGGTTCAGGGAGACCTGAGCTACGGTGCTACGGAGCTGTCCTCCAGCATCTCGGACATCACCACGACTGACGTGCCCGAGATCACCATCTTCGGTGGTGGCGGCTTCTGGGACACGGACAACTGGGATGAGTTTAACTGGGACGGCCAGAACATCTCGACCGCCCGGGCCCAGCTGCGGGGCACCGGCGAGAATATCAGCTTGCTGATGTTCAACGAGAGTGCGGTGTCGAACCCCTTCATCCTCCAGGGGCTGACGATCCACTACGATAAACGAAGGCTGCAAAGGTAATGGCGAACAACTACTACACATTCACGGACACCTTCATCCCCGGCGCGCGTGCGCGATCCGGGGACGTCGACCGTGAGTACCAGGCCATTGAAGCCGCCTTCGATCTGCTGCCCAGCAGCAACACTGCCCTGACTGGCGGCCGCGCGGCCTTCGCAGGCACCAGCGCCGGCACGGGTAACGCATACGAAGTAACGATGCCGGACACCCGTACGGCGAACACCAACGGCGACGAGGTCATCTTCATCGCCGATAAGACCAATACAGGCGCCGCCACGCTGAACGTAGACACGCTGGGCGCGCAGGCGATCGTGCGCGCGGACGGCAACGCGCTTACCGCTGGCGACATCCAGTCTGGGCTGATGTATATCGTGCGCTGGGACAGTGCGAACACGCGATACCAGATGATCACGCCGTCCACGAGCTACCTCACGGACGCCCAGACGGCCGCAAGCAACGCCTCTGCCTCCGCGTCAGCGGCAAGCACGAGCGCCGGCAACGCCGCCACCTCGGAATCGAACGCAGCAACCAGCGAGACTAATGCAGCAGGCAGCGCGACCGCGGCCGAACACTGGGCGATCTACCCGGAGGACAGCCTCGTACCTGCCAGCTCTGGCGGTAACGAGGTAGACGAGTACTCCGCGTACCACTGGGCGCAGAAGGCCCAGTCGTTCAGCGGCTTGCCAGCAGGCACCGCCGGCCAGATCCTGCACTACAACGGTGCGTGGGTGGCCACGAGCATAATCACCGTAGCTTCTGGCGCGGGCACGGCAGCGACCTTCGACCCGGGCAGCAGCCAGACGCTCTACTACAACAACGTCGCCCACATGAACACCGACGTCTACGGCGTCAACATCTCCGGCCGGCAGACTGGTACGGACGGCGGCCGGCTGACCCTGCAGGGCGCGCCGACCTACAACACGAGCTACTTCTGGCAGAGCGGCAACAATATGCTTGCCGTCATGTCGGGGCAGACTCGCTGGCTGATGTCTGGGTCCGGCGGAAACACGTTCACAGACGCCGGGGGCACTACGTCCTGGAGTCTGGGAAGTACCAGTCTTACCACCAGCGGTTCAACTGGCGCAGCAAGCATTTCCATGGCCTCCACTGGCACAGCCACCATTCTCTGGGGCTCGCATTCTGCTAACGGCGGTTTCTCATTCCGCAGCGCGTCTGGCACCTTCGAGGTCTGGGAGCGCACCAACGTCGGCGGTCTCGACAACCAGTGGATCGGGGCGGCTAACGACGGGGGCGTGAGCCTTTTCTACGCCGGTACGAGCACCGCGCGTACGACCTCGAACGGATGGGAAGTAGACGGCACCCTCATCGACCTGGACAGCGGAGCAGTAGCAGACGCGGCCGTTCGAGTTCTGACCAGCCTGGGCGGCGTACGGATCAACGTGGATGGTTCCACGACCGGCCAGTTGCAGATTTACCAGACGACCTCCGCCGGCGCGGACGAGGACCTCTGGATCAGGGGATCCCGAAACGGCTCCACTTCGCTGTACCACAACGGCTCCGAACGGATCGAGACCACCACTAGCGGTATCAACGTCATCGGCCCGACTGGCGAGGCCACGATCGAGATAACCGGCATCGCGTCCAACGATGCGAACCTGCTGGTGCAGAACGGCAACGGCGGCTACCGGCTGAACGTCGAGGCGAGCACCGGCAACCTGGAGCTGTGGCAGACCACGAACGTGGGCGTAGACGAGGACCTGTGGATCGCCGCCACCCGTAACGGCGGGGTGAGCCTCTACTACGACAACGCCACGCGGCTCCTCACGGCATCCACCAGCGTGGATCTCTACGGAACCCTGGCGAACGACCCGAACACCGGCGGAAGCCAGACTGGCCTGTACCGGATCATGAACAGCGGCGGCACCCTCGCCGGCGACATTGGGTATACCGCCTCCGTAGACATGCTGATCTACAACCGTGTGCACGGCGGGGACATTGTGTTCCAGGGAGAAGATAGCGGCGGCACCGTGCGGACCATGATGCGGCTGCAGCCCGGCAGTGCCGGACAGCTCCTGAACCCCACCGCAGGCTGGCAGATCCAGCATGCCGGCACGAACCTTCTCGTCACCAGCGTCAACGGCCTGGCGGTCACTCCAGCCACCGGCAACGAGGGACGCCTGGACCTCGAAGCCACCGGTACCAACCAATCTGCCGTGGTCCGTGCGCGAGCGGATGGCGGTGGTATGGCGATGCGCTGGTACGAGCCCACCTTGGTAGGCCAGATCGTCCAGACTTCTGCCGGCGCCTCCGTTGAAGACACCTGGATCGAGATGTCGCTCAACGCGGACGTGGCGCTCTTCTACGACAACACAGAGGTCGCGCGCACCAAGACAGCTGCCACCGGCGGCTTCGAGGTCAATAACACGCAGACTGGCGCAGGCTTCGAGCGAGTGCTCACCGAGTCCGACATCGTCGCGGGCGGGGATCTCTTCAAGTTCAAGGACGCCAACACGGCAAGGGCCTCTACGACCACGCTGGCGGACGATGACGATCTTTTCGGGTTCGCGCTCGAAGCCAACACGTTTTACGCGATAGAGGCGTGGCTGGACTTCAGTTCATCATCGGCGACGCCCGGCATGCGGTGGGCCTTCCAGGTGTCCCAAGCAAACCAGGACTCGGCCTACTCGTACAGCAAAGAGCTTCAGGCTGGCGGTATCTCCGGAGTGGCGGTCACGTCGGTAACGTCAATCATCACCGAGACCATGGCGGCGTCTGATATGACCGCCATCAAGATAAAGGGGATGATCTACACCCACAGCACAAACGACCCGACGGTTGATTTCCAGTGGGCCCAGAACGTGAGCAGCGCGGGCAATACGCTCCTCAACCGGGGCTCTTGGATTAAGTTCACAAAACTAGGATAATCGGAAGATGCCAGATTTTAGCTTGACAGATTTGCGCGAAGATGCGCCAGATGCAGCCACCGCGGTAGCCGGGCAGTCGACCGCGACGCTCGCAGGGGACGCCCAGCAGGCCTCTTCTATCGATCCGAGTGTGGCCGGCGGGAATATCACGAACGCCGAAGCCAGCTACGCCGGCTCTCGGGACGCGGCTGCGGCCGCTGGATCCACCCGAGACTCCACGGTGCAGTCTGCTGAGGCTACCGGCTACAACGCCCAGACCGGAGAGGTTGAAGCCCCAACGATGACGGCTGCCGGCCAGATGTCCAGCATTACAGCCCAGGACAGCCCCCTTATGCAGCGCGCACGGCAGGAAGGACTCCTGACCGCGGGCCGGCGTGGACTCCAGAACAGCTCGATCGCGGCTGGCGCGGCAATGGGCAGCATGGTGGATCGGGCAACCCCGCTCGCGCAGCAGGATGCCATGACCTACTGGCAGAACATGCGTGAGAACCTGAACGCCATCAACCGGGCTCGAGAAGTGAGCACCGGCCGGCAGACTGACGTATCCATGCAGAATGCCCAGCTGGGCACCAGTGTGAATCTGGCAAACGCCCAGGAATCGAACCGGATGGCTGCGCTCAATGCTGAGATGCAGACGCAGGTGGAGCTGGCCAACGCTGAGGCAGCGAACAGGATCGCAGCGCTCAACGCTGAACTGGCCACCGCCGTCAGCCAGCAAAATGCAGACGCCGCCAACCGCATCCAGCAGCAGATCATGGAGCTGAACGCCCAGATCGACCTGCGAAATGCGGAGATGGCGAACCAGCAGGCCCAGTTCGACGCTGAGACGCAGACGCGCGTCAACATGCAGAATGCCGACCTGGCGACCCAGACTGCTCTGCAGAATGCTGCAGCGCAGAATGAGCTGAACAGAACGGCCCTGGTAGGTAACCAGGAGTTGAACCGTCAGTACCTCGCCGGCGAGCAGGCTGCTGACCTGGCCACGATCCAGATGAAGTACCAGGCGCTCATTGCCTCTAACGAGACGGCAGCCAACCTGTACAGCTCTGTGATCCAGGGGCTCTCGTCTATCATGAGCGATCCGAACATTAAGCCGGATCGGGTTACGACGTACCTGCGGGTCCTGACTAACCAACTCGAAGGTGGCCTGGACTTCATCGACAACATCAACAGCATCGATTTCGGTGGTGGAACGACCGGAGGCGAGGCGCCAGGCACCGGGGCTACGTACCCCGCGCCCACGTACCCGCCGATTATGGATAGCGGCGGCACGACTGGCGGCACGACTGGCGGCACGACTGGCGGAACCACGACAATTCCAGGCATTCCGCAGTACGGGACCCCGGAATGGGATCAATGGATCGCTGACCTCAATATCGACGTAGGAAACATAGGACTCTGATATGGGACTCTTTAGCGGAATCAAGAAGCTCGGTAAGAAGATCTTCAAGGGCGTGAAAAAGGTCTTCAAGAAGGTCGGTAAGTTCGTCGGCAAAGTGATGAAGTCGAACATCGGCAAAATCGTGCTGACGGCAGCGGCTGTAGTGACAGGAGGACTCGCGCTCGCCGCGGGGGTCGGAGCGTTTACTGGCCAGGCGGCCGGTGCCACGTTCCTGACCAAGTTCGTTGCAGGCGCCAAGGCCTTCACCGGCGCTCTCCTGAACCCCGTAGGCGCCGGCAAGGGCTTCTTCCAGGGCATGGGTCAGGGCGGACTGGGTGGCGCCATGCAGGGCGCTGCGTCTGGCCAGGGCATATTCAACGTGGGCGTCTCTGCGCCGGCGGTAGCCCCGCCTGCACCCGGCACCTCCATAGCGCCTGGGGCAGAAAGCACGGCGGCGAGAGCATCGACTGCCGGCCTTGATCAGCAGGTGAGCGAGCATCTTGCATCCGTAGGCGGCGGCGGGGCCACTGGCATGACTGCCGCTACCCCACAAGCCGCGCAGGTGGCCGCCCAGCAGCAGGCCCCTGGCGGGTTCTTCAGCAGGGTGAATGAGTTTGTCGGCAGCCCGACGGGCCAGATGGTAGGCGGCTTGATTAAAGGCGCCGCAGAAGCGAGGATGGCAGACGAGGAGCGGGAAGACTGGCAGCGCCATGACACCAGAGTCGAGCGCGCGTGGAGCGATCCCCGACAGACCCGTATCCTGGAGGAAGCTTCTCGCGGCCGTGCGCGCGTCCCGGGTGGATTCGCGGAGCGGTCTCGCAGATTCAACAGATCGCTGGACTCTCGGTCGGTTCGTCCGATAGAGCTTGGCCCGGCGTACGGAGGATAAGATGGCAGCGTTTGGAACCCAGCCTTCGCCGGCAGCAGAAGCAGGCGATTCGAGCCTCGAAAAGAAGCGGGTTGTGCGCGGTGGCGCCAACCTGAATGCGGGGCCGTCCGTAGAAGAAGGGTTCCGACTCGCACAGGAAACTGTCCGGCCTGGCCAGGGCTCCATCCTCGCTGGGGATGAAGAAGCAACCCCGGACGAGCAGGCAGAGTATGAGCGCGCCGTGAGCGCACTCGGCAAGGTCCTCTATGAGAATGAGAAGACGAGCGACGCTATCGCCCGTCAGCTGGATCCAGGTGAGAAGGTCGGCGGCGTGGCCAAGGCCAGCATGCTCGTATTGACCCAGATCGACAACAAACTGGATCTGGACGAGGTGGTGATTCCCGAGTTCGCGCAGGAAGTCGTGGATCGGGTCATCGACCTGTACGAGAACATACACGGCGACGAGTTCAACGAACAGGAAACGACGGCGGCCATGGGTGCCACGTGGGAAGGGCTCATGGAAGCCTACGGGATCGACGAGGCGGATTACGCTGAGTTGACCGCCGGCATGACAGAGCAAGACATCAAAGGGTACAAAGAGCAGTACCGCGGAATGGTAGGAGATCCGTACTAATGGGACTTCTCGCAGGAGCAGCAGCCGGCCTGGGCGGAGAAATGGTGGAGATCTCCCGGCGCACGCAAGAGAACAAAGCGAAGGCAGAGGCTGCCACTATCGACCACCAGCGCGAGATGGCGCTGCAGCGGCTGCGTGATAAGGCCGCCATGGCACGCCAGCAGTCCTCTGACAAGGCCGCAGGGGAGCGCTCTGCCGCTTCTGACGTAGCTGCAGGGGAGCGCACTGCGGCCACCGTAGCGGGCGCTGAGGCACGCACAGCGGCCGAGATCGAGGGCCGGAAAGAGGTCGAGCAGATGGGCATTGACGCCGGCAAGTACGCCAAGAGCGGATCCGGCGGCGCGCAAGACCCCCGGCTCAAGGCACTGGTAGACCGATACGCCTTTGAGAGTGAGGTCAGCACCGGGATTGACCCGAACACCAGCATGCCGACGACCACGGAGCGGATCAAGATCACCGATAAGGTCGGCGGCCGGGTGTACTCGCAAGAGGGAGACATCCTGCGGTATGCTAACGACAAGGAGACGCCCAGGTACCCGGCTAACCGGGACGCTGCGGAGCGTAAGCTGTTGCAGAATCCGGAGCTGGCTGACAGGTTCTACAAAGACTACCACTACTTGCCGATCGATTACGCCCGTGTGATCCGTGAACACCAGCTGGCTGCGGAAGGGTTTGGAGCACTGGGCACTCCACAGGAGTAACCCGTGGCTGAGCCAAACGACGACTTCTACAGTTTTGCCGATGAGTTCGGATACGCTGACGACGAGACCCAGGCTGCCCAGCCTGTAGAATCGCAGCCCATCGAGGCAGAACCGTCCCCGTTCGAGACGGCCGCACCCGAGGAAGAGTACAGCTTCGCCTCGGAGTTCGGCTATGCCGAGCCAGAAGCCCCGGCGGCCCCCGAAACCCCCATCGAAGATGACCCCACCTGGCAGGACTACGGCCGAATGGTCATGTCCGGCGGCGCGTCTGTCGCCGGTGGTATCGGCTGGCTGATCGAGAAGCTGGGTGAGAAGACTGGCGTCGAGGGCATAACGGAAGCCGGTACCGCGGTGAAGGAGCGTTCGATGCGCTCCGCCAACCAGTGGAACGAGGAGCGCCTGAGCGCGATCGGGCTGGACCAGGAAGGCCTGTCTCCGCAAGCACGCCAGGCAATGAACACAGAGCTTCTGGGCGAAGGCGAGTGGGGCGACAAGTGGGACAAGGTCAAGCTGATGACCGCCAGTTCCATGCTCGGCACGATGGCCGGTATGGGTGCAGGACGCATCTTCACGGGCGCTCTCCAGGGCGTGGGAGCTGGCCAGGGCGTGGCGGCCACTGTCGGCTACGGTCTCGGTGAAGCGGCTGTAGCGGCCCCCACGGCGGGCGCATACACGGAAGATGAAGTCCGGCAGATGACCCACGAGCAGCTGCTCGAGTCTTTCGAGTACCAGGCCGCTCTGGAAGCCCTGGACATGCCGGAGGAGGAAGCCCGGGATAAGGCCAGGGACATCGTAGCCAAGGCCGCAGGCGGCGACGCAGCCGCGATCAGTATGGTCACGACCTTCCTGCTCAGCGCCCCCTTCGGTAAGGTGATGGATGACGTCATCGGCGGCGCAGCGGGCGGGTACATGCGAAGCGCCGGCAGAGGCGCCGGCACTGAAGCGACCCAGGAATTTCTGCAGAGCGGCGCGGAGGCGATGGCCTCGAACATCGGTATGCGTCGTGCTGACCCCGATCGGCCGATCACAGAGGGCGCCCTCGAAGAGGCCGTCGGCGGTGCTGCAGCTGGTGGCCTGATGGGTGGAACCGTCGGCCTGGCAGGTGGCGGCGCGCAGGTACAGGAAGAGGGCCCGAGCGTTACAGACGCGATCGAGGCCGCCCAGGCACGAGCTGCCGACGACGCTGCAGCCGCTGGCGGCGACCTCCTGGATCAGGTGGTTGCCGGCAATGAGGCAGCAGAGAGGATCACGAACCCGTTTGAGAGGGCCACCCGGCCGGTGGAACAGGTGGCAGAGTCCATCTTCGAGGCGGCCGCACAGAGGGAGATTACGGATGCAGAATACGCCGAGCTGGCCGCTACACCCGCCGCTGAAAGAACACCGGTTCGGGAGGTAGCGCGTGAAAAGCTCATTCCAGAAACCGATATGGCCGCAGCCGAAACGGCTACCGATCAAGCCAGGGCGGAAGAACAAGCCGCCGCAGCGAAGCGCTACGAGAGACAGCAGCGTGCTGAAGCAGCACGTCCTGCGGAGGAAGCTCGGGAAAAACAGCTGGAAGCTGAGAGACGCGAAGCTGAGTACCAAAAGGCAATACAGGAGGGCGAAGCTGCGGAGCGCGCTGGCGAAGCACAGCCTGCTAACCCAGTCATGGCGCAGGCTTTTGCCAAGGCAGAGCAGGAGAAGGTAGCCAAGGCCCAGAAGCAGGCCAAGAAGTCCTTCGCCGAGGTCCGCGAAGAGGCTCGCCAGAAGAAGGCGAAGGAGCGGGCCGCGGCCGACATCACGCGCGCGAAAGAGACGCTCGCGTTGCCGAGGCAACCTGATGTAGTCGTCAGCGCCACCGGCGAGGCCTTGACCAAGGACCAGATCAACCTGGAGAAGAAGCGGCTGGAAGTGGATGCAGCCGCCGGTGAGACGCCGCTGCGACCATCAGAGTTAAAGATGGAGCGGCGCCTGGGCTCCCTGAGGATTGCGATAGAGACGCCCGAAGGGAACACCAGGACCGGCAAGAGGCCGGATGGCACCACCTGGTCCAGCACCATGAAGGGAGTGGACTACGGCTTTGTCCGTGGCACGACTGGTGCTGAGGGAGACCAGGTGGATGCCTTTGTAAACACCAGCAAGCGCCCAGGCACGCCGGCTGACAAGGTCTTCGTGATCGACCAGCTGAATCGAGAGGGCGGCTTCGACGAGCACAAGGTCATGGTCGGCTTCCGCAACGAGGCGGAGGCAAAGCGCGCGTACAGCCAGCAGTACGAGGAAGGCTGGACGGTCGGCCCTGTTACGGAGATGACCGGCGAGCAATTCAAGCGGTGGGTGAAGGAAGGCAAGAAGGACCAGCCGGTATCCAAAGAGATACCGCGGATGGCTGCTGCCTCCACCCGGGCCAAGGCTGCCGAGCAGCAGCAGCAGCAGCAGCAGCAGCAGCCCCAGGCGCCCAAGAGTGCGGCCCAGGTCTTCGAGGAAGAGGGCCAGTTTGTCGTCAAGCACGAGGGCAAGGTCAAGTTTAAGAGCCCGAACAAACGAGCCGCTGACGCCTTCGCCAAGGGCCTGGGTGGCCGGCAGATCAAGGCAGCGCTGCCCAGCGGCATGCGGATCGAGATGG
>Ga0209536_100003933_pt1 | contig 23623 bp, 17 predicted proteins | sample DeeMarSeWOR28_12_FD_187461 | JGI IMG/M metagenome (GOLD analysis project Ga0209536, IMG submission 187461) | Marine sediment microbial communities from White Oak River estuary, North Carolina - WOR-2-8_12 (SPAdes) (version 2) | ecosystem: Environmental > Aquatic > Marine > Intertidal zone >...
ACTTTCGGGGAGTTGTCCGAAGGACTTGGAGGATTCGGGTTTAATGGAATTAGTGTGTCATAGCGTACATAATGATATTAATCCCCATTTGAATGGCTTTTTCATAATTCTGCTTGCCGAACTCGAAGCCGTGACTATCGCACCAGCCACAGTGAATATCTGTAGAGCTTAGAAAAACCGCCAGGCGATCGCCGATAAAAACTCCCCTGGCACCGTGATTCTGGCCGTGCATGTAAGGCAAGCCCATTTGCCTTGGCTGTCTCATGCCCGGCAGAAGCATACGATTTTGATGCTCCATATACGGCAGGCCTTTATCGCCAAGGTCATAAACATTGTGAAATACCTCGTGATGTAATGGTATCCGTTTTATTGCTCCTCTGCCAAAGACCTGCTCCAACAGTTCATAAGAGCTTTTATAGAAGAAATCGCCACCCCTAAGGACAACGCAGTCATCCATCAACAGAAATCCACCGCGGATAATATATTCCTTAAGGTTGGCTTTCTGCCTATCATCAAACCTGTATGGGTTTTCTCCCGTCATAAAAAGGAATGGGTATTTCTTAAGTTCTTCCATTTGATCGAAAGTGACCACCGCGTTTAGCTGACCTTCAATTGCCCACTGCGGCTGCCAGTCATAAGCTCTTGTGACCGGTTTTATTCTGCATCGGATTACTGATCTTAGTTCCCTTAATAAGTTCGCATCGCCGCCGGGGCGGACATTCCACCGGTCTGCCTCTTTCGGTTCATGAGCATATTTAACTCTCGGCATCAGAAAGTCATATTTATCCAGGTCGTCCGGTACTTCATCTGAAATCTCTCCTTTGGTGGTTGTATGAAGGCCGGTCGCTGTAAAGATTGTGCTAAGAGCTGCCCCACTTGCAGTTCTAAGAAATTGTCTTCTATTAATCTGTTCTTGTTTCTGCTTCATGACTAACCTTTATCATTCGACAGAGAGAAAGAATTTCGAAGCTAGCAGGCCATCCATCTTGTGCTGCTCATATCTCCAGGCCTGCCTACTCGGGATGCCATCTGCGTTATCTTCCAAAACTGGCGTTTCGGTTGTAAGCAGGGCCTGGCGACGGTAAAAATCATCAACACTCCTGGAAGCAGAGGTAAATGCCTCCAGCAGCGATATCCTGCCGTCTTCATTGGTATCACTCTGAGCGTCAAGAAGTGCCGGCACAAAATATTCACTAAATTGTGTGCTGTAATGCTGGTCGGCGGTACAGGCACCGATGATAATTCGATTTTGCCCGGTAACAGCCTCAATGGCTAAACCTGCACCCGGACAGTCCAGCACAATTAACATCGAAGAGGCCTTAATTCCATTAACCCACTCGGCTAATTGCTTATGGGTAATATCGGGGCCGGGGAGATTCAAGCGCAGCATATCCGCAACAACATTTGCCTGACCTATATAGTAAAATATGAATCTGTCCCCAGTATTAACTACAGCTGCGAATCTGTCTATTTGCTTCTTCAAGTTAGCAGCCGTAGAAACTATTGAATCTTTTCGAAGCGATGATTCACGATCTACCAGGATACACAACCTTTTGGATTCTATTTCGGAATTATCAAGAAGAAAGCGGCGAAAATCCATTACTGCACAATCTTTGGTCCGGCGTTCTTTAGAGTCTTTATTTATACCACTGACGATCAAGACATATGTCTTTCCTTTTTCCTCTGATGTGTTGTTCCGTTTAGAATCCAGAGCTTCGGCGGAAGGAAATTCACACGTAAAAGCAAGAATAATTATAATCTTTTTCATACCAAACCAATGGCTCGTCTGATAAACCAGCCTACCCCAAGTATGACACATAAGACAACAAGCAACGGCCAATCCGGCCATACGCTTGTTATCCTACGTGAACTACCTATCCGGGTCCGGGCCTCAAACATCTGCCCAATATCGTCACTTACATCGTCAGCGTAAAAATATTTACCGTTGAGCTTACCGGCAAGCCCCCGGAGAAATTTTTCGTCTAATTCAATGCTTGTCATTTCGCTCTTGACGGGCGGTAGATTCACAGCAATAGTTTTCTCGCCAAGAAACACACCATTAAGCTCAGCCTGTGCCGTCGCTACCATCCCCTGGCCATGAACATCCTCAACTTCTACAATGTAGTATCCCCGTTCTGACTGGTTCATACTTAAAACTTTATCCTTAATATTAAGTAGCACGTTGGCACCGGTAACAGGTGCAAACAAATTGTCGCAGACATACGCCTCAAACCTTATCTTTCCATCGATCCTCTCTGTGAACAATTCAATTCCCGCCTCACGTGCTTTTACTCTGCCTAGATGAGCATTTAGTCCAGCCATCATCTTATAGAGCAGCCCACCCTTTAGATCCTCACGGTACAATGAAAAAAGCCTGGAAATATTAAGCAGACATGCTCTACCTCTGCCCACTCGATGAACGGAAATAATCGGCGTTTCTTTAACCTTAGCCAGTGTTGTAGATGCAGGCTTGGGATTAGTTATCCGGTAATATGGTGAAACAGGTAGCTCGTTATCTTGTAGCGCCCCGTGGTCGAGCACGTCGCTTTCAAGGGCTTCAAGTGACAATTCTATCTGCCCCGGGCTGCTCGGCCAAATTGTCGGATTGTCGGCATCGAAGATTACCGGTATCAGGGCCTTTATCTTCTTGCTTGTCCACTCAGCAGGTCCAAATTCGGCCTTGCCCGGCAAAAAAATAAGTCCGCCCCCCCTGTCAACAACAAAACTATACAAACCGGAAATCTGTGCTTCCGTTAAACCATCGAGTTCGCAGGGGCCAAGAATGATAACATCGTATTTGTTAAATTCCTGTCGGTCCTCCGGCAATCCGACATAACCGTATGTCTGCGACAGATTATCAGCCAATACTGGCACTCTGACTACATCAAGACACAAGTCCAGCTCGATTTTTTCGTCTCGTGCCAGAGCCTGCCGGAGCTTGCCGATATCGAAATTCGCTACCTGTGAATATAAAAGAACCTTGAGCCTGGTTTCTTCTATTACATTAACCATCGTTCGTTGAATATTATTCGCAGGATTTACCTCATTATCGAGTGCCTTTGCACGGACTGAAAAACAATAATTCCCGACAGTCTCGGCGCCAATGGTGAATTCCGCCGTTACACTTTTAATGGAAGAATCATCTCGGAGAAGATCCTTCTTAAACGACTCAGCGGGAATTTCCTTTGAATCTACCACATAATCGTCTTTAAACAATTCAATAGTTACTAATTGATTTTGATGATTGCTGATGCTGACAACAACCTGTAATGTAGCTGCGGTATCAACCGTAATTCGCGAAAGTGCATTTATCGATTCTATTGCTATATCGGTATTTCGGGCTTTCGAACCGACACCGATAAGGACAATTTGAAAATCTTTGTCATTAAGAGGCAAATACGCATTGAGATTCTTATCATCGGTCTGGCCGTCGGTGAAAATAATCGCTCCTGTGACTTTACTTTCTTTAGCCGTTCCTTCCGGATTATCATAATTAGCCAGAACAGACTGGATATTGTGCATGTCTGTTTCCAGTCCCCAGCGTCGCAGGAAATTTGAAGAGCCGCAGTGGTAAGCCCGGCGATCGAAACCATAGATTTTGTATTTTGGACCATCCGCATCGAGGGGGCGAAATTTCTTTTGAAATATAGCAATTGCCCTGTCCAGTCGGCTGATCCGCCCTTCTTCGACGAGAGACATGCTTTCGCTAGTATCAAAGAAAGCCAAAACCGTATTTCTCGATAGCTCCTCACTTTCCCTGGATTTTGATGGGTTCCACAGTATAATCAGCAATATTACAATCACAAGATACTGCATCACCATCAAAGGCCATTTATACGGCCGCCTGTTTGCCTTTTGCAATTCACCGCTCCGGAACGAGAAAAAGACCAGAACGGCAAAAACCGTCAAAAGCATTCCAGCAATAATATGTCCGGGATAGTTAGCGAGTATCATTTTTCCACCGCTTCTTGATTATACTTGGCTGCGTTTTCAAAAAACTCATTTTCCTGTCCATAAAATTCCATGTCGGAAGGTTCTTTTTCAAGAATTTGCCGCCTTTGTTTTTTGGCATTAATAGCAATAGACCAGAAACGTCGAGCCATCTGCTTGGCCATTTCCGCCGAAGTTATATTCGGATTCCTGGTTAGAACATGGCTCGCTCCCGAAGGCGGGGTGCTGCCTTGGTTTACAGTGGACCACTGCGGCTCCGGCATTATTTCAAGCAGCCGTTTTGCCGCCTCGAGCCGGGCCAGCATCTCCTGACGTTCTACATCTGTTACAGACTCAACGAGGGCATCCGCATCCTCGGCAAGCTGCTCGGCCAAGTCCTGAGCCTTCTGAGCAAGTTTCTCGTCATCGCTTAGTGTAAGCTCACTTCCAAGCGATTTATTCGCCATGTCCAGTTCACGCTTGGCAGAGTCCATTAGTGCAACAGCTTTACTTGATCTCCGTTCATCCATTTTATCTTGGAAACGTGCTTCAGCCATTTCAGCTTTAAATTCGTCCATCCTGGCTGTGGCCTCACTAAGATGTTCTTGTGTCTGCGCCCTGCTATTACCACTGTTCGAGCTTTCCGGTAACTGTTGCAATTCCTGCTTCAATTTCGAGACTTGCTCCTGAAGTGCGTGCTGCTTTGCCTGGAGCATTCGAAGTCTAGCTTCCGTGTTTGCACTACCATCTTGCCCGCTGCCTTTACGTTGTGTATCAGTTCTGCTCTGGTTGGTACTTGTTCCATTGTCAGGGCCTTGACCTTCTGATATACTCTTACTCTCTCCGGGGCTCTGCTCGCGAGAGCTTTGTTGGCTTGCTGTATCGTTTTGCTTGCCATCGAGTGTTCCGGATGTGCTTGTGTTTTCTCCTGCACTTTGACTTTCAGAAGATGTGCTCTGTTTGCCGGTACCATCCTGGCTATCACTGGAACTTTGACTATCCGATGCACTTGTACTCTCTCCGGGATTTTGGCTTTGAGTACTTTCCTGGCTTTCGGAATCTTTCTGCTTACTGTCGGAATCGCCCGATGCTCCGGAGCCTTTTCCGGAACTTTGACTTTTATCAGAAGAATCCTCCTCTGGGGGACTATCTTGGTTACTGCTGGCGCCTTGGCTGCTCGAAGTACTTTCACCTTTTTGCTCAGTAGAGTTACTTTGTTGCCCGGCGTTGTTTGCATCTTGACTTTGCTTATCAGCATTGCTTTCTGATGGTTTACTGTTTGAACTTTGTTGTGCAAACCTCTTTTCAGCCTGTTGTTCGAGAAAGTTCTCGAAAGACCATTGTAATTCTCCCTGATCTCTGGTTAGCTTGTCCAGCTTTTGCTGCATCTTCTTTAACTGGGCTTCGATTCGCTCTTTCTCATATCCCTCAAATTCGGGATTCTCCTGCAATTTCATGCTATCAGGCTTCTTGGGCTGTGGGCTCTGGCCGCTGGGGGGGGGATTCCAAGTCAGTTCCAATTCGAGGATGAACTTGCGTAAAATGCGATATGCGCTTTTTTCAGGTGTCATGGCCGCTGCCGCATCATGCGCAACCAAATACCCGCTTGCCTGTTCGAAATATCGTATAATTTCATTGAGCACAACTTTATGAAGCTCCTGGAAGCCGTACTGAGAATCGTCACGAATCAGCCCTACTTGCTCGGCACAGTACTGGATATCCTGATTTATAAATCCCAGCCTGGAACGGTCCTGGTCTGCCAGTTCCGGCTTGCTCGCAATTGCCCACGTCTTCTTAATTATCGCCCGGGTATATTCGAGAATATTCAACAACTCAACCGGAGGCACGCCTGCCCCCGATGATTCTTTTCCTCCGGGCATCGGGATCCAATACTGCTGATATGGCCTGACCTCTATGAAATACACATCGCTGCTCGAAGTCCGGTTCGATGGTTCCGAGCTGGTATCAATATCCGTTGCCTCAGCGTAAAAAAGTACACTGTCACCAACAGTAAGGTTGTATTCTTCCAGCTCGATAGTATGAGTTAATTCCGTGCTCTTTATTCCTTCAAATGGGGCGGCAATCTCTACAGGTTGTCGACCGGGAATTTCTAAATGCATTTTTGCGGATTCCAGACCAAAATCGTCAGTTACCTCGAACGTTATGGGCACGCTCGCAACGTTTGTCGCCAGATAATCGCCATCGGGCGAAACCAGCTTGAACTTCGGAGGCTCGTCAGTTTTCACAATTACCTGCAAGTCGGGTACATTCTCGTTTGCCAAACCATGCTCATTGACAAGACTAAATTGCGCCGTGCCGTTTTTGTCAGCAGAAAAATGAAAGTCAAATTCCTCTGCTCCGTTTAATTGCCTGGTAATTGTCTTTCCGTCCGGCCCGGTCGCAACAATTTTACTAAGCTTATCGGTGGCCTTAACGCTTAATGTCACACTGCTTCCCTGAATAACTTCTAAAATATTACTTTGGATCTGCTCGATATAAGGTTTGGTCCAAATTCTTCTCGGCGGCCTTTTTGGCACTGTAACTTTAGCGGTCATACTCTCTATTTCAGGTGCATGCGAGATATTTAGCTCATGCCATTCTGTGGTTGCTGTATCCGTTTCAAACCGATATCTGAATTTGCCTGGTTGCGAGAAAGACTTTGAAACCTCGAATTGTGCTGCGTTTCCTTCGCTGAAAGCTGGTCGTACTTGTATCTCTTGATGTTTTTGCTCTTGGCTGTCATCTGCTGTATCCGATTTGATTTCTGTCAAGACCAGCTTTCCTGATTGCGGCTTCCGACCTTTTATCTCGGCTGCAAACCTCACGTGAGAATCAGGTTCGGCGACAATGTCCTTCGTGATTGATTGCAGATTCGTCGACGACAGCGGCTCAACAGAAGCCATCGGGCTTATCAATCGTGCAAAGTACGAAGAAAAATAAACATAGTTGTCGCGGACATAAAATGTTGCCGTAACAAGACCGAAAAAAATAACTGCTCCCAAAGCATATCCCTGCCATTTTTCAACCGTCGAATCAAACCTGAAATCTTCGCTCTGTTTGTCAACCTTCAGCACAAGCTGCTCGGCAAGAGCTTTTGAGTAAGGATAATTCTGTTTGTTTTCGTAGTATTCGATTGCCGTGACGAGCTGCTGGTTGAAGCTTCTTTTATCTTCGATATAATTTGCAGCGGCGCTGCATGATATGTGACTGAGCAATAATTTTGTCAGTCGGCGAAAAATAAAAGCAAGACCGACAATAAGTATAATAAATGATATAATTCGTGCCGTTTCGTCAAAATTCAGACGGTGATCGAGCCATGCATAGAAGCCGGTAAACACCGAGACAAATATCAAACATGATGCTACGACTCTTAATATTGCAAGCGTAACAAGCCATCGTCTTACCTTTCCCACTCTTGCAACAAGAGTGTTAAGTTTGTCTTCTACGTTTTCGGCCATGATTAAACCTTACTTATCTTTTCAACCTGTTCGTGATTGCTGGCTCTGCCAGAAGCAACAGAATTATTGTCAACGCAAATATTTTCCAAAGGGGTCTGCGTTTTCTGTCATGGAATACTTCCGCGTCAGAGACGGTTCGTTCGGCACCTGTCTTAAATACTCGATCTATAACACCGGCCAGTTCCGAAGCGACTGGTTTTGTCATATCAGTTTCACCCTGTGGTAAATTTACACCCGCATATATTGTCGGCTTGCCGAGTGTCTTGACCCATCCGATGCCGGCTGAGTCGGATATGAGCAGTGAAGAATCTGCTACCGAAGCACGGTGATTTCTTCCGTCACAGGTCTCAACCCAGAATTGCTTTTGTGCTGCATCGGCTATGATACTGTCGGATATAGGAAGCAAAATCCGCTCATCACAAGTAAAACAGTACTCGTCAATCTGGTGACTCTCTCCCAGCAGGTACTGGCAAAAAGCAACGGATGCACTCGATTTAGTCAGCGACCCGAGCGAATCATCCACGCTGGTATTAACAAGAATAGACGTGCAGCTGCCCTGACGTTTGATATAGACGAAGCCAAGACCGTCCCAGAATTGCCAAATCAGTCGGGCATCAGGGTGCTGCTGACATTCGAAGCAGCCCTTGATAAGAACCTTATCTATCCTGTAATTGGACAGAGATCTTTCAGCAATATAGTCCACACCGAATATTTTGCTGTTATAAGGCTTTGGCTGTATATATGTACGCTCTTGAATATATCTTACAGGCAGTGCAGCGAGAATATCTCGCTGCCACAACTGCTTTGCTGCATCAGGTGCAAGAGCCTCTGTCACAAAACAAACAAACCGGCCGCCGGCCTTTATGAAACTCTCGAATTCCGAGGCTAAATTACCCAGATAATCCGTTATTGTCGAGGATACAACTACATCGGCCCAATCCAGATCCGAAACAGCAAGGTTATCCATCAGGACCTGTTTAACTCTCAAAGTATCGTACGAATTCGTTCGCGAAAGAGTGTCTAATGCGGTTTTAAGTAAAAACAATTTATTCTCACTCTCACCGGTAAGAAGAATATTGACTTCCTCATGCCCGGGAATGGAAACCGCCAGATAAAAGGTATCATCCGCATTTAGACCGTCGCCGTCCGACAAATTCAATTCCACTGGCAGGACGGACGGCTGCCGCCCTACGGTGCCGACGTCGATCTTTAACTGATAATTTTTATGTTGATTCGGCGATAGATTTATATCTACCGGATCAGATTTGTTCGCTCCCGCCTTGGCTGTTAAGCGACGATTCTTCCGTATTTGTCCGTAATTGACGACAGCAGCATTTATGGTCAGCTTACCCTCGGCAAGGCCAACAACGTGAGCATCTGCTATCGCAGCATTACGAACAGGTTGTGATGAGACAATTAACTCATAATCGATTCTATCGACGTCGGCAGGTTCTGCGACATTAATAAATTGTCTGAACGTGTTCAGCGTAAAATCACTCAGCACCAAAACCGATACTTCATCACTTTTATGCTCTACCTGGCTAATCCGGTTAAGGCCCGAAAGAAAATCCCCAATGTTGACACTGCCCGGCTCAATCTTCAAGGTCTTAACCTCGGCCAGTGCTTGTTCTTTGTCCATGCCCTGCATCCAGTCACCAGAGGCCAAAGCATAGATATTAAATAATGCACCATTCTCAGCAGAGCGTATATAATTAATCGCTGAATCTTTCAGCTTGTCGAAATAGCTGCCGCTTCGGTCGGAATATGCCATTGACATCGAATTGTCGAGGCCAAGGCAATATATAGACCTTATCTCCGACGGCTTGAACCGTATATGCAGCAGCGGCCTGGCAAAGAGTATCGCTATAAGAATCATGATTGTGCAACGAAGTAGCAGAATCAACAGGTCTCGCAGTTTTCGCCGGGACTGGCTCTCTATCTTTCCCGAATGCAGGAACCAGATCATCGTAAAAGGCAGGCGTCGGTATCGCGGCTTCGCAAGCAGATGGGCAATTATAGGCCCGACTACTGCAAGGCCCCCCAGCAGGAATATCCATTCCGTGAAACTCACATCATTCTCTTTCGCTTTGATAAATAAGCAACCAGCGCCCTGTCGAGAGGCTCGGAAGTGTCGAGCAAACAATAATCGATGCCGCTGTTGCCGATAGTTTTTTCAATATCATCTAAAAACTCGGTTACCCGCTGCCGATAGCCTTCTCGCAACGATTGCGGAAAGGCACGCATTTTGGCCTTGGATTCCAAATCCTCGAACTGAATAAGCCCTTCGTAATCGAGATTAAGTTCCTGATGGTCCATCGTATGGAAAACAATTACATCATGTTTAAGAAATTTCAAATGGGCCAGGCCCTGAAAAATATCGGCTTCGTCATCGAGCAAATCAGAAATAAGAATGACTATACCCCGCCTTTTTGTGGTTTCGGCAATCGTATGAAGAACTCCGGCAAGGTTTGTCTGCCCCGCTGGCCTGTTATATTGCAATGCCGTCAGGATTATATTCAGATGTGTTCGTTTCGACCTCGGCGGGATATGTTTTGTCACTCTATCGGCGAATAATATCAATGCCGTGCTGTCGCTCTGGCTCAGCATCAGATAGCTAAGGGCAGCGGCAAGATACGAGCCGTAGTCCATTTTGCTGACTTTGCCGTCTCCGGCGAAAGACATGCTCTTGCTGCTGTCCAACAGGATATAGGCGGTTGTATTGGTTTCCTGCTGGAACTGCTTTATATAAAGCTTATCGCTCCGGCCGAAAACCTTCCAGTCGACAAATTTCAGTTCGTCGCCGGCGTGATATTCCCGGTGGTCGCTGTATTCGACGCTGAAGCCGTGAAACGGACTCGGATGTAGCCCTGCAAAAAACCCCTCCACCGCACAACGTGCAACTAAATCCATGTTACCCAGTTTACTCAGAAACAGCGGATCAAGATATTTGTGATTTTGCCTCACTTTCCTGCCATATTGAATAAATTGCCACTGAATACTATACGGATTATTTCGGGGGTGAGACATTCTCAACAAGATCTTCAAGGATTCCTTCGACACTAATACCATCCGCCTCAGCGTTGAAGTTTGGTATAACTCGATGCCTGAGCACAAGTTTGCATACTTCCTGCACATCTTCGAAGCCTGGTGTAACGCGCCCATCGATTATAGCTTTGGCTTTCGCACCAAGGGTCATGAACTGCCCGGCCCTCGGGCCGGCGCCCCATTTGAGATATTTCTTAACCATATTTGTGGCATATTGATCGTCTGGCCGGGTCGCGCGGGCCAGCTTGATGCAATATGCTATCACAACATCACTAACAGGTGCCATTCGAACAATCTCCTGAAACAGCACCATATCGTTCCTGCTCAGCACCTGCTGGGCGAATATCTTTTTCCTCGTCGTGGTCTGCTTCACTATCATATGCTCTTCCTTGGCTGATGGGTAATCGATGTAAATCATGAACATAAACCTGTCCAAAGCAGCTTCCGGTAACGGATATGTACCCTCCTGTTCGATAGGATTCTGCGTAGCCAGCACAAAGAACGGCTCATCGAGCTTAAATGTCCTGCCGGCAACAGTTACCTCGCGTTCCTGCATTGCCTGCAAAAGTGCAGCCTGTGTTTTGGGCGGCGTTCGGTTTATCTCATCCGCCAGAACTACATTGGCAAAAATCGGCCCCTGTACGAACTCGTATTTCCTCTTCTTCGACTGCGGATCCCGCTGGATAATATCGGCACCGGTTATGTCCGAAGGCATTAAATCCGGCGTGAACTGGATGCGGTTAAACGATAGCTTCATCGCATCGGCTATCGAATGCACCATCATCGTTTTAGCCAATCCCGGTACGCCCTGGACAATGCAGTGCCCCCCTGCCAGCATGCAGCAAAGCATCGAATCAATCACATCATCCTGGCCAACGATTATCTTATGTATCTGATGCTTTAAGCTGGTGTAACCCTTATGCAGGCGGTTCATCAATTCGCTTTCGTCAATGCCTCTGCTTTTATGGTTGTTTTTTGTTGTTTGCTCGGTAGCCTGTTCCATCTCAGCCCTTTCAGAATTAAGCCAAAATCAAGGCGCACCCCAAGAACCGTCTGTTCTCCACTCTTATAGACGATAAAATCCAAATTCTGTGACAGAAAATCTTCATTTTTTGGACAAATGTTGTTCTTGCTGTGTACTGTGCCGTCTTATTCTACCAAAAAAGGGCAAAAATTACCAGAAAATGTCGTTTTAAGAACTTATGAGATGAAAAATGCCACTGCCAGATGGGCAGACCATTGCATTTATGTACATTGTAACTTATCTTGATATCTACACAGTAACGAGCTAAATCAGCGAGTTCTTCAGCACTGAGCAATTCATCTTAGACACGTACATCATCAATCAAACCGGAAAAGAAGGTTTAATGGATATGTTTATGGCTCTTCTTCCTGAACTTCAGGAATATTCTCCTTCTCCCAGTAGCTCATAAACACTACCATGTCCTCAATGTCCACGATGCCGTCACCAAACGGCACAGGGGCAATATCACAGTATGGCTCATATGTTTGCCAGTGGTCAATCATCATGCACATGTCTACAGAATCGGCAATGCCGTTTCGATTCATATCAGCAATGTTACCTGCATCGGACATAGATCTACTCGCCTGCAATGTCCCTCCATAAGCCCCCATATTTGTGCGAATTGATTACCACTTTTTAGTACACCTGTATTTGTCAATTGTGATCTTTACTTATTTTTAGAAAAGCAAGATAACCGAAGTAGCCTGAATACCATAGTTCAGTAGTCCTTAAAGTGTCTCATCCACTCGGGCCAGTCTTCGGGCTGCACACCGCCGGCTTTGGTCCAGGGACCTGCCGTATCAGCATGCTCATCCCATTTCAGAGTCCACAACTCTTTGAGCCCGATTCGCCTGACAGACCAATCCAGAAACAGGCCGTTGATATACCCGTTGTGCCTGTTTATACAGAACCAACGATTCTCCCTGGCCCCCTCCCACGGCGGCGGCGGCTCGTTGTTGCGATGCGTGCCGGCCCATGATGTACAATCAAGAATGACGGGGATGTTGGCCCGGCCTTTTACAAAGTGCGTCTCCACTTTCCATCTGCGGTTCCAATGACTGGGTCCTTGTGTGCTTGTGCTGTTGAAACCGTAGCTGCCGTGAAATCTCGGCAGGGGATCCACAATTTCCCATGCTCTAAAGGTTGAGCCGGGGTACGTAAATGTGAATGTTGGGCCCCGGATCGTTATGTAACTTAAATTGCGTTTAAATTCCGTATCTTGCCTGAGTTTGACGGCCATTGGACAACAGGCTATGCCCTTTGTGTTGAGGTCGTGATAGACTGGAGGTCTGTTGGGGTCGCCTTCCTTCATCCAGGAACCGCGAAAAAACCAGTAAAGGAGTCTCCACTCGCCATGTGCGGGAATCCACCCATCGTTATCCTCGACATACAATGCCAGCACGGTCCCCCACTGTTTGAGATGGGCCCGGCACACAACCGCTCTGGCCCGATTTCTTACGCCCTGAAGAGTGGGAACCAATATCCCAAGCAGCAAGGCTATGATGACAATCACCACCAGAAGCTCTATTAACGTAAAGCCTTTTGACCTGCGTATGATAGTTCTCCTTCTCTTGCAAAGAAGGTTCTCAGATTAACAAAGCAAATACTAAGGAGCACTTGCCAAATCGCGTAATTTGAATTGAACGATGGCTTCTTTTACAGCGTCAGCTTGAAAGGTCCCTTCGATCACACTGATAGTAACCACACCAGTATCAAGTACATTTTGTTCACTTGCAGGGTCGTCATCTTCAGGATAACCCGCTTCGGTGATCGAGTTGTAAAGTGAAACACCGGGCAGACTGTGATAGTCTGGAGGCAGGTACTGGTAGCCAACAGGGCTATCACCTAAGTGCTCATGAAACTTCGCACCCATCTGTGCTGAAATGCCAACCTTCGTAAATACAAATTCATAGTCGTCAGCACTTGTACCTTCTGCAAATGCAGGCAGGTTAACGTTAAGCCCCGTATTTATCGGGAGCAGAGGACCACAACTGGTTTGAAGGGATTCAATTAATTTCACCGAGAGTGCAGCATTGATTTCAGGGGTTGCAGGCAGTACAGGTCCAAATCAGCCGGCACCACTTAATGCGATCGCAGGATATCCCTTGTTGATGGCGGTGACTGTGGCTCCTACTGTGCCGGAATGAACCATTGCTAAACCAGTGTTGTTCCCTTCATTCGGTCCGGAAAGTACGAGATCAGGCCCCTTTCCCCATTTAGCAGGAGCAAGTACATCGATGCCGTATAGTATGGCTGCGACTGGAGAACCTGAAACAAAATGTTGATACTCGGCGACCATCATGACTCCCCATGTCTGACCTTCTGGAGGAGCAATTGGGGTAAGATACTCTACATAGCCGGATGTGCCACTTTGATTTTCAAAAGGTGCACTTATAATCACATCATGACCAGCATCTTCCAAGGCCTGGAATAATGCCTGGATATTCTTACTGTCGTAACCATCATCATTGGTGAGAACAATGTTAAGGGCAGATGCATTCCAGGCATTCAGGGCCAAGATGCACACAGTTAACCATAGAGTTTTAGCAAACGTTTTACGAGTCATCGTATTGCCTCCTTTAACTGAACTTAACTGTTTCATTTCCCTTTCAGATTTCCCATTTAGCTTACAAATGGCACATCTGCAAGTTTAGAAACTTTTCCAGTATTCGTAAGGTGGGCAAATTCCTTTTTTGCCCACGCGGACAGGTGGGAGTGTATCATAACAAGATTGAATCCGCGTGTGCAGCCAGCCCCTCAGGGGCAGGTTGCACACCCTAAGGCGTAATGTTCATTGCCTAATTTATTTACTGCTCTTCTTCCGAAGGTTCCGGCATATTCTCCTTCTCCCAGTAGCTCATAAATACTACCAGGTCCTCAATGTCCACTATGCCGTCACCAACAGGCGTCGGGCAGATGTCACATAGCGGCTCATCCTGGCCCCAATAGCCAATCAGTATCAATAAATCTTCGGTGTCTACATTTCCATCGGCGTTGAAGTCGACTACAGGCAGAATTGTCACTTGCCATAGATCATAACCACCACTCCCAACAGGCCGGTCGGAACAGAAGTAAAGAGTAGAGCCGTTAGCTGAAAGGCTTGGCATACCATCGTTGGCCAAACTGTTGACAGCCGGCCCAAGATTTACTGACTTTGTCCAGGGAGAGTCCGTAGTGTCCCGTCTTGTCATCCATATATCGAGATCACCGTATCCTTCCGGCCGAGTTGAGCCAAAGTACAGCGTAAGACCATCGGGGACGATGAAGGGGTTGCCGTCGAAATCTGAACCGTTTACAGTATCCCCAAGATTCTCTGGTGTGCCCCATGGATCGTCTTTTGTCGGCCTCCTCGCGACCCATAGGTCAGAACTGCCGTATCCTCCCGACCGACCGACATCCCATTCAGCAAAGTAGAGTTCCAGGCCGTCGCTTGATATGCATGGGAAAACCTCTCCGGTCGGACCGTTGACAGGTGGCCCCAGATTCACAGGCTCTCCCCAGGGATCGCTTGTGGTTTCTCGTGTCGTCATCCAAAGATCCCAGCTACCGTAACCCTCGGCACGATCGGAGGCAAAATATAGCGACAGGCCATCGGTTGATATGGACGGATTGACATCTGCGTATGAAGTGTTGACGGTCGGCCCAAGATTCGTGGGGGGGTCCCATTCATCGTCTATCGTGCCCCGGGTTGTCACCCACAAATCGGGGCCACCGTACCCATTGAGACCAGGATTGGTCATGCTTTCACCAAAATAGAGTGTAAGTCCATCCGCCGAGATGCTCTGACCGATTTCATCATACATGGTATTGATGGTCGATCCGAGATTGACCGGCTCGCCGAAATTAAAGTCTGCCTTGGCAACATAAGCATTAGTCAGGACTAAGCAAGCCAATACTACCAGCAGCAGCATTGCTCCGGCCCAACTAGGGCGCGAGTTCTTTTTGAATTTTGCAATCATTTTAATCCTCCTTTTCAATTGAGATTTGGTTTCTAAAATTCCCGCCATACTTGGCAAGTGCTGTGGGCGGGAAAAACGCTCTAATAGATTTACAATGGTTCGTCCGTATTCTTTCGATTCGTCGCTGCGCGTGTGTGTCAGAACCAAAGCATCACAGGCCAATTCGCGGTCTGTCTGCATTCGGTAAAAGGCCAGCCATACGAGCGGATTGAACCAATGCAGGACCTGCAAGAGGCTCATAAGCCACCCGATATAAATGTCGCGTCTTCTAAGGTGTCCAAGCTCATGCAGAAAGATGTATCGTAATTCTTCCCGGCTGAGAGTTTCTATTATCCCAGCAGGCAATAACATCCGAGGCCGGAGAAATCCAAAAAGTGCCGCACATTTGACTTTATCCGTCATAACAACACCGAGAATGGTACGAATGCCCATTTCCGATTTACAGTCTTCCAATAAATCGAGAATTTTCTGGTCTGTCAAAGGCCGCTCACGTGTAACGAGCCACCACAGGCGAAAGTTACCTGCTCCTATATATAAAGCCAGTAACAATGTTCCTAATAGCCAGAGCAAAGGCACCATACGCATAAATCTAACAGAGGTTGCTTCCTGCTGTGATTCAGTGGCATTTTCAGGTTGGATATGTCGATAAAAACCCATATCGTATACACTTGGAGGTTTAGAGTAAGACTCCAATATCCTGCCCTGCTGGATAGACCGTGGGACAAGGTTGAAGACGCTTATCTTACTTTCGGGCAGCCATGGTATTGTTAAGCGTATCAATAACAGCAACCAAAGACAGTAATGCCATCGTATAGGCAGCTTGGTCCGCAGTATAAATTGAATCAGCATAATCAGGCAAAACAGCACAGCAGCCTGTATTGTTGTCCACAGCAGCCAGTCGAATAACGGCAGCAATTTCATACTAAATGCTTCCATGTTTATTCCTCCGCCTTCTGCTCAAGGATGTCTTTCAGTTCTGCAATATCTTCGCCCGAAAGCTCGGCGTCTTCCAGGAATGCAGCAAGCATCGGCTTGGTTATCCCGCCGTACACACGTTTGATGAATGATTTTCTTTCGGTCGTAACACATTCTTCCCTCCCCACCGCGGGATAGTACAGGTATCGCCTTCCATCCTTTTCATACTTTACGGCCCCTTTTTTCACTAACCTGTCAATCAGAGTCTTGATAGTCTTGGGCTTCCATTTTGTTGTTGAATCGAGTTGTTCAAAGATGTCTTGTGCCGAAAGCGGGCTTTTCGACCAGAGCACACGCATAACCAGCCATTCCGATTCAGATATTTTTGGCAGCTTTTTCATGATTCAATCTCCTTGGATTACATTTGTAATTATATTCAAAGTATTACATATGTAATCCATAGTCAACGGAAAAATTAAAAAAAATCATTTTTTTTACAATTTTACCTTTTAGCTGTGATTTTATGCGAAAAAAGGGGCTTATTTATTGTTTATGACCTGGTGATTTCAAATAGATTGAGGAATAGGAGCAGATGAACTACAGCTGATCTTGTAGATCCAGAATAAAATCAATCCACCAGCAAGCAGCGTTGAGATGACGGCGGGCTGCTTGTTACTGTCGTAAATTATTCCAAGGATACCGAATACCAAGGCAGCGGGAAAAGAGAATATTATTAGCAACCCTCCAAGGGCCGCAAGAGGATTGCCTCAGCCGGGCTTGCATAGGAACATGATAACCAATGTAGCGCTGGCTATAATCAGCAAAGTAGCGGATATTTTTCCAAAACGCATCTTTTTCAGGTTATTTTGATTCTCTCAAATATCTTGTATAGCCTGAGCGGCGGGTTACGCCGATACGGTCGAAGTAATCCAGAAGCGGGATGGCGAATTTTCTTGTCGTATCAATAAGGTACTTGAACTTGACACTTTCCAGGCCACCCTGCTCTGTTATGTAAGTGATCAAAATTTCCCGGGCCTGCTCGACAGCCTCACGATGAAAAAAAAGATCTTTATCGATACGGACAAGCTCTTCCTGTTCAAGTAATATTTTGATGATTTTTTGAATCTCTGCAGGTTCCAATTTCATATGTTCAATAATTTCTTCATAATTGGGCGGATTGAACGGCCGAGTTTTAAAAAGCGATTCTATACTGTGCAGCATTTTATTCTCATCGTCGCTGAATGTTTCCCGATGTTCGGGTAATGCCAGCCGATGTTTTCTATCAACAAGTTTGCCCTGTGATACGAGCATCTCTACGAGACCATCGAAAACATCCTTTTTCAGCTGGATTGCTTCGAGTAATTGCTCTGTGCTCAGCCCAGGGCTTTTGGGCTTGCTGCGATGAAATTTACCTACAATATCGAGCAGCTTTTGTTGGACGTTACGGCATGTATCACAGTGAATATACTGTTTCGAGTTCAATTTTAAAATTGTGCCTTCGTCGAGAAGACCGGCAAGAATTTCCTCTAACGGTCCTGGCAGCATCTTGGCACGAACAGAAACCTCATTTTTGCTTGCGGCAAAATTTTCATCAGTCTTTATGCAATACTCGACAAAATCTCGCTCGGTTACGACGGCTTTTGCTCTTTCGATAGCATCCTGCAATACCCGTTCGTCATTGCGTTTCAGCTTTTTCTCCAGCGCCTCGATAATCGTACCACCCCCGATTGTCTGGACGGGCGAAAGATTCCGCAGGATAAAACGGTCACGAGGGCCAGCAACAATTCGTTGCGGACGGTTTAACCGCACCTGAACAAGAGATTCCTGCCCCGCTGTAATGCTGCTGCCTTGAAGCAGGAATACAGTAGCGACGACATCGGATGTGCCCGTGTGGAACTTTACATTTGCACTATTCTTGAGCGGTGATTTTACATCAGGAAGAATCCGAAGGTTGCACAAGAACCACTGCTGGGGCGAGAAATAATTGCTGAGTGTGACTGTACAACCACGATCGATGTCCTTGTAATCCCACTGAGGGACATTTATCGCTGCGCACTGACCAACCATGGCGGTGTCGCTGTTCCTTTTGTAAACCTGCACGGCCTTAATTCGGCCTTTCATCCCGTGCGGGAAAAGGACCACATCGTCGCCGATTTTAATCTTTCCCGCGACCGGAATACCAGTTACAACCGTGCCGTAGCCTTTAACAGAAAAGGTCCGCTCGACCGGCAGACGGAACACACCATCAGCCTTTTTGGGCTCGATGGTATCGACAAGTTTTTTTAGCGCCTCGTAAAAACTGTCGAAACCTTCACCGGTTATACTGGATACCGGAAGAATCGGGGCATCTTCCATGAACGTACCTGCAAGAAAGTCCTTAACCTCGGCAGTGACTTTTTTAACACGAGCTGGCTCGACGGCATCGACTTTTGTTAAAGTAACGATTCCGTTTTTTACGCCGAGCAGTGTGAGGATGTCGAAGTGCTCACGTGTTTGGGGCATTACGCCGTCATCGGCGGCGATTACAAAAATGACGCCGTCAATACCGGTTGCTCCGGCAACCATTGTCTTGATGAAATTTTCGTGGCCGGGAACATCAACGATGCCCACCTCCAGTCCAGAGACTGTACATGGTGCAAATCCAAGATCGATGGACATTCCACGTTCCTTTTCGGCCTTAAGATAGTCCGTGTCGCAACCGGTCAGGCATTTAATTAACGCCGTCTTGCCATGGTCTATATGGCCGGCTGTTCCGAGAGTGATGTTCTTTTGTGTCATCCCCATAGCTTCTAACTCTTTTGGCTGAAAATCCCGATCAATGCTTCGATTATTATCTTATCATCTCCAACCAGAAGTGTCCTTGGATCGATAAGGACCTGGTCGTTCTGGATTCGCGTGAAAATCGGTGTGCTGTATTGGCGAAGGCAATGCGCCAGTGATTCAGCACTGATTTTTTCAGGCCTTAAAGCAACAAGAGTTGTTGCCAGATTCTGTGCCGGCAGTGAGCCGCTGCCCATTTGTGAAAATCCACTGATTATTGTGACATCTACACCACGAATATTTTCATTCAGTTCCTGTGTAATAAATTCAGCCTGCCTGGAGATTTTGGAAGCATCGCGTCTAAGAATCCGCAGTGTCGGAACCTCGCGAAGAGCGACGGATTCGTCAAGAAATAATTTCAGCGTTGCTTCCAATGCCGCAAGTGTGAGTTTCCCGACACGGACAATTCTGGCGAATTGATTTTTCCGCACGGCTTCTATCAGTTTTGCCCTGCCGAGTATGATACCGCCCTGGGATGCACCGATCAACTTGTCGGCGCTCGAAGTGACAATATCGGCTCCTTTGGCAATCGATTCGCTCAAAATTGGTTCAGGCTCAAATCCGAACTGAGAAAAATCAATGAGGGCACCTGCGCCAACGTCGTCGATCATAACTAAATCATTCTCATGGGCTATTTTAACAAGCTCTTCGAGCGAAACTTCCGACGAGAATCCCTGTATTTTGTAATTGCTCGGATGAACACGGAGTATCGCGGTGGTGTTTTCGGTAATGGCGTTAATGTAGTCGCGCGGGTGCGTTTTGTTCGTTGTTCCGACCTCAACAAGTTTTGCCCCGCTGAAAGCCATTACATCCGGCAGGCGGAAAGCCCCGCCGATTTCGACGAGCTGACCGCGAGAAACGATGACTTCTTTGCCGGCCGCGACGGTATTGAGCACAATGCTTGTGGCTGCGGCGTTATTGTTGACTACAGTAGCAGCTTCGGCGCCGGTCAGCTGCTGCAAAAGCTGCTCAATACAACTATCTCGCTTTGAGCGTTTGCCGGATTCGATATCGGTCTGAAGCAGCGAATACCCCGACAACTCGTCCTGAATCTGACGTAGCGCCTGCGGGGAAAGAACAGCCCGACCAAGAGCAGTGTGCAAAATGATCCCCGTTGCGTTGATGACTTTTCGATAGTGCGGCCGGGCAAAGGTTTTAAGACGTTGCTTGACGTCAGTAATAATTTTCTGACGAAGTGCCTCTTCGTCAACTTCAGAAGGTGCCTCGGTTAAAATATGCTCCCGAAGTTCATCGATAGCAAGGCGAATTGAATTGACAACAATCGTTCTGCCATGTTCAGTGGCACAATTCTTAAGATCAGGATCATTTAAGAGGGCATCTACAGACGGGAGATTCCGCAAAATTTGCTGGTTTGATGGTGTCATGACAAGCTCCTATTGGCTTTCATGTGATTAAACCTTAGAACATAACATTGGGATAATATCATATCCAAACATTAATTATGTACATTTATTCCTTTGAAATCAAGCTTTACTTGATTGGGAACTTACATTTGATTAGGTAGGATTTAAGGTCTTACACGATTATTAATAGAGGCGATTGATACAACCGCTAAGTATATATTACCATTCATATTTTCCACTTTGCGGATACCCAACTGCATCACACACTAAGGACTTATTACCCACGTCAGCCAGGAATACAGATTGACGCGACTCCAACGTGTAATTGAAATCCATCCATCCCGATGGATCGCTTAGATACTCTTTGGCCTGTGCCAGATTGATTTCGCCCTGCTCGAGCCATTCATGCAACATAATAGTCGGAAAACATGCTTCATATCGAGCCGTAACTTCCTGCAGCATTTCCGGCCCTATTGCTTCATCAAAAACCAGCGGCTTGACTTTAAAATCCCGGACACTTCCATCACCCCGAAGAAAATTGATTTTGTCTTTGTGTGACAGAACAGCATTCTTTCCCTCTTGAATCGTGTTTCCAAAACCATCAAGAGCTTCGTTGAACATATAGGATATCGAGGCTTGCTGGCCCTCTATACCCCACGCTTTTTTAAAACTCTCGTGAGGTCGCTCTTCATAACGAGTAATACCGGAAGGACAGAAATAGACGTTGTCCCTGTTTGTTGGTATTGGCAAAATACCCGATGTCAAAAGATGACCAAGATTAACCATTCCTTTTTCAGGATCGCCGCAGTCACGCCATACATACCAGGACATATAGTAGTCGCCTGGGATTAGCATACCTTCATTGTCATTTGCGTAAACATATATGCCCTGACCGATCGATCTCAAATTAGCCATACATGCCACTCGCTTGGCGTGCTCTCGAGCATATCCCAAACAAGGCAGCAATATGGCCATAAGCATGGAAATGATTGACATCACTACCAGCAGTTCTATCAACGTAAATGCCCTTATTTTGCTGAGTCGCATACCAAAGGCTCCATTCAATCTCTGGCACGAGAAGTTTTGAAATAAAATTTCTATCAAGATTACAAAAAGCAACAAATATCAATATAAAAACTCTATGGCTTCAAAATCCCTGACAGATAATCTCGTTGCTGTTTATTATACGTCAATTGGGAATGAAAAAAAAGAAGAAAATACTTTTTTTAGTAAGTTTGCTATAATAGTATACAGATACAAGTTGCAATAGCGGTTGGACACGGAACAATCAAGCGACCATTTATGAATGGAAATGGACAAATATGGAACAGGAGACACAAGACATAATTTCATGTGTTTTCAAGGCCCTGTCTTCTCCAAGAGGTAAAACCATTATAATCTGCCTTGGCGCAGCGTCTCTTATTGTGATATTAAGTGAATTATATGTAAAACCAGGTCGACCTTCATCCTTACAAAAGTCGACTCTTTCAGCGCTATCTGAGACGGATGAAAATGGGAACATATGGACTCTTGAATTGATTAAAGGCCAACCGCTTTCGCGTATACACAAGAGCGACAAGGAACCTGGGCCTCCTCTTATAATTAGAACAAATGTTCGGAAAATCAACAATAGCCAATTGTCTATTGGCATCACAGTTGAGGGACAGGCGGGGGAAAAATATATCGGCGGCGTCATAAAGAATGGAATGCTGGAGCCCGAGCCGCAATTTATTATCGTTGATGAAAAAGGAAGGATTCTCGGCGGTGGTATATTCGAGTATGGTCGAGGTTCTATGTGCAGGTACTCATGGCGGGTACCGCGGCGTTTCTGGGGCAAGTTTCAGGTTAAGGTAGCTATCAACCTGGGGCCATTTGAAGCAGAACATGAGGAAATCTGGCACTTGGTAAATTGAATTGTTGGTAACCGTTCTGATAAAGCGATCGGCACGATCGCTGAGCATATGTCATCACCCAAATTTTTCACCACAGGTCGGGTACCCAACCACATCGCAGGCAAGGGATTTATTACTTACATTTGCCAGGAGTACAGATTGAGATGGCTGAAGCGTGCAATTAAAGTCCAACCATCCTGACGGGTCACTTAGAAATTCTTTTGCCTGTTCAAGATTAACTTCGCCCTGCTCGAGCCATTCATGCAACATAATTGTCGGAAAACAGACTTCGTATCGAGCCGTGACTTCCTGTAACAATTCGGGCCCTACAACTTCATCAAAAACTAATGGCCTGACCTTAAAATCCCGAACACTTCCATCTCCCCGAAGGAAATTGATTTTGTCTTTGTGTGATAAAACAGCACGTTGTCCATCTTGGATATAGGGATTAAAACCATCAAGGGCTTCATTGAATATATAAGTTGCCGAGGCCCGTAAATTCTCTATGCCCCAATAATTTGTAATAATCTCGGAAGTTTGCTCATTAAAGAGAGTAAAACCTGAAGGACAGTAAAATACACTATCATCGTTAGTCGGTACCGGCAACGTACCGGAAGTCAAAAGATGGCCAAGATTAACCTGCCTACAACATAATCCGTCGGGTACGCTTCCCTCTGTCGGATTACCCCAGACAGTCCAAGTTACCCAGTGATCACCTGGGATAAGACTGCCGTTATTATCGTTGGCGTAAACATATATGCTCTGGCCGATAGATCTCAAGTTAGCCATACATGCTACCCTTTTAGCTCGCTCCCGCGCATATCCCAAACAAGGAAGTAGTATAGCCATAAGCATAGAAATGATTGAAATCACTACCAGTAGCTCTATCAACGTAAATGCCCTTATTTTACAAAATCGCATTCCTGAGGCTCCTTTCAATATCATCCTTTGTGCGGATTTCTGAGAGCAGTAATTCTATCAAAATATTAAAACGCATTAATGATAACGGTTAAAATAATCTATGGCTGCAAAAACTCTGAAAAGTAATCTCGTTAATATATATTATACATCCATTCGTATTGAAAAAAACACTTTTTTTGTTGCATTTGCTATAATAGTATAGAGATTACAATTTGCAGCAGCGGTTGGAAACGGAACAATTAAGCAGTCTTTTTTCAAATAGAAACAGACAATTATGAAAGAGATAACATCAGCT
>Ga0209536_100003934_pt1 | contig 23623 bp, 19 predicted proteins | sample DeeMarSeWOR28_12_FD_187461 | JGI IMG/M metagenome (GOLD analysis project Ga0209536, IMG submission 187461) | Marine sediment microbial communities from White Oak River estuary, North Carolina - WOR-2-8_12 (SPAdes) (version 2) | ecosystem: Environmental > Aquatic > Marine > Intertidal zone >...
GCCTTTTTAAGGTATATTCCAGCCATTCAATGTCCGGTGAAACATCACCGGCCAGCTCTGGGGGACGTAAAAACGGCACTTCCGCACCGTAATAGCGGGCAATTTCAGCATATTTCTCAGAATCAGTTGAAACGATAACGTCAGAGAACACTCGGCTCTCCAGGGCTACAGCAATGGTGTAGGCCATTACCGGATGCCCTCCCAGCGGACGGATATTTTTATCCGGCACCCGCTTAGATCCGGCCCGCGCCGGAATCAGTCCAACAATGGTAGGTTGCTTTTCAGGCATATAACATTCACAAAATTAACCACGAAAAAACGAAAATATAAAAAATGGAGGTTTTCATGTTTTCTTTCATTTCGTGTTTTCAGGACGAACTATATTATTTCATCATCAGCTCGAGAAAAATTCCTACCCTCAGGGTATACATTTCGCCATCTGCACGTTACAATGTACATTTCTGTCTTCTGACCTTGGCCTCTGTCCTCTGAACCTTACCACGCCGTAAAGCCGCCATCCACCACGAGTTCAATCCCCGTCACGTAAGAAGATGCGGAAGATGCCAGAAATAATAACGGACCCTGCAAATCAGAAGCTTCTGCCATCCTGCCAAGGGGTACGCGCTCACAAAACTTGTGCTTGAACTCCGGATCCTGATCGCCCGCTACGCCGCCAGGCGACAATGCATTCACACGCACACCGCAAGATGCCCACAATGTCGCCAAATAACGGGTCATGTTCACGACCGCGGCTTTTGAAGCGCCATAGGCCGGTGGTTTCAAAAATGGGGGATCGCATTTGATATGATCGTAGAAGCGTGAGTCAGGGGAGACGCTGGCATAAAGCGAGCCGATATTGATAACAGATCCCCGGCCTGATTTGACCATCTGTCCGCCGAAAACCTGGGTAACCAAAAAAAGCCCCAGAGCATTGACCTCAAATACTTCCCGGTTTAGCTCAAAGGGAATCTCTTCCAGACAGCAACTTTTATCGGGCTGACCCGGTGGTTGATCAATACCGGCATTGTTGACCAGAATGGAAGGCACGCCAAAGGTATCTAAACATTTTTTAGAGGCGGCTTCTATGTCCTGACGGGCCTTCACATCGGCATATGCCAATTGCAGACGACGGTCATCATAGCGGGCTTGCAGCTGTTTGAACGAATCGGATACGGGCGCATCTGAATGATCCAGTGCCAGGACGTTGGCACCGGCTTCAAGCAGGGTATCGATCCAGATCGGACCCAACTTACCCAGTGCACCGGTAACAACCGCGACTTGCCCCTTTAAGCTGAACAGATCCTTCAAGATGCTGCCGCCTCCGACCACTCCTGTGCGCCGTTTAAAACATCAAAGGTGATGTCGTCATCCTCAGACAAAGGTTTTAAGGTGACCCGACCAATGACTTTTTCTATTTCATAGGGCGGCAGGCCATCACCGGGGGATTTTAAGGCCAGGTCTTCACGCCGCAACGTGTAACCTTGGGGCAGATCACGGGCAGCCACAATCTTTTTGCCCATCTTAATGATGGGATTTACTTCGCTGTCGTATGTCCGTTTGACGCCATCTCCCATCGCCACCCTCGTGCGCTGGAGGTCACGTACCATTTTCTTGAAACCAATCGGTTCCAGCGAGAAGGCGTGATCCGTGCCCTTCCAGGTATGATTGAGGGTAAAATGTTTTTCGACAATGCGCGCCCCCAGCATGTAAGCGGCCACGGCCATGGCAATACCGTTGTCATGTGATGACAATCCGACGACCGTATCCGGAAACCGTTCCCGGAAACTGGTAATCACCCGCAAATTCAGTTCGTTAAATTCAGCCGGATAGCCCGCGGTGCATTGCAGTAGTGCCAGCTGTGGATTGATCGGCATGATGGCATCATAGGCCCGATTGACGTCCTCCATGGTCCCGCCGCCAGTACTAACGATCATGGGTTTTTGAATCTTGGCGATATGGGTGAGCAACGGGATATTTTTCAAATCACCGGAGGCAATCTTATACACCGGCATATCCAGCTTGGCTAAAAAGTCAGCACTGGAAAAATCAAAAGCAGTGGAAAAAAAGGCAATGCCGATTTCTTCAGCGTAATCCTTTAATTCCTTGTATTCATACCAACCAAATTCCAAGGCCTCACGGTGCTCACCATAGGTCGGTCCATAGCTGTTAATATTTTCATACGGTTTATTGTAGCCTTCCTTGGTGTAAAGGGCGCGATTGTCGCGCTTCTGCAATTTGACCGCATCGGCACCGCATTCTTTGGCAACGCGAAACATTTCTTTGGCCGTTTCAAGCTTGCCCTGGTGGTTGTGCCCGATTTCGGCAATCATCCAGCAATCACTGTCATCATGGATTTTTGTGCCATCGATGGTTAATTCTCTCATCTTTCCTCCCTGTCGTCCAATTCGCTTAAAAGCGAATTGGGTTATTTGTTATTCGTTACTGGTTATTGGCATGAAAGTTATTCGTTATTGGTTATTTGTTACTCGTCTTCTTGCAGTTATGATTTCCTTTATGCTCTTGCCAAGCTATGCGTTCCAATTGTTGCGCCTGATAGGCCCGGGATTGTCATGGCGAAAAGAGCTGAATACCAAGCCTTGAACACATGGATATTGCAATAATAGTTTTTCCTTTTTTTCGGATCGCTCCTGCCATTGGCGGGCGAGGTACAATTTTACGCTCTTTCCATCCAGTACCGGCTGATATGTAAAATCCAGATCATCCTCTAATGATTGCATGTCCCTGCCATTCAGATAATTTTGAATATATCCATACCCGCGGTGCATGGGCCACAGCTGATGCCACATAGAAGGGCATTGGCAAGAATTTTGATCGATAATCAGCTGATCAACAATTCCCTTGTGCACCCAGATCGGCCATTGCAATGTCGTGTTGCCCATCGGCGGCCCCAGAACCGACCCGCGCGGCATGCCGACCGCCAACGGCATGTGAACGGCGTTTAACGCATCTTTCAGCTGCTCCAAAAAACAGGTTAAGTATTCGCCCTGCAGATCACGCCATAACGGCAAATCAAAATCTTGCGCACGAATATCGATCCCGTATCGTTTTAAGTACTCGTCCTGAATCGGATCATTAAATCCATATTCATCCGCAAAATCTGCCGGCCTGGATTGTGAGCGCAAACAGACGAACAGACCATCAAAATCTCCCGCATGCAAGAGCCGCAGGTAACGACGAATCAGGTGATCGCGAACTTCGGCATAGGCTAAACACAGCACACCCCATTGGTGCCTTTGTAATGTTCGATCCACCATCGTGTACTGGGGATGCGTCCGACTAAAATCACTTTGCCAGCTGACATGCTGACAATGCATCCGGTTGTGATAACTTGCCTCCCTGATTTTCTTGGGCAACAATGGCCAGCCTTCATCAAAAAGAGACACATACAAATAGACCTGCATTTCGCGCTGCCGGGCGATTTTCGACACAACCTTGAAATCGTCCCAATTAATCTTTGGCCTACCTGCCCTGAAAAAATGCCGATATCCTTCGCCCGCGTAGTATCGCCCTTTGATGCGATCGCGAGTACAGCGCCAATGAATGGTGTCGGCTTTGAGCTCTGCGCGCCATAGTTGCATCCGTCGGCTCAAAGCGGCACGCGTATTCAGCTTGCCATCATCCTCTCCGAAGATGAGATGATCGCTCCACGAAACACTGACGATGTTGCCTCTTTCAGATGTTCGCATTCGAATTCGAATCCTGAAACCTTAGCAGGATAAAACTCGCTTGCTTTCGCTAAATGGGACACGGATAAACTCAAATGCACACGGATTATATTTCGTCAAATCGTCAATTGGTTGATTCGTTAAATAGAAAAAAATAGATGTAATCCTTGACCTAATTGACTATTCAACAATTTTACGAATCGACTATAAACATTCTGAGTTAACCTGCGGAAATCTGTGTCCTTTTTTCATTTATCGAAATATACCAAACCGTTTACTTTTATTTCACAAGCACGGTTTCAAACAAATCACAGACCTCTCGGACCGCGCCACGACCACCACGCGCACTTGTGCGATAGCGGGCAAGTGCTCGAACATCCGGATGGGCGTCCTGAACGACGATTGGGAGCCCAACGCTCGCCAAGCAGGGTTGGTCATTGATATCGTTGCCGACAAAAGCGACTTTATCCAATGAAATGCCAATTTCCTGGGTGATGTCTTTGAGCTTTTGACCTTTATCCTCACAATTTTGGAAACATCGGATGTGCAGCTTCTGAGCACGGGCAGATACCACCGGATTCGATTCGGTTGAAACAATCACCGTTTCGATACCCAACTGCTTCAGTTTTTTTAATCCGATGCCATCGCTGCGAAAGCAGCGCACCGCCTCGGAGCCGTCCTGCATGACATATACCATGTTGTCCGTAAAAACGCCGTCAAAATCAAAGGCCACCAGACGGATCTTTCGGATCGTTTTTGCCAAGTTCGCATCAATAGCATCGGCATCCATTGTTTTCATAAACCGATTGGGAACGCCGAAAGCTCATAGTTGCGGCGCCCATCACCTCACATTTTCATTTGCCCTTGACTGTTCAATATCATCCTGCAATCGTGGCTCACCAACCCCTCAAACAAACGATGCCGACGCCCCCGGCTCGCGTATGCGCTCCGTTAAACGGTCCCATTCCAGTATGGCTTTGCCGCCTTCCAACCGAAAGGCCCGATCCGCCACACTCAGTATGGCCGGTTGATGGGAAATCGCCAGAATCGTCAGATCGCTTCTTAATTGGCTCAGGATGTCACAGACAGCCGCCTCATTTTCCGGATCAAGGGCAGTTGTGGCTTCATCCAAAATGAGCAACTTCGGGCGGTGCACAATTGCTCGTGCGATGGAAATACGCTGCCGTTGGCCGCCTGAAAACCGATAGCCACTTTCACCAACCATTGTCTTGATGCCATCCGGCAACGCCTGGACGAATTGCCATGCGCCGGCTGCCCGCAGCGCATCCTCTACATCTTTTTCCGAAAGTTCCTTATCTCCAAGGGTCACATTGACAAATATGCTATCATTCAGCAACAACGTTTCCTGGGGCACATATCCGATCCTTTTGCGCCAATCTCTTATATCAATGTCGGCCAGCGGGACATCATCAATCCATATTTCACCTTTTTGCGGTCGCAACAACCCTGTGATGAGATCGGCAATTGTTGTTTTGCCAATTCCGGACGGGCCTACGATTGCAGTGAAGGAACCCTCCGGAAAATCAATATCTGCCTCTTTAAGGATCCAGCGTTCCTCTTTGCCATAGCTGAAGCTGACGCCATCCAAACGAACGTCCCGCTTTAATGAAGCTTTTTGGGTGCCCAGTGTTCTTTCTTGCGTCTGCTTGGCTGCGACAACCTTATCCTGCAGCGACCAGTAAGCACTTTCAGTATTGACCAGCAACTGGTATAGGGTTTGAATTTTTTGCAATCGTTTCATTAGTTTTTGAAACATATAGACCATGATCAGGACATTTGCCAGCGGCAACTTCCAAATCACCAATATGCCGTAAAGGCCTATCGCTGCAAACGCAACGGTTACCGGCTCTTGAAAGGCCGTTAAGGCCGTAGCGGCAAAAACCATTTTTTTTATGGTCTTTTTCAAGCCTTCGGCCTTTTTCTTTAACACGGCATCAACGAAGTGCTCACGCGCCATTGTTTTAAGGGGTTTGATCATCACCAGGCTTTCGGTCATAATCGACAGTAACGATTGCAATAATTTCGTTTGACGCTCTCCGGCCTTTTTGGCTTTTTTAATGTAACGCCGAAACAGGGCTAAAATAAGGAAGCCGCCGATGAAAGCAACCAAGGTTGCCTGCCACGACACCAGTAAAGCGATGGTTGTATAGATCATCGCCTGCATCGCCGCAACCAGGATTTTAATTCCATGCAGATAGGCTTTGGCTGCGCGACTGGCCTCGGTGGCCATCGAATTGGTAAGACTGCCAACGGGTTGCCGAATAAAATATTCCCAGCGGGTCACAAACAAGGCGTGGAGTAATTCAAGGCGCAAATCGGTGGTTACTTGCGCGACCATATAGCCGACCCGCTTATTGGCAGCCAGCATAATAAATGCCTTGACGGTCATGGTCACCACAAAAATGATGAGGAGCAACCCAATTGAAGGGGTGAGTCCCAGGGCCCCGAAAACTTGATTGACCATCTGCTCCAATGTTGAATCGGCACCTAACGCCCCTTCGGAAACAGCGGCGCCATTTGCGCTGAAGACGATACCGATCAAGGGCACCAATAAAGAAAATCCGAAGCCTTCGATCAGACCGGCTAAAAGCAAGGCTCCCAATGTGACGGCACTTTGCGTGGGATAAGCCCTTAAAAATGTGAATAATAAACGCATTTAACCAAATGCCTTAAAGATTATGATCATCTTCATTGTCAATTAAGCGGTTTGCATCTCCTCAACGGTTTGCTGCTGGGTCGCAAATGCCCTGCCGATCTGTTTAATCTGCTCAGGGCTATGCCCGGCGCTGACGCTGCAGCGCATCAGGCATCCGCCGTCCGGTGTGGCCGGCGGCGTTACCAGATTCACATAGACGCCATTTTCTAAAAGCCCCTTCCACAGCGCAATTGCCTGATCAAGATTGGCAACCCGCACAGCAACAACCGGGCTGGGCTCAGGCCCAAGCTCAAATCCAAGTTCTTTCAGCTGTTGATACAAGTTGTGCGCATTATCCCACAGTTTGCGCCGCAGTTCGGGCCGTGCTTTTAGTACTTTCAGAGCCTCGCGGGTTGAGGCAATGGTCGAAGGCGATGACGAGGCTGTGAAAATATAGGGTCGCGCCGCTAATGGAATCATTTTCATGACAGGATGGTTACTGACACAAAATCCGCCGATGGCACCCAGGCTCTTGCTGAAGGTGCCGACAACAAAATCGACCCGATCCTCTACACCGGCTTCTTCGGCCAAGCCGCAGCCCTTTGGGCCGAGCACCCCCAGTGAATGGGCTTCGTCAACCAGAAGACACGCACCGTATTTTTCTTTAACCCCAACGATTTCCGCTAAAGGGGCGCGATCCCCCATCATGCTGTAAATGCCCTCCACCACAATGAGTGTATTGGCGCTGCGTTCACCCAGTCGCTGGAGTCGTTTCGCCAGGTTGTCCGGGTCATTGTGCCGAAATCGAATAACTTCTGCCCCGCTTAAACGGCAGCCGTCATAAATGCTGGCGTGGCTGTCGGCATCGATTAACAAAACATCGCCGGGCCCGGTCAAGGCCGATAGCATTGCCAAATTTGCAATATAGCCCGTCGAAAAGACCATGCCGTTTTTGCATCCGAAAAAGTCGGCCAGCTCTCGTTCCAATTGAACATGATCGTTGTACGTGCCGTTAGCCATTCTGGAGCCGGTTGTACCGGTGCCTTGTTCCCTGATGGCAACCGAAGCGGCTTCAATGCAATCCGGATCAAATGTGAGGCCCAAATAATTGTTGGTACCCGCCAGGATCACAGGCCGGCCATTAATTATGGCTTCTGTGGATGAGATCACTTTTTCCATGACCACATTAGATCGAATTCCCCTCTCCACCAGGGGCTGACGAGCTGCCGCAATTTGCTCAAATTTATCAAAAAGGCTCATGTCTGGCTATCCTTGGTATTTGGTGTTTCGTGTTTGGTGTTTGGTGTTTAGTTTGATCGAATTAATATTATATCGAATATCAGCCAGCTAAACACAAAATACTAAATGCTAAAAACTAAACACCAAATACAAAATACATTTGTGAAAAAGCCGCATCACGGGTTTTTCACGAGGCCACTAATTTTTGAAGCTGCTGGGCAAAATCTCTTACCGTTTGCACATCAGGCAGGATATTGAGCGGTATGGATATATCATACTCATCCTCAACCTGTTCCACCAGCTTCATGACTTTTAACGAATCAAAGTTAAGATCAGCAACAAAATCTGAATCTTCCAGAATGGCGGTGCCTTGTTCGACAAAAGGAACCAGCAGTTCGCATACGCGCTTCAGTATTTCTTCGTAATCCTGCATTTTCCCCATCTATTCGCGTGCTTGATCCATAAAATTACCACGAAAGCACGAAAGGAGGAAAACACGAAGAAAGAAAAAATTAAGTGCTTTTCGTGCTTTTATTTTTGTGTTTTCGTGATTATAAAATCTTTTCATATAAATGATAAAAATTCCAAAGTACGCCTGAGGCCTTCTTCAAGCGAAACATGCGGTATCCATCCGGTCTCACGCGTAATGGCTTCATTTTCAGCCACCCAATTCGGATATCTGAGTTCACGAAGCTTTGCCGGTGTCAACATGGGTTGGTATCCCAGCAACCTGGCTGCAATGAAATTCAACGTTGCCGCAACCTGTACACCCGCAATGGGCACATGGACACGGCGCACGCGCCTTGTGCCCAGACGTTCAATGGTTTCGATAACATCTTGCCAGCAATATCCACCCGCATAGCCATCATGAAGTTCAAAAATCTTCCCTTGCAGACCGTCGTCAAGCAACCATTGTTGAATCGCTTCAGCCAGATCGTCAACGAATAGCATGGAAAAGCGCATGCTACCGGATCCCAGGACAAAGGCAATGCCACGAGCCATCCATTTGATCAAGGGCAGCAGTTCACGGTCTCCAGGACCGTATACAGCCGGTGGTCGGTAGACCGTCCACGGGATCTGTCCACATTGGGCGCTCAGAACAACTTCACCTTGGCGTTTGCTGGCGGCATAAGGCGAAATTTCAGGTTGCCGGGCGGCCAGTGACGATATCAATAAAAAGCGTGGCACCGGGTGCTGATCACTTACTGCCTGCACCAACCGCGCCACGCCATCGACATTCAATCTGTTAAAATGGGCCTGTGTCACTCCACGGACAGCGCCCGCGCAATGGATAACGGCATCAACGCCGCGCACCAAACGTTTCAAGCTATCAAGGTCTTCGAGCGCACCTTCAACCCAGTGAATTTTTAGTCCTAAGAGACGGCTTCGATCCGATGTGGTACGGTTTAGCGCCTGGAGTTTGTATCCATTCGCTGCAAGCCGCCGGGCTACCCTGTTGCCGATAAAACCTGTTGCCCCTGTTAAGGCGATTGTATGTTTCATGAAGTCGCTGCGGATTGCTCCTGGCCGAAGGATTTATGACTTAAGACCGTCTCGCCAGATAAAGCGTCACTGGTAAACCCGTTCGGTTTCCGCTGCCACTTGCATAATCTTCTAAAGTTCAGAAAACGTCCGCTCGCACCAACCGACTATCCAACCTGTATACGCTTGCTCGACATCAACATAGTGCGGCTGGATGACTGCCGTTGGTTCCTTTGACGTCGCTTCAAAAATTCTTTGCGTGCTTTCGAACGCGAAAGCTTACCGGAAGTCGTACGGGGCAGCGTATTGCGCGGCACCAAATCAATGTAACAATCGATTCCAAGTTCCTGGTAGATCAGGCGCTGTATGCGGTCCCGCAGTTCTGTGCGCTGGGGATCGCTGGACACACGGCACTGTACCATCATCACCGTTTTCTCCAGTCCATTAGGCCCGGGTACCGCAAAGGCCGATGCATCTCCTGTTCTGACCTCAGGCTGTTGCTCGGCGGCAATTTCAAGATCCTGTGGCCAGATGTTACGGCCGTTGATAATAATCATATCTTTTTCACGGCCCGTAATAAAAAGGCCGTTTTTAACCATGTAGCCCAGATCGCCGGTATTAAACCATCCATCGGAGGACAGCACTTCCTGGGTCGATTTTAGATCACCAAAGTAACCGGACATGATACTGGCAGCTTTGACATAGATGGTTCCGACGTGCCGCTCGGGCAGGGGGCGACCATTCGTATCTCGAATTTGCACCTGATAATCCGCCAGTGGTGCCCCGCAATCTATAAACCGGCTCGCTCGGACCTGTTCATCGAATTCCTGGACGTCTACCGGTAATGCCTGACGGTGATCGGAAAGATAATCGCCATCGACGGTGTCAATGTTTAATCCATTGCCTAACGGCGCAAAACTGACAGCCAGAGAGCATTCCGCCATACCGTAACAGGCGCAGAATGCTTCTTTGTTAAAGCCGCAGGGCTCCAACATTTCGGCAAATTTAAATAATGGCTCAGGCCGTATGGTTTCAGCACCAACGCCGGCCAGGCGCCAGGCACTCAAATCAAATTTTTCGATATCACTTTGACGCAACCGCTGCAGGCATAATTCATACCCAAACGGAGGTCCGATAGAAATCGTGGACCGATTTTTACTCATTAATGCCAGCCACAGCCTGGGACGCATTGCAAAATCACGGGTACTTAGATAATCAACCGATAATTGAGCTGCCAGCGGTGCTAACACGAGTCCCACCAGGCCCATGTCGTGATAAAAAGGCAGCCAGGACGCGCCCCGATCATCCGGTCGGACTTGACAACCCGATTTAAGGATGGCGGCCAGATTGTTGAGAGCAGCCATCTGGGTAATCATAACGCCCCGTGGGAACTTTGTACTTCCGGAAGTATACTGGATGTACGCCAATTCTTTGGGACCCAGCGGGCTCAACGGAATCGATGCTTGCGGAAGTTCTTCAAACGCCTGCGGCGTGCCGCAAAAACGCAAGCCAAGTCCTTCGGCGGCTTCACTAAGGAATGGAAAGAAATCTTCAGTCGCCATGGCGACATTGGCATGGCAACTGATAAGGAGTCGGTGCAGCTGATCCACATACGTTTTGCGTCCGCCCATATGAATCGATGCCGGCAGCGGTACGGGTATAAGTCCGGCATATTGGCAGGCAAAGAAAAACCGAATAAAATCTGGATGGGTGTCTGCAACCAGCGCCATGCGAGCACCGCGCTCCAGCCCTAAACCGCTCAGTCGTTGCGCCAGCGATTGGGCTTCATCACGCAACTTTGAGTACGGAAGAACAGCAGATAATTTGCCGCGCCCATCATAGAAATTATAACCGGTTTGACCCTGAGCCGCATAGTTGAGCGCCTCAGGTAATGTGGAAAAGTCTCCAGCTCGTAAGGGTATATTGTTTTTAGTCGGCGTTGCTTCCATAGTCACTTCATCAATCTCCTCGTTTGATATTCCAATTTTTCCCAACAAGTTAAACCAACAGAATATAGCTCTACCACCTACCTCAAATTCAGGGTGTCGCCTTTCTTATCTGCAGCCTATGGTAAGGAAAGTAAAATCTGCATAGATAGTTATCTAAATAAAATTTGGATGTCAAACAATTTATTATAATTTTATTAACTTACAGCATTTTCGCCCTATTAAGAGGAGTCGATTTTTGGCGACTACGACCGTAAAACCATCAAAATCCGATGCTGAGACCTTAATTAATTCAACTATCTAAAATTACTGCAATATAATCATTAATCCAGCTCAATTTGAAAATACCGGCTGAATTTACGTATCAGGGGTGTATCTAAATGGACACACAATATGGTCAATTTGTATTCTTTTGGAAACAATTGATGAAAATTTAACTTTATAAAAAAAAATAAAAAAATTTTCATTTTTGGGCCCCATCTGGCAAAATTGCCCGATTTCTCGGCCGACCCGAGGCCAAATGGGACATTTTTTTCAAAAAAACGAATTTAACTGACGATAAAAGGTTCACCGTTTTAATGATTGGCGGGCCTTTTGAATGTCTTTGTTAATCTAGTCATTCGCTGAAGTGGAATTGACTAGTCGTTTATCATTATTCCAATGAGTGCATTGGAAATTTGCAGGATCACCCAAAATGGCCGCGCTATCAATCGGCAAAGATAATGCTTGAAAAACATTTTTACATTTGGCACAGTCGCGCTGGAACGCAATCCGGGCTAGGACATCAGCTGCCTGTATACCTGCGAGGCAGTCGATACAGCTCAAGAAGGAAAAGATAGGCCGATGCTGCACGTCAGTCCCGTCAACGACCGGCAAAAAATGCGTCAATTCATCCGATTGCCCTGGTCCATTTACGCGGATGATCCCGCCTGGGTACCGCCATTGATGCTGGAACGCAAAGAACATTTATCACCACACAATCCCTATTTCGAGCACGCCCGCTATCAATCCTGGATCGCCGATCGTAACGGCACGGCGGTAGGCCGCATCAGCGCCCAGATCGATCAGCTGCACATCGACCAGGGCCGCGAATATGAGGGTTTTTTCGGGATGATCGAAGCCGAAGATAATGCTGAAACCTTTGGGGCGCTTTTGAACACCGCAGAGACCTGGCTGGTCAACCACGGCATGCAGCGGGTTCTTGGCCCTTACAGTCTATCCATAAACCAGGAGCCGGGATTGCTGGTGGATGGCTTCGATACACCGCCGTATTTGATGATGGGCCATGCCCGGCCATACTATGCCCCTCATATCGAAAACTATGGCTTTAAGAAAGCAAAGGATCTGTTGGCATATATCATTGACGGTGATTTTAAAGCCTCGCCTGCCATGCAAGCCATTACCCGACGAGCAGAGGGCCGTGTACGAATACGCTCCCTGCGTAAAAGCCATTTCGACGCGGATCTGAAGATCATCGGCGATATTTTCAACGACGCCTGGTCTCAGAACTGGGGCTTTATTCCGTTTACAAAAAAGGAATTTGAGCAGATTGGCAAAAATTTTAAGTTGTTGGTGGATTATGAGCTTATCAAAATCGCAGAAGTAGACGGGATTCCGGCTGCCATGCTTGTGGTGGCACCCAACCTCAACGAGGCCATCCGTGATTTAAACGGACGCCTGCTGCCATTTGGCTGGTTAAAATTGTTATGGCGCCTGAAGGTTCGATTTCCGCAAACCGCGCGCATTCCTTTTATGGGTGTCCGCCGGCAATATCAGGATAGCCTCTTGGGCGCAGCACTGGCTTTCATGATGATTCAAGACGCCCAGGTACAGGCTATCAAGCGAGGTATCAGGAAGGTTGAGATGTCATTTATTTTAGAAGACAATATGGGAATGCGCAATATTATTGAATCCATCAGCGGTATCGCCCACAAACGCTATCGTGTTTACAGTAAAGATCTGAAAACGCCTTAAGGAGACCATGACGGAAACAAACAGCCCATTTACGGCCATTATTCTTGCAGGAAAGCGGCCAGGTAAGGATCCGGTGGCCGAAGCCGCCGGGGTGACCTGCAAGTCATTTGCGCCGATTGGCGGCCGTCCGATGGTCTATCGGGTACTGGAGGCACTGGCCGCTGCCCGGCAGGTGGGGCCGCGGATTTTATGTGGCCCCTCCCAAGCCTTAATCGCACAAATGCCCGAGCTCAAAACGCTTATCGATACGGGTAAGGTGCAACATATCGCAGGCCATTCAACACCCAGCGCAAGCACGTACCACGCCCTGCAATCTGTATCCAATGGTTCGCCGATATTGGTGACCACCGCCGATCATGCATTGCTCACCGCACAGATCGTTGATTTCTTTTGTAACGAAGTCCGGCAGCTTGGATGCGATGTCGCCGCCGGCCTGACACCTTATGATGGGGTTATATCCGCATTTCCCGGGACCCGACGCACAGCCATAAAGTTCAATGATGGTGCCTATAGTGGCTGTAATTTGTTTGGTTTTTTAAATCCACGGTCACACCGAGCCGCTGAGTTTTGGCGTCAGATCGAACAGGAACGCAAAAAGCCGTTACGCATGATTCGCATCCTGGGTTGGTGGGCACTCATACGGTACGTCACCGGTAGGCTCTCACTTCATGACGCGCTCGCGTATCTGTCAAGGCGAATCGGAATCCGAGCCGGGGTTGTCATCCTGCCTTTCCCGGAAGCAGCTGTCGATGTAGATTCCGTCGATGATTGGTATTTTGTCCAAACTTTAGTTAAAAAACAGGGTTATTAGAGGCACGGTACAATTTTGAAAAAGTTAGATGCATTCCGGCGAAAAATGACCTCAAATGCACGCTTTTAGAATAAAACGACGGAAGGCTTCGCATGTCAAATCGTTCTTTGCACGTCTTTGCTGAGTAATAAAAAAAGATCCCTTTACGTTACGGCAAAACAAATTCTTCCTCAGTACCAAAGCGATCCTCTTGGTTTAGATAGCTGCGCACCGTAACCCGCACTTCCAGTTTATCGGTGGCGCGAGACAGCCGGTATAGATGATATCGCGCACGTCGCTGCGAGTCGCCAACGGCAGCGGTTGCCGATGAAATCCCTATCACAGGTGCATGACCCTGCGGCGTTTTTAGCTGTTGGCGCGAGTAGCGGTGGGCATGGCCATGCAAAATCAGTTCGGCGCCATGTTGCGCCACGATGGTACGAAACGCTTTGGCGTCGGTTAGCCTTTTGCGCCAGCTCACGACGCCGGATACGGGTGGATGATGAATCAATACCACCCGAAACAGGCCCTGCTGACCGGTCTTAATCAGCAGTTTGCGAAGTCGTTGCAGCTGGTTTTTACCGATGCTGCCGACAGCCAATAGGGTGTTACACGGTCGGGCCGTGCAGACACCGATGAGCGCCAATGGGCCGCGTACCCGTAAGCTCGGGAAAAGGGCGTCAACTGAAATCAAATCGTCATGGCTGAATTCGGTTTGATCTGAAACAATGTAGTCGCTCCAATGCGTCACGCAACCTTTTAGGGCGCTGGCGACGTAGGCATCGTGATTACCCGGTATGACCGTTATCTGGGACGGTGGACCGAGCGAATTTAACACTTCCTTTACCTGAGCATATTCTGCGGGCAAGCCCAGATGGGTGAGATCTCCGGTAATGACGATGTGATCTGGCTGATGGGCCCTGATATCATCAAACAGATTGCCGAGTACATTCATATGGTGCTCTGCGCTTCGTTTCAGTCGCCATTTCATATAACCGAAAAAGCGCTTATTGAATAAATCCACAAATCGAATGTCTTGATGGTAGGCCAAATGTGGATCGGAAAGATGCGCCAAAGTGAAGGTTTCTTCAGGATTCATAAGTCTGGATCGCACGTCGTGGATTTTAACTACTTAGTTCTGCGGTAACTTTACAATACAACCTATTTCCCGTATATAATAGCAAACTTTTTTTTGCAATGGAGCAATGGCGTCTTTCGGCCCTGGCGGACGATTGGGGATTCCATCGAGATGGGCAGAAGACAGGCATGACCGTGGCCACAAGAAAACGGATGAACCGATCAAATACAAAAAACGACTCATCTTCTGCTTTTGGCAGATACCCAGCGGCACCCGCACTCGCCGTACGCATCGGTATGCTCCACAATCCCCTGAGCGGCGGCAACCGCAAAGGTTTGCAGCGAATTCGTGCAGTCGTCACCGCAGCACCTTGCGAGATCTTACAACGGGAGGCCCAGACCCCCACGGATGTGTCTGAAACGCTATCTGATTTTGCGCGCCGGGAAATCAATACGATTGTCATCAATGGCGGTGACGGCACGGTCCAGGCAGCATTAACGGCGATTTTTCATCACAAGCTTTTTGAAACAATGCCGTTGATTGCGGTATTGCCGTCAGCCGGCACGACCAGCATGATCGCCGGTGATATCGGTTTAAAAGGCTCACGCCCGAAAGCATTGCAAAGACTTTTCAAATGGTCACACACGCAGGATATCCCGGCCGCTGTTGCAAAAAGAGCGGTGCTGCGCGTCCAGGTGCCAAATGAAGAAAACCCCATGTATGGAATGTTTTTAGGGGCAGCCGGAATATACCAGGCAACACGCTACCGCTTTGAGCATAGCCATGCCAATAAAATGCGCGGTGAATTCGTCGCCGGCGCGATCTTAGTTCGATTCTTGATCGCTTTAATTTTCAAACATAACAGGCTCGTTTTCCCTGTGCCCGTCACCACCCGTTTAAACCGAAATCCTGCCGAACAGCGCCGTTATTATGCAATGCTAATCACCACGCTGGAACGTCTGTTCCTCGGTCTGCGTCCTTTTTGGGACTCTGAGCCAAAACCATTACACTATTTCGCCTTGGGATCCCGCCCGCGTCATTTGCTCCGGGTGGCATGGTCGTTTTTCAGAAAACAGATGACCCCTTTGATAGATCCGATAAACGGCTATTTCAGCCATAATGTCGATGAGGTGCAACTGGTGCTGGACAGTGGATTTAATCTGGACGGACAACTTTACCATCCCAACTGCCAGCAGACGCCTGTCATCATTACCAACGGCGGGCAAGCATCCTTTTTACAGTTGTAAATATGCCTTTCTCATTAACACTAAAAGAGTACATCAACCGCCAGATTCGGCAGCCGGTTACGCCAGCCATCAAAAACCTGTCGGATACATTGTTATCCACTTATGAAAACCGTATTGCCGCCATTCTATTTTACGGATCATGTCTGCGCACCGGCGATGACCGGGGGGGGATGGTGGACCTCTATGTGTTAGTGGATCGTTATCGCACATTTGAACCTCGCCGTATGCTGGCCACCCTTAATAAATGGCTGCCACCCAATGTCTATTATTTAGAAGTGCCGTTCGAAAATCGAAGGGTGCGCGCAAAATATGCAGTGCTATCCCTGTCCGATTTTGAATCCGGAACATCCAACCGTTGGTTTCACTCTTATATTTGGGCACGGTTTGCCCAGCCGGTGGGCCTATTATACGCCCGCGATGAGCAGGTGGTCCAACGAGTGCAATCCGCACTGGCGCAAGCGGTGACTACATTTATTTCGCGCGTGCTGCCCCAGGTTTCCTCTCCGTTTACCGCCAGAGATTTTTGGCGTAAAGGATTAGAACTGAGCTATCGCGCTGAACTCAGAGCCGAGCGCCCTGAAAAATTAGTCCGTCTGCTGGCGGCCACACCGGAATATTATGAGCACATAACGCGCTCAGGCCTGGAATCCCTGCCCTTGGCGGTCGCTATCCAAAATGGCGATACAACGGTCATCTACGCATTAACCATACCGGACCGTGTCCGCAGGAAGAGTGGTTTTGATTGGTGGGTGCGCCGCTGGCAGGGCAAGGTTCTTTCTGTTTTGCGACTTTTAAAGGGGCTGCTCACCTTTCGGGGCGGTGTTGATTATATTCTGTGGAAAATAGAACGCCACTCGGGCGTAAAAGTCGAGGTCTCTGCGTCCTTGAAGCGTTACCCGCTTATCGCAACGTGCGTCATCCTCTGGAAGCTTTATCTGCGGGGTGCCTATCGATAGGGCCCTATTGGAGCTGAGCGGTCGATCCTGTCAGCGCCCAAGCGACAACACCATAAAAATATCAAGACGGATTTGTTTCCCTTTTGGGCACGGTTTGGACAAAAGCACCATATTGATTTAATTCTTCCAGGCGACAACTCCAAACCAGTTTGCCGTCGTGAACCGTTATATCCGGGCAGCTATCGCACATGTCTTGTCGGCCGTCAGATTCGAAATTCACCGGTTGAATAATCATAAAGCTCTGAATATAAGCCGGCTGCATAATGGTACGCGGTTTGCTGATCATCTGGCGCAGCAGTTTAAAGAGAACGGACCTCATTTTCCGATCTATCAATCCCCCTAAGAATGCCGACAGCTTTCCCTTAGCTGTACTTCGAGGTTCGGCATAGGCTAGATAGGTCCCTGAAAACAGATGGGTAAAGGTCTGGATGATCTCCATAATTTTGGGTGAAAAATACCCCAAGACATCCCCGTTAAATATGACACGATTTGCCAGCAGCCATTTTAAGGAACTGGGGTTGGCAGTCCCGTTTAAATAGGCACAGGGTTCATATTGCGGATCGGCTTGGCGAATTTTGGCGACAGCATCCGCCGCCATCAGCGTATGAGAACCACCCCATTCCGAATCTTTATAGGTCTCTGAGAGTGCAATTTTTTCTCCGTCGGCAAAAAAATCAAAATCACCGGTTATCTCAGGAGACCGAAATAAAATAAACACCATCGTATGGACGATATCGGCATGTTGTTGAGACCAGCTGACCATTTCGGGAATTTCATAAATGGTTTTTTCAGAGATCGTTGCATTGAATGAGCACGCAATTCCACCAACCTTTGCCAGCATTTGGGCATAATGAAGTCTGAGATCATTTAGTTCCGCTTCGGTTTCGGCAGTGACCTTGGGACGCTTTTGGCTGGTATCGATATGAAAGGTAAAGCCGAACACACCGGCTTTTTTCAGATCTTTGAGCAATGATTCATCGAGTGCCAATCCATTGGTGTTGATAATGGGCTTCCAGCCCATGTCCTTGATCATTTTCACCAGATCAACGATTTGAGGGTAGACCAGTGGATCGCCACCGGCGATACTCATGCAGTCGCTTTTGCGAAGTTTTTTAAAAACCTCGAGGTCCGCTCTGACCTCTTGCAGGGTTTTATGGCCCGGTCCCCGGGGATCGCGATAACAGCCCTCACAACGCAGGTTGCAGTCGGTTGTGGGCTCCAGCCAGGATATGCCATTGTCGGCATAATTCCATGGTAAGCGATAATATTCGAGATGATTTAACGGCTCTGTCATTTTACACTCCTTGATTAGAATCAAGCCTAAATCAATTCACTCATTTTCAGCTAAGCTTGTTTGAAATCATATTGGGATTTAAAATTACGTTGCTGCATAAAATGTTAAGCGACACCCATAACAGGATGGCGCAAAAATTTCAATCTCGTTTCGCCGGCAGCAAAAGTCGAATTGTTTACAAGCATTCGGGCGATATGAATTTTTGAACCTTTTAAATGGCGGAGTATATATAGATAAACTCCCGCCAGGGTGTCAAACAAAAATTCGGTTTTGTAACCGCACTGCGTTTATGGGCTTGCAATACCATATGGCTGAATATCGAATAGTTGTCGCTCTCCATCGGATTCTGTGCTAAAAATGAAAAGATGCGGCATTAAACATTTCTGATCGTCGTGAATATTTCGACAATCATCTGAAATTATTTTAAAATCCAACATTGACAGTTGGGATTTTATTTGTTATTCGAGAGCGTCACTGCATTCAATTGTAGCCGAAATCACAGTCATTCGCCCCGAATGCCATTTCGCCGAAAATCATGAGCACAAATCCAAAACATAGACCTCACGGGGAAAGATCCATAAAATCAAACAGCACCCGTGGCATTCTAAAAAGCATGATTGTACAGATACCCAATAACCATATCCTGTATCTGGGTCGCGCGTTGGGAACCATTCTGTATCAATTTGACAAGAAGCACCGGCGCATCGTGCGGAAAAATATACAATTCTCGCAGCTGCTATCATCGCCAGAGCAAATCGATCGCATGTCAAAACGCATTTTTCAACACTTTGGAATTAGTTTAATAGAGCTTCTGCAAATGGCTTGCTTCACACAACAAGAGCTCGCCTCAAAGGTACACATCGAAGGTGAAGATATTATAATCAACGCACTGACCAAGCAAAAAGGTATTGTTTTCGTTACGGCTCATTTAGGTAACTACGAAATGGCGGCACAATCCGTCCCCTGTGTGTTAGGGCTACCACTGTCCAGCGTCGCAAAAAAAATGCGAAACGCCCGCTTGAACCGCTTGATTCATAACATGCGCACCCGCTTTGGCAACCAAATTATTTACAAAAAAGGTGCCCTGCCGGAAATGATGCAAACACTTCGGCAGGGGGGCATGGTCACTATATTGATGGATGTCAGCCGCAGATTTGACGGCGTGGAGGTAAATTTCTTCGGCCGTCGGGCGACGGCTACGCCGGCAGCTGCTCTGCTGGGCCTGCGATGCAAAAGCCCGATTCTGCCCGCTTTCAGTTATCGCGACCCAAAAGGCCAACTGATCTCACAAGTTGAACCCCCTATTCAAATCAAGCGAACCAATGACCTGCGGTTTGATTTGCAAACCAATACCCAGCGAATCACGGATCGAATAGAGCGCGCGGTTCGTAAACATCCGGAACAATGGAACTGGATGCTGAAGCGCTGGAAGGAATTTTATCCGGATCTTTACCCTGAGTCTGCAAAGCGCCTGAAGCGCATTAATAAAAAGCAAAAAAGAAAAAAAAAATCGTCCGGTGCGATCCGCTAAATTTGTTCAGCTTCGTTGCGAATTTGATCTCCATCGTTCCATGCGTTGTTTTCTGGTGAATTTTCTTAAAAGCTGCTGCAATTAATCTGAACAGGATGAGCGCATATGGTTCATTCAATTTAAATATGAATTATTCGTCTATAGCAAATGTCCTGGGAAAATTATTGATCGTTACCGGTTCTTCGATGGTGTTTCCGGTCATCTGCTCGCTGTATTACAAAGAAGATGATTTGTACGCCCTTGCCATCACAGGGATCATCACCATTGGCTTGGGATTACCCCTGTGGTGGCTTTTTCGTCGCTCCCACCAATTAAACCTTAAAGACGGCTATTTTATTGCTGTTTTCGGATGGGTCCTGATTTCGGCCATGTCCGGCTTGCCGTTTATGCTCCACGGATCGATTCCCGCTTTCACCGATGCCTTTTTCGAGATGATGTCCGGCTACACCACCAGCGGGGCGACCATCTTGACCGATATCGAAGTCGTTCCGCATGGATTGTTGTTTTGGCGCAGCCAAACACACTTGCTGGGCGGAATGGGATTTTTAACGTTAACCGTTATTTTTCTGCCCCATGGCATGGGCGGGTTGCGTTTATTCCGCGCCGAGTCGAGTCCTGGTCAGGTGATCACCCGGGAAAAATTTATTCCTCGCAACCGGGATACCATGATCTGGCTGTGGGGCATCTATATGACGCTTAATCTGCTCGAAACCCTTTTGCTGTGCCTGGGGGGCATGTCGCTTTTCGATTCATTGTGCCATTCCTTCGGCACGGTGTCGACATCCGGCTATTCGCCCTGGAACGCCAGCATCGGACATTATAATAGTGCCTATTTTGACTGGGTGATCATTTTGTTCATGTTCCTGGGCGGCATGACGTTTATGCTGTTCTACCATATGCTGCAGGGAAATTGGCGGGTTGTCAAAATCAATACCGAGTTTCGCTGGTATGTGGGCTTTATGCTCTTTTTTTGCGGCATGGTGTCATGGATCCTTTGGAAAGAACAGACTTACGGCAGCCTGATTGATTCCATTCGGTTCGCCACCTTCCAGGTGACCTCTATCTTGACAACCACCGGATTCACGACGGCCGATTATGAAAAATGGCCCCAGGCAGCTCAAATGTTCCTTTTTGCGGTGTGCTTCATCGGCGCCTGCGCCGGATCAACCACCAGCGGTATCAAAGTCGTTCATTACGTCCTCATCTGCAAATTCGGCGTGGCGGCCATTAAACGTATTTTTTTCCGACCCATGGCGGTGATGTCGATCCGGTTAAATCAGCGTCCGGTCGAATCTCAAATTGTGGATCTGGCCGTCTGCTATTTTATCGTCAACATTTTTCTGGTGCTGGGGGGCGGCTGTTTTATGGTGCTGGTGGATCAAATGGACTATCTGACAGCCATGAGTTCGGTGATTGCAACGCTGATGAATATCGGCCCGGGATTTGGTGCTGTGGGCCCATCTGAAAATTATGCCCACATTTCGGATGTGGGAAAATGGTTTTTAGCCTGGAATATGCTGGTGGGTCGATTGGAGATGTTTTCAGCTTTGGTTATTTTCTACCCATCATTCTGGAAACGATAGTGTCCATCCCTAAAAAGCATCTTTTGGCCCAGGCCGGCGTTCTCGCCTTTTTGCAATCCTCGACGTAGATCTACTACGCCTCCGGTTGCAAAAAGCCTGCGGCCTTGGCCTGAACCAAAATCTACCATTTATGGATGGACACTAAACAATTTTAATCCAGAAACAACAAATACGGGGGCAGGCGGGTTTCAGGCGGAGAATAATGTCTGGACGTCTTTCAAGTGCGGTGATAAACAGACCGCGATCACGCGCTCGTTATCTTGAATGTGCGTGTCTCCGACAGCCACCTGCCAGACGCCATCCCGATAGATGCTTCCGATCATTATTTTGCCATAGAAGGAAGGATCCAATTTCGAAAGGGGCTTGCGGGTAATTGGTGATTTCGGAGCGGCAGCGATCTCCACCACCTCGGCATCAAAACCGTGCAGATGGGCCACTGAAATCAGCTCACCACGACGAATAAATTTGAGAATCTCGTTGCCAGCCAGAATTTTTTTGTTCAGCGCAATATCGGATCCCATCGTCGCCGCCAGTACCAGATAATCTTCTTTGTTCACCAGTGCAATACATTTCCCCTGCCTGCCGCGCGATTTACCATTTGGTGAATTCATCAGGTGTTTGGCCAGCACACAGCTCATAATATTGGTTTCGTTTTCACCGGTAGCGGTGATGAAGGTGTCCATGTCCAATAGTCCTGCCGATAACAGCACATTTGAATCCGACCCATCACCTTGCAAAACTTCCGTATCGGCAAGTTCAAAGGAAAGCTCCTGGGCGGCGCGCTCATCTTTTTCGATCAGCCGTACCTCGACGCTCTTGTCGAGCAGCTCTGCCAGGCGACGCCCCACCAGGCCGCCACCCAGAACCATCACCCGATGGCGTTTCTGCTGTTCAACGCCTGTCATGCCCATCAAACGGGGCAGGTTTAAGCTGCTGGCCATAAAAAAGGCTTGATCCTGCGGCAATAGCTCTTGTTCGCCACCGGGTATCAGCGTGGTGATTCCACGCGCAACGGCCACTACCCGAAATGGAAATTCACGATACTCTTTTGAGATATCCTTCAGTTTGCGGTAGGCCAGTGGTGATTTCTCATGAATGCGGGTAGCCATGACCTGTATTTGTCCTTCGGCCACATCGATGATTTCATTGCCGGCCCTTAGCTTAATCAACCTGAATATTTCCTGGGCTGCCAGCTCTTCAGGATGGATGATCAGATCGATCTTTAGATCATCGGCGTTGAGTAAAGAGTCTTCGCCCCCCCACTCCAGGGAGCGGACACGGGCTATTTTGCGGGGGATGCCGAAGCGGTCGGCAATCAAACAGGCCATCATATTGACAGCATCGTTGTCGGTGACGGCGATGAGATAATCCATCTTTGCAGCACCGGCTTCCCGCCAGCATTCGATGCTCATGGCATTGCCCTGCATCAGTCGGGCATCTAAAATCCCATCGGCATCGCGGATCAATTTGCCATCCGATTCAATGGTAGTGATGGCATAGCCTTCATGTATCAGGCGCTTGGCCAGATAATAGCCGATACCGCCTAAACCCAGGATCAGGATATTCGTCGATTCTGCCGATTTATTTCCATTCATGAATAAAACCGTTTAAGATATTGTTTTTAAATATTTTGATATAATTGATGATATCGTCCGACCTGGCCTGCTTAGTAAACTTTTCGGCTTCCAGCTCGATCCCCGAAACGATACTCAAATACTCAATGCAGCCCGGTTTGTCAACTTCGCCGGCCGAAGGAGCAAGTGGCATTAGCGTTTGTTGTCATCCAGCGATTCTGGACATGACATCGAAATAGCAAAAGGGACACCGGCCTGTGCCGATATCCCTCTCAGTAATTCGTTGTGGCGTCCCCAAGGGGATTTGAACCCCTGTTGCCGGCGTGAAAGGCCGGTGTCCTGGACCAGGCTAGACGATGGGGACGCAATTGAGACTGAGCATCCTATTTTTCATATTCGCGTCCCCAAGGGGATTATGAAACCCGTTGTCCCGCATGAAATGCGGGATGTCCTGGACCAGACTAGACGATGGGGACGCAACATAGAACCGTGAAACGGTTTTATTGTTGGTGGGCCGTGCTGGGCTCGAACCAGCGACTCTCTGCTTAAAAGGCAGATACTCTACCGACTGAGTTAACGGCCCTCTC
>Ga0209536_100003935_pt1 | contig 23623 bp, 23 predicted proteins | sample DeeMarSeWOR28_12_FD_187461 | JGI IMG/M metagenome (GOLD analysis project Ga0209536, IMG submission 187461) | Marine sediment microbial communities from White Oak River estuary, North Carolina - WOR-2-8_12 (SPAdes) (version 2) | ecosystem: Environmental > Aquatic > Marine > Intertidal zone >...
AAAATAATCAAGCTCATATCGCCGTCATCATCAACCTCCAATATTCGGTAGCGCATTTCACGACGACTTTCCTGGCCGTGTTTATTACGCAGGATCATCAGCATGTTGGCTGTCGAGTCGCCATAGCCCGAATCGTGTTTGTCAGCCTCAATGGCAATTGTAAGGCCTTTATCTGCTGCTGTCTCTGCCCCGACATGGAGCGGCTTTAGAAGGATGAGCATGAGGAGGAAAATCGTCAGCCCTATGCTGTTATATTCCCGGAAGAATGTTTTCATCTGTTTCACCTTGGTAAATCCCGTCATATTTGATGGCTCTCCGGTCCATGACGAGCAATAAAGCCGGGAGGAAGAAAAAATCGAGCAGCAGCGCCAGGCTTATGGTGATGGCCGAAAGTAACCCCATCTGGGCATTGACATTATAGCCTGAAATCGTCAGAACTGAAAATCCTGCCACCAGGGCAACTGTGGTAACCCACATGGCGGTGCCGACAGTATTGAAGGCATAGCGTACCGCGCTGGTGGGGTCCATGCCTCCTTCGCGGCGGGCCCGCAGGTATTTACTGAGGAAATGAATTGTATCATCCACAACAATGCCGAGTGTCAATGAAACGATGACGGATAGCGCCAGTCCGACCTGGCCCACAAGCATACCCCAAATGCCGAATGACATAAAGGCTGGGGCAAGGTTAGGGAGTAAGCTTATGAGTCCCAGGCGAAAACTGCGTAATACCAGGATGAGAATAGCAGAAATAATTATCAGGGCTCCAAAGGAAGCTCCGAGCATACTTTCGATATTGCGTTTGGATATATGGGCCCAGATAATTGAAAGACCTGAACCATAGGTAAACATGTGCGGCGGCCCATTTTTTTTGAGCCATTCCCTGGCCTTGGCATCCATGGCTCTCTGGTCGCGGGCAGTGGTATTTTTCAGAAAAACGATAAAACGAGTTGCTGATTTATCAACATTTATCCGGTTATTCAGGTCCTGGCCGAAGGGCAGGGATAATTCATACAGCAGGAGATACTGCGCGGCCAATTCCCGGGAATCGGGAATCGAGTAAAAAAGCGGGTCGTCACCATGCATGTTCTGGTTCAGGGTTTTGATGGTATCTGTGATGGTACTGACAAAGGTAACATTGGGCTGTTTCCGATACCATTGGGTAAACTCCTCAACTATTGAAAGATATTCAGGGTCGTGGATGCCGCCGGGTTCGCCCGAAGCAAGCGAGTACTCTATGATATCCCAGCCCCGCAGGTTTTCCTGCATAAAGTCGGTGGCCCTGCGGATCTCATATTTTCTGCTGAAGTATTGCAAAAAATTATCATTAAGTTCCAAGCGCACCATGCCGCTTACCAGAACAGCAATAACAAGTGACATTGTCCAGAATACCGGGACTCGCTTCCTGATAACAAAGTCGGCCAGCATGTTGCAGGAATGGCAGAAATCTTTACCGGTCTTTAAGGTGTTTCTGGCCTTGATGGGTAGCACAAGCAGTATTGATGGCAGAAACAGGATAGAATAGAAGAATGCTGCAACAACACCCATTGCCACAATATTGCCAAGGTCCCTGAAGGGTGGGGCATCGGAATAATTCATGGTCAGAAAGCCTATGGCAGTGGTAATGCTGGTCAGAAAAACAGGTTGAAGATTTATACGCAGCGATTCCGTCACTGCCTCCTGCCTTTTTTTGCCCAGGCTCATCTGCTGATAAACAGTTGCCATGAGATGCACGGAGTCAGCAACAGCCAGAGTAAGGATAATTGTCGGGGCTATTCCGGAGCCGGTGGTTAATGAAATTCCTAACCATCCGGCTAAGCCCAATCCGGTAATCATGGCCATTAATATGATTAAGAGTGTGACAATCGTTCCGGTGTAAGTGTGAAGTGCTATACCGATGATAGCAACAAGTACGAGGAGCATTAGCGGAATGAGAGTTTTCATGTCATCCCGGGTGGCTTCACTGAAGGCGTTATCAAACATTAAGGCTCCGGTAACATGAATGTCTATCAGGGGATATTTCTGCCGGAATTCATCGGCCATCTTCCTGACATAGGCAGCAACCTCGGGAACTGCTCCATTTGCATTGTCAGGCGGCAGGATATTGACATTGATACCGGTTACGTGCCCGCTGGGAGAAATTTGCTGGTTCACCAGCCGCGGGTCTGAGAGGGCGACATCCTGTACATGCTGGATTTGCGCAGCACTCATATGCAGGGCATCAGCAACAAGATCTTCAACTATCAATTCATCGTCTTCGGCGCGGGTATGCTGGAAGTTGGTGATGGAATCCACCCGGCTGGAGTAGGGAATTAGCCAGGCAGCCTCTGTAAGCTCTTCAATAGCGGCAAGGGTTTCCCGGGTAAAGACATTGCCGTTTTTCGGAGCAATGGTAAAGTAGACATTGTCAATTTTATTGTAGGTGTTCTCGAGTGCTTCCAGGGCTTGAAGTTGTGGATTTTCCTCGGAGAAGAAAGCCCGCAGGTCGTTGTTAAAGGTCAGATACCGCATGCCGCTGCCCGAGACTGCGGTAATGGCAAGGCATGCTAACATCAGCCACCAGCGATATTTTATGATCCGATGTGCAATCGCGACTTCCAGTTTTCCCATGAAATATCTCAGCCGTTTTTAAGGTGTGAACAGAAGACGGAATACTGGGGCGGCAGGGTTCTTTTTTTCTGGCGGACGAGGTAGAATTTTCTTTTCATTCTCAAACCCCTGATCATGATTTCCTGTAATGTTTTATTAGCCAGTTCCTCCTGCACAGCGATCCGTGAAATAACCGAGGCGCCCAGACTTTCTTTTACAGCCTGCTTTACGGCACTGGTTGAGCCAAGTGTTGCAACTATGTTAAAAGCCGCGGTTGCCGTATTACTCTTGCGCAGAAAATTCTCAAAAGTCTGTCGTGTGCCTGAGCCGATTTCTCTTTGCAGGAATGGGATGGTTGCTAGTTTTTTCAATGTTACCGTCTTTTGCGCCAGCACATTTTTTGTTGCCACCAGCACGAGTTCATCTTCAAATAATGGCTCATAAAAAAGTTTGTCAGATATTATCTTGGCGCCGACAATGCCGCATGGCAGGTCATGTTGCAGAACCATGGCTGTTATCTTGGCAGAATCCTCGATCAGTATTTCAAATGCTATCTCCGGGTATTGTTTTTTGAAAGAGTATGCCAGGCGGGGCAGAATATAGGTGCCCGGTATAGTGCTTGCCCCGATAATCAGCTGCCCCTTTATGCTAGTGCCTGCAGCAGTGATCTCTTCCTGGATACGGCCCAGGTCGTCAAGAAGCTGCAGTGTTCTGGGATACAGCAGATCGGCCTCAGCAGTCGGCAGGATTGAACGGCCCAGCCTGTCAAACAGTTTGCAGCCAATGGAGTTCTCCAGGTTTTTCATATGTTCGCTTATGGTCGGCTGACTGATGTGCAGTTCCTCAGAAGCTTTCGTAAAACTCCTGTTCTTGTAAACTGAAACAAAAATTCTCAGATGATGGATATCCATGATAGCCTCCCCAATGAAAGATCCTGTTTTTACCCGATAGTCTTGCAATGATATGCGCTGCTATGCAGAAACTATGTAATCGGTATCATCGATTTATTCAATTGGATATATCAATATATGTGGGGCGCGTCAATTTGAACAGATACTTCCAAGGAAACTGGTAAAAAGGATGCGATCCTGGTTGATGCGGTGTCAGTCGTGTTTCTTATATCTATTCTGCAGACCACGTATTAATGAAAAGGGCACAGTTGTCCCCAAAACACCAAAATAGCGAAAGTTAAATCATGCAACAGTTATGCCGACAGGATCAGCAGTGATCTTGCCTATGAGTACAGCATCTTTTACTCCATCGGCTGCCAGAGATGTGAGGAGTTCATCTGCCTGATGACTTGGGACAGACAATAACAGGCCTCCAGAAGTCTGGGGGTCGTAGAGCAGTTCTTCCTCTGCAGCTGACAGGGAAACCTGGAGATCAAGATGATGTTTGGCAACCATAGCCCGGTTTAGTTTATTGCTGCCGGTTGTTTCACCTTTCTTGTACATGGCAAGCGCATCGGCATAAAAGAGAAGTTTTCTGTAATCCAGAACAACCCTTGCATTGCAACCATGGGCCATTTCAAGCAGATGGCCGAGAATACCGAAACCAGTTATATCGGTACAGGCATGAAGATTAAAGTTGAGAGCTGTTGCCATCGCCGGCCCATTCAAAGCAGCAAGTGAAGGGAGTGTATCACGCTCTAAATCCTTAAAAGGCAGTTTTCCTGAACGGACGGCATTAAATAATACGCCTGAGCCTAAAGGTTTTGTAAGGATAAGGGCATCGCCCGGCTTCCCGCCTGCATTGGTGATAATTCTCTTCGGATGTACGGTGCCGTTAACGCAGAGCCCATATTTGGGTTCTTCATCGTCTACAGTATGGCCCCCAACCAGGCAGGCCCCGGCCTCCACCACTTTGTCGTGCCCGCCTTTGAGAATATCTTTGAGAAATCCCATGTCAAGGTGCTTACTGGGGAACATCACCACATTGAGGGCTGTAAGCGGCCGGCCTCCCATGGAATACACATCTGATATAGAGTTGGCAGCTGATATCTGGCCGAACCAGTAGGGATCGTCAACAGGTGGCGTAATGAAATCCACCGTGCTGATCATGGCGATTTCATCTGTGAGCCTGTAGACAGCTGCGTCATCTGAGGTCTCAAACCCTACAAGCAGGTTGGGATCATCCGGCGGTTTCAGCCCCTGCAAAGCGTCCGACAGGACCGTCGGACCGATCTTGGCAGCTCAACCGCAGGTACGGGCCAGACCTGTCAGGGTTTTTTTCTTGAAAAAAGGCATGTAATTACTCCGGTTAAAACATTATGGTTTCCCTGTCCATCATCTCGGCCGTAACTGTGGGCAGGGTGGCTATTTTTATCCCCGGTACAAGCTCATCTGCAGGGATATTGTATTTCTTGATACAGGCACCGCAGACATACATGGGAAGTTCTGCCTCAAGCACCATGGGAAACAGTTCACGCACAGGGGTCATATGCTCTCCTGCAATGGTTTCTGCGAAACCTTTGCGGGCCATTTTGGCTCCTTCAAAAACAAAAAAAAGAGCAAGCTCAGCTCCTTCGCTGAGAAGGGAGGTTGCCATGCCGACAGCGCCATTGGCCCGATCCTGATCATCATCAGAGTGGGTGATTACCAGTAGATATTTTTTTGCCATTATTTTTACCTTTAGTGCCTATTTGAGGACAGCCTGCTTGATTGTTTCAATACCTATTTTCTCAATGAATCGGGCTGTGCGCAGTTTTTTGTCAACATTGTCCCGGTAGTATTCCAGGCAGCGCTGTACCAGGGCAACGGCATCATCATCCCCAATGTCCTCGGCAATGACATCTCCAATACGGGGCCGCCCGCCGGAGTTGCCGCCAAAGGTTACAATCCAGCCTTTTTTCTTGCCAATCAGGCCGATATCACGGACATAACTTTCAGCACAGCAGAATGGGCAACCGGAAACACCTATCTTTACCTTGGCAGGCAGATCCATTCCCACATACAGTTTTTCCAGTTTTATTCCAAGGCCAAGTGAGTCACGCACGCCGAATTTGCAGACCTCGGTACCCGGACAGGCCTGTACATAATGTACACAAAGCTCAACAGCCGGGCCGATCTCCATTTTAAGATCGCGCCAAACCTGGTCCACCTCGTTACGATGAATGCCGATAAGGGCTAGACGCTGACCTGATGTTATCTTGGTAATGGGTATATTGTATTTGCGGACCACTGAGCTTATTGCTTCGAGGACGTCAGGCGAAACAAGCCCGACAGGTGTTCTTGGAACAATGGCATATGTCTTTCTGTCACGTTGCAGAATGGCCCCGCGGGGTGTGTCATCAGCCATGTATTGACTCCTGTAAATTATGAAAACATATTAAAGTCAGAAAGAAAGAGTACTGCATCTGATTACAATGGCTATACAGGCTTTGTCAAGGCCTAGGATGGCATGGCAGAGTCCAAAATCCTGGTGGAATTAATGGCAGAAGTTGAAATGCTTTTCATCTCGGGCATATTTTGTCATAGTTATCCTGGCAGCAGATATCAGGATTTACTAGCGTATAATATCCATAATATCCAGGAGCGGCTTATGAAAAAAACAGTATTGATAACTGGGGCAAGTGCCGGATTTGGTGCAGCATGTGCCCGGAAATATGCGGGAGAGCAATGCAGGCTGATTCTGGCAGCACGGCGTTTAAAAAAACTTGAGGCATTGCAGCAGGAACTGAAAGACACGGAATGTTATCTTCTGCAGCTTGATGTCCGCAACCGCAAGGATGTGGCGGAAGCACTTGCAGGACTGCCTGCAATGTTCAGGGAAGTGGATATCCTGATCAATAACGCCGGGTTGGCCCTGGGCCTGGAGCCCGCCCATGAAGCGGATCTGGATAAATGGGAGAATATGGTGGACACAAACATCAAGGGACTTATGTTCTGCACCAGGCAGATCCTGCCCGGTATGGTCCAACGCCGACGAGGCCATATTGTCAATGTAGGTTCGGTGGCAGGTTCGACACCCTATCCAGGCGGTAATGTCTACGGTGCGACAAAGGCATTTGTCAAACAGTTCTCAAATAATCTCCGTGCTGATCTCCTTGGCACTCCCATCCGGGTAACCAACATTGAGCCGGGCCTGGCTGAAACCGAGTTTTCCCTCGTCAGGTTTAACGGGGATGCAGAGCGGGCGGCTGAAGTGTATAAGGGCATGCAACCATTAACAGCCGGTGACATTGCCGAGATAATCTACTGGGTGACAAGTCTGCCGCCGCATATTAATATTAACAGCATGGATGTGATGCCCGTGAGTCAGGCCTGGGCACCATTTGCCATTCACCGTTCGGAGGTGTGAGGATTTTATCTGAAACTGCCTTTGGTTATAAATAGTATTCATGATCATGTAGGCAAAATGTGCAAGAAAAACGCCATCCAGGAAAAACTTCAGCAATGGCAAACACCGGAAAAATAAATTCACAAAGGGTAAATTCTATGAAAGTAGTGGCATTTAATGGTAGTGCGCGAAAAGACGGTAATACAGCGCTTTTGATCGGACATGTTTTCAGGGAGCTGGCAAAAGACGAAATAGCGACGGAATTAGTCCAGCTTTCCGGCAGCAAGATCCATGGCTGTATAGCCTGTATGAAATGTTTTGAGAACAAAGACCGATACTGTTCAGTCAAGGATGATATTGTTAATGACTGCATAGAAAAAATGCTCAACGCAGATGGTATAATCCTCGGTTCGCCGACATATTTTGCCAACGTTTCTACCGAGATGAAAGCGCTTATTGACAGGGCCGGTATGGTGTCACGGGCCAACAGCGACATGCTGGCGCGCAAGGTGGGCGCTGCCGTAGTAGCCGTACGGCGGGCCGGTGCCATCCACGTGTTTAATTCTATCAATCATTTCTTTTTTATCGGGCAGATGATTGTGCCGGGCTCCAGCTACTGGAACCTGGGCATGGGCAGGCAGAAAGGGGAGGTTGAAAAAGACGATGAGGGTATCCAGACCATGAAAAATCTTGGCAGGAATATGGCCTGGCTCCTGAAAAAACTCAATGGCTGATTGCATAAAAAAGCCGGGCGTTTAAATGCACCCGGCTTTTTTATATTACCCCGAAACAATAGATCATGAAGTGCCAAAGGCTGCTGCGAAAAGGTTCTCGATAGCCTTTTTGCCATTTGCAGACAGATTGCGGGTCCCGGATCCCACAAAAGTCTCATGTTCAATTTTAGGTGCATCCTGGACCCAGGCACCCTCTTTCCAGCTATACCAATTATCTTTTGCCTGATCATATACCGACAGGGGTCTGTTGAATAGTTTGGCTAGTTCCACAGCCCAGCCAGTACCGCCCTTTACGGTATTATCCTCAAGGATTGTACCGATAACAAAGACCTGGTGCCCCTTGTTCACCATGTGAAAAATGGTCTGCAGCACCTTTCTTATTTTCTCTGTTTCATAATACGTGCGGCTCATTAATTTCGAAACAAGCTCCATGCTGATGTCACCGCGTTTCAATTCCTTATCCGACAGGACCACCAGATTTTTCTGCCTGTTAGTTTTTTGGCCGGTATAGCAGAAATTTACCTCATTTACAGACCATTTTTCAGCTGCCTCACCAAATGCGCTTTCAGCCCCCTTGAGACCACCGCTGTATAATGTACAATTTTCCTTAGCTAACATTACGATTCCTCATCATTATAATTTTTTGATTTTATCCAATAACACTCAAGGGCATGGCAATACCTGATTGAATGTATCAAACTTACTGAATAGGAAAGAAAAAGGGGCTTATATACTTGAAGTCAAGGTGTTTTGGCAACCTTTAAATGTTGTTATACGAAAAATTACCCGGGAGCCCCACAGGCCCGCCCCTTAAAGTTAAAGAAAAGCTTTAATCCTTTTTTCACGGTGTCGGAGAATATTTTCCCACCAATAAATGAGCCGGCAACTCTTTTATTAATCTCACCCAGTGTCGGATAAGGGTGGATGGCACCAGCAAGGGTAGAAAGTTTTACCTTGCCGTTCAATACGGCAACCCATTCACTGAGCAGGTCTCCTCCATGGGGCCCCAGAATCTGTATACCGATGGGCTTTTCCTTTTCATCCAGCAGCATTTTTATCCTGCCTGTTTCTTCACCCTCGGCAAGACTTCTGTCATTATTCCTGAACTCTTCCGTCCACACTGAATATTTAATGCCGGCTGCGGTTGCGCCTTTTTCGTTTAAACCAATGCTGGCCAGTTCAGGACTGGTATAGGTACACCACGGGAGAAAGGTGTAATCTGCTTTGCGCGGCAGGTGAAAAATGGCATTGCTGATAACAATTCCCCCCTCATATCCTGCGGCATGGGTAAACTGGTACTTGCCTGTAATATCACCGGCAGCATAGATGTGTTTATGGTTCGTACGTAAGCGGCTGTCGACCTCGATCCCTTTGAGGTTATGAACAACACCGATATTGTCAAGATTTAGTCCGTCAACATTGGGAGCCCTTCCCATGGCAACGAGGAGAGCGTCGGCAGCCAGGGTTTGAATTTCTCCTTCGTTGTTTTTGATTGTCACCTCTTTGCGGCCATTCTTTTCCGCAACAGAAACTATGGATGATCCAAGAGCAAAGGAAACGCCCTCGTGGCTCAAGCTTCCCATAACAGAATCGGCTAGGTCCTTGTCCTCCCTGCTTAATACCTGCCCGGAACGCTGAATGACGCTGATCCTGGTGCCAAGCCTGTTAAATGCCTGGGCCATCTCCATTGCTATGGGGCCGCCGCCAAGGATAATCATAGAAGCGGGGAGGCTATCCATAGAGAAAATATCCTTGTTAGTCAGGTAGGAAACGGAGCTGAGTCCCTCAAAGGGGGGTATCGCCGGCGAAGAACCCGTTGCTATTGCCCAGGTTTTAGCAGAATAGGTCTTGCCATGCAGCCGTATGGAATGCTCGTCGATAAACTCTGCCTGCCCGAATTCCACCCGGGCACCGAGAGAACAGAAACGTTCCACAGAGTCATGCTTCTGAATAACGCTGATGACAGAGCGTATACGCTTTACAACCTGCCTGAAATCCACAGGGTGCATATCAACAGGGGGTAAGCCATATTTCACGGCATGTTTGATTTCATGATAAGCCCGGGCTGTCCGGATCAGAGTTTTGCTCGGCACACAGCCATAATGCAGACAGTCACCGCCCAGAGCATTCTCTTTCTCCACCAGGAGGGTTTTGGCACCGAGCTGGGCACTACCGGCAGCAATGGTCAATCCTGCAGCACCCCCACCTACGACCCCAAGATCAAAATCATATTTTGCCATTGGTTGACTCCTTTTCTTCAGGAAGCAGCTTGCCTGTCTTTCTAGAGTAGAGAGCAAGAAGTTTTTTTGCTGTAATTGGAAAAAGCCCGAGAATGACGAAGGAAATTATCAGACCGGGAGACAGGATGCCCGACAGAGATTCAATCTGTCCCAGCTCCTTACCGGCGTTCACATAGACCATGGTTCCGGGTAGCATGCCGATTTGGGAAACCCAGTAAAAAGTAAAAAGCTTCATGGGGGTCAACCCCATTGCCAGGTTAATAATAAAAAAAGGAAAAATCGGAACCAGCCTCAAGGAAAAAAGGTAAAATGATCCTTCTTTTTTAATGCCGGTATTAATGGCAGACAATTTATCGCCGAATCTTTTTTGCACCCAGTCCCTCAGAAGAAAACGGGCAACAAAGCAGGCAAGGGTGGCTCCGATAGTGCTGGCAAAAGAAACAACAACGAAACCAATCCAGAATCCGAACAAGGCGCCCCCGGCCAGCGTCATAACCGCAGCTCCTGGAAGTGAGAGAGTGGTGACGGCTATGTAGATTGCCATATAGGCGGCAATGACTGCCAGTCTGTTTTGGCTGTAGAGCTGTAAAAATTTACCTTGAGAAGTTTTAAGATAATCCAAACTCAGATATTGACCGAGGTCAAGAACTTTAAAAAGAATCACTGCTCCAACAATTGCCGCAACAATGAGTAAACGTTGTAGGAGTTTTTTATCCATGAGTTCTTGCTGTTACAGCCATGCGAACCGCAGCCCCAATCCGAAGGCTGCCGCACCAAAAAGGGCTGCCTTGGGGTTTAATATGACCTTGACCGGTATATCGCGCAAAAGATAGCTCATGCGTCCCTTGCTGGTAAACGATTTCATGAATGTTTCATTTTCGAGAAAGGGCCGGATCCTGGGAGGAATACCCCCACCGAGAAACATTCCACCTGTTGTCAAGCCTTTGAGGGCCAGGTTGCCCGCTTCAGCACCAAGTATGGATATAAAGAGTTCCAGTGTGGCAGTGCATATTTCGCACCCTCTGGCTGCATCGAGCGCTCCATTGACAATGACGGGTGCAGGGTCCTCTGCAGCGTTCAATTGTTTTGCAAGCCATTCAGGTTCATGAAACTGGTTAGTAGATTTAAAAAAATCATAAATGGCCGGGAGACCACGGCCGGAACAAATCCTATCATAGCTGACATGGCCGTATCTGTTTTTCAGGAACTGCAGCAATCGTGCTTCCGTCTCCGATGATGGGCCAAAGTCAACATGTCCGCCTTCGGAGGCTACTGCAATATAACGGGAACCGTCCCAGGTGAAAATAACCTCACCCAGCCCGGTGCCCGGGGCAATAATCCCCAGTGCGCCTGTCCGTGCGTTAATGCCTTTGTTGATGGTAAAAAAGTCAGATTTCTCCAGGAGCGGTAGAGCATATCCGGTTGCCACCAGATCATTGATGAGGGTTGCCCGGGAAAAACCATGAGCGGCTTGCAGTTGGTTGACATCAGGTTGCCAGGGAAGATTTGTAATAACCGCTCTGCCTTCCCTGACCGGTCCTGCTACTCCGAAACAGGCTGTCAGGGCTGAGGTTTTGGCCTGCGCATAGAAATCTTCAATAATGGCATCAAGTCCGGGATAAGAACTGCTGGCGTAACTCAATTCAAAAAGTGGCTGCAATGGCCCCTTCTCGCTGGAAAACAGGGCCAGAATGGTTTTAGTGCCTCCAATATCACCGGCCAGATGAAAATGATCACCCATAACGGATAAATGTTTCCTCAGGGTTGAACCAGAATAAAAAATATCCTGGTCACGCGGTTCTTAATGCCCCATGTACGGGCTGGGACATGAATGGTTATTGGGTTGAAAACAGCCTTCAGTCACTCCATGTACTGTGCGGAAAAGGGTACCGAAACAGGCTGGTAACAGCAAGCTAAAAATAATTGATAGTCATCAACATCAGTTTATTGGAAACCCACAGCGTATGCCCGTTTGTGGAAAAGTAATGAAATGGGGGGGGAATTGTAAAGATGCTGCACTTTCTTTTTTGAAGCAGAATTTGGTGCTTTGCCATTTTGCCATCTGTTCGGCAGGAAGAAAATCTTGCCTATTGGTCATGATTTTTTGGGGAAATTACGAAACAGGATCAGGCTTCTTAAGAAGAATTGAGAGAAAGACAGCCAGTCCGGTTAAGAGGGCAGCCATGAAGAAACTGCTTGAAAAACTTCCGGATTTTTCAGCCAGAAAACCTGCCACCGCAGGACCTGCGATCTGTCCAAGCGCAAAAATAAAAGTTATGAAACCAAAGACCCTGGCTGTTTTCTGCGGTCCGACATAATCACCTACCAAGGCTGCCATGATGGACGGTATGGCCCAGGCCACGATGCCGTAACAGCCTATTGAAAAATAGAGGAACATGCCCGGCAGAGAGAGTGCAACCAGGAGATAGGCACACATCTGTATGGAAAATACCATGATAAGCCCAGCCTTTCTGCCGAGTTTGTCTGATAATGTGCCGAATACCGGTCCGGAGAAAAGACTTAAAAATCCAACCCATGACCAGAAATTACCGGCAACCATTTCAGAAAAGCCTCTTTCCTGGACCAGTGTTGTGACGATGAAGGTGGCATAGATAACATAGGTGCACCCGAAAAGAAAATAGATCACTCCTAAATGGTAGATGTCTTTTCTGCTCACGGATTCATGTCCAGCACCCAAAAAGGAAGTACCATCCTGCCGGCTTGTTTTCATGCCGGTAAAAGGCTTCAGGCCAAGTTCTCCGGGGGTATCACGGATTATCAGAAAACAGATAATGGAAATGATAAGCACAATGATGCCGAGAGTCAGCCAGCTGAGCCTCCAGCCCTCCAATTCACGCAGCTGATTGAGATACGGAATAAGTTTTCCTGAAAGTAGTATGGCAAAGCCGCTGCCGATAACAATAAACCCTGCAGCTTTACCTCGCTGCCCGGTACCGAACCAGGCGGCGACAAGTGACATCATCGGCACATTTGAGGCGCCGCTGCCCATACCTGTCAGCATGTAGAAAAATGCTACAGTTATAAAGCTGTCTGCCAGGCTTACAAGGAGCATGGAAGCTGCAACGAGAAGCAGTGCCAAAAAAATTAATAATCGACTTCCAATTCTGGAACTGAGATATCCACAAGCAAGAACAGCCAGCAGATAACCCACAAAGTTTGAGGTGCTTATCAACCCCATCTCGGTGTAGGTAAGATTCAGCGAGACGCCCATGGCTGGGAGCAGCATGCCCAGGGCGAAGCGTCCAAAACCAAGGCCGGCAAAGACACAGAGAGTGCCTGCTGCTACAACGTACCAGCCATAGTGAACAAGGTTTGTCCGAGTAGGTGTTTGAGGCATAATAACTGCTTCTGGAGTTACGACAAACGGGATACAGGCAGACAAGCGTCTCGTTATGCCTGCAAATTAATACCCAGGAATTGCAGGCAATTGGCAAGCAGGAAAAGCTTTCAAGACTTCCCTTACATTGAAAGCTGTGTTGAACTGCTGATCCCCAGTGATTTGTAAATGCGAAGCGTAGCTGTCGAGCAGTTCAGAGTATAAAGATGGATACCCCTGACATTGTTATCTATCAAGTCGCGGACCTGCTCGGTGGCCCAGTGTACACCGACCCTCTCTAAATACTCATCGCTGCCGGCCCGTTCAACCGCCTTCAGGAGTCTGGCAGGAATTCGGGCACCAGCTGCAAGTTCAGCCATGCGGATCATACCCTTCCTTGTTGTTATGGGCATAATTCCGGCAATAATAGGAACGTTAATATGGGCCAATTCACAGCGTTCGCAGAAATCATAAAAGTCCCGGTTGTCAAAAAAGAGCTGAGTTACAATATAGTCTGCCCCGGCATCAATTTTCGCCTTCAGGTACTCGATCTCCTTAAGGCGGTTTGGGGTTTCAGGATGACCTTCGGGGAATCCAGCCACACCAATACCCATATGGGGAAAATGTTTCTTGATGTAAGCCACCAACTCGGCAGCATATGTGAAACCGTTCTCCGGTTGCTCCCAGTGGGTCTGTCCTTTCGGAAGATCACCACGCAATGCCAAAATGTTCTCTATACCGTGATCTGTGTATTTGCTCAGAATTGCATGGATTTCATCCCTGTTTGATCCAACGCAGGTTAAATGCGAAACCACAGTAAGATCTGTTTCTTCCTGGATCCGCACCAGAAGATCGTGGGTGCGGTCACGGGTGGAACCGCCGGCGCCGTAAGTAACACTCACATAGGCTGGCTCAAGCGGGATGAGGTCAGAGATCGTCTGGAAAAGTCTGTCCCAGTCACTCTCCAGTTTTGGCGGAAAAAATTCGTAACTTATACACGTCTTTTTTGAATTTATTATGTCTTTGACAAGCATGTTGTTGTTTCCATTTCCCTTCGTGATTATGTTCATTTATAATGATAAAAAGTATGCTACCTTATTATTTTTTTTAAGACTTGCCAAGAAAATACATTTTTGTGTAATTTCCGGCGTTTTGGATTTGTATAACTTTCTGGTGCATAGCCGGTTGGTTTGTACAGTCAAATTTTCATCATTGCTAGGGAATCATTTCATTATATGGTATTATTAAATACCTGGGAAAAGATGACCTGATTTAGGGACGCACTGAAATATTGTATAAAATTTTTAGGGAGGAGCTAGATGGAACTACAGGTTGAAGCCCGTAACTTGGAAATGCGAAAGGTTTGGCAGGATAAAATTGATGAAGAAAAAAACAGGCTTGAAAGACATCATGCCGGTTTTATTCATCATTTACGTGTCACGATTGAAAGCACATCTTCCCACAGAGAAGGAGGATATGAACTCCGGTTAGTAGCTTCAATACCGAATGATACAGTAGTCGTCAAAAGAAAAGGGGAGAAGGTTGTCCCACTTGTAGTAGATGCATTTAATACTCTCGGTCTGCAGTTGAAGGAACTGCAGCGCAAAAGGCGCCAGTCATACAAGGTGCAGCCCGAGGCGGCAACAAGCGCAGGCGTCGAAGGTATTGTAAAAAGTCTTTTCCCCTATGAGTCCTATGGTTTTATTGTTACGCCGCAGGGCCAGGAGGTCTATTTTCATGAAAACGCCTTGAAAGATGTTTCCATGAACCAGCTGTCCGAGGGAGACGGTGTCAAGTTTGGCGAAGCACAGGGAGATAAGGGGCCCTGTGCCACTTGGGTGAAATTAGCCAAGTAATTTTTTCAGGTACAAGTAATTGTATAACAGATGAGCTCCAACGGGGCTGATTATCCAATAGCATATGACAGAATGACACAGTGGTCTTACAACAGGTTGATATAGGCTCTGAATTTTATGAGCAGGCTGAGGAAATCTTAGCAGAGCGGATTGCTGCCCGTAAAAAAGAATTGAGCGAGAAACTCCTGATCCTCTGCCACCACTACCAGCAGGAGGCAGTATACCAGTTTGCGGATATGACTGGTGATTCCCTGAAACTGGCAAAACATGCAGCAACCTCTAAGGACAAACCCTATATCGTCTTTTGCGGCGTTCATTTCATGGCAGAATCGGCTGATATACTGACAGATGACGATCAGGCAGTCATTCTTCCTGACTTAAGGGCCGGTTGTCCCATGGCTGATATGGCAACCCTTGACGAGGTTTCCTGGGCCTGGAAAGAGTTGGAGGAGGTCAGTTATGGTGCTCCTGTCATCCCCGTAACCTATGTTAATTCATCTGCGGCTATCAAGGCCTTTGTGGGAGAACGGGAAGGCTCGGTCTGCACCTCTTCCAATGCTGAGCGGGTTCTGACCTGGGCCTTAGAGCGAGGTGAGAAAGTCTTTTTCTTCCCGGATGAACATCTTGGGAGAAATTCCGCTATTGCTTTAGGAATTGAACCTGACGAGATTGTGCTCTGGAAACGTGACGAACCCTTGGGAGGCAATACTGCAGCTGCAATAAGACAGGCAAAAGTTATTTTGTGGAACGGCTACTGTACCGTCCATATGCAGTTTTCAGCAGCCCACGTCCGGATGTGGCGCGAAAAAGACCCCGAGGTCCGAATCATTGTCCACCCTGAATGCAGACATGAGGTTGTTGCCGGGTCTGACCAGTACGGTTCTACCGAAAATATTATCAAGGCAGTATCCAGTTCGCCGTCTGGTTCCAAATGGGCGGTCGGTACAGAAATTAACCTTGTGAACAGACTTGCCCGCCTAAACCCTGACAAGGAGATACATTCGCTTTCGCCATTTCAGTGCTTGTGTTCAACGATGTACAGGATAAAACCAAAGTATCTTCTTTGGGTCCTTGATTATCTGGTACAGGGGGAAGTGAAGAATCAGATTACCGTTGATCATAATACTGCAGAACTGGCTAAGATTGCATTGGACAGGATGCTTGAGATATAAACGGCTGTACCGTTCCAGTAATGAAAGTGGTTTGCTAATCGACTTGAAGGTTGTGCAATTCGTTCAGAGACCGATCGTTTCTGCATATTAAGTGGAGAGCAGGTGTAGCATGGAGAAAATATATTTAGACAATAATGCCACAACCCCCTTGGATCCTGCCGTTCGTGAGGCAATGCTTCCCTACCTCAAAGAGTATTTCGGCAACCCTTCCAGTGCTCACCGTTTTGGTGAACAGGCGCAGGCCGGTATTACGGATGCCAGGAAGCAAGCGGCATTGCTATTCAACTGTCACCCGCAAAGAATATTTTTCACCAGCGGCGGCACAGAGGCAAACAACACTGCTATCTGGAGTGCAATATCCGCATTTCCTGAAAAAAAACATATTGTTTCTTCAGTTGTTGAACATGCATCTGTACTGCGGCCCCTTGAATATCTGCAGCAAAGATTTGGCTATGCTGTAGATTTGTTGCCTGTAAGTCGGGATGGTGCATTGGATCTGCAGCTTTTGTCTGAAACCATACGGCCTGACACCGTCCTTGTAGCGCTGATGGGGGCTAACAATGAAAGCGGCGTGGTTTGGCCTCTTACAGATATAGGAGGTCTCTGCAGGGGGGAAAATGTGCTTTTTCTCAGTGATGCGGTGCAGATGGTAGGTAAGCTGCCCATTGATCTGGAACGCCTGCCTGTTGATTATCTCTCCGTGGCAGCGCATAAGTTCCATGGCCCCAAAGGCACAGGAGCACTTTATGTCAGGAGAACAGTTCCTTTTACCCCCCTTATCATGGGAGCTGGTCAGGAGATGGAACACCGGGCCGGAACTGAAAATGTTGCCGGTATTGTAGGTCTGGGCAAAGCCTGTGAGTTGGCTGCAGCCGCCCTGGAGAGCACCATTTCCAATGTTTCAGATCTGCGCAACAGATTACAGGAACGGATCCTGACCGAGATTAAGGAAGTCATTATAAATGGTGCTTCCCAACCACGGCTGCCCAATACCCTGAACGTGAGCTTTAAAAATTGTGCCGCCGGGGCCATGGTGCAGGAACTGGATGAGAAAAACATTGCTGTATCTGCGCATTCAGCCTGTCACAGCGGCGACCTTGACCCATCTCATGTATTAAAAGCCATGGCAGTTCCTGAAACCCATATTCATGGGACCTTGCGCATCAGCTTAAGCCGGTTCAATACCATTGAGGAGGTTGAAGTATTGTGTGAAGCTCTTCCGGGTATTGTGGCAAAATCGCGTCAGGGCGTAGCTGTCTGATGTGCTATTAATTAATAATCACCTGAAAACAAAAAAGTTCAGGCATTGCCCAGCTGGAGGGGTCTCAAAGTAACATGCTATAGCGCCAAGGCTTGAAAATCTTGACCTGAGGTCAGATAGGGCAAACAGGCATGAAGAATTCTCCCAACCTGGTTTCGGTATAAAGAACAGTGTGTTCTGTCAAAAAAAAGAGGCTCCTGAATACTAGTGCCAGAAGCCTCTTATATTTTATATAACCTGCGGAAGTTTTTTACAGACGGCTTCGTTTTTTTCTGGAGATTTTGCCGATTATCCAACCAAAGAAAAAAACTCCGCCACCAGCCAGGAACCATTTAATCATCCTGGAATCTGATAGCTTGTCATTTTGAGTGGTGAGCAGTGTTACATCTGCATTCAATTTTTTATTTTGCTGGAGAAGTTGATCACGTTCAGCAACAATCTCAACAACATTTTCAGCCTGGGTCAGCAGGGTATTATATTTTTCTGACATTGAGCGTTCACTGTTTAAAGCCTGCTCGAGATTTTGCTGCATATCGTCAGACATTGTGTTCATTTCAGAAAATTTCTTGTTGTAGCCTTCTTCGATAGTTCCGAGTTGTAACTCCAGATTGCTCTTGGCTTCTTCCAGGTTTTGTATTTTTTGCTGCAGAGAAGCATTAAGCCTCTCAAGCTCTGCAATGATCTGTTTTTTGGGAGGATTTTTACTTATATACTGGCGCAGGACATACCCCTCAATGCCATCTGGGGTCCGCACTTTAACATAAGTTTCATCTTCTTCACCCAGTACCTCAAGGGGGGTTCCAGTTGTTAAACTTTTTAATATTTTATGATTAGAACTTTTCCCTGCCCGTAAAGTAATTATCAACTCATCCACTACATAGCGGGTGTCTGCCGAAACTGGTGGTATATGCAGAAAAGATATGAGTAGAATAAGGATTAAAAGGATCTTAAGATAACGCATTGTAAGCCTCCTGATAAAGTGGGTTGTCGCACCTGGACATATTACGATGGTATTTTAAAAAATCCGTCCAGAGTAATGCTTTATCAAAAAAATATTTTAATTAAGAATAGTTACGGGTGTCAAGTGTGAAAAACCTATGAGTATGACAAATAAATTACAATTTGGAGCGCTGGCTGAATTGGAGAAATACAGACACAGGAAAGTCTACAGCACTATTTTGCTTCCTTTTTCAGGCAGTAGAATTTTAATCCCTGAATATTTTCCTGCTATCCTTTCAAGGGCTGTGCCCGATTGCGGCCGGATATTGCGGTGCATATGTACCAGAGCAATCTGTGCAACGCCAGTATTGCGCGCGAATTGAAGGCAGGCTGCAATCGAGCCGTGTCCAGGGGTTGTGTCCTCTAAGCCGTAGGCTTCATGGATGATGATATCACACCCCTTGGCCAGGGATTGTGTCATTGGGGTTGGTCGGCCGTCACCACTGTAGAATATGGATTTATTTTGGAGTTCAAGCCTGAGAGAAAGGCAGGGGACTGAGTGCTCGTTATAGGCTGTTTGCCAGACAGAATCTGATATTTTCTTCTGTTGTCCAGGTTCTATTTCACGAAACAGGAGAGAAAACCCTAAGCGCGAGAGAAGGGTCGGATAGGCGAGTTGCATTGCCTGCGTAATTATAGTTTCAAGTCCTGGGGGGCCAAGTATATGAAGAGGTTTTTGTCTGCCTGTTTCCCAGAACCAGAGCAAAAGGAGCGGAGTGCCGAGGAAATGATCACCATGGAAATGTGAAATCCATAACATCTCAAGTTCTTCATGATCCGGGTTCAAGGCGAAGTAGTGCAGGGGCACGCTGAAACCGCAGTCCAGAAGAATCCGGCCCGCTGTCTCATCAGGTCCAGTCTTCACGAGGATTGAGGTATTGGATTGACTTGAATCGCAGGCTTCACCAACTCCGAGGAAGTGAATCTCCATGATTTGTTCTCCATCATGCATTTGCTAAAAGAATAAAATTCTCATTGTAATTGTCTTGTATTTGCAAGTTCAGTAATGACTTCCGCCAATCCTTTTGTGACACGCGCTAAACGGTCATAATCAATCTTCTCAGGCGTATCTTCCCGGGTATGATAATTTTCATATCTGAAAAATGCTGTATCCGTAACCATTAAAGCCCGGTATCCCTCACGCCAGAAAGACCAGTGATCGGACCAGCCTATACCGGTGACCCATCCCGGGGCAGCAGTCCCTTCAGAGGGAAACTGTGTCGTCCTCCGGAAAGCCTTAAGACACAAGCGCACCAAGTAACGGGAGCGTATGTTGCCGACAAAGCCTATGAAATTAGCGGTATGGGGATAGAAAAAACTGAAAGGGAAAGGATATTCCTGGCTGCCAGGGGCTTCAGAATAATAACCCATGGTTTCAAGGGAAAGCATCCCAACAATATTTTCCTTCCGGCTGCGGGCCCGGGAGGCATAAACCCTGCTGCCCATATCCAGATGGAGAAAGAAGGGGGGCTCCTCATTGGTGAATGCAACAAAACGAATTGTCCGGGCAGGCTTTATGATGGCAAGAAGCCGGGTGATTTCAAGCAGCGATGCCACACCGGAACCGTTGTCGTTGGCACCCGGGGATCCCAGTACCGTGTCATAATGTGCCCCAACAAGTACAATTTGGTCAGGCATAGAAATCCCGGGAATTTCAATTATGAGATTGGCAGATTCTACGCCCCGTGCTTCATATTCCTGGCGCAGAACTGTATAGTTTTGCTCCTGCCATATTTTCTCAATATAGGCTGCAGCAGCATTGAGTCTTTGGGGCAGCCAGATGTTTCTTTCCCCAATTTCTCCGGCCAATATGAAAACATGGTGGCGCAGGTTGGAACTGATACCTTTTTCCTGCTCAGAAAGAGGCAGAAAACGACCTGAGTAAGATTTGCCAGGCATTTGAGTTATCCAGAGAAAAATGGCGAAAAGTAGAACAACGAAGAGTAAAACTACAAAGCCTGCAACATGAGAGCTTCGCTGCCTGGGTTTCATCACCCCTCTTTTTCAGTCCCGGGGGCTCAAGTTAGGAATGCAGATCCTGTTTTGCGGTTTCAATATGTTTGGTTTACCCATATGCCGCCGTTCAATTTGTAAACAGATCAGGCAGTAGTATCATCAACAATAAAAAGGGAAGCCCGGGCGCCAATACTTTTTTTCTTAACCCAGATCCTGGCCATGGGAACAGTCTCTCCCTCCATATCGACCAGGTTAACCATCTCCTCGACGTACGAAATGTCAGCGGTCTTGAATTCATAATAGGATGTTATCTTGCTGTAGGGGTCGGTGATCAGGATCACGCGTTCCGGGTCATAGGGATGTTTTCTCGGTGATCCGGTGAAAGAGATATGGGTTTCTTTGAGGAGTTTCAGGCTCTTGGGTTTTTTGTAAACCTGTAACTCAAATTTTTCATGCTCGTCTGGAAATATTCGTATAGGCATTTCCGACTCCTGGTCTCGATAGATTATAGAATCTGCCCTAAGTCAAAATAACATTCCACAAGCTGGAACCTGAAATAAAGTAATCTGTTTCAATGAATATAGTTTATACCAATTCAAGAAAAAATTGAAGATTTTTCTTGTAAAGGACAAGACTAACACACTGGAATTCAAACAGAATTATATGATAAAATAATCTGCTACTCCGGCCACCAGTCTACTCCAATTCTGCGGATGGCATTAAATCCGCCACCGAGGACAAGATTGTTGCTCAGTCCCATGGAATCAAGAAAAACCTGTACTTCAGAGGAACGGGTGCCAGCGTCACAAATGATAATCAGCATTTTATCATCAGGTAATTCTTTATACCTGGCGCGTACATTTACATACGGGATGTCCTTCCAGATATCAGGGCCGAATTTTGCAACGAATACGGCAGCTTCCTTGGGGTGTCGGATATCGAGGGCAACCCACCGGGGTTTTGCCTGCGGCTTGGCCATCCACTCCAGAAAATCTTCAATGGACACGGTGCGCAGGCGCCCTGCGGCAAGGTTATCAGCTACATTTGCAGTGGCATTCAGGGCATCGATGGCTGTGGAGAACGGCGGTGCATATGCCAGTTCGAGGTTACTGAAATCCTCTATCAAGGCACCTTTGGCAATAAGTCCTGCTGCTGCATTAATGCGGGCCAGGACCGAATCATTCATGGGGCCGAAACCCTGGAGTCCTAAAACTTTACGGCTGGTTTTGTCAAACACCATCTGCAGCATTATTACTGACTGGGTGGGGAAAAAATGCGCCCTGTCAGACTGGGCGGTTATTGCCACCTCAGCATCATATCCCAGTCCCTTTGCCGTGGCATAGCTTAAACCTGTGCCGCCAATGCAGCAGTCAAATGCCTTCATGATGAAACTGCCCACCCAGCCTTCAAACTGGGACGGGATACCAGCAATATTATCGGCTGCAATTCTGCCCTGGCGGTTGGCAAGGGAACCCATAGGGGCGTTGTTTTTCATGCCGCTTACCTGATTGATTATTTCCACGCAATCTCCTGCCGCATAAATAGCAGGATCAGACGTCTGCATGCGGTTGTTCACCATAATGCCACCTTGCGGCGAAACAAGAAGTTCCGCCTCCCGGGCTAACTCGCTGCGCGGCCTCACCCCAACAGACATAATGACCAGGTCAGCATCAATGGAACGTTTCGGGGTGATTACCCGGCAGACTCTGCCCGCAGCATCACTTTCAAGGCTGGTGGCTGATTCACCGGTATAAACTGTGACGTTATTGTCCTTGAGGTGCTGTTCCAACATGGCGGCAAAGGCTGGATCAACAATACGGGGTAAAAGCTGGTTCATGTACTCCAGGACCGTTGTTTCAATGCCCCACAAGTCTGCCAGCGATTCGGCCATTTCCAGACCAATGGCTCCTCCCCCTATTACAACTGCTTTGGCCACCTTGCCCTGGGCCAGATCATTTTTTATGGCTATGGCGCGGTGCATGTCATTGACCACATAAACCCCGTCAAGGTTTGCGCCGGGAATCTGCAGACGGTTGGGTGCACTGCCGGTGGCAAGCACGAGCTTGTCGTAAGGGAGTTCATTTATTTCACCGGTGTCAAGCTGTTCGATCCTGACGGTTTTGGCCTGTCGGTCAATGGCCAGCGCCCGTGTCCGGGTTAGCATAGTCACACCTTTTGCGTCATTGAAAAAGCCTGCATCCCTTACAACATGAAAGCTTGTGGAGCGCAACTCCTTTTCATCAGAGACATCTCCGGAGACAAAGTATGGAATACCGCAACCCCCGTAGGAAATAAGACTGTCCTGGTCAACGACGACAACCTCGGCATCGGGCTGAAGCCGTTTGACACGGCAGGCGGTCTTGGGTCCAGCTGCCACACCACCTATGACAACGATTTTTGCAGACATTAGTAATGGTCCTTTTTGTTGTTATTGAGTAAGTAGATTCTTAAAAATGAAAAGCAAATAACAGTAGAAGAAAGCTATCCCAGAGTACATGACTGAGCAGAAAAAAAGTAAAAGGAAAGTCTGCGGATGTCAAACAATTCAAAAGTGTAATTTATTGATCGCCAGGAATGTTATCTCTGCTGTGCAGTGTACTCTTTACCAATTGAAGTTTTGAACCCTAAAGTCATCAGTATGCCCAGTGGGCACCGTAACTCAGAATTTGATGGATAAGGATCAATATTGTGGCAAGCTATAAGAATTTCATCTAACAAACTAGAGAGGCTATTTGTAGCCTCAATGTTGGGAATAGTGTGAAAAGTTTCACTCAGGTGGTAGGGTAAATATTGTTTGGGCATAGGGGGCATTGAACGAACCGCCCTTCACCTTATTGAAGGTAAATCACTTCACTAATTCAATTCCTTTTACAGGCCTTTTTAAAGCAGGGTCATCTGCACCAAGACAATTGAAAATCAAACTGTATTGCAAATACATATCTTCTCCTTGAACCGGCATAAAATGCTTACCTAAAGACTCACAATATGTATAGGCTGCATCAATGGCTAGTTTGTCTTCCTCTCCCTGATTGTTGAAGGCTTTTATCTTAAAGGTGTCAGGACCGAAGGGGGAAATATCTGAAATTCTGGGTTTTGAAGCACAGCCAGTCATAACGACAGCCATAAGCAATACAATAATAAATTTTTTCATATGAGCCTCATTTTTAGGATTACTATCTGTTTTTTATAGCATAAAAATGCACA
>Ga0209536_100003936_pt1 | contig 23622 bp, 21 predicted proteins | sample DeeMarSeWOR28_12_FD_187461 | JGI IMG/M metagenome (GOLD analysis project Ga0209536, IMG submission 187461) | Marine sediment microbial communities from White Oak River estuary, North Carolina - WOR-2-8_12 (SPAdes) (version 2) | ecosystem: Environmental > Aquatic > Marine > Intertidal zone >...
CCAAATCCCCCAAAACCACCACCAAACCCACCCGAACCAGATGAAAAGTTGCCAAAAGTCCCGCGATGCGAGCGACTGGCTGCCCCGGCCAGGAATAACGCCGTCCAGAACGGGATATTTCTGCCCGCAGCGTAATGTCGGGACCGTATGGCACGAATGAAAATAAAAAAGAAAACAATCAGAATGAACACCGCCGCTCCTCCAATTTCAGCTGTGGGATCCGGATTGGTGGCCTGGCGGTATTCTTCGGCGGTAAATTCTCCCCGGGTTAACGACATCAGAGTGGTCACCGCCGAATCGAGGCCGGCAAAATATTCTTCTACCCGGAATTTGGGCAATATGGCGACTTCCACAATGCGTTTTGCAACCACATCGGGTACGGCACCTTCTAATCCGTACCCGGTGGCAATGGCCACTTCACCTTTTTCACGGATTGTTTTTGGCTTGACCAGGATCAGGATGCCGTTATCTTTACCTTCCTGGCCGATACCCCAGCGCTCGGCCAGTTGAAACGCATAATCCATCTTTTCATAACCGTGTATTGTGGGTACGATTACAATGGCGATCTGCGTGGATGTTTCCTGGCTGAATGCCACCAGTTTCTGTTCCAGCTGTTGGGCTTCCGCAGGGGTTAAGAATTCGGTGAAATCATTCACCAGGCGGGGTGGTTGCATGGGTTCAGGAAAATCCTGGGCTTTCAATGGTGTCAGGGAGATGGCTGCCAGTAAAAAAAGTGCTGTAAGAAAGCGTGACCGAATGTGACCAGTGCTATTAAGATCTGTTCTTACCATAGGAAATGTCGTTCGAAAGTTCATCGATGTCGTCTTTTTTATACGGGAAATGATCACGCAGTGCTTCACCTGCCATGAATATTCCACGCTCCAGACCTTCGGCGTATTTACCTTCCCTAAAGAGTGCCAGAACCGTTTCTTTGATCTGATCCCAGAAATCTTCGGGTGTTACCTCGTTGATACCGGCGTCGCCTAAAATGGCAAATTTCCGGTCATTGATGGAAAGGTAAAACAGAACCCCATTCCGTAACCTGGTTTCATGCATTTTTAATTTTTCGAAAATGAAAGCCGCATGGTCGAGCACATTTTCCGGACATGAGGATTCGACATGGACACGAATTTCACCCGATGTTCTGTTTTCCGCATTACTTATGGCATTGGCGATTCGTTCCTTATCCACCAAAGAAAAAAAATCAGCAGGTTTCATAGTGGTTCATTCTGTTATCGCAATGTGCCATTTTGGATTTTAGAATTCAACAACAGGTGCTTCTTCGGCCGACTCCTGAGCTTCGAAATAGTCTTTTTTCTTAAATCCAAAGATGGCTGCAACGATATTGGTTGGAAACCGTCGTATGTATGTATTATAATTTTGAGTTGATTCATTGAATTTTCGCCGTGCCACGGCAATCCGGTTTTCCGTTCCTTCCAATTGGGCCTGGAGGTCCATGAAATTCTGATTGGCTTTCAAATCAGGATATCGTTCCACCACCACCATCAGGCGTGAGAGTGCCGAACTCAATCCCTCCTGGGCTGCCTGAAAATTCTGGATGGTCGCTGCATCGAGGTTTTCCGGATTGATCTGGACAGATGTCGCCTTGGCTCTGGCTTCGATTACCTGGGTTAGTGTTTCCTGTTCAAAATCGGCATAACCTTTAACGGTATTCACCAGGTTGGGTATCAGGTCGGCCCTTCTCTGGTATGCATTTTCAACCTGGGCCCACATGGATGTGACGTCTTCGTCAAGTCCCACCATCCGGTTATAGCCACAACTGGAAAGAAATGGTATGAGCAATAGGAACCACATGGGTCGTATTCGCATAATATGGATTTTCATGATCTTGAAATTTTATGAATGGAACATCAAATTTATAAATATTATCCCGGAAAAAAGAGGGTTATATGACTTAATCCTGATTTTGATAAAAGCTGTTCAGTTCGAATGGCCGTTTTGCTTGAAAATGAAAGAAACTGGAGTAGAAATTCCGGGGAAACTGCTTGATAAAAGTATTGTATTCAAGGGTTTCCATATTATAACGTGTTTTCAGTTCCCTGAGATGGGCCTGTTCTGATCTCAGTGTGTCTGTAAAGGTTTTCAATACAGGATCATAACTCCCCGTAACAAGAAGCTGGTCCAGATACAGGTCATATTCAACCATCCGGGTATGGAATTCATTAAATATATGAAATGAAATATCCTGGTTGCAGTCCAGTTCAGGCCATATCATTTGAATGGGCCGGGGTATGGCTCCGTGTATCCGGGAATTTTCCGGAATCATCTGAAGCAATAAGGTGTCCAGCGATTGGTATCCATCCACTATGGTGCAGAAAATGATATCGGCTTCCTTTCCTTCATTTCGCATGTTGCGGAGGGTGATGCGTCCAGAAATATAAGCCGCCAGGATCAGCAGAAGAAAAAGAGTTATAAAAAACCATCCGGATTTAAAGAAATTTGTCATAACCTCCTAAAACATACTATTTATATAAAATCCCGATCACCGGAGATCGATACATCTGCATTTGGTGGATGAATTTTATGCATTCCATGCGGAAAATCGGGATGCAAGATGTACTTTTGTATTGCTTTTCACCACCTGTATATTGACGTGTAAAGATAATGAATAAAAAATCCAAGGATGCATTCCGTAATGCGATTCGACAGGGGATACCGGAAATACTGCCGGACCCCAAAACCTGGGAGCCAGGGATCAACCATGCTCCGGTTCGTGCCGACCTTCTGAGCATTGAGGAAAAACAACTGGCCCTGGAAAATGCCCTGAGGTATTTTCATAAGAAACATCATGCGGTGCTGGCGGAGGAATTTGCCCGCGAATTGCGCGATTATGGCAGAATCTACATGCATCGCTTCCGGCCTGACTATACCATTACCGCCCGATCGATGAGCGATTTCCCCCATCGGTCGGTGCAGGCTGCAGCCATCATGCTGATGTTAAGTAACAACCTGGATGAGGCGGTGGCACAGCATCCGCACGAATTGATCACATATGGCGGAAACGGCGCGGTATTTCAGAACTGGGCCCAGTACCTTCTGACCATGAAATATTTATCGGAAATGACCGATGGTCAAACCCTGGTGCTTTATTCCGGGCACCCGATGGGATTGTTTCCCTCTCACAGGGAAGCCCCCAGGGTGGTGGTGACCAATGGTATGGTGGTCCCCAATTATTCTTCAAAAGAACACTGGGAAAAATTCAATGCACTCGGTGTTAGTCAATACGGTCAGATGACGGCCGGTTCGTTCATGTATATTGGGCCACAGGGTATCGTACATGGCACGACCATCACCGTTTTGAATGCCGGGCGTAAAATCTTAAAACCGGGAGAGTCATCTTTGGCAGGGAAGCTTTTTGTTACCTCCGGAATGGGAGGCATGTCCGGAGCCCAACCCAAGGCCGCTGTCATTGCCGGACTGGTATGTGTTGTGGCAGAAATCAATCCGAAAGCGGCAGAAAAGCGCTTTGAGCAGGGATGGGTCAATGAAATGTATGATCAGCTGGATCTGCTATTGGATCGGATCCGTGAAGCACGTGAAAATAAAGAGGCCGTATCGCTTGGATACCTGGGCAATGTGGTGGACCTCTGGGAAGCTCTGGTGCGGTATGACATGGATGTGGATCTGGGTTCAGACCAGACATCCCTGCACAACCCATGGTCGGGAGGATATTATCCTGCCGGGTTGAGTTTTGAAGAATCAAACAACATGATGGTGGCGCATCCTGAATCATTTAAAAAGCAGGTGCGGGCGTCGTTAAAACGCCAGGTAGAGGCCATCAATACCCTGGCGGGCCGTGGTATGTATTTTTTCGACTATGGCAATGCCTTTTTACTGGAATCGGGCCGGGCCGGAGCAGACATCTTCAAACCCAATGGACAGTACCTGTACCCATCATATGTGCAGGATATTATGGGCCCCCTGTTTTTTGACTATGGATTTGGACCCTTTCGGTGGGTATGCACCACATCCGATCCGGAAGACCTGGCCACCACGGATGCCCTGGCTCTCGAAGTGATGAACGCAATCGCCGATGAAGCCCCGGACGAAATCAAGGGGCAACTGGATGATAATATCCACTGGATCCGGGAGGCTGGCCGGAATCAACTGGTGGTTGGTTCGCAGGCCAGGATATTGTATGCCGATTGTGAAGGTCGCATAAAAATCGCCAAACGATTTAATGCGGCGATTCGCGAAGGAAAAATCAGGGGTCCGGTCGTGCTGGGCCGTGACCATCATGATGTATCCGGGACCGATTCACCATTTCGTGAAACTTCAAATATTTATGACGGATCGCAATTTACGGCCGATATGGCGGTTCATAATGTCATCGGTGATGCATTCCGTGGTGCCACCTGGGTGTCTATACATAATGGCGGCGGGGTTGGCTGGGGTGAAGTGATCAATGGTGGTTTTGGCATGGTATTGGACGGGAGTGAAGAAGCTGACCGGCGCATTGAGATGATGCTTCACTGGGATGTGAATAATGGCATTGCACGGCGAAGCTGGGCCAGAAATGAAGGCGCGCTCTTTTCTGTCAAGAGGGAAATGGACCGTAATCCCGACTTGAAAGTAACCCTGCCGAATCTGGCCGATCGTGATCTGGTGAAACAAAACATAAAAAAAATATGGAACACATAACACGTCGCTTATACACCTGCCGAATCAATTCGAAACCGTTCATTTTGTTGGGATTCGTGATTATTTTAATGGTGTCGTGTGAGGCCCTTGAAAGTGGCCCGGATACCCTCGATGGCGTTTGGAGATGCCAGGAAGAAAGCCAGGTATTTGGCTTCCAGGCCTATGATGTGAACGTGAGCTATTTGCCCACTGACAGTACGATCATCAGAATGTCGAACTTTTACAACCTGGGTGCTGGAAAGGTGGTTCAGGCGCAGGTGGATTTATGGGATATCACCATTCCGGCCCAGACCGTAGAAGGATTGGTTTTTAATGGTACAGGCACCCTGTCCGGTAATCTCAAGACGATCAATTTATCCTATACGGTATTTGACGGACAGAGTACGGATGTGGTATCAGCCACGTTTTCACGTTGATGGCATGGCCTGCATCGGCAACCTGATGACCTGATTGATTCCACAGAGATTCGAATATATCATATTGGAATGCATCGGTCCTGCATTCTTTTTTTTTAACTTTAAAGTAATTATATTAATACGTATTTTAATACGTATTTAAATACGTATTATTATGAAATCCCCTGAGGTCCTGGAGGAGATACACCATTGCATGACTCATGACCAGGATCCAGGTCGGTATGGACCGGAATCGGCTGGGAATATCTCCCTGGTGGATTGGCCGGGCGGATCATAACACCAGAAATGCACGCAGAAACTACATTGTGGATCTTCGAAGATCCTAAAAACATAAAGAAATGTCACGAAGAAAACTCAGTGAGAATCATATCAGGAACCTGACCAAAGTGGGTGGTGGCACCAGCTATGCCGTGACCATTCCAATGGCGTATATCCGGAAGCTGGGCTGGAGATCGAAGCAAAAGGTTGAAGTGCGTCTGTCACGCGGTAAGATAGTGATTGAGGACTGGAAGGAATAACCTGCCTCAACCCACCAGAAGATCGTAGATGCGACCGATACGGCTCTCAAGTTCGGAAATTCCGAATGAGCGACTCAGTCTCACCTGTTCCCGGTGCCCGGCATATACTATTACAGTGGGGGCAGTGAACACGGAATTTTGACCGGCGATCTCCGGATTTTTGTGCATATCCGCATAGTACATGTTCATGGCCGGAAAATGAGCCAGGAGCATTTCGTGAACTTTCGGCTTCAGAACCTTGCAGACCTGGCACATATCATGAGAAAAATAGACCAGGAATATCACTTCTTTTTTAAGGCATTCCGTGAACTCTTCCAAAGAATACAGGGCTTTTATCATGACGGATCTTTAGTATTGTAATTAAAACAATCCCAACTCCAGCATTACGATCGTACAATCGGTAACGACTTCAATCCCCTTGTTTTTTGCCATTTCCATCAGTTCTGGATTTTCGGTCCCGGGATTAAAAATTATCCGCTTTGGCTGTATTGAGAAGATATAGTTGTAGAAAGCTGGCTGCCTGGGTGGGCCCACATACAGCGTAATGGTATGGATCCCATCAACAGGGGGTGTCCCTGTCATGACCGGAACATCCCCAATGGTTCCCTCCCTGAGGCCAATAGCTACCTGGGGGATGCGGTACATCCTGAGTTCACGAACTGCTTTATTTGAAAACCGGTATGGCTTCAGACTGGCCCCAAGTACCAGGGTTTTTCGCATACTCCGGAACTTATTACCCGGATTCTGATCCGGATATATTACAGCTTAAAGCTACAATTTTTTCAGGAGAATCACCGCTTGTGATGCCACCCCTTTTTCATCACCAATAAATCCCAATTTTTCAGTGGTGGTGGCTTTTATGGAGATTTGTTTTTCTGAGATTTCCAGTGTGTTGGCCAGTGTTTTGCGCATGACCGGGATGTGTACCTTGATCTTTGGCTCCTGCAATGTGATGGTACTGTCCAGGTTCACAATTTCATATCCGGCGTCGGTGATCTTCTGGTGTGCCAGCCGGAGTAATATTTTACTATCGATACCTTTATACTGTGGATCGGTATCGGGAAAATGGGTGCCAATGTCGTCCATACCTGCTGCTCCAAACATGGCATCGATGATGGCATGGATCAAAACATCCGCATCGGAATGCCCAACGGTGCCCTGGCTGTGGGGTACCACCATACCACCCAGGTTCAGATCCTGTCCGGGAGCCAGCTTATGTACATCATAACCAATGCCAATTCGCAGTTGCATAATGGATAGTTATCGATCCTGTCGTTTAAAAGATGCAAAATCGAATCCCAGGGTAAATCGCAAGGTGTTGGAAAGGGGATGATTCTGATATACCGGAAGAAGGTATGAAAAATCCAGGGAGAATACATTGAGTCTGAGGCCCAGGCCCAGCGTGAAGAATTTTCGGTTACCTTTGGTCTCGTGCTCATGGAAATACCCCCCACGGATGGCAAATTGTTTATTATACCAATATTCGAGTCCAATGGCATATGCAATTTCCCGAAATTCCTCTTTGGCCCCGCCGGGTGCATCGTAAAACGAGTGAAACATCCCGACAGGAACGGACACATTCGGATCCATGCCAGCGATAATGGTCGTCCCGGCTGAATCATAAACGGGCGGTGTAGGGACCAGCAATTTGTTCAGGTCAACAGCCAGGGTGATGGAATTGTAGTCATCAATATCCAGACCGAATACCCCGCCCACTTTCAGGTTGGTAGGGATAAAATCCGGATCGCGATCATCGGTGTAGGAGATCTTTGTTCCGATATTCGAAATATTCACCCCAAAGCCGGCATTTCCATCCATGGATCCCAGTTCGATACCGCGATTATAATAAATGGCCACATCGGCAGCAAATGCATTACCCGGTTTGGTTTCCGCCCCGCCAACACTGGTGCCGCCAGTCAGGTTGGAATGAATAAAACGGAAGACGATGCCACCCGAAATATATTCTGAAAAGGCTCTGGAATATCCCAGATCGTAGGCCCATTCATTGGGATTAAAATTTCTGGTGGTATTGCCGAAAATATCGGTAAAGGTGATATTTCCGAGCGAGAAATACCGGAGTGATGTGCTGAGAACCTGCCGGTCATCGATCCTGTAATATCCTGAAAGGTAGGCCAGGTTGATATCTCCAATCAGGCTTCTGAGCCATGGCGAATAAGAAATAGACACACCACCAGATCCTTTAATGAAGGCATATTTTGCAGGGTTCCAATGTTGCGAGTTCAGATCGGGAGCAGTGGCAACACCGGCATCACCCATGGCCCCCGACCGTGAATCGGGAGCGATGGTTAAGAATGGGACTGCTGTTTGAATGGCATTGATCTGGCCGGTAACTTCTCCCCTGGTGATCTGTGCATATCCTTTTGTCCCGGCCAATCCCAATATCATCAGACAAACAAAAAAGATCTTTCGTAATGTGGTCATTTCCCTGTAAATAATTTTAAAAAGTGCGACAAATATAATGATAATTAATCGGTTAACGTACTTTCAACATTTTGCTGGTGATCTCAGCAAAAGAACCATCTTCAGCCTGTAAACGCAGCCTGTACAGATACAGGCCTCCCTGAACCGGGCTGCCATGGCTGTTGGTTCCATCCCATAATATGGGTCCCAGTTTGTATCCTGCAGAATAATAACGATCCGTTATGGTCTTTATTATCTGACCGGATAAATTGTAAATACTGATGGTCACATCAAATTCAGAATCAGCCATGTTATGTTCCATCACAATCGAGGTTCCGCTGTTGAAAGGATTGGGATAGTTGATCAGATTTCGCACAACCGGGGCGGATGAAGTGGTGACCTCGAACCGGATGCATTCTTCTGATGAATTATTATAAATATCCCAAACTTTCAGGCATATGGTATGCGATCCCTCAGCCAGGCCTGATAGGGGGTAGGTGATGGTACCACTTTGGTAGCTATCCAGGTCGGATTCATAGAACTCATTCAGGATGAATGGGTTATTATAGTCCTCATCGAGTATGGCCACAATATCATGTCCAATCCCGGTTCCCAGTGTATTGATACCAGATTGATCAAAAACCCTCGCATACAGCACCGGGTTGGGATCGGTCAGCCCACCATCACTAAATTTTTCATCGTTCAGATACAGTTCAATCACAGGTCCGTCCAGATCCGTTTCGATCTGATCACCAAAACCACCAATATCAAACGCATTATAATATCCCTGGGCATCCTGGTCGCCGGCTGCATTCTTGAAGAAATAACTGATTTTTCCCTGCCCGGATTTAAAGGAAACATCTTTCGGTACGATAAATGAAAACTCAAAATGACCATTTAATACGGACGCTTTTCCGTTATAAAGGATCTTATCCCGCACCTGGAATTCCAATACCGGTGTATCATTATTGCTGAGGGTTTTCATGGTATATTCCTTATCAAACACAATGGGATACACCTCACCATTATATGTGTTCATGGGGTCCCCGGCACGGCTGGTAATGCGACCTGAGATGGTATATTTCTGAAGCCCCTTCAGTGTGTCAGTAAATTCTGCGACCGGAATATGGTTGATTGAATCGGTTTGAACGAAATGATCGGGGTAGGCCAGCACCAGTGAAGGATCGCCAAGCAAAGTAAAATTGCGTTTATTGATTCCCGGTCCCGATTCATTTTTTGTCTTTCTCAAAATATCCCCCAACCGGAGCCTCAGCCCGTTGGTATCGCGTTCAAATACATTTTCATAAAAATTCTGATTTAAAATGAAATTGGGATAGGAATATACCAATCGTGTGGTTGTTAACAGGCCAATGCCTCCACCATCGGGCCTGAGCAGGACCAATTCACCGGCCGAAGTTTTCAGGTTGATCTCCCCGTTGATATCCTGATCGATATCATCAAAACGACTGAATTCACAGGTAGCCGTAATAAACAGCGGTAGCTGGTGTTTATTCGACCAGGATTGTATATCGCTGATGCCCAGTATCTTTTCATGGGCCAGACCCCGTTCGTTTCCATGCCCCGTGTAGTTGATGATCAGGGAACCTGTATTGATGGCGTCGTTCAGAGTTTTATTCACCTCGGGATAGGTGGCGCCACTGGGTGAGGAAACTTTTTGATAGGCATCCAGGAAAATTTTATGGTTATTAAATGATGGATGGTCACTCTGGATGGCATCACTCAACTGATCGGCCTGGGTCATATGCACACTGGTGTAGCCATCGGAAATATCACCATCGTCTGCCACAAAGCGGATCCTGTTCCTCCAGGGTCCATATGATTGTGGCCCATCATACGAGATGATCTTATCTACGACATTGCTGGCTTCTTCCAGGGTGTTGACAGGCAGGCGGCCAATGCCTATATCCACCAGTCCGGTACTGCCCCCTTCATCGTCATCCAGGAGCCCGTAAAAATCATCCGTTACATACGACAGGGTGTAATGAATGGAATTTTCAGATTGATAGGTGGGTATTTGATTTGAATTATTTTCATGATCGGAACGGTTGTTGAATGAACCATCTCCGAATAGGAGCAGGTATTTTATGAGCGCATCCTGGTCAGAATGATCATACACCCGTTTTACAAAATCTCGGATGGCTCCGGGATCGCGTTTCCCCGAGGAAAAATCATGGTATACTGTCTCCGGTGTGACAAGCACCACCTCCAATTGGTCATGCGTTCTCCGATAGTCTGCCAGGCGCTCTGCTTCAACCATAAATTCTTCGGGTGACACGATGATCATATCGATGTCATATACCGACAGAAGGTCCTGGTTTTCAATTTCCTCTTCGAGAAACTCCGGCTCAAGAAATGGTCCGTTTCCAAATGCAATGAATTCTCTCAATGAATCCGTTTCACAAATAAAGGTGAGTTCCGACCCGGCCAGCGCTGTTTCAAGTTTACCGGGATGCTGGATGTCGGTAATATCCCAAACCTGGGTAAGGTCATCGGCATTTTTGAGGTGGAATCGGGAGACGTTACCCGAACCCATGGAAGCCACATCTCTGAAATCCATCTGGGTTCCTTCAAGGTAGAGTTCCCGCCGGACATTCAGATCGATGAAATCGAGCCAGAATTTCGATTCCGAAGCCATAGCATTATTGATGTCGATAGTGATATTTAATTGATCAACAGTCAGGTTAAATTCCACCAGATCCACACCTTTTTTGGCATAATATGAACTGTAACTACCCAGGTTGACCTCGGATATCACAATATCTGCAATATTCTGACCATTGGAGGAAATCTCAAAATATGTGGGCTGTGACGACCGGGCTACGGTCGTGATAAAGAGCCGTGCAGGTTCGGCCAATTGAAATCGTGAACCGGAAAAGCCATATTGGTTCACATTGAACGGTGACAGGGGTTCAAACCATTCCCGGCCTGACCGGATCAGGTTTTCTGTCTCAACCTCCCGGTATGTCCTGTAATCGTAATACTGAACTTCTCGGGCAACCGGGGTGCCGGGTGTTGCCAGGGCATTGATGAGGGGGCCGGTTCCCTGACCCGATGTTATGTAGTAATAGGATGCTTCATCATACAGGTGAAGCTGGTGTAAAAACATTTGACGGGTCGCATCATAATGCCATACCACGGGTCCTTCTGCGTAGAATAGAAGATAATCACCCGCGTTGAATACATTATCGGATCCTTTTTCGAACCAGATGGCACACTCCTGCAATCCATCTTCCCGCGGTATGTTGTTCATTTCCGGCACCATGCGTCCGCCATTACCAAAGATCCTGGGCGTGGCGGGATCTGAAAGTCCGAGGGCGGCCAATTCTTCATATGTGATCCGGTAGATACCCGACTCGGTGATTTTCATTTTGAGCCATGAACCGGTGGCCAGAACGGAATTTTGAAATGCCGGATGTGACTTATTCAGGCCAGATTCGGGTAATGTGCCTCCGGTATGCCGGATCTCATATTCATTGACACGCTTTATGGTTCCGTCAGTTGCTCTGAAAACCGGTATCAATTCCACTTCCAGATGCTTTTTCTTACGCAGGGAAACCACCCTGGCATCGTAGGTAAACGAATCGGGAATGTCTGCTTCCAGATGGGTTGCTTCCACTATAGCCGGATCCAGGGTGCTGACATGAGTGGGCACAATGATGTAATGGTCGGGGGATGTATTGTCCAGAGGGAGTATTTTATGGTAGACTGGGATGTCTGAGTTCTGATCGGGAAATTTGCATCCGTCACAAGTCAGTCGGAATGCATTCTTTTCGGATTCCCTGGTATTTCTATTCAACAGGCTCCAACCTTCCAATCTTTCTGTCTTCCACAGGTGTTCCTGGGCAGATGTGCCCGGCCAGATGAATCCAGGAAGAACGATGAACCAGAAATATATTTTTATGTGCTTAAAATACAAGAGTCCCAGTTATTTCAAAAAAACCCGGTACAAATATCCACATTTTCCGAATCTTTACGTTAATGAACATGAATGAGGATGAAATGACGCAAGATTCGGAAACATTAACAAATTCCTTGCCAGATTTTTTACTTTTAAACGACTATATTCGCGTTTTATTGTCATCAAAAAGCTCGGTTTTGCAGCTGTTATGGGTATCATGAAAGAGCATCGAATCACTGCAGGAAAGACATTACGGTTTTTCCTTTTATTTGTAATGTGGATTACGATATGGCCTTCCCATGCACAGGATCCTTTCTTTTCGCAATTTTATACCACCCGGATGTACCTGAACCCGGGATTTGCAGGAGCCACCGAATCGATTAATGGATTTGTTAATTACCGTAATCAATGGTCACCCGCTGATAACCGCTATGAAACCTTTTATGGCGCTTATGACCAACCATCAGAATGGCTTCATGGGGGAGTGGGGGTGTACCTTATGAACGACCGGATCAGCAATCTCATCAGCCGGTTCAATCTGACGGCCATTTATGCCTACCATCTCCAGGTATCCAGGAAATTTTATGTTCAGGCCGGGTTTCAGGTGTCACTAAATCAAAGGAAACTGGCCCACGATCAGCTGATTTTTCCGGATATGATCGACCCATCTTCAGGTATTTTACTGCCCACCCAGGAAGTTCTTGGCGGTGATCAGAAAATCTATATGGATTATTCGGTTGGTTTTATCGGGTTTTCGGGAGAATGGTTTGGGGGTGTGGCCATTCATCATCTCACCAGACCAAAACAATCGGATTCCGATGCTGAAGGTTCAGAATTACCGAGAAAATTTACCGTTCACCTGGCCCGTAATTTTAAATTGTCAGGACATTCTGACCGGGATGAAGCTTGGTGGATCACCCCGGAATTTATGGCACAAAACCAGGGTCGGTTTTATTACTTTAAATACGGGGCTCATATAACCAGAAACCCAGTGTTTATAGGTGTTCAGAGCCGGCATGACCTCCGGTTTGATTTTACATCCCTGATTTTTTCTTTCGGTTATCTAAACAAAACCGTGGGATTTACGTATAGTTATGATGTTTCGATGAATAAGGTGCAGAAGTTTACCCCTGCAAACGGGGCCCATGAAGTATCACTGTTGATAAAGATACCGTATGGAAGATTGAAAAGTAAAACCATCGATGCAATAAATTTGCCGCTTCATTAGTTAATAAGGTGAAAAACTTACAAAAAGTAAAATTTTCTTATATTTGAGAATTAGTATTCATTCAATCTAAAAATTGAATTGTCATGAATTTAAGACATGTCAAATCGTTGCCGATCGTTCTGGTTGGATTTGCTTTTTTAACCTCATGTGGTTTGTTTGGAGGAGGAGACAGAAATGTTTCCCAGACTACCGGATGGGCCTATAATGACCCCGAGCTGGGCGGTTTCGAGGTGATTCAGAATTATGAGCAAAGAACCGGTCCGGGATTGGTTCTCATTGAAGGTGGAACGTTCACCATGGGTCGTGTGGAGCAGGATGTGATGTTCGAGTGGAATAATATTCCCAGAAGGGTGACCGTATCTTCTTTCTACATGGATGAAACAGAGGTAGCCAACGTGGATTACCGCGAATACCTATACTGGATCAGCAGGGTTTTTACAAGCTATCCCGATGTGTATCGGAATGCCCTGCCGGACACCCTGGTTTGGAGAAGTCCATTGGGATATAATGAGCCGTATGTCAAGTATTATTTCCGATATCCTTCATACAATGATTATCCGGTGGTTGGTGTTAACTGGGAACAGGCGAATAATTATTGCGCCTGGAGAACCGACCGCGTCAATGAAATGATCCTCATTGATGAAGGCATACTGAATTACGATCCCAACCAGGCCGATGAGGAGAATTTCAATACCGAATCCTATCTGGCAGGTCAATATGAAGGACTGGTCAATCAGAACCTGCCCAGCCTCGATCCCAACGTGGAAGAACGCCGGGTACGCATGGAGGATGGTATTCTCTTGCCCAGGTATCGGTTGCCTACCGAAGCCGAATGGGAATATGCGGCCATGGCCCTTATTGGAAACACCTTCGAAGAGCGTGTTTATGAGCGGCGTATCTATCCATGGGATGGACATTACCTGAGGAATTCCAGCCGGAAATACCGCGGACGATTCATGGCCAATTTTACACGTGGACGCGGTGACCTGATGGGCGTTGCAGGCGATCTGAACGACAATGCCAGCATCACCTCACCGGTCAGGTCATACTGGCCCAACGATAACAACCTGTTCTGCATGGCCGGTAATGTGAATGAATGGGTTCAGGATGTATACCGTCCACTCAGCTTCATGGATGTGGATGAATTCAATCCGTTTCGCGGGAATATATTCCAGACCCTGGAAACCAATGATGACGGAACCATTGCACAAAAGGACAGCCTGGGTCGTCTGAGATACGTGGAGATCAATCCTGCCCGGATGGCCGGACGATTCAATTACCAGAAAGCCGACTATCGTAATTTTAATGACGGTGATCTGCAATCCGCACTGCCTGGTGATAATGACTGGAGTGGAGAAGACACACCTGGATCTGCACGCATGTATTCCCAGGATGCCACCACGAATGATTATACCTCCCTGATCAACGATGAAGCCAGGGTCTACAAAGGTGGCTCGTGGCGCGACAAACCGTACTGGCTGACACCGGGTGCCCGGAGATTCCTGAATCAGAAAGCATCCATGGATGACCTTGGATTCAGGTGTGCCATGATTCGTGTCGGATCACCCGGAGGCAACTAAAAAGTATGTTTTCAAAGTAAGACCTCATTATTCAATGGGGTCTTTTTTGTTTAAACACCTGGAACATGAGTATTTCTGAACTTTATAAGCATTACAGAACCTGCACGGCGATCTGTATCGATTCCAGGAAAGTGATCCCCAATGCCATTTTTTTTGCACTCAAAGGCCCTCATTTTGATGGGCATGCCTATGCGGATGATGCCCTTCAAATGGGCTGCTCTTTCGCGGTGGTAGAAGATGTATCCAGGAAAAATGATGACCGTTTTATCGTGGTTCCCAATGTTCTTAATGCATTACAGGATCTGGCCTCATTCCATCGGACTCAACTGGATATTCCCATACTGGCAATTACCGGATCCAATGGCAAAACCACCACAAAAGAACTCATCCATGCCATGCTGTCCCGATCGAAAAAGGTCGTATCCACAGAGGGCAATTTGAATAACCATATCGGGCTGCCGCTATCGTTACTGCGCATCACGGATGAGACTGAAATCGGTGTAGTGGAAATGGGGGCCAATCATCTTCATGAAATCCACCATCTATGTACCATTGCCCAACCCACACACGGGCTCATTACCAATATCGGGAAAGCCCATATTGAAGGCTTTGGATCGTATAAAAATGTGATTCGGGCCAAAAGTGAACTGTACGAATGGCTGGCCAGACATGGTGGTACGATTTTTCGTAATTCAGATAACCCGGTGCTGGCAAGCATCACCACCAGTGGGGCCCGGATTGTCGATTATTCGGTAACCCATAATATGTTCTCTGATATCCGTTCCAATCCATACTTCGAAGCCATTTGGCACCTGCCAGGTCAGACCTGCCAACTGAAATCGCAGTTATTTGGATCATACAATGCTGAAAATGTGGCCGCAGCCATTTCGGTCACCCGGTTTTTTGGTGTGTCGGCAGATGATATTCAAACAGCTCTGGCCGGTTATGCACCCATGAACCATCGGTCACAGATCATTCAGACGTCACGTAATATGGTGGTTATGGATGCCTATAACGCCAATCCCTCCAGCATGATACCCGCTATTTCGGACTTCGTAAATACACGTGGTGATAAAAAAATGATCATCCTTGGCGATATGTTTGAACTGGGTGCAGAGGCAGCCAAAGCACATGAACAGGTGGTGCAGTTTATCAGCGCAATCACCGGCCTGGAGGCCATTTTTATCGGACAGGAATTTCACAAAGCGGCAAAGGAAACCGGACACCTTCATTTTATTGGAGTGGAGGACGCGCTCGATTATCTCGAAGCCCACCCGGTCCGGGATAATCAGATTCTGCTGAAGGGCTCCAGGGGTATGTCGCTGGAGAAATTACTGCCCTGCCTGTAACAGCTTTTATGTGGATATCACGAATGTTGTGATCTTTAAGAAATTGCTGAGCAGTTGGCGTTCAACTATTAATATTCCTAAATTTGTAACAATTTTAAATATTTTGATTATGGGACAGGGCATTATGAATCCGATCGGAAGGCTTATGGGACTGAGATATAAATCACATCCATGGCATGGTGTTGACATTGGAGAGGGTGCACCGGAAGTGGTGACCTGTTTTGTGGAAATGGTTCCAACGGATACGGTCAAATATGAAGTGGATAAGGTGACCGGTTACCTGAAGATCGACCGTCCGCAAAAATATTCAAACCTGGTTCCGGCCCTTTATGGATTCATTCCCCAAACCTATAGCGGTGATGAGGTGGCTGCTTATAGCAAGGAAAAAACAGATAACGAAGCCATTAAGGGTGATGGCGATCCCATTGATATTTGCATACTGACCGAAAAGGAGATCACGCATGGTGACATACTTGTGAAAGCCAGGCCCATTGGCGGTTTTCGCATGATCGACGGGAATGAGGCCGATGATAAGATCATCGCAGTGCTGTATAATGATGCCGTTTATGGCGGATACCAGAATGTGAATGACTGTCCACCCATGGTCATTGCCCGGTTGCAACACTATTTTCTCACCTATAAGGATCTGCCCGGAAATAAGCGCGATTGCGAGATCACCCATACCTACGGAATTGATGAAGCAATGGAGGTGATCCGCCGGTCGATGAAGGATTACCAACACCGATTTAAGTCGCTGGAGGACGCTCTTTCCAACGTGTAATCGGTCAAACCATCACTCTTCAGCCGGTTTATTTCCTTCAAAATGAAGTTGAAAGATCACTATTTCAGGCCTGTTACCGATCCTGACCGGGGGACCCCATGTTCCGAATCCCGATGATACATAAAAATGGGTTGTATTCATTTTTCGGTAGCCCCAGCTGATTTTGAAGAGTCGGCGGGTGAAAAACTGCAACGGCCAGATCTGGCCATGATGGGTATGACCGGAAATATGGAGATCAACACCCATTTCGGCACTTTCTTTAAGCCGCGCTGGTTGATGATCCATTACAATAACCGGTTTTGAAGTATCGGCACCCGATAAAACCTCTTTCAATGATTTGTTTTTCTGGCCTGAATATCGCGGCATGTCGCGGTCGAGCCGTCCGGCAATAATCGCCTGCCCTGCCGGTGCGACCCAACTGTCCTTCAGGACCACGATATTGTGATTTTCGAGAAATGGAATGGCCTTATTGATTCCGCCAATGAACTCATGATTGCCTGTGGTTGCGAAAACCCCGTATTTGCTTTGGATGCGTTCCAGGCAGGACCCCAGGTTCTGATGGATAACAGGACCCGTATCCTCATCCAGGATATCACCAGCAAATAAGACCAGGTCGGGTGTCTGGGCGTTGATACGACGTACGAGTCCGGCCAGTCTTTTTTCGCCAATAATGGATCCCAGGTGAATGTCAGACACGGCAATGATCTTTAACTCCTTAACCGGAGCAGGTTTCCGAATGGTCAGATCCAATCGTTTAAGACGCGGATTGCGGGCATTGATATAGCCTCCAATAAGCAGGAGGAAAACGCTCCCTCCAGAAATCATGACGGCATATTTCTGGAAAACCTGATTTTCCAGAAAGGCATGTACACCGAAAAAAGATGTGACCCATCCAGCCAGGTCAAAAAGAAAGGAGATCATGAAGAAATATAGCATGGCAGCCAGCCAGAACGATCCCAATTCAGAGATCCGGTACATCCATCTGGCATGCCAGAACCGTTCAAATATGCGGCCGAAAGGAAACAACAGGATCACACAAAGAAAAATCAATGAAAATGTCAGCCGGGAAGGTGTTCCGGGTTCAAAGGCTGTGATGGCATGTGCGTATATATAATAATTCATCAGCAGGTAAGACGTCAGCACAATCGACAGGAAAATGAGGAATTGATAACGTTTCATGACGAACAACTTTGGACTTTAGGATAAAACAATGCTTACCGGACAAAGTTCAAACTCGAAAATTTACGAATCCCCCGGATATAGAATTGGTACAGTATGCTCCCCATATACATCATTTTAGGATAGGTGGTTGTAGCGGGTAATGATTTACGTGCGTTCCGGTATTTGGGCAGGATCCTGTAGAACTGGATGTGTGCCCTGATTATGGCCAGGGCGTGCTGAAATTTCAGGTAAATAAGAAATTTGACTGCTGCGATGCCATCCAATACCATTCGGGTTAACAGTACTCCCGGTTTTTTTCGCGATGGCAGGTTTTTATACAGGAGAATCAGGTTGTTCCTGAAATTCAGGAACAGCTTCCGCGGATGTTCATTGGGAAGAGTTCCTCCACCGATATGAAACACCACTGATTGGGGCGAAAAAATAACTTTATAACCAGCATTCTGGAATCTCCAGCAAAGATCGATCTCTTCCATATGTGCAAACATAAACGCATCAAATCCCCCCAGATTATTGAAGAGGTCGGCACGAACCGCCATGCAGGCTCCCGTTGCCCAGAATATTTCAGATTCCTGGTCATACTGGCCCTCATCTTTTTCAACACGATTGAGGATCCTTCCCCGGCAAAAGGGATAACCAAAACGATCAATAAATCCACCGGCAGCTCCGGCATGTTCAAAATATGACCGGTTCTTGTAGGATCGGATCTTCGGCATGACAGCAGCCACATCCGGCCGGCTCTGAAGTATGCGGATCATTGGGTCCAGCCAATTTTCGGTGACCTCAATGTCGGAATTCAACAATACAAAATACCGGGCATCAATGGTTTTCAACACCCGGTTGTACCCCTCAGAAAACCCGTAATTTTTATCCAGCCGGATCAATTTTACTTCTGGAAATTGTTCTTTCAGAAAAGCAACAGAGTCATCGACCGACCCATTATCTCCGATGAATACCTGGGAACCGTTGGACACTGAAAGCGACAGAACGCCGGGCAGGAAGGATTTCAGGTGGTGTACCCCGTTCCAGTTCAATATAACCACGGCCGTTTCGATCATCTTTCAAAGTAAATAGTTTCAGGGGAATATTTGATACATTGAACAAAAAATGTTCTGTCAAGCGGAATACACTGATTGGTTTGGAAGGTATAAAAAATCCCTCTCCTGTAATGCGCTCAGATTTTCATGTGGCGTTTCACCTGGGTCAGGAAAGCGTTAAAAATATGCGGGTTGGCGGCCACAATTTCCTGTCCAAAAAGATACTGGTCGCCGCCTGAAAAATCGCTAATTTGTCCTCCGGCCTCCTCAACAATCAGGGCACCAGCAGCGACATCCCACGCGTTCAGGTGGTATTCATAGAAGCCGTCAAACCGACCACTGGCCAGGTACGCCAGGTCAATGGCCGCCGATCCGAACCGACGGACACCATGAGTGGTTTTCATGAAATGCTCAAGGGAATTCATGAATTGCCTGAGCTTCGTATAATCCGTGAAGGGAAACCCGGTGGCTATGAGTGCATCTTTAAGCCGATCGGTTTTGGATACCGATATGGGATTCCCATTGCAATAGGCTCCGCCCGATTTCCAGGCATAATAGGTATCTTTGGTTCCCACTTCATGAACCACCCCCAGCTGAATGTCCTGTTCCCTGACCAGGGCGATACTCACGGAATAGGGGTCCAGTTCATGGATGAAATTGGTGGTGCCGTCCAGGGGATCAACAATCCAGTCAAAGACCCGTCCACGGTTGGTCCGCGTATTCTCCTCCACGATAAAACCGGCTTCAGGCAGGATTTGTTGGAGCGCCTGGACAATATAGGCTTCTGATTTTTTATCCACTTCGGTCACAAAATCATGCACTCCCTTGGCATGGATATTCAACGGAACCATGTTCTGACGTTCCTGGAGGATCAGGGAACCGGCATCCTGTGCAACTTGGCATACCAAATCGCACCATCTTTTAAGGTCGTTGCGATGATCCGTCATTTACGGCTGGTTTTGGTCCCCAGGATAGCGGTATCGGGTCGTTTCTTCAAAACCTTATACATCTCCATCTGGTAATTCAGGTCGGGCTTGTCATTCCGGATATATGGATTATTCTGATTTTCATTGATAATACGGGCTTTTACATTATCCTTCAATGACAGGTCGATCATGTCTTTCAGCTCTTTTTGAATATCCGGATCATAAATAGGGCAGGCCACTTCCACGCGGTGATCCAGGTTCCTTGGCATCCAATCCGCCGAACTGATATAGTACTTTTCTTTTCCCTGGTTACAAAATATGAAGATCCTAGAATGTTCGAGAAAGCGTCCGACAATACGAACGGCTTTGATATTTTCACTGAGACCCGCTACACCCGGTTTCAATGAGCATATACCCCTTACCAGAAGGGTAATCCGGACTCCTGCCTGGCTGGCAGCATACAATCTCATGATCATTTTGCGATCAACCAGATTGTTGATCTTGAGGATAATGTATGCTTCCAGACCCTGTTGGGCATTGATGATCTCATTATCGATGAGGTTCAACAACCGGGTTCGCATAAAATTCGGGGATACCAGCAGATGCTTAAAGTTCACCGGTTTATATGGATATTCCATGAAATTAAAAACTTGCCGCACCTCTCTGGTGATCTTCTTATTGCCTGTAAATAGTGTTACATCAGAATATACTTTTGCTGTCCCCTCATGGAAATTACCGGTACTTATACAGGCCGTATACTGGTTTTTTCCATCATTGCCATTCCGTCCAATCAGGAAAAGCTTACAATGGATCTTTAGTCCGGGGATACCGAACAGAACTTTGGCACCGGCTTCTTCAAGTTTTCGCGACCAGTGGATATTGGATTCTTCATCGAACCGGGCCTGCAATTCAATGATGACCATGACTTCTTTCCCGTTGAGTGAGGCATTGATCAGGGCACTGACCACTTTAGAGATCCAGGCCACCCGGTACAATGTGATGCCCAGGAAGGTGACTTCAGGATCGATAGCGGCCTCGCGAATCAGGTTGATGAACTGGGTAAATCCATGGTAGGGATAATACAGCAGCGTGTCCTTTTTCCTGAGGTTATTGATAATGCTGCTGGACGTTCCAAAGGCTGGATGGTTCAGTGGGGCGAATTTCTTGTACTCCAGTTTTCCGGATCCCAGGTTCGGGTACTCCATATAATCCTTAAAGTTATGATACCGCCCACCGGGGATCACATTATCTTTTCTCGTGATCCGGAGTTTGGTGTTCAGATAATTCTGGAGATCTTCAGGCATGCTTTTATCATACACATAGCGGACGGGTTGCCCTTTTTTCCTTCCCTTAACGCCTTTGGATATTTTCTCTAGAAAACTTTTGGTCAGGTCGTTGTCAATATCGAGCTCAGCATCGCGAGTGATTTTTATGGTATAAGCCTCAAACTGGTCGTAGGTAAAGTTTCTGAATAAATTCGGTAATTCGGACCGGATCACATCATCAAGTATAATGATGAATTTCTTACCCTCCTTTGGGGGCAGGGTGATGAACCGGGGCAGGGTCTTCCGGGGCAGTTCAATGAGTGCGTATTCAATATTTTTCTGTTTGGAGGAGAACAATTTAACCGCCAGGTAGATGGATTTATCCTTTAATTCAGGAAAATATTTTACCTGGTTTAACATGATGGGCGTCAGTTCGGGGACGACCATTTCCTGGTAGAAATCATGCACATATGCCTTTTGAGATTCATCAAGCTGGGTTTCATTAATGGAGAAAATACCTTCTTTTTCAAGTTCCTTTAATATTTCTGCATAAATCGTATCAAATTCTTTTTGCAATCGTATGACGGTTTTTTGTATCTGGGACAGCACATTTTTCGGATCGTCGATGGTGAGTTTTGTGGTATCTACGTTGAGTTCACTGAGCCGCCTCATGGAAGCCACCCGGACCTTAAAGAATTCATCCAGGTTGTTGGAAAATATCCCCAGGAACCGTAAACGCTCGACCATGGGTACACCGGGATCAGCAGCCTCCTGTAATACGGAATGATTAAATGATAACCAGCTTATTTCTCTGTTGATGATATCCATATACGTTCCCCATCATTTAATATTCAGCCAGATCTTTTTTTGGATATTCAAAAATATGATCCACCAGATTTTCTTTTGATATTTTCGACCAATCCGAAGTGTTAAATGTCAGTCTTACAAAACCCGAAGTGGGGATATTATCGAGGTACATTGGTAAAAAATGGTTGGCAAGATCGGTAAATCCGGGATTATGTCCAAATATGGCCACATGCTGAAAGTTGTCTGGGAGTCCATTAATCATGGTCAGTATAAATCTTGGCCCTCCCATATACAGATCTTCCGTAATGGTGAGCCGGCTGAATTCACGAAACAATACACGATTATAAATGATCGCCGTATAGAGGGCCCGGTTTGCCGGGCTCGACAACATGATATCTGGGAGCGGGTTCATTTTTTTCAGCCTGGCCGCCATTTTATAACCATCCGTATAGGCCCTGGCTTTTAGCGGGCGGTCAAAATCGGCCAGTCCATCGAAGGACCAGTCTGATTTCCCATGTCTGACAATGGTTAGAATTTTATTCATAGTTAGGTATTATAACAATTGACTGGCCAGTTCAGCCAGGTGGCTTCGTTCTCCCTTCACCAGGTTAACATGTGCGAACAGGTTCTGCCCGCGCATTTTATCCGTAAGGTATGTCAATCCATTGGAACCGGCGTCAAGGTATGGTGAATCGATTTGTTCAATATCTCCTGTAAATACAAGCTTGGTGCCTTCTCCGGCCCGTGTAATGATGGTTTTTACCTCGTGGGGGGTGAGGTTCTGGGCTTCATCCACGATAAAAAAGATATTGGAGAGGCTTCTGCCCCGGATATAGGCGAGGGGTGTGATCACCAGCTTTTCCTCTTTCAGCATGTCTTCAATTTTCTGATATTCTTTGGTCTGGGGGCTGAATTTATTTTTAATGACGGTCAGGTTATCAAAGAGGGGTTGCATGTAGGGTCCGATTTTTTCTGCCACATCTCCTGGCAGATACCCAATGTCTCGGTTTCCGAGTGGTACTATGGGCCGGGCCAGGAAAATCTGTTTGTAATTCCGGCGTTGGTGCAATGCAGCTGCCAGTGCCAGAAGTGTTTTTCCTGTACCGGCTTTACCGGTGAGGGCCACCAATTCGATCTCAGGACGTGTGAGTGCATCAAAAGAAAAGGTTTGTTCCGCATTCCTGGGTTCAATACCGTAAGCATGGATCTTCTCAATGCGGTTCATAACCTCGTTTAACGGATCGTAATGTGCCAGGACACTGGATTTCTGACTTTTTAAAATAAAATACTGGTGGGCAAAAGCCGGTTCCGGGAGTTTAAAATCAGTGATGGGAATATCCCCGTTCTTTTCATATAACCTTGAAATCAGGTCGGGATCCAGATCTTCGATAGTGGCAAGAGCCCGGTACAATTCATCGAGATTGGTGACTTTATCGGTTTCATAGTCTTGTGCCTGTATCCCCAGAGATTTGGCTTTCATTCTCAGGTTCATGTCCTTGGTTACCAGTATCACGGGTGTATCCGGGTTTTTATT
>Ga0209536_100003937_pt1 | contig 23620 bp, 19 predicted proteins | sample DeeMarSeWOR28_12_FD_187461 | JGI IMG/M metagenome (GOLD analysis project Ga0209536, IMG submission 187461) | Marine sediment microbial communities from White Oak River estuary, North Carolina - WOR-2-8_12 (SPAdes) (version 2) | ecosystem: Environmental > Aquatic > Marine > Intertidal zone >...
TGGGGCGGTCGTTTAAAAACGATCGGCACCGCCATCTTTGCCAGAGATGACACTATTTTTGAACCCGTCGGCACCGGGACCTATTTGAATCTGGATACCGATCTGAGGATTAATAATGATACTTTCTTTGGTAAGTGGGGTCATCTGGAAACGCAGTACGAAGGCATCCTGGCGGGCGGTAAAGCGCGAGAAAAGGGTCAGGATTTAAGAGAAATATTTCCCGATTTTGAAGGCAGCACATTGTTTTTCGGCGCCCCATTGAACGATGATGCGCGCTTCATGGATTTAACGCATACCATCAAAGAAAAAGATAGCTATGTGTTGGCGCAACGACTCGACCGCTTGAATTTCACATTCAAGCCTGATTGGGGATTCGTTCGCTTCGGCCGTCAGGCCATCACCTGGGGAAATGGCCTGATATTTAATCCCATGGATTTGTTTAACCCTTTTCCGCCCGCCGACATTCAACGCGATTATAAAGTCGGCGACGATATGGTGCTGGGGCAAGTTACGCTTCCCCATTCCGCGGATCTCCAGCTATTGTATGTTGTCAGAAGGGATCCCGAAACGAATAATGTGGAACGTGATCAGAATTCCCTGGCCGGCCTGCTGCATTTTGCTGCCCAAACCACCGGATTTGATATAATGGCCACCCGGCACTATGATGACTATGTGGTGGGCTTGGGCAGCTCCGGCATCTGGGGCGGGGCGGCCTGGCGCCTGGATGCCACCGCCACCTTTTTAAACGACGGCAAAGGCAAAAACACCAAAAACTACCTGTCGGGTGTCGCCAATATCGATTATGCCTGGATCTGGTGGGAAAAAAATTTTTACGGGCTGTTGGAATATTATTACAACGGTCTGGGTGAAAGTGATTACCCGGGTGCTTTATCCAATCCCGATATTACCGATCGATTGGCCCGGGGAGAATTATTCGTGCTGGGCAAACACTACCTCAGCGCCGAAATCCAGGTAGAATTGCACCCGCTGTTCAAGATATTTTTTACCGGTATCAACAATATTCAAGACCCTTCCGGCATAGTGCAGCCCAGGGCTGTCTGGAATGTGACTCAGAACCTCGAAATGATAATCGGCGCCAATATTTTTTACGGTGACAACGGTGATCCCGGCTCCGAATTTGGCGGATTTATCATCCCGGGAACCAACATCCACAGCCGCAGTCCGCGTAATGCTTACCTGTGGTTTAACTATTATTTTTAATTTTTCTGAAAAGAATTCAGAAAAATTAATATTCGTTTATATTTTTTTCGTTTTAATCCTCAATTTATAGAATCAGGCGCTGCTATTTAGAATATTATTAAAATTCTATGCCCTTCCCTTCTATTCAATTCAGCTAAGCTAAGAATCCTCCAATTAATGCATCAATTTCTGCTCAAGTTTTAAATAAAAAAACCGATATTTAAATAAATATTGCATCCAGGTGAATTTCAAACTTACAGGTTGATATAAAATTTATTACGGACTGCTTAACATATAAGTTACTAAATTAATTATAATTATTTTTATATCATTTTTTGTTTTTCGAAAAATGATAAATTGACAAATCAATCGAAATTTTGTATAATGAGTAGTAAAGTTACTCAATAAGGGGTTAATTTTGGATAATCTTCTGTCAGGACTAATCGCTTCAAAAACACGGGTTAAGCTGCTGATGCGCTTCTTTTTTAATCCGCAAGCGCGGTCATATTTAAGGGAGCTCGCCAAAGAGTTCAATGTATCGACCAATGCCGTTCGGGAAGAACTCAATCAGCTGAAGAAAACCGATTTGCTAAAATCAGAGCGTAACGGCCGCCAGATCTATTACATGGCAAATACCGAACACTCGCTATTCCCGGAATTAAAGTCCATGGTCAGCAAGGTCATGGGTATCGATCAGGTGATCGATGGCATCGTTAATCGTTTGGGCGATCTAGAGCGCGCTTATATAATTGATGATTATGCCGAAGGGAAAGATACCGGTATCATAGATATTTTATTGATCGGGCATATAAACGAGTATCACCTCAATGATCTTAGCAGAAAAACTGAGCGCTATATCAAACGCAAGATTCGTTCCCTGGTATTGACCAGCGATGAGTTTAATTCCTTCTTCCCAAAGCTCCAAAAAAAACCCCACATTCTTATATGGGAAACAAAGCGTATGGGATCAGGAAATAGCGCTACATAATGGAAGTATTACCGCATGAACCATAGAAGATTCATAAGTTTGCAACTGCGGGCTATCCTGCATGCGAGGTTCGGCAGGAAGCGCGGCGTTATCACAGGCTGGACGGGAAAAGCCTGGCACTGAGAATTTGGGGAGGTAATACCTAATGAAAGTCGTAATCTTATGCGGTGGCATGGGCACCCGCCTCAGAGAAGAAACAGAATATAAACCTAAACCGATGGTGGAAATTGGTGAAAAGCCGATTCTGTGGCACATTATGAAAATATATGCCCATTGCGGAATTAAAGATTTTGTACTTTCACTTGGCTATAAAGGTGAAATGATAAAGGATTATTTCTATAATTACGATATCTTGAGCAATGATTTTACCATAGAGCTGGGTAAGAAAAAAAATATTGAAATACACAGTAACCATGCCGAAAAAGACTGGCGGATTACGTTGGCGGATACCGGCGACAAAACGCTTAAAGGCGCCCGGTTGAAACGCGTGCAAAAATATATCAACGACCAACAATTTATGATGACCTACGGTGACGGGATTGCCAATGTTGATATTAAAAACCTCCTTGAATTTCATCGCCATCATGGAAAACTTGCGACCGTAACCGGCATTAATCCAGCGTCCCGATTCGGAGAGCTTAAAATTAACGGTAATCAGGTTGAATCCTTCAGCGAAAAACCGAAAAATGGCGGCGGCCTCATTAACGGCGGATTTTTCGTTTTTAACCGGGATGTCTTTAATTATGTATCAGAGGATGAAGATTGTGATTTAGAAATTGGGCCATTGGAAAATATAGCGACGGATGGCCAGCTCATGGTTTATAAACACACAGGATTCTGGGCGTGCATGGATACGATAAGGGACATGGAGTATTTAAACAAACTGTGGCGCGAAGACAAAGCCGAGTGGAAAGTCTGGAATTAGGTCGGAGATCCTGTCTCCCGATCAGGAACTGTTACGTATGTTTGGCAACGCATATCAAGGCAAAAAAGTGTTCGTCACGGGCAATACCGGGTTCAAAGGGTCATGGCTGATACTCTGGCTCATCAAACTGGGCGCCAAGGTCCGTGGCTATTCTTTGAATCTGCCAACGAATCCCAACCATCACCAAATCCTGAATCTGGATTTTGAGACGATCACGGGCGATATCCGCAGTTTAAAAAAACTCAAAAGTAGCATTGAAGCTTTCCAGCCGGATATCGTCTTCCACATGGCGGCTCAATCCCTTGTCCGCAAATCTTACCAGAATCCGGTGGAAACGTTTGAAACCAATATCATCGGAACGGCGAACATTTTTGAGGCGTGTCGCAAAACAGATCATATAAGGGCCATCGTGAATATTACCAGTGACAAATGTTACGAAAATCAGGAATGGATCTGGGGCTACCGCGAAAGCGATCCATTGGGTGGCCATGATCCTTACAGCGCCTCAAAAGGGTGTGCCGAAATACTCACCGCCAGTTATCGAAAATCATTTTTTTCGCCCGAAGCCTATCAGAAAAGCCATCAGATCCTTGTAGCCAGTGCCAGAGCTGGAAATGTCATCGGTGGCGGAGACTGGGGAGATGATCGACTGGTACCGGATATCATGCGAGCGGCCAGCCAAAACAGGCGCGTACAAATACGCAGCCCGCAGGCAATCCGCCCCTGGCAGCATGTTCTGGAGCCTTTAGCGGGATATTTGCTTTTAGGACAACAATTGCTTGAAGGAAAAAAAGAGTTTTCCGGAGCATGGAACTTCGGTCCCAGTGATGAAGCTTATCAAAATGTGCTTGACGTTGTTCGTGAATTACAAAAGCACTGGTCAAATATTGACTATCAGATCAAGACCGATGAAAAGAATCCGCATGAGGCCAATTTGCTAAAGCTGGATTGTTCCAAGGTGCATGCCAAACTAAAATGGGATTCGATATGGAATCGATCCACTGCATTCGCCAAAACCGCACAATGGTATAAATCGTATTACGAGTCAAATCACGTTCTAAGCGAGGAGCAATTGACGAAGTATTTAACCGATGCGCAACACAAACAGATATCATGGTCCGTTCAATGAAAATCAAAACAGCCTCACTTCCGGATGCCTATATTATTGAGTCAGAACATGAAAGCGGCGGGTGTTATGATGATCCCAAAATCGGAATAAAGTGGCCTTTGGCGCCTACTGAAATATCTGACAAAGATAAAAACCATGCCAGGTTGTCTCAGGATTATGGAGGGATTCAACTCTAATGAAGTGCCGCTTTTGCCAACACAAACTTCAGCACGAGTTCATCGATCTGGGCCATACCCCCCCGTCTAACTCATTTCTAACCAAAGACCAGCTGAATGCGCCGGAAGTTTTTTATCCGCTAAAACTCTATGTATGCGATAATTGTTTTTTAGTGCAGGTTGACGAATATAAGAAGTCCGCTGAAATTTTTAACCAGAACTATGCCTATTTTTCATCCTTTTCCACCTCCTGGCTGGAGCATGCCAAAAAATATGTGGATATGATTACCGCAAAGCTCAAGCTAACAAGCAAGGCGCATGTTATCGAAATTGCTTCAAATGACGGATATTTATTGCAATATTTCAAAGAAAAACAGATACCCTGTTTGGGAATCGAGCCGAGTGCCAACACGGCTAAAGCGGCCGGAGAAAAAGGGATTGAGACATTGGAAGCGTTCTTTGGCGTTGATCTTGCGCAAAGACTTTCCCAACAAGGTCAAACAGCCGATCTGATTATCGGCAATAATGTCCTGGCCCATGTACCCGACATAAATGATTTTGTGGCAGGCCTAAAAATCATTTTAAAGCCCCAAGGCTGCATAACCATGGAATTTCCGCACCTCATGCGCTTAATTGAAGAAACTCAGTTTGATACAATATACCATGAACACTATTCCTATTATTCCCTCTGGACCGTCGACAAGATTTTTTCGTTCCACGGTTTGACAATTTTTGATGTTGAGCAACTGCCGACTCATGGTGGCTCCTTACGAATTTACGCAAAACACAATGATGATACTTCGAAACCGGTCGAAGTTCGCGTTAATTTTTTAAAAAGCCTGGAAATTCAAAAAGGCTTTACCAACCTCGATCATTATTTCAGTTTCGCCGAGAAAGTTCAGACAACCAAGCGGGCCATTTTAAAATTTTTAATTGAAGCCAAGGAAAAAAATAAAAAAATTGTTGGCTATGGTGCCCCGGCCAAGGGCAATACGCTGCTGAACTATTGTGGGATAAAAACTGAATTTATCGATTTCACGGTTGACCGCAACCCTCTCAAGCAGGGGCACTATCTGCCTGGAAGCCATATATTTATCGACCACCCGGATAAAATAAATGAAACCAGACCGGATTATCTTTTAATTCTACCGTGGAATCTACAAGACGAAATTATAGAACAAATGAATTTTATAAGGAATTGGGGAGGAAAATTTGTTCTCCCGATACCATCTCCGAAAGTAATTTAAATGCTGTTCAAACAAACTCAACTCAGAGGAGCTTTCATCATCGAGCCTCAATTGAGGCAAGATGAGCGCGGCTTTTTTACTAGAACTTTCTGCAAAAAGGAACTCATCAATTACGGAATAGACTTTGAAGTCGTTCAATGCAATCTATCTTACAATAAACAAAAAGGCACTCTAAGAGGAATGCATTACCAATCAGACCCCTTTCAAGAAGCCAAAATGGTCATGTGCACTCAAGGAGCTATCTATGATGTAATTATTGATATTCGCCCTGGATCAGCAACTTATAAACAATGGATTGCGGTAGAGCTAACGGCAGAGAATCACCAAATCCTATATATCCCGAAGGGTTTTGCCCATGGATTCCAGACATTGGTAGACAATACCATGGTTTATTATTTAATGTCTGATTTTTATCATCAGCAGAGCAGTTGCGGGATAAGAGCCGATGATCCTGCGCTAAATATCCAATGGCCGGTATCCAGAAAAATCCAATCTGAAAATGATCTAAATTTGCCTGACTTTGCCAACCACGTAGCTTTAGATTATTGATTTTTGTAAGCCCGGAGGTGTCTTTATGAGAATTGCTTTATTTGCAGCTGATAGGGTTGGTACTGAAATCAGTAAGTTTTTTTACGAAAAAAATGAACCTTTATCCTGTTTAGTTATTGATTCAAAAGATCCCAAAAACTTTAATGATCAGATCATTAACTACTTCAGGTCAACTGGAGGCAGCCGAATCATTGCCAGTGATTCTATTTACGAGCCAAAAACCATCAAGGCTCTAAGAAACCTGCATCTCGATCTCATTTTACTGGCATGGTGGCCGTACATCATAAAAAGTGAATTACTCCGTTTGCCACGAATTGGATGCTTGAATTTTCATCCCAGCTATTTGCCCTTTAATAGAGGAAAGCACTACAATTTTTGGTCTATTGTTGAGGATGTCCCCTTTGGCGTAACCATCCACTGGGTTACCGAAGAGATAGACGCGGGCGATATTGCTTTTCAAACATTAATTGAAACCTCCTGGGAAGATACGGGTGAAACACTCTATCACCGCGCACAGAGTGAAATAATTAGATTATTTGTAAAAAATTTCCGATTGATCAAACGCGGCAAGATCCCCAGAATCCCCCAGGATTTAGAACAGGGTAGCTTTCATTACGGTCATGAAATAGAGAAAGCATCGATGATTAACCTGGATCAAGATTATAACGCAAGACATCTTTTAAATCTAATTCGCGCCAGAACTTTTCCCCCCTTCCCCGGTGTGCGGTTCATTGAAAATGGAAAAATGTACGAAGTTCAAATTCGGATAACCGAAGTTAGAAAGGAAACCTAAATCTAAATGAATGACTTTGAAGAACACAACAGGCAGGTTATTTCGGCCATGGATCGCAACAATCGGCTTAGTGCTTTGAGTCATGAATGGTTTATCGAAAGCTCGAAGTTTGAATACTCATACCATTTTAGCTGGTTAGGACGTCCGGTGATACAATTCCCACAGGATATTGTCGCAATGCAGGAAATTATCTGGCAATCCAAGCCGGATATGATAGTTGAAACCGGAATTGCGCATGGAGGGTCACTTATATTTTATGCTTCCATGTTAGAACTTATTGGTGGAAAGGGCACGGTACTTGGCATTGACATCGATATAAGACCACATAATCGAGCTGAAATCGAAAAGCATCCCATGTTTAAAAGAATAGAGATGATTGAAGGTTCTTCTATAGATGATAAGACTTTAGAACACGTCTATGATGCCGCCAAAGGAAAGAAAAATATTTTAGTAACGCTAGATTCCAACCATACTCACGACCACGTGCGAAAAGAACTGGAACTTTATTCCCCACTCGTAACCAAGGGTAGTTACTTAGTGGTATTCGATACGATCATAGAAGACATGCCAGACGCTTTCTCAGCAAACCGACCGTGGGGAAAAAACAATAATCCCAAAACCGCCGTCAAGGACTTTTTAAAGGCCAGCGATCGTTTCGTCGTCGATATAGAATTCGAAAAAAAGCTACTAATTTCAGTCGCTCCTGGCGGATACTTAAAATGTATAAAGGACTAAAATTGGAAACCATACCCATTTCAGGCCCCTGGATTACAGATAAAGAAGTTAAATATGTGGCTGATGCTGCCAGAAATGCGTGGTACGAAAATGCCAATATGTATCATGAACGCTTTGAAAATGCTTTTGCCGAGTATATTGGTGTGAAGCATGCAGTGGCTTTACCCTCCTGCACATCCGCTCTTCATCTTTCTTTGTTGGCACTGGGTGTCGGCCCAGGGGATGAGGTTGTTGTTTCGGATGTGACCTGGATCGCTTCGGCCGCACCCATAATTTATGTGGGCGCCACACCTGTCTTTGCCGATATGGACGAAAAAACATGGTGTATCTCAGCATCTTCTTTTGAAGAATGTATCACACCCAGAACAAAGGCGGTCATCGCCGTTGATTTGTATGGTGGTGTGCCGGATTGGGACAATATTTTGGAGATCGCCCGCAGGCATAATATTGCGGTCATCGAAGATGCGGCCGAGGCCTTTGGCTCGGAATATAAAGGCAAAAAGGCCGGAACCTTTGGAGATACCGGCGCGTTCAGCTTTCATGGCTCCAAGACCATGACAACCGGCGAAGGCGGCATGCTGGTTACTGACAACAAGGAGGTTTTTGACCGTGTATTATTTTTGCGGGATCATGGCCGTAAACCAGGCGACGTGATGTTTTTCAATACCGAAGTGGGCTATAAGTACAAGATGAGTTCCATGCAGGCCGCACTTGGTCTGGCGCAGGTTGAGCAGGCCGACAGGCTTGTTGATAAAAAGCGACAGATTTTTTCCTGGTATGAAAAAGCGCTGGCCGGCACGGAAGGAATTACCCTTAACTATGAACCTGAATGGATCAAAAATTCATATTGGATGGTATCAATTATAATTGACCCTAAATTTGGCATGACTAAAGAAAAACTTTTTCACTTAATGAAAGACAAGGGGATTTCCTGCAGACCTTTTTTTTATCCCTTGAGTGCTTTGAAAGCGTTTGCAAATACAAGTGAAGCAATCAAAGCTAACAAAAGAAATACCATCAGTTATAAGATCAGTCCCTTCGGGATTAATTTGCCGTGTGCTCTGAATTTAGACAGGAAGGCAGTATATTATGTAAGCAAAACTCTTATCGAAACTTTATCAGGTCTTTTATAAGGAGAGCGCTTTTCTCTATCTGCGTCATAATGGGCACTAAAACGATGTCCTTGTGAATAAGGACTTTAATGACCAGAAGCTATCCGCCGCGATTAAACCAATAACTCATGTCGAGACTTTCAAAAAATATCATTTATAATCTGTGCGGCCAGGGGCTACTCATGGTTCTTGGCTTTGTTGCAGTCAAATACATCTTTAAGCAATTGGGAGAAGATGCGCTTGGCATCATCTACTTTACGGCCACGATGAATGTCGTATTGGGTGGTGTACTGCAAAAAGGCATTTATGCGACGACGGTTCGTGAGGTTTCGGCTCATTCCGGCGACGATCCAGGATATCTTTGTGATTTTATTCGAACCGGGTCATTATTTACATGGGGCGTTTTCGTCCTATTTGGAGCGGGCGTATATTTCTGCGCACCCATTCTGATCGAAAAATGGATTAACTTGAAATCAATGGATTCGGCGACAGCGATAAACATCTTACGGATCATGGGTATCGCTTCTCTGATTACTTTTCCGCGTTCATTTTATGCCAGTCTTCTCCGCGGCCTGCAACGAATGGAATTTAATAACGCCATTGATGTGATTACCAGTGGAATCCAACAGTTTGGGATTGTCTTGATTCTTAAATATGAGGGGAGTTTATTTCATGTAGTTTACTGGTTTGCGGCGTGTTATGGATTGAGCACCATGGTATATTTTATTATTTCCAGCCGATGCTTTTCGCTAAAGTCGCTTCTCCCGGCATATTCATCCGGCGTGGTCAAGAAAAATTGGGGTTTCACCTCAAAAATGGTATCCATTTCCATCCTGACGATGATTCACAATAATGCCGAGAAAATAATCGTCAGCAAATGGCTTCCGATTGGCATATTTGGATATTATGGCTTTGCCTATGGGGCGGTTTCCAAAGCAGGTTTAATTACGAGCGCATTTGCTCAGGCCGCCCTTCCGGCACTGTCTGCATCCTTCAAAGCAGGCAATCGGTTTGGCTTGATGTCACAATACAGAAAAATGCAGGACCTTATTTGTTTTATCACCATTCCAATTTTTGCAGCTATTCCTTTTGTGACATTACCATTGTTCACATATCTATTTAACGCAGAAACGGCGCGGTCATTGCTTTTGCCCATTACTTTCCTGAGTGTGGGATTCTACATGAACGGGACACTAAATCTACCCTATCAATTTTCTCTTGCAGCGGGTAAGCCTGAGATTACAGTTCGATCAAATATTTATGCATTATTCGTTGTGCTCCCGTTTACGGTATTTCTTATATATTTGTGGGGATTAACAGGGGCTGGTTTGTCCTGGGTTTTCTTTAATCTTTTCATTTATGCATACACGGTGCCAAGAATTTGTGCAGAATGTCTGAAGATTCCAGTCCGGATGTGGTATTTGCATGTATTCAGAGTTTATATTCTGGCAATTCTGACCTATGGATCAGCATGGTTTTTTCTGAAATTCCTTGATATCCATTCGATTCTTTTTCTAGCGATTGCCTATATCGGCGCATCAACCATTTTTTTTATCGGAGCCTATTTTATGATCGGTGATGAGCTTAGAGAAACAATCTTTAGATACATGCAGGAAATAAAAAATAACCTGTTCCCCAGAACAACCGCTCATGCCGGTGGGAGAAATAGTAAACTATGACTGCCAAGCCATTAATAAGCATTGGTATGCCGGCATATAATGGAGAGCAATATATCAGGAAAGCACTCGATTCACTGCTTGCCCAGGACTATGAGAATTTCGAACTGATAATATCCGACAACGCTTCAACCGATACAACCCGCGATATCTGCAGAGAGTATGCCAGCAAAGACCAACGCATCAGGTTCTATAGGCAATCCCGCAATATCGGTGCGATAGAAAATTTTAAAGCTGTCCTGGCAAAAGCTCACGGTAAATACTTTATGTGGGCCGCCGTTGACGACTTCTGGCTGACAGAGTTTGTTAGCGTGCTGGTTAGAGAGTTGGAAGCCCACTCTGAAGCCGGGGTGGCGATGTGTGCGGTGGACAGAGTATGTGAAGACGGGGACCTATTCGACACAATTCGGTTTATCAATGCAGACAATCCCAACCGTAAATCTTATTTTCAAATGCTCAAGGGCTTGACGTTGGGAAAGAAATATAACCTGTATATTTACGGTTTATTCAGGTCCCCGCTTCTGAGGCAGGCAATGCTGTTTTTTCCTGAAGTACCGTTGTCCGATCGTTTGTTTATCTGTCAACTGGCATTGGCAACCCGTTTTCGTTATGTAGACCAGGTTTTGCATATCCGACTCCAGCGGGAACAACCCTCCCACCTGCGTTTACCAGATGAGAGCTTTAATAGGATGCTAAATGAGGACAAATGGGTCGATCTGAAAATATTGTATGCACTGGGGTACATGATCTGTCGATCAAGTATTATCCCATGGAAACGCAAACTTTACTTACCGGTGGCCATATGGCGATTGGGTTGCATACTTTACGGAAAGCGATTCAAAGCCTACTGCCCGCCAAGTGTTTGGGATCGGCTGATGAAAATTCGCAAATGTTTCCTGCTAGACTGATATGCTTTTAAATGATAATTTATTCAGTGGCGGCAGTAAATAAGGAGATGGTTGAATGAAAAGCCTTATTTTGGCGCTTTTTAAAAGATATCCGCTTCTGAAAAAGGTTTATCTGAATTACCTCAATATTGGCTACAACAGTAAAAATCGTTTGCCATGGAAGCGGCTGTGTAATGGCCAGGATTGGTTTAAACAAGTAAAGCCGGTTTCTGGAGACAAAAAAAAAGTCCTTATGGCAACCTGTGCAGGAAGTCTTCTAACAGGCCTCGACATAGAATCACTTTTATCTGTTGCAATGTCGATAAGGGGCGCAGAGGTGCATGCCTTAATTTGTGACCGCTTCCTTCCAGCCTGTTTAATGTGCCAAAGCAATACCAGTATAAGTATTGCACGACTTGCCAAAAACGGGCCCAGCCGTCTTTACTGCAAAAGGTGTTTTGAAAGTGGAATTGATGCTTATCAGGCCGCCGGGATTAAAATTCATCTGTTCGGTGATTACATCACACCGGAATATATGAAAGAAGTGGAAATGCGCGTGGATAAAACTCCCTGTGAACGGATCCCAAATTACCTATATCAGGATCTTGCGGTTGGCGAACACGCCATGGCCGGTGCGCTGAGATTTTTTGCCAAAGGCGCTATCGATGAGGAACCATACGCCCAGCCTGTCTTGAAGCGCTATTTCAAAGCATCGCTCTTAACGGCTATCGTATTGCAAAAGATGCAAAAAGAGCAAAACTTTGACACCGCCGTCTTTCACCATGGCATTTATGTTCCCCATGGAATTATCGGTGAGGTTTTCCGAAAAGAAGGCGTCAATGTGGTCAACTGGAATGTGGGCTACCGCAAGGGAACGTTCATTTTCAGTCATAACGACACGTACCACCACACCATGATGAACGAACCGGTCAGCACGTGGGAATCGATTTCATGGAATTCGGAACTGGAGCAAAAAGTCTTAACCTACATAAAGAATCGTTCTAAGGGGACCAGAGACTGGCATGTGTTTTTAAATGAACCCGCAGGGGATATAGCCACTTTAGGAATCGATTCTGGCAAGCCGGCCATCGGTCTGCTGACAAATGTATGCTGGGATGCACAGCTCCATTATCCGGCGAATGTGTTTTATAATATGCTTGATTGGGTTTTCCAAACGATTGAGCACTTTGCAAAGAAACCGGATCTGCAGCTGATTATCCGCGTACATCCGGCTGAAGTTACCGCTGAATTGCCGTCGCGACAACTGGTTATGGAGGAGATCAAAAAATCCTTTCCGATTCTGCCGCCAAACATCTTTGTCGTAGCGCCGGAAAGCAAACTGAATACCTATACCCTCATGGAAGCCTGCAATGCAGTCATTATATACGGCACCAAAACAGGAGTGGAATTGACCAGCTTTGGCATTCCGGTGATCGTTGCCGGCGAGGCCTGGATTCGAAATAAAGGAATTACGATCGACCCCGCAACAAGAAGGGAATATTTTGAAACCCTGGACAGACTGCCGCTTAACGGCAGAATGAACGATGAGCTCATACAAAGAGCGCGCAAATATGCATACCATTTTTTCTTCCGACGAATGGTTCCTGTAGAAGTCATCCAACCGACAGACGGTTCCTACTCCTTTAAGATCAAGATCAACAACTTATCTGATTTGATGCCCGAAAAAAATGCCGGGCTCGACACGATATGCAACGGTATCCTGAAGGGGGAAGATTTTATCTATAATGGCGACGTAAATACGCCACCCTGAAAAATAGCGATAGCATGTGTGTAAAAATAATCTTTGTTCCCTGACAAAGGATTCTTTTTCAGTTCAAGCCTTTTCAATGGAGAAACCGGGATGACGCTTCAAAAAATTTTGCAAGGGTTAAGACTTTGGCTTGTACACACTGCCAGACAACGTATCTTATCGGAAAACCAGAGTTTATTGATGGGACGACTACTGGTGGAGTTGATCAAAAATAACAAGAATCCCGGCTCTCTTGCCGAGGTGGAGTTTAAAGTTTTTTCTCAATTCGGCGACGATGGCATAATCCAATTTTTGATAAACAATCTGAATATACCCAACAAAACATTTATAGAATTTGGGGTGGAAGACTATCGGGAGGCAAACACACGCTTTTTATTAATGAATAACAACTGGAGCGGCTTAATACTGGATGCTTCAAAGAAAAACGTCAAACGAATAATTAATTCCGAGTATTACTGGAAATTCCAGCTCATTGCACGCTGTGCGTTCGTCACCGTTGAAAATATTAATCAACTCATATCGGATGAAGGCATCCGGGGGGATATCGGTCTGTTACATATCGATCTGGACGGCAATGACTACTGGGTATGGAAGGCGATTGATATTGTAAACCCTGCCATCGCAATAATAGAATACAATAGTGTATTTGGAATCGATCGACCGATAACCATTCCTTATAAGAAAACATTTCAGAGAACAAAAGCCCACTTCAGTAATTTGTACTTTGGCGCCTCTCTTGGTGCGCTTCAACACCTAGCAAAACAACAGGGGTACGCATTTGTCGGATGTAACAGCGCCGGAAATAACGCGTACTTTGTTAGAAGAGACAGGTTAAATGCAAATATAAAAGAACTATCCTTAAAGGAAGGATATGCTTTGTCGCGTTTTCGAGAGAGCCGGGATAAGCATGGAAACCTGAATTACATTACCGCGGAGGATCGTTTAAAAACGATTAGCGGCATGCCGGTTTTTAATGTCGAAAACAATCAAATGGAACAGCTGTAACTTGTTCCTATAAACCTTTTTAAATGTCCCGCACTCGCTGCTGCGAAGAGGATATCACCAAGAAAGCAGCTTTTATTAAAGCGCATAAGTCAATTATCGGTTTTATACCCTGGTATACCATTTCATATCGCCCTCAACCATTTCCTTAATCAGTTCATCGAATGAAATGCCCGGTTTCCATTTTAACTTTTTGTGCGCTTTGGATGCATCGCCCTGCAGAACGTAAACTTCGGAGGGTCGGTACAGTTCTGTATCGATGGTCAGGTAATCGCGATAATCCAAATCGACATAACCAAAAGCAGCTTCAACAAATTCTTTGACGGTTCTTGTTTCACCGGTCGCAATGACGTAATCGTCCGGTTGATCCTGCTGCAGCATGAGCCACATGGCCCTGACATAATCATGCGCGTGACCCCAATCGCGCTTGGCCTCGATATTTCCCAATCGAATTTCTTTTTCCAATCCCAATTTTATTTTAGCCGCAGATGACGAAATCTTGCGGGTAACAAACTCCGCTCCCCTTCGGGGAGATTCGTGGTTGAATAAAATGCCGGACAACGCAAACAGGTCATACGCCTCTCGATAATTTCGGGTGAGCTCAAATCCCGCCATCTTGGAAATTCCATACGGTGAGCGCGGATGAAACGGGGTTTCTTCATTTTGAGGGGTGGCTTTGGCATGTCCAAACATTTCGCTGGAAGCGGCAAAGTAAAACCGGCACTCCGGCGCCTGTCTTTTGATGGAAGAAAGAACATAGTGGGTGCCGTTAAGATTGGTATCGATCGTGGAGAATTCATCTTCGAATGAATAGGACACATAACTCTGCGCAGCCAGATGATAGCATTCATGGGGCTTGAGTTCCGCCACGATGTTAAAAATCGAGGCGTAGCTTTCCATTGATGCACTGTGGATTTGAATTTTATCCAGGATGTGGCGAATTCGCCACATCCTGGCCCTCGGATCTTCTAAGGCCACTCGTCTGACAATCCCATGAACTTCATAACCTTTTTCAAGTAGAAATTCTGCCAGATAGCTACCATCCTGGCCGGTAATTCCTGTAATAAGTGCTTTTTTCACATTCACCTCTCAATCTCAGTTTCCGATTTTTTTTACCGACAGCGTTAACCGAATAATTCACCTTCGAGTTTGCCTATAATCACCTGCCAGTCATATGAAGCCAGCACCCGGGCCCTGCCCTTTTCGGAGAATTGTCGCCGCATGTCAGAGTCTGTCAACAAGTTCAAAATTTTGGCGCTCAGCGCCTTACGATCATTGTATTTCACCAAATAACCGCAACGCCCGTCAGCGACGATATGCCTGAGAGAATCCACGTCTGTGCAGATAACGCTGGTGCCGGCTGCCATAGCCTCAACCGCTGTCAGGCCGAAGCCTTCAAAAACAGACGGGATGACGGCACACTGGACCTTATTATACCACAGATTTAACGACGCATCCGGAATGAATCCTAAAAAATCGATGTTTTCTGCCAACCCCCTGGTCTGCACATATGCTTTTAGCGCGGGAAGATCCTTGCCGATGCCGCCGATATAGAGTTTGGCAGCGGGCAGATGGCGTACCACTCCCGGCATGGCGCTGATCAAAAAATCGACGCCCTTGCGCTTGTCAACCCGTCCCACGTAAAGAATGCTGTCGGGTATTTTCTGCGGGGCTTCGATTGGCAAAAACTGCTGGGTATCGATGCCGGGGGAAACCACTACCGTCTTTCCAGGCGGTATACCGTATTTCTTTATGAGGATGTCGCGGCTGTCTTCCGAAATACAAATGATTTTATCAGCGATTCGGTAGGTGTGTCTTTCGAATGGGATAAAAATCTTCTTCCAAAACTGTTTAGGGATATAATGCGACTGCTGCCACCAGGTATGATAACAGGTGGCGATGACCGGAACCTGCGGTTTCTTGAGCAAAAACAGCCCCCCTGGACCGCATTGAATATTTAATCGGTCAAGATCGTTGAGCCTGATGAGTTGCCGGATGTTGCGGTCTAACCAGAGCGAGAAGCTAATATTCCTGAGTTTGGCATGCAATGGTGGTGCAATTGTGCGATGATAGGGCAACTTGTTCTGACAGGGGGAAAAAACGACGAATTTATTGGCTGGCAGGCGACGCGTTACTTCATAAACATACCGGCCCATTCCGCCGATGTAAGGATAAAAATCATCCGTGAATATGCCAAGCGTCATGACGCTATTCCTCAATGATCGGATGAACGCAATTCGCAGCCCAATAAAGCATCAAAATAACGTTCAGCAATCCGCGGCCAATCGAAGGTTTCTTTAACAATCGCTCGAATCGATCTTTTATCCAGGTCGGTTGATACGATCTTGGCGACAAACTCACCGGAATTGCCTTCTTCGACAAGGTATCCGGTTCTGCCATCAAGGACGGCATCGCGTATTCCTTGAATATCGCTGGCAATGACCGGCAATCCGACACTCCCGGCCTCAAGCAAGACGATGCCGAATCCTTCGATATCGCCGTCAACCGTGATATTCGGCATAATGAAGATATCAGCGGCATTTAGAACGACATTGCGCTGGTGATCGGATAGTTTGCCGAGAAGAAACACCCGATTGGATAGATGTTTGCCTCTGATCAGCCTTTCGATTTTTTCATGCTCAGGCCCCTCGCCAACGATAAAATAAAGAAAGTCCTCGGTCAGCTCTGGAATGACATTATCAACGAACCAGGCAACCCCCTTGCGTTTTACCAATCGGCCAACCGTCACCAACAGCAATTTGTTATCGAGCCTAAGGTTGAATAATTGCTCCAGGTTGCGGCGAAGTTCGCTCTGGGCCAAGTCAATAAAAGCCTCTTCACTCCTGATGCCGACCGGTATTACGCTGCATCGATCAGGGCTTATACCGCGCGCAATGCACTCATTCCGTGTGGCCTGGCTGATACAAACCACGATATCCATCTTGCTGACGCACCACGGAACAATTCGCTGGTAGACGCGGTTGCGATAGGTAATATCGAGTCCGACAACGCTGATGGAAATCTGCGCCTGTGTGAATATCTTCAGCAACAGTCCGATCGGAGACAGCAGTGCATCGCACAAGTGAATATATTTTACTTCTTTTTGCCAGGCGATGTATAGTGCCATAAAGAAACAGTAAGGCAGAAACCACGGCAAATGGAGGTTGGATCTGGACAACACCAGTTTGTATGTTTCGAAGTTCGATTCAAATTCCTGGATGAGGTTGTAGCTATAGGCTTCCAGGCCGCCAACTTTCGGCGGATAATTTCTGGTAATAAGCAGGAATCTTTGCTTCATGAATTCCCCGAATGGTCCAAGATGCCCAAATTTAAAATCCGATAACCTATTTTTGTGGATTTCTATTTTTGCTTGCTTGAGTCGGGCGCCCTGCGAATAGGACCAAGGCAACGGTAAAACTGTGCTATCCTTTGGTCTCCTTTTTGTGGCGCTTGATCGGAATTTTGCGTTCGCGTCTTTCAAATCTTAGCTGGCAGATTTGCTCGGATATAAGACTCATCATAAAAATGATGATTGCAGACACCCATAGTAAAGCGCTCATATTCGTAAAACGCCCCTCCATGATATACGAATGAAAATATCGGAGGGCTCCCAGCAGGAACATGATAAAACTCACCGGCAAAAAAACCCGCATCGGTGAGTAAAGGGTACAGATCCGAATAATCATCATGAAAAAGCGGACACCGTCGTGAAACAATTTGATATTGCTGGAACCCTTGCGACGGGGTTGAGTTGTGATGGGAATATATTTTAAGCTTCTTCCGGTTCTCAAAACGCCGAGGGTAATGGTTGTCGGATACGAATAGGTATTGGGAAGCAAATAAACAAAACTTCGGGCCACATCGGCTTTGACGGCACGGAATCCCGAGGTCAGATCCTGAATGGAGAATTTTGACACATAGGAGCCGAGCCAGTTGTAAATCCTGTTGCCGATACCACGCCCCACCGAGGCCTGACTTCCCTTGACACGCGCGCCGACCACCATATCGAACTCGGGCATATGATCCAGCATTTTCGCGATATCTTCCGGATCATGCTGGCCGTCACCGTCCATAAAAACAAGAATGTCGCCGGTCGCGGAGCGAATACCGCTTTTGATTGCGGCGCCGTTGCCGATATTGTAAGGATGGCTGTAAACCCGCGCACCGGCATTCGCCGCAACTTCAGCGGTGTTGTCTTCCGATCCGTCATCGATCACAACAATTTCGAAATCCGGATACCGCTGCTGTACTTTTTTAACCAAATCCCCAATGGTCTGGGACTCATTGAACGCCGGAATTATAACTGAAACTTTGGTTTCTGTCATATCCTCTAAGATGATTATTGTATTGCGTGTTGACGACAATAGGGAAAAAATAGCCTTGTCTAACCAGCGATAGGGTTCGGATGTACCTAATTATATTTCAAATTCAATAGATTTACAAGCGTCGTTCGGTATCGCCAAGTCGCATTATCTTCTTGCCATGGAAGCCGGCCGGACGTGCGTAATTTCTGAGACGGGGTTGATATGCTCGGGGAAAAACCGATTCGGCCAGGTTATAAGGAAATGATTGAACACCCAATGTTTCTCTTTCCTCAAGGTATGACTTCAGTTCTTTTTCAATTCGAACAGCCCGTACCCGTCTTTTGATAAAATAAGCTGAAGATATGCCGTAAAGAACGCCTTAAGCATTTCTTTTTTTCTTTGATCTAATTGCTTGCGCGTCCAGCGATTAAATAGATCGAATCGGATGATTACATGTGTATACCCATTTTTTTTTAGATCCTTAAAGAGGATATCCGCCGAATCAGATCGGTAAACCCTTTCCCTAAACTCGTTTACACCAAAAATCAATTCCCGATCACTGTAATAACGGCGATTTCCTAAAAAAAGGCCCAGTATTTTTGAATTATCAGACAGATTGCGATTCGCGTATTGAAAGATTGAATATTCAGGACGGTATTTAACGATATACGCATCGCGGTCCATTTGCCCGCTTAAGTAGCTGAACGGTTGGACATAATTGAATTGCTGAAAAATATAAATACCATTGTATGATAATACAGCGACACCCAGAAATAGAATACACCCTTTTGAAAACCAGTTCGGGAGATGTTCCCATCGATTCGTAAGCGCGTCAGCAATATTGTGAAAGCCGAATATTGAAAGAATGACCAGCGGCGGAATTATCGGGGCAAAATAGCGAATGCGGATACTGGTCATGGAAAATGCATACAAAATAAAGAGGATCGCAAAGAAAATAAAAATTTTCTTTTCAGTTCGCAAAGCCGGTGAGTTACGATTTATTTGAAAAAGAGAGAAAAATGGCAATAAAAAAAGAAACGGACTCAATTTACCATCAAAATGCTTGGGGCTGTCATCCCGGCCCTGGAAAAAAATCCTGACAGGAATGAGAGCGATTTCCCACCACCGCTCGCCATAAATGACTTTTCTAATCGCAAATGGACTCCAGCGAGTGGATTTTGCTTTAGATGTTTGCTCTGGATCAGCAGCGTTCTCAAGCATTTGCTGCTCTGTTTGTGTATCTGGCGACAGCGGTCTGTGAGGATTAAAAATTTGATCGTAAAGCGGATAAATTGGATTTGCCCTCCAGATATAGTTTCTGATCATCCAGGGTGAAAAAACCAGCAGTGCAATAAAAATAAATATTGCCCCGAGTCCCACTGCCTTGAGCTGAATTTTGATCAGGGGTGATTTGTCTCCTGAATCACTCACTTTTATTTTTTTTTTGGCGTCGCTTATGAAGACAAACGGAATAAATACCGTTAAAATGAACAATGCGATTAAACCATTGTATTTTGTTCCCAGCGCCAGTCCGCAACAAATCGCAGATAAAATTAAAAACTTTACTTGAAAGCGGTTTTCAACCCATTTGAGCAGGCCAATGAGTGCAGCGGTCGAAAAAAAAACCAATCCGAGATCTACATAGGCAGTGATGGAAAGTTTCACGATAATCGGGAGGGAGAGAAAGAAGATCGCTCCGAAAAAAGCCCAAAGTGCTCCAAGCCTTTTTACCAAATAAGCATATATGAGCCATGCTGTAAGCAGGGCAAACATAAAATGTATAAATTTGGGAACAATATCATTTCCAAAATAAAGCGGAATTACATATAAGAGGTCCAGATTCATCGGGTAATAAGAAAAAATTATGGCTGGTATTTCGTAAATGCCGCCATGTTCCACGTATAACTTGGGAACGGCCAGGTGGTGGGTCAGTGCATCACGGCTGACGGGTGGCACCCAGGAAAGAATGATGGTGGAGACAATTAAAAGTGCTAAAATCCCCACGAGAAGGAGATTTAAAAAAGTATGCTTTTTCAATGCGTCCGCGCAAACCATATTTGATCACTCCAGCCCTTTTTTGATGATCTCCGGCGGAATTTGGCCCTGATAGATCTCACCATCTATTACAAAGGCCGGAGTGCCCGTAATTTTTAGCTTGTTGCCCTGCCAGATGTCGCGCCGCAGGTCAATTTGAGTTTCGCGGTCGTTCATCGTCTGTTTCAACACCGCATAGTCCAGGCCCGCTTCTTCCGCTATTTCTCTGATCTTGATGACCTGCGTTTTTCCGGCAATCCCGAAGAGAAAATCGTTCACCGGCCAGAATTTATTCATCCGCGCAGCTGAAATCGCGATCAACGCCATTATCCCTGATCCCTCATGGAAGGGCTCTTTGACAATTGGATTTACGGTATGATCCATGGGGTAATGACGATGGACCAGGCGTATCTTATCCGGGTGTTCGGCAATGAGCTGGCGCAGGAAAAAATGCATTTTTTTGCACTGAAAGCATTGATAGTCGGTGAATTCGGTTATTTCGAGCGTCGGTGATTCAGCCCCTATCCACGGATGCCCTGCCGCGGTAATCCCGGTGGGCGTGTTATCCGACAAAAGCGGTGCCTCAAAATTCCAATAAACCGGGTAAAAGATCCAGATCGCTATGACTGAAATGCTAAAAAGTGAAAAAACTGCCAGACTCCCGGTTCTTATTTTCCATAAATAAAGAATGTCTTCCTCTGTATCTTTAACCAGACCGGCATTTGAAAATCTTCTGCGGATAATCCAGGCATAAAAGAGCAGGATTAGATTAACGCCATAGGAGACAATACACATGATGCAATAGGTGCTGATCAGGTAAGTTGAGATCAGCGCAAGAATGACGCTGTAACAGGTAAAAACCAGTGCTATCCAGAAAACAATCGACCACATGCGTTTTTTTCCGGCACTTTTACTGCCGGCCAGAAGTAAACACAGCAAAAGAAATCCATAACCGATAGCCCCCCAAACCGCTACCGGAAGGTTTAAGAATATAGAATAGGAACTCTGTGAGACCGTATCGCAATTAATTGCACGGGATATGGCGCAAAAGCTTTTATACCCGATATCCGTATAGACCCGATAGTGGGAGACGGAAAGGTAGATGGCGTCAATAAGGCCGATCACCGTTATGATGATCACGGTCCAAAAATACACCCCGAACGGCAGCGGCCGGATGTCTTTTGAATTTGTTTTATCTATTTTCATCTTTGAAACGACCTGTCATCTCCCATCCGAATCATTATGGAAGCTCGATGCCGGGTGGCAACAGCCGGTCATTTTTCTCCATCAAACGCAGGCTGCAAAACCTTATCTAAATCCAAACCGTTTTTAAATATTTCCGGGTTGCGATACCCCCGTTCGGCAGCCTTTTTAAGCCAGCCAATGGCCTCCGTTTTCTTGTTTTGTTTGGCGTAAACGCAGGCAATATAGAAGAAGGGGTCAGGGTTGTCCGGCTGCCGATCGATCACCTCCTGGAACAGGGAAATGGCTTTATCATAATTGCCTGTTCGGGCATATATGGAAGCCAAATTGTTTAAGGCGCCATAATGCTCAGGATCAAGTTCCAATGACTTTTGATAATGGGCTTTAGCTTCATTCAGTTTCCCGCTTCTCAAATACAAATTCCCCAGGGCATAATGAATAGCGGGATTTTCGGGATTACGTGCCAATTTACTTTTAGTTGCCGCAATTTCCCCATCTATTCGTAAATTTTCCTCTAATTTGTTGAGATTATGAAGTGCATCGGCATAGCCGGGCATCAACCGAAGCGCTGCTTGAAAGTGGTAAATGGCCTGGGAGAATTTCTCTGAACGGATAAGCGCAACCCCGAGATTATTGTGCGCCGGAGCAAAGTCAGGGTTCAAGCGCAAGGATTCGGCATATTGTGCAATCGCTTCTTCCACCCGGCCCCGTTTTAACAAAGCAGAACCCAACCCGTCACGCGCCCGGCCTTTGTTGGGTGATTTTTTCACACAATCACGGTAAAAGCGCATTTCATCCTGCCAGACCTTGTTTCTTTCAAACGTCCCCAAAGCGCCGGCCATCACAACCATACCCAGCAGAACTGCCTGCAGCCACCTGTGCCGGACATAACGGCAAAACAGCATCACCACCGCCAGACTCAAAAACATCGACGGCATATACAGACGGTGTTCAAATACAAGCTCCAGCCCGATCACCGATGATTCGATAACTAAATTGCCCAAAAACCACAGCAGGCAAAACGATAAAATCCGCTGCCTGGCAGCCAGATAAATCCCCAGGACCAGCAAACCGACAATCACGCCCAGAGACAGCACGGTGGTCACCGGATCAAATAAAGAATAGGAAAGCGCAAAATCATGCTCCAAATTCAAACGCGACGGATGCGGCCAGATCAAAAGGCTTAGATAAAAAATCACCACCCGAAACTCGGTCAGCACACGCTGGCCAGGCGTAAAATCACGCTCGGCATAACCGGCTAATATTTTATCCCACGGATGGCTGCCCATGTAAACGGCAACCACAAGGAAAAACAAAATCAATGTGATCACAAAATAGATCGAATTGCGCTTCAACCACGACCCGCTCAGGTCCTGAAAAAAATACCATTCATAAAGAAGAATAAAAAACGGCAGGGTCGCAGCGGTCTCCTTGCAACCAAAGGCCAGCAGACCAGCAATCAGGCTGCCGGCAAACCATATATAGGGACGCGTTGACAAACGCCGGGAATGATTGAATCGTCGCTTTTGAGAAATTCGGCCCCGGGCATACAGCAAAAGGCTCAGCACACAAAACATGGCCGCCATACTGTTCATGCGTTGAACAATGTAGGTCACCGACTGGGTCTGAACGGGATGTACAAGCCACAGGGCCGCGGCCCAAAAAGATAGCCAGGAAGGGTCCGGTGACCGCCACCCGGACGCAGACTCAGAGATGGAAGTATCGCGATCCGTCCCCCATGACAGCAGCAAGGTGGTTTTAACTAAAAGATAAAGCAACAGCCCGGTGACCATATGAATGACAATGTTGACCAGATGATAGCCAAATACATGGTAGCCGCCAAAATAATAGTTGAGCCCAAAACTGATGTTGGCCACCGGTCGGTTGGGGATCGGACTTCCGAATCCGGC
>Ga0209536_100003938_pt1 | contig 23619 bp, 17 predicted proteins | sample DeeMarSeWOR28_12_FD_187461 | JGI IMG/M metagenome (GOLD analysis project Ga0209536, IMG submission 187461) | Marine sediment microbial communities from White Oak River estuary, North Carolina - WOR-2-8_12 (SPAdes) (version 2) | ecosystem: Environmental > Aquatic > Marine > Intertidal zone >...
AGCGTGGTAACCACCAGTGCCTGGGTCTCGCCACGCGTGAACAGCGCCGAACCGTGCGCCCGCGGCAGCACGCCCATGCGAATCGTGATCGGACGGACCGTCCCGGTATCGCGACCGTCGATGCGCGCCTCACCGGCCAGGATACGGCTGCGCACGGTTTTCTTCTCGAGCTTGCCGATTGCGCCTTTCACCTTGTCACTGGTGAAACCTTCATCGCTCTCGTCATCGGCAACCTTGTCAACGATCTCCTGGCGAACCTTGCTGAGCAGTGTATAGCGGTCCTGCTTGTCGGCCACCTTGTAGGCAGCGGCAATGGCCTCCGCACCTTCCTTCTCGACGGCATCCATCAGGGCCGTGTTCTCCTCCGGTGCCGTCCACTCCATCGGCGGGGTGTTGACCTCGGCGGCCAGTTCCCTGATGGCGTTGATGACAACCTGCTGCTGTTCGTGGCCGTAAACCACCGAGCCCAGCATGATTTCTTCGGAGAGTTCCTTTGCCTCGGACTCGACCATCAGTACGGCGCCTTCGGTACCCGCGACGACCAGGTCGAGCGCGGAGACTGCCATCTGGTCGGCCGTCGGGTTCAGCACGTAGTTGCCGTCTACATAACCGACACGGGCGGCACCGACAGGACCGTTGAACGGCAGGCCGGAAATCGACATGGCAGCCGACGCGCCAATCAGCGCGGGTATATCCGGGCTGATCTGCGGATCAAAGGAAATAACTGTCAGAATGACCTGCACCTCGTGAGTGAAGCCCTTGGGGAACAGCGGTCGCAGCGGGCGGTCAACCAGGCGGCACAGCAGGGTCTCTGCCTCGCTCGGGCGTCCCTCGCGGCGGAAGAAGTTGCCGGGGATCTGGCCAGCGGCGTAGCCCTTCTCCTGGTAGTCAACGGTCAGCGGGAAAAAATCGCGCCCTTCCATGGCATGCTTGTCGCCGACGACTGTCGCGAGCACCTGCGTATCGCCCATGCTGACAATAACTGCGCTGCACTGGCGGGCAATTTCGCCGGTTTCCAGTGTGACCGTCTGGTCACCGTATTGAAACGATTTCTTGATTGCGCTCACGAGGATATTCCCCTAACTGATGATTAAGGTGACTGGAAATTGCTGGATGGTAGTGCTGCAGAGGGTATTAGCGACGCAGACCCAGACGACCGATGAGGTCCTGGTAACGCTTGCTGTCCTTGCCCTTCAGATAATCAAGCAGCTTACGGCGCTTGTTGACCATGCGCAGCAGTCCCTGGCGGGAATGATGATCACCCTTGTGCTTGCTGAAATGGTCCGTCAAATGCTGGATATTGGCTGACAGCAGGGCAACCTGCACTTCCGGTGAACCGGTGTCGGCATCACCGCGCTTGTAGTCGGATACGATCTGCCCTTTTACTTCGGCACTCAAAGACATGGAAAAACTCCCGAAAAAACACTTCAAATTTAGCGAGCTGGGTATTCTAACCGCCGGCAGGCCCAGCCACAAGCTCTCCAATTGGAGATAAGGGTAATTCAGCGCCCCGCGTTCAGCAGCCGGCGCGGCGCCACCCGGCCATCATCAAGGATCTCGCCGACGCCAAGAAACCGTGACTCGCCCTCGTAGAGGCGTACCAGCCCCGAGGTCGGCGCCTTCGGCACCAGCACCGGCTGGCCCTGACGCAGGTAGAAAGCCGCATCGCCGACAAGGTGGACATCCGGCCAGTTTGCCAGGCCACTCTCCATCGGCAGCAGCAGCGTGTCCAGCCCCGCCTCGCCGGCCTCGGCCAGGCGCTCCTGCAGCGTCTCCATGGTCAGCATGCCGTGCTCGTCGAACGGCCCCACACCGAGCCGGCGAAGGTCCGCCACGTGCGCCCCGCAGCCCAGCTCCTCGCCGATATCCTCAACCAGGGTGCGCACGTAGGTCCCCTTGGAGCAGTGCACCCGGATGGTGGCGAACGGCGACGCGAAATCAAGCAGCTGCAGGTCATGTATGGTGATCTTCCTGGGTTCGCGCTCGACCTCGACACCCTGGCGCGCGAGCTTGTAGAGCCGCTGCCCCTTGTGCTTGACGGCGGAGTACATCGGCGGGATCTGCTCGATCTCGCCCGTGAAGCCGGCCATGACCGCCAGCAGCCGCGCCTCGGTGACGCCGCCTGCCGGACGCGCCTCGACGACCTCCCCCTCGGCATCACCCGTGGTGGTGCGCTCGCCGAGCCGCATCGACACCAGGTAATGCTTGTCGGCATCCAGCAGGAAGGCCGAGACCTTGGTTGCCTCGCCCATGCAGATAGGCAACAGGCCGCTGGCCAGCGGGTCAAGGCTGCCGGTGTGACCGGCCTTGCGCGCCCGGAACAGCCGCTTGACCTGCTGCAGTGCGGCATTCGAGGTCAGGCCCGGCGGTTTGTCCAGCAGCAGGATGCCGTTGACCTTGCGTTGGTTGCTGTGGCGTCGTCCCATAATCAGTCTGTCGTCCTGTATGTAGGCCCGGCCGGCCAGGGGCCGCCCGCCAGCGCTTCGTCGGCGCCGCTACTCGGATTCATCCTCTTCAGGACGGTTGCCGGAGATGGCCGCATCGATCAGCGCGTCCATGCGTGCACCATCGCGCAGCGAACTGTCGAACTCGAATTTCAGCTGCGGTACGGAGCGCAGGCGCATGGACTGTCCCAGCCGGTGGCGCAGAAAACCCGCGGCACGATTGAGTACGGCCAGGGACTCGGTGACCGCCGTATCGTCGCCCAGCACCGAGACATATACCGTGGCATACGCAAGGTCGCGGGATACATCGGCGCCGGAGATGCTGACCATCCCGAGCCGCGGGTCCTTGATTTCATCACGCACCAGCGCGGCCAGCTCGCGCTGTAACTGTTCGCCGACGCGGCGCGTCCTGGGAAATTCACGGGGCATTGCGATAGATGGCTGGCAGGCGTCTGGACGGGGCCAGCCCCCTTCACCGGCAAGCGGGAAAGGGTTCTGACCCTGCCTGACTGTTTGACTACAGCTCGCGCGCGACTTCCACGCGCTCGAAGACCTCGATCTGGTCGCCTGCGCTGACGCTGTAGTTCTTCACGCCGATGCCGCATTCGGTACCGGCACGCACCTCGTTGACGTCATCCTTGAAGCGTCGCAGCGACTCGAGCTCCCCCTCGTAGATAACCACGTTGTCGCGCAGCACGCGGATTGGTGCACTGCGGCGCACCACGCCCTCCATGACGATGCAGCCGGCGATGTCGCCCAGCTTGCGGGAGCGGAACACTTCCTTGACCTCGGCCAGGCCGATGATTTCTTCCCTGAGTTCGGGAGACAGCATGCCGCTGACGGCCTTCTTGACGTCGTCGATCGCGTTGTAGATGACACTGTAGTACTTGAGGTCGACATCATTCTCCTCGATCAAGCGCCTCGCAGAGCCATCGGCACGCACGTTGAAACCGATAATGATGGCGTTGGAGGCGACCGCCAGGTTGACATCGGACTCGTTGATGCCACCGACACCGCTGGACACTACCTTGACCTTCACTTCCGTCTCGTCGGGAGCGACATTGACCAGCGCATCCCGCAACGCCTCGGCGCTGCCCTGAACGTCTGCCTTGAGGACGATATTCAGGCTTGCGGCCTTGCCGTCACCGACCTGGGAAAACACGTCTTCCAGCCGGGCCTGCTGCTGCGTGGCCAGTCGCTGGTCACGCGAACGTTCCTGGCGCATTTCCGCCAGCTCGCGGGCGCGGCGCTCGTCGGCAATGACGATGACCTCGTCGCCGGCATTCGGCACCGCCGAAAGACCAAGCACCTGCGCCGGCATACTGGGACCGGCCGCCTCGATCTGCTTGCCGTTTTCGTCGAACATGGCGCGTACCCGGCCGTACTCCTGACCGGTCAGGATCAGGTCGCCGCGACGCAGGATGCCGTTCTGCACCAGGATCGTGGCAACCGCACCACGCCCCTTGTCGAGGCTGGACTCGACCACGATGCCGGTGGCCGGGCATTCCTCAACGGCCGTCAGCTCGAGCATTTCCGACTGCAGCAACAGGGCGTCCAGCAACGCGTCGATACCCTCGCCGGTCTTGGCGGACACGGGGATGAACTGGGTGTCGCCACCCCAGTCTTCCGGTATCACCTGCAGCGCGGCGAGTTCGTTCTTGACGCGCTCCAGGTCGGCCTCGGGCTTGTCGATCTTGTTGACTGCCACGACCAGCGGCACACCGGCGGCGCGCGCATGCTGGACCGCCTCCTGGGTCTGCGGCTTCACGCCGTCATCGGCGGCAACCACCAGGATGACGATGTCAGTGACCTGCGCACCGCGGGCGCGCATCGCCGTGAAGGCGGCATGGCCCGGGGTATCCAGAAAACTGACAACACCCTTCGGTGTCTCGACATGGTAAGCACCGATGTGCTGGGTGATGCCACCGGCCTCGCCCTCGGCCACCCGGGTGGTGCGGATATAGTCGAGCAGCGAGGTCTTGCCGTGGTCGACATGGCCCATAATGGTGACCACCGGCGGCCGTGGCACGCGCTCGCCCTTGACCTCCTTGATCTGCTGTTCGAGTTCCACTTCCAGCTGGTCCTCGCGGACCGGCCTGGCGACATGCCCCATTTCCTCTACCACCAGCGTGGCGGTGTCCTGGTCGATGACCTGGTTGATGGTCGCCATGACACCCATCTTCATCATGGTCATGATGACATCGGCGGCCTTCACCGACATCTTCTGCGCCAGTTCGGAGACGGAGATGTTCTCGGGTATACCCACCTCGTGGACCACCGGCGCCGTCGGCCGTTCGAAGCCATGCTCGGTGGTGCGCGTAATGGTGACGCGGCGCTGATGTTTCGGTCTCTTCTTGCGGCGGCCGCTCTTGTCGGCGGCGACATGCAGTTCCTGGCGGCCGTAACGGGTGGCCTTGTCATCGCCACGCCTGCCCTTGCGCTCGCCCTCCGACGGCTTCTTGGTGCGAACGTCCTCGGCGGCCTTCTTTCTCGCATCGGCCTCGGCCAGCGACTGCTGGCGAGCCTCATCGGCGGCCTTTTTCCGCGCCTCGGCCTCGGCCTTCAGGCGTGATTCCTCCTCGGCACGCTTCTGCTCTTCCGCCTGGCGGGCGGCCTCCTTTGCCTTGCGGGCCTCATCCAGGCGCGCCTGCTCCTCCGCCTCGATGCGCGCCTTCTCGGCGGCTTCCGCATCCTGCCGTTCCTGCTCCTCGGCCAGCAGGTCCGCACGCTTGACGTAGGTCCGCTTCTTGCGCACTTCGACGTTAACGGTTTTACTTTCCGTGCGCGGGCCGCGCGTGGCACTCCTGCCGGCCGGGCTGCGCGCAACCGGCACGGTGGTATGCAGCTCGCTGTGCATCTTGCGCTTCAGCGTGATCTTTTTCGGCGCAGCGCCCGCGGCCGGCGCGTTGCGCTTGCCGTGACTCTCGCGCAGGAAATCCAGCAGCTGGCTTTTCTGGGTTTCGCTGATGGTCGCGTTGACATCATCGATTTCCATGCCGGCCTCGACCAGCTGGGCAAGCAGCCGGTCGGACGGAACGCCGACGACTTCAGCGAATTGCTTTACCGTTACATCTGTCATTGCCTGTGGTACCCCTTAGTCCTGCGCCTCTTCGGCAAACCATGGCGCACGCGCTGTCATGATGAGCGCACCGGCCCGCGCCTCGTCCATGCCGTCGATTTCCATGAGGTCATCGATGGCCTGCTCGGCGAGGTCTTCCATGGTGATTATTTCGCGGCCGGCCAGTTCGTAGGCCAGCTCCCTGTCCATGCCTTCCATCTCGAGCAGGTCTTTAGCCGGCTCGGCATTGCCCAGCTTCTCTTCCTTGATGATGGCCTGGGTCAGCAGGACATCACGCGCCCTGCCACGCAGCTCCTCGACGATGTCTTCCTCGAACTCCTCGATGGCCAGCAGCTCACTCTGCGGCACGTAGACGATTTCCTCAATGCTGGAAAAGCCCTCCTGGACGAGAATGGCAGCCACCTCCGCATCAACGTCGAGCTGCTGGCTGAACATGGTCTGCAGCTCCAGCATCTCGGCCTCGCTCTTCTCTTCCGCCTGGGCCTCGTCCATGACGTTGAGTTCCCAGCCGGTCAGCTGGCTTGCAAGGCGCACGTTCTGGCCACCACGGCCGATGGCCTGTGACAGCTGCTCCTCGCTGACAGCGATATCCATCGTGTTGGTGTCCTCGTCAACGACAATCGACGACACCTCGGCCGGCGACATGGCGTTGATGACGAACTGTGCCGGGTTATCATCCCAGAGGATGATATCGACGCGCTCGCCGGACAGCTCGGTCGAGACCGTCTGCACGCGCGAGCCACGCATGCCGACACAGGCACCCACCGGATCGATCCGGGGGTCATTGGTCTTGACGGCGATCTTGGCGCGCAGGCCGGGGTCGCGCGCGGCCGCCAGGATCTCGATGAGGTCCTGACCGACTTCCGGCACTTCCAGCTTGAACAGCTCGACGAGGAACTCGGGGGCCACGCGGCTGACGAACAGCTGCGGCCCGCGCTGCTCTGCACGCACCTCCTTGAGGTAGCCGCGCAGACGGTCGCCGGGACGTACGGCCTCGCGCGGGATCATGTCCTCGCGCGTGATGATGGCCTCGGCATTGCTGCCGAGGTCGAGAAAGACGTTGCCGCGCTCGACGCGCTTGACGATGCCGGTCACCAGGTCGCCCACCCGGTCCTTGTAGGCCTCGACCACCTGGGCGCGCTCTGCCTCGCGCACCTTCTGCACAATAACCTGTTTTGCGGTCTGGGCCCCGATGCGGCCGAATCCGACGGACTCGATCGGCTCCTCTATGAAATCGCCGTGCTGGATATCAGGGTCGTCGAGTTGTGCCGCCGCCAGTGTGATCTGGCGCTCCGGGTGTTCGAAACGCAGGACTTCCTCGTCTTCCTCGTCCGCGCCCTCCGCCAGGGTCTCGTCGATCACCTGCCAGCGACGGAAGGTTTCGTATTCACCGGTTTCGCGGTCGATCGACACGCGTGCGTCGATCTCGCCGCCATGGCGCTTGCGCGTCGCCGTTGCCAGCGCCGCCTCGATTGCCTCGAAGATAATCTCCTTGTCGATGCCCTTCTCGTTCGAAACGGCCTCAACAACGAGCAGAATCTCTTTATCCATTCCTGAAACCTCCAGATACAGCGTTCAGTATTCCGGCACCAGACGTGCCTGTTCCACCTGGTCAAGCGGCAGGCTGACCTGCTCGCCGTCCAGTTCAAGCCGGACATTGCCGTCTTCCAGCCCCTGCAGGCGACCCGTGAACTTGCGGCGCCCCTCAACGGGGTATGCCAGCCGCAGCTTTACCAGACTGCCGGCAAACCGCCGGTAGTCATCCGGCCGGAACAGCAACCGATCCATGCCGGGCGAGGACACCTCCAGTGTGTAGTGCCCCGGGATCGGATCATTCACGTCCAGCACACCGCTGACCTGGTAGCTGACTTTCTGGCAGTCATCCACCGTAATGCCCTGCTCACTGTCGATGTACACCCGCAGCAATCCACCGCCCTCACCGCCGCGGCGGTATTCCACCCCGACGAGCTCATAGCCGAGTGACACAATAGCCGGCTCCAGCATCTCGCCGATATGTAACGGGTCCTGCTTCATACTGTCCTGCGCCCTGCGCCGGAAACAAAAAATGGGCCAATGGCCCACTCCATGAACTCCGAAATTTATACCGCTGGAGTATAGCAAATCACCATACTCCACCCAATCGGTCAGGGGTGTGGACACGGCTGCCCGGACATCACTCCCGGTACCGTGCCTGTCCCAACCTTGCCTGCTTCCCTGTAAGCAAAAAAAACCCCGAATCGGGGCCCCTTTAAAGGTTGGTAGCGGGGGCAGGATTTGAACCTGCGACCTTCGGGTTATGAGCCCGACGAGCTGCCAGACTGCTCCACCCCGCATCAACGGCCGGCAAGTGTAGCCGCTGGGCCACGCCATTTCAAGCACCCATTCATAACAGATGCATTTCCGGCCGGGGACACCGGGAACAGACCCGGAAACGGGTGATTGCTACCCGGCCGCCACGCAGGACCGGCGCTGGATGCCTGTCATTCAGCTGGCATGTCACGCGGACTGCCCGCAGCGGCTGCGGTGTTGCGGTCCTGGTGAAGGCACCCGGCACCGTTATGCCGGATGGCCGATGAATTGCGTATCATGCACCCCCGGCGCCTGCCCGGGCATTTCAACAGGCACACTCTGGACGCTGAGGCAGTCAGGAAACCGGATTATGTGGCGACATTTCGATCACCAGGCCGATATCGGCGTCCATGGCAGCGGACCCGGCCTCGCGGCCGCCTTCGAGCAGGCGGCCGTTGCCCTGACAGCCGTGGTGACAGATCCCGCAGGGGTCACGGCCGACACCGCCGTCAGAGTGTCATGCAGCGCGCCCGATGCCGAACTCCTGCTGGTGGACTGGCTGAATGCCGTGATCTACGAAATGGCGACCCGCAACATGCTGTTCCGCGAGTTCAGCGTAACAATTGACGGCAACCGCCTGCAGGGCACGGCCCGCGGCGAGACCGTCGATGTGGCGCGTCACCAGCCCGCCGCCGAGCCCAAGGGCGCCACCTTCACCGCCCTGCGGGTCTACGAGGACAACACCGGCACCTGGCATGCGCAGTGCGTGATCGACGTCTAGACTTGTTGACAGGAACCGGCGCCAGCTAACCGCCGTCACCAGGCCATGGACACTGCATCACTGATCCGGATCACCGAGTACGAGTGGCACATCGAGCCGCAGGGCGACATGCGCGTGCCCGGCATTATTTATGCGAGCCAGCAGCTGATACAGGGAATGGATGACAAGGTGCGCGAGCAGGTCTGCAACGTGGCCGCGCTGCCGGGCATCGTCCGGGCATCCTATGCCATGCCGGATGCCCACTGGGGCTACGGCTTCCCCATCGGCGGCGTCGCGGCCTTCGATGCCGAAGCCGGGGGCGTCATTTCCGCGGGCGGCGTCGGCTTCGACATCTCCTGCGGTGTCCGTACCCTGCACACCGGCCTGAGCCGTGCGGATATCGAACCGGTCAGGGAGCGCCTGGCCGACGCCCTGTTTCACTCGATCCCTGCCGGGCTTGGCAGCACCGGGAAAATCCACCTGGACGACGCCGGCATGGAGGCCATGCTCGCCGGCGGCGCCCGCTGGGCCGTCAAGCGCGGCTGGGGCATGCGTGAAGACCTGGACCGGGTCGAGGAACACGGCTGCATGGCTGGCGCCCGCCCGGAGGCCGTCTCGGCGCAGGCCCGCAGGCGCCAGCGCAACGAAATGGGCACCCTGGGCTCGGGCAACCACTACCTCGAGGTGCAGGAGGTCAGCGAGATCTTCGATCCGGAAATCGCCACCGCCTTCGGCCTGGCCAGGGGCAATGTCGTGGTCAGCATCCACTGCGGTTCGCGTGGTCTTGGCCACCAGATCGGCACCGAGTTCCTGCGTTCCATGGTGATCGAGGCACAGCGCCATGGCATCCGCCTGCCTGATCGTGAACTGGCCTGCGCACCGATACACTCGGATACCGGCCAGGCCTACCTCGGCGCCATGCGCGCCGCCATCAACTGCGCCCTCGCCAACCGCCAGATTATCACGCACCTCACGCGCCGGGTGTTCGAGCGCGTGCTCCCGACGGCGTCCCTGGAACTGCTCTACGACGTATCGCACAATACCTGCAAGCTTGAGAAACATGACATCGACGGGCAGCCGCGCGAGCTCTACGTGCACCGCAAGGGCGCGACGCGGGCCTGGGGACCCGGCCACCCGGAACTGCCGGACGACCTGCAGGCATCCGGTCAGCCGGTACTGATTGGCGGTTCCATGGGCACCGCCTCGCACATCCTGACCGGCGCCCCGCCAGACGGGGCCACATCGTTCGCCTCGGCCTGCCACGGTGCAGGCCGTGCCATGAGCCGTCGCCAGGCCAGCAAACGCTGGCGTGGACGCCAGCTGGTCGATGAGCTTGATGAGGCCGGCATTGTCATACGAAGCCCTTCTTCCCGGGGTGTCGCCGAGGAAGCCCCCGGCGCGTACAAGGACGTGGATGCCGTCGTCGAGGCTGCCCATGCCGCGGGCCTCGCCTGCAAGGTCGCCCGGCTAAGGCCCCTGATCTGCATCAAGGGCTGACCCGCCGTCCCCGCTGCAGCCGCCGCGGGACGCGGTTTTGCTGATCTCCATCATGGCGCCGGCGGCAGGACACGGTTATTTTGTAAGCAGGAGCCGGATATCCGTAATTCCGGACAAACGGGAGGTAATCATGAGTATCCCACTGGTCATCGTGGCAGATCAGAGCAAGGCGCGGTTCTTCACCGTCGATTCCCCGGAAGGTGAGCTGCAGGAGATCCAGCTGCTCGAGCATGACGTGGCGCGCGAGAAGTCCGCCGCACTGGCATCAGACCGACCGGGCCGCAGCTTCGACAGCGGCGGCCAGGGCCGGCATGCCATGTCGACATCCGTCGAGCCCAAGGAGCAGGAATCGATCCGCTTTGCCAAGGAGATCGCAGAGCACATAAACACGGCCTGCCGTGAAGGTAGCTACAATCACCTGGTCGTCGTCGCCGGCGCCCACTTCCTTGGCCTGTTGCGCGAGTCTGTCCATACCCCGGAGCAATTCAGGGTCACCGAAATCAACAAGAACCTCGGCCAGTACGACGCACGTGAAATCCGCACCCACCTGCCCGCACGCCTCTGACATCGGGCAGGCCCTCGACTGGCGGGTTGAACAGCGCCCGGTCAGCCATTGACCGGAAAGGGGGAATGTTTCATGCAAAACATCAAGCCACTCTCCGCCGACGAACTCTACCGGCGCTGCGATCCGGAGCTGCTTGACTTCGAAACCACGGCCGAGCTGGAGGCGCTGGCGGAGCCGCTCGGGCAGGACCGCGCCGTTGAGGCCATGCAGTTCGGCACCGAAATCCAGGCAGAAGGCTATAACCTGTATGTGCTCGGCCCCCAGGGCAGTGGCCGGCACACCGTGATCCGCCGCATTCTGGCCGGCAAATCCGCCGCCTCGAGGCGGGCGGATGACTGGTGTTACGTCAATAACTTCCAGGACCCGAGCAAACCCCGCGCCCTGCGCCTGCCGCCGGGTGAGGGTGTCAACCTGCGCAAGGACATCGATCAGCTGATCGACGAGTCCCACACGGCGCTGACCGCCGCCTTCGAAAGCAACGAATATCACGCCCGCCAGCATGCGATAGAGGAGGAACTCCAGGAATACCAGGAAAACAGCTTCGAACGACTGCAGGCCTATGCCAGGGAGCGGGGCATAAAGGTCATCCAGACATCGACCGGCGTCGTCTTCGCACCCATACGCGACGACAAGACCATCAGCGCGGACGAGTTCAAGAAGCTGCCGAAGGACAAGCAGGAACACATCGATGCCATGATCCGGGAGGTGACCGCCGAGTTTCAGCACACCATGCAGTCGATTCCGGAAGAGGCGCGCAAGACCCGGCAGAAACTGCGCGAGCTCGACCACGAGGTATCCATGCTGGCGGTCGGCAGCCTGATCAACCAGCTGATCCAGAAGTACATGTCCCTGCCGAGGGTCGTCGCCTACCTGCGTGACATGCAGGCCGACATCGTCGAGAACGTCGACATCTTCCTCAAGGGCAGTGGCAACGAAGGCACGATACAGGCCATCCTTTCCGGCGGGCGCAGCAGCGGGTTCGAACAGGGCGATTCGCCCGCCATGCGCCGCTATGCCGTCAACGTCATCGTCAGCAACAGCGGCGAGGAAGGTGCACCGGTCGTTTTCGAGAACCACCCGACCTTCCCGAACCTGATCGGCAAGATCGAGCACATGTCCGAAATGGGCACCCTGATTACCAATTTCACCCTCATCAGGCCGGGAGCCCTGCATCGTGCCAATGGCGGCTACCTCGTCATCGACGCCGCCAAGCTGCTGGTGCAGCCGTTTGCCTGGGAAGGCCTGAAGCGCGCACTCAAGTCACGCGAGATACGCACCCAGTCCCTCGGCGAGGTGCTGAGCCTGATCAGTACCGTGTCGCTGGAGCCCGAGCCGGTCCCGCTGAACACCAAGGTCTTCCTTGTCGGCGACCGACTGCTGTACTACCTGCTGCAGGTCTACGACCCGGAGTTCCCCGAACTGTTCAAGGTGGCGGCGGATTTCGAGGACGAGTTCGACCGCAGCCCGGAGAACAGCCGGCTGTTTGCCCGGATGCTGGCGATGATGGCCAGCCGCGACAGGCTCAGACCACTGGACCGTGCCGGCACGGCGCGCCTCATCGAGGCCTGCGTACGCGAGGCGGGGGATGCCGAGAAGATTTCTGCCAGCCTGATGAATGCCACCGACCTGGTACGCGAATCGGACTTCTACGCCGCCCGCAGCGGCCGGCACGTCATCGGCAGCGAGGATGTCCAGCAGGCAATCGATGCCCGTACACACCGCGCCAGCCGGATCCGCGACCGGCTGCAGGAGGAAATCCTGCGCGGCACGCTGCTGATCGATACCGACGGCGCTGTCGTCGGCCAGGTCAACGCCCTGGCCATTGCCCAGCTCGGTGAATTCGCATTCGCCCACCCCAGCCGGGTCACAGCCCGCGTCGCGCTGGGCTCCGGCGAAGTGGTCGACATCGAGCGTGAGGTGGAGCTTGGCGGGCCGCTGCATTCCAAGGGCGTGCTGATCCTGTCAGGCTACCTGTCGGGCCGCTATGTTATAGACCGTCCGCTGTCGCTGTCGGCCAGCCTGGTCTTTGAGCAGAACTACAGTGGCATCGAGGGTGACAGCGCATCCGCCGCCGAGCTGTGCGCCCTGCTCTCGGCATTGTCCGCCCTGCCACTGCGGCAGGACCTGGCGATCACCGGCTCGATCAGCCAGCACGGCCAGATCCAGGCGATCGGTGGCGTGAACGAGAAGATCGAGGGTTTCTTCGACATCTGCAACCGGCGCGGCCTCAGCGGCACCCAGGGCGTGCTGATCCCCACCGCCAACGTCAAGCACCTGATGCTGAGGAATGATGTCGTCGAGGCAGTCCGGGCCGGACAGTTCAGTGTTTACCCTGTCGAGGACATCGATCAGTGCCTGTCGCTGCTGACCGGCAAGGAAGCCGGCGCCGCAGGCGAGGACGGGCAATTTGCCACGGGCACGGTGAATGCGCTGGTCCGCGAGCGGCTGCTGGCATTTGCCGAGCAGCGGCACGCCTTCGGTTCAAGTGACAGGAACGGCGACTCGTGATGACTGAAAAGGCAGTTGCCCGGATCCGTGTCACGGTCATGCTGGGCAACAGTCTGACCGACCGCGACACGCTGGCGGTGCTGGAACTGCTGCAGCCCGAGTCACCAGCCGAGGTGCTGGGCCTGTACATCGAGGACAGCGAACTGCTGTCGCTGGCCGACATCCCCGTGGTGCGCGAATACTGCCTCCTGACACAGGTGGAACGACGCCTGCAGGCCGCTGAGCTGGAACGCCAGTTCAGGGCCCAGGCACGCATCGCCGAGCAGGCCCTGGCCAGGGCGGCAAGTCCGCGGGGTTACCCCTGGTCTTTCCGGTCACTGCGCGGTGACCCGGTGGTTCTGCTCAGGGAGATGCTGGCCGAGGTCGATTTGATGCTGCTCGGCGCCGCCGCAGGCATGACACCGGCCACGAGACGCCGCGGCGGTGGAGCGGCAGGACGACCGGTCATGGCCGTATTCGACCAGGCGGAGCCGGCAACACGTGCGCTTCAGGTCGCCATGCAGCTGGCCGATGCCGGCAGAACGCGTCTCGTGATCGTACTGACCGCTGCACACCCCGACGAGCTGCCGGCACTGCGACAGCGCGCCGCCGGGCTGGTGGGCGACCGGCCTGCAGAGTATCTGGAGCTCACCAGCCGCGATACCGCTGATCTGCTGAGCCAGCTGCGCAGGCAGGTGGCCGGCCAGCTGGTAATCGGAGTGCCTGCAGAGAAACTGGACGACGAGACCATCGCGTTGCTGCGCAACCGCAGCGCCTGCCCGGTCGTCCTGGTCAGGTAGCCCGGGGGAACGGCGTATTCCGGCCTTGACTCTGCGGAATTAACTGTCACCTTTGGAATCGTGAATGCTTCCCGGGGAACGACCCACGGGGCATTATGCGCGCATACGCTGCCCCGGGCAGCAAGGCCCAGGAGACATGATATGACAGACACAGCCACACTGACGGCAGACGGCCGCGACTACGCCCTGCCGATAGTTGAGGGCACAGAAGGCGAGAAGGCAATCGATATCGGGGCACTGCGTGCGCAATCCGGGCTGATCACGCTCGACCCGGGTTATGGCAACACCGGCAGCTGCGAGAGCGCCATTACCTATATCGACGGGGAGCGCGGCATCCTGCGTTACCGCGGCATCCCGATCGAACAGTTCGAGCAGAACCCCAACTTCGTCGAGATCGCCTGGCTGCTGATGTTCGGCGAACTGCCTGACAGGACGGAGTACACCCGTTTCAGCACGGCGCTGACCGACACCGCCAATATCGACGAATCCATGAAGCACCACTTCCAGGGCTTCCCGCGCTCGGCCCCGCCAATGGCCATGCTGTCGGCGATGATCAATACCCTGTCGTGTTTCCACCCTGAGTTCCAGGAACTGGACGATCCGGCGAGCTTCGAGGGAGCGGCCGCCCGGCTGATCAGCAAGGTCAGGACCATTGCCGCCTATGCCTACCGCCGCACGCATGGCATGCCCTACATCTACCCCGATCCCGAACTGCGCTACGTGCCGAATTTCCTGCACATGATGTTTTCGCAGCCCTACCGGCAGTATGTCTGTGACGACGCGGTACGCGACGCCCTGAACCTGCTGCTGATCCTGCATGCCGACCATGAGCAGAACTGCAGCACATCGACTGTCCGCATGGTGGGCTCCAGCAAGGCAAACCTGTTCGCCTCCTGCGCCGCAGGTGTCTGCGCGCTGTGGGGTCCGCTGCACGGTGGCGCCAACGTCAAGGTGCTGCGAATGCTGGAGACGATACACAAGGGGCGCATGTCACCGGAAGAATACGTGAACCAGGCGAAGGACAAGTCCAGCAAGGTACGGCTGATGGGCTTCGGACACCGCGTCTACAAGAACTTCGACCCGCGGGCTGTCGTGCTGCAACGCATGGCCGAGCGGCTGCTGTCAGGCAGGAACAACCGCGATCCACTGCTGGATATCGCACGCAAGCTGGAGGAAATCGCACTCAGTGACAGCTACTTCGTCGAGCGTAATCTTTACCCCAATGTCGACTTTTACAGCGGCGTGATCCTGCGGACCATCGGCATACCCGTCGACATGTTCACCGTCATGTTCGCCATCGGCCGGCTGCCGGGCTGGATCGCCCACTGGCGGGAGCAGAATGAATCGGCGGATGCCCGCATCGCGCGGCCGCGGCAGGTCTATACCGGCAGGCGGGAAACCGCCTACCGCTCCAGGATCAGCTCAGTCGATACCGGCTAGGCAGCGGCTGCCGGGGACTGAACCGGGGCAAGGCGGCATATCGATCCCGGTCCCGAGAATCTCCTAGTCAAGCAGGCTCTTGATGCGCGCGCGGTCCTGCTCGGAGATATCGATAATGTAAAAGCCCGCCCAGTACTGGTTTTCGTCGCTGCCCTTGTTGCACCACAGGCTCTCGACACCAACGTGCATGGCTGTGCGCTCGCCATCAACACCGGTGAACTCCAGTGACAGCTGCAGAATGGTGCTGTCCAGAATGGGCTGCGTCATCAGCAACATCAACCCGTCCTGGCTGATATTGACAAGCTGCCCGATATCGCGATCTTCCTGCCGGTCCACCACCCGGACGGTGCCGGACACCTCGACCCTGGCCTGCTTGCGCATATCACCGGGCCGTGATTCGTTTTTACTCATCTGGATTCACTCCCGGAGGACTGACTTGTCGAACAACTCGTCTTCATCAGCCAGCATACGACGGATGGTTACCATGGCGCGCTGCACAAACGATGGCTGCTGGTTCCTGATAATGTGTGTCTTGCCGGTGGCAATCAATGAGACAAACTCCCGGCGGGGCATTACGGCCGCCTCCTTGCCCATGCCATCGACAAACATGTACTCGCCCGATGTACCGGAATGCCAGGACAGTTTCAGGCGGACCACGGGCTTGTCGTCACCCTCGTCGAACGCAAACCAGGTACCGGGCACTACCCGCTTGAGCAGCAGCAAGGCATCCCTGTACTCGGGCGTATCACTTTCCTCGCCCGGCTCAACCTGGTCCCCGGTAACCGGCCGGTCCGGTTCGGCAGCCGCGTCGGGAGAACCACCCCCGGCGACAGCATGCACCTCACCTGCCCCGACGGCCGCCGCGCGGCTCTCGTCTGCCGGCGCTGATGCTGCTGCATCTTCGACAGCGGCAACCGTTTCATGCCGCTCCCCTTCCTGCCCGGCTTGCGCTGCCGGAATTTTCGCGGCGTCATCCTGCGGGGTCGCGGATACCGGATCGACGCGGCCTGCCGCCGGCAGGATCCACATGCCCGGGGGCTCCAGGGCGATCTCCTGGTATTCCCGGATCAGCCGGAGTTGCGCTTCGTTATCAGTCCTGCCATAGCTGTCGAGCGCCTCGAATGCCTGCTCGATCTGCTCGCGCACATCCGGCAGCCGCTCAACGAGTTCGGCCATCTCGCGGTCGTCAAGCCGCGGCTCGACACTCCAGATGATGTTCTCTATCGTCTGCATGGCGAGGTCCCAGGCCTCGCTGCTGTCGGCGGCTGGCTCCCGCAGGTAGATAAACATGAGCTTGTCGGGCCAGACATCATCCAGCACCTTGCGAACCTCGTCCGGCACCCGTCTGCCTGCGACCAGTGACCTGATTGCCGCCAGCGAGCGGGTGCGCGCCTGTCGCAGTTTTTCCTTGCCTGCCGCCGCCTGGCGAGTGCGCGTTTCAACAGAGGCGGCCGTATCTTCCAGTTCATGCAGCTTGCCCTTGAGCAAGTCGAGCAACTCCGTGAAGATACCCAGATCCTTGTCGAAACCATCGACAATGCGCTGGACAATATTACGGATTGTCGGGAAGATGCCGCGGTCAAGGTTGTCCTCGAAGACCCACCGGGAGCCTGCCGCGATGAGCGTGTTCAGCAGGTCATGCGCCGGATGTCCGACGTCGGAAAACATGTTCTTGTCGATGATGGCGACTTTCAGATAAGGCGTATGCAGGCGGCATAGCTCGACCTTCGCCACACTGGGCAGGTTCTCCTCGTTCAGCAGGTACTCGAACATCATGCCGACCAGGTCGATCACCTGCGTATCGGCCGCGGGCATCCTGCGCCGGTCGATCCCGGCAAACAGCTGGTCCCAGACGGCGGACAGCCGTGCGTGCAGGCTGGCCATGACCTCCTTTTCAGACACACCACCGGCCACTATCCGCTCGGGCGTGATCTTGTCGTCGATCGACGGTTGCCCCTGCACCTGCAGTCGGTGTATTGCCGATACCACTTCGGCATGCTGCACCGGCGGTCCGGAGCCTGCCCCGCTGCCGGCATCACCGCGCAACTCGATTTCGCGACGGGAAAGCAATTGCATGATATTGCCAAACACTTCGTCGCCCAGTGACGGGCCATTACCGGCCGGCGTCGCCGCGCGGGATTCGGCGGGCTGGCTGTCTGCGGACTTGCGCTCCGGCGATTCCGGGTTCTTCTTTACCTTGTATTTCAGGTTTGGCAGTACCCCGGCCTTCACCAGGTGCTGGTTGTATTCTTCGTACATCGGAAACAGCTTGCCAAGGACAAACTTGCCGAACAGCATGTACACGATCAGCCGGGTCTCGTGCTCGAGATCCAGGATACCGGCTGCTTCATGAAAACGCCTTGCAAGACAGGCGGGGCCGCCCGGCAGCTGCTGCGCCTCGAGCTTCTGTCCGTTATTGAGCACGGCGAGCCGCTGGCGCAGGGCAAACAGTTCATGCGTTGATCCCAGCGTGGCAGACTCGACCATATTCAGCATGGCCACCTGGATATCCTCATCGTCCCTGCTGAGAAGCGCAAGCGGCTCATCCCGCTCCATGGTACTGATCGAGTCCGACTGCCCGGGCCTGCCGAATTTCTTGAAGTCACCCAGCAGCTTCTGGAAGAAGAGTTTCTCCACCTGTTCGCGGTTGCGCTGGATAATGCCCATGGCTTCCATGAAGCGGATCTGGGAGTTACCGGACTGTGCCTTGTCGGAGAAGTCCTGGAATGCCACGTCGGTTTTTTCGAACATGTCTTTCATGTTCGCGCGAAGATGCGCAAACACCACGCGGAAACAGCCATCCATGATACTGGTGCTGGAGGCCAGTTTCCCTGAACTGGCTTGCGCTTGATTGCCTGTCGGTTTTGCCATTGTGGATCGCCTGGCCGCAGCGCCCCTGGAACGCGCCCGTGCCGTTTCCCCTGTCGTTAATAGCACATAGTACTTAACAGCGGGAAATTAGCAAACCGCCCTGTGTAATCAATTACATGGAAGAACCCTGCCATGCCTGACGGCACGGTACCCGCCGCGGGCCGGCTGAAGGTGGAGGACATGCAAAAGCGGGCAGGTTCTGTCTGGCGGGTCAGCACGATCGGCAAACCGGCAGCGGGTGGTCCGGTTCACCGGCCAGGGCAATCAGCTGAAGACGGCCGCGCACACGGCCAGCAGGCCACCGGGGAACAGACCCAGGGCAAGTACGGCAAGACCGTTCAGGCTGATGGCGACCTGCATGTCGGCGCTGACCGCCAGTGGCTCTTCTGTCTCGCTGCCATCGAAGTACATCAGCTTGACGATGCGCAGGTAGTAGAAGGCGCCGATGATGGAGAAGAACACCGCGACCAGGGCCAGCCACACCATGTCCACATGGATGACTGCCTGCAGCACCGACAGCTTGGCATAGAAACCGACCGTCGGCGGCACGCCGGCCATGGAAAACATCAGGATCAGCATCATGAAGGCAAACCAGGGGCTGCGATCGTTGAGGCCCTTGAAGTCGTCCAGCCGGTCCGCCTCGAAGCCGGAGCGGCTGAGCAGGATGATCATGCCGAAACCGCCGATCGCCATCAAGGCGTAGGTGATGGCGTAGAACATCGCCGCCGAGTAGCCCTCCGCGGTCCCGGCCAGCAGCCCGAGGATCAGGAAGCCGACGTGCGAGATGGTGGAATAGGCCAGCATCCGCTTGATGTTCGCCTGGGCGATGGCGATGACGTTGCCGATTGCCATGGACAGCACGGCAAGGATGGTCAGCATCTGCTGCCAGTCCGCCATGAGCCCGCCAAGCGTCTCCTGCAGCAGGCGCATGGCCATGGCGAAGGCGGCGATCTTGGGCGCGCTGCCGATAAACAGGGTCACCGGCGTCGGTGCACCGTGATAGACGTCCGGCACCCACATGTGGAACGGCACGGCGCCGAACTTGAACGCCAGCCCGGTGACGATAAAGCACAGGGCGAATACCAGGATAATGCTGCGCTCGCCCGGCGCCGCCACTGCCGCGGACACCTCGCCGATGTCCAGACTGCCGGTCGCACCGTAGAGCATGGATATGCCATAGAGCAGCATGCCGGAGGCCAGCGCACCCAGGACGAAATATTTCATGGCAGCCTCGGAGGCCTCCGCGGAGTCGCGATTGAAAGCCACCAGCGCATACAGCGACAGCGACAGCAGTTCCAGCCCGAGGTAGATGGTCAGCAGGCTGTGCGCCGAGACCAGCACCTGCATGCCCAGCACGGCAAACAGACCCAGCACGTAGTACTCGCCCCTGAAGATACCGCGCGCCACCAGGTAGCTGCGCGAGTAGATGAAGGCGCCAAAGGTGATGAGGAAGATGCTGGTCTTCAGCAGCGCTGCCATGGGATCGCTGACAAAGGTGCCGTGCATCACCACGACCGCCGCATTATCGAGCATGCTCCAGCTCATCAGGGCGGCCGCCAGCAGCGTGAGCTGCGACAGTGTGTAGCTGACGACGCGGCGCTCGTCGGGCAGGAAGGCATCGAGCACCAGGATGAAACAGGCCATGGCGAGCACGAACAGCTCGGTCAGCAGCGGTATGAAATCGGATAACAGCATAGTGAGTCCCCTACGGCGCAGCGCCCATCAGTGCCAGTCCTGTCTCCGCCGGCAGCTTGCTGGCCGAGACGTGCTCCAGCAGGTTACCGACGCTGGCGTGCATGACCTCGGTGAGCGGCGCCGGCCAGATGCCGAACAGCAGCACCACGGCAGCGAGGCTCGCCAGCACGAGGAATTCGCGCCTGTTGATGTCCTCCAGCTGCATGACGTTGTCGTTGACAACATCACCGAACAGCACCCGCTTCACCAGCCACAGGCTGTAGGCCGCCCCCAGTATCAGGGTGCCGGCGGCGAGGAAGGCAAACCACGGGTTGGCCTTGAAGCTCGCCAGGATCACCATGAACTCGCCGACGAAACCCGAGGTGCCGGGCAGCCCGGAGTTAGCCATGGCGAACAGCACCATGAAGGCGGCGAATACCGGCATGGTGTTGGCAACACCGCCGTAGTCGCCGATCTGCCGGCTGTGCAGCCGGTCGTACAGCACGCCGACACACAGGAACAGCGCACCGGAGATAAAGCCGTGCGAGATCATCTGGATTATGCCGCCTTCCATGCCGAGCGCGGCACCCTGCACGCCACCGCTGTTATCGAGCAGCGTGAATACCAGGAAGATGCCCAGCGTCACGAAGCCCATGTGCGCGATGGACGAATAGGCAATCAGTTTCTTCATGTCCTCCTGCACCAGCGCGACGAAGCCGATGTAGACCACCGCCACCAGCGACATGAGGATGATCACCCAGTCGAGCGCATGGCTGGCATCCGGGGTGATCGGCAGGCTGAAACGCAGGAAGCCGTAGCCGCCGATCTTCAGCATGATCGCCGCCAGGATCACGGAACCGCCGGTCGGCGCCTCGACGTGCGCATCCGGCAGCCAGGTGTGTACCGGCCACATCGGCACCTTCACGGCAAACGCCATCAGGAAGGCGACAAAAATCAGGATCTGCTCGGTCATGCCGAGCGGCAGGCGGTGGAAGTCGAGAATGCTGAAGCTGTTGGATTCCAGGTACATATAGATCAGCGCGACCAGCATGAACACCGAGCCGAAGAAGGTGTAGAGGAAGAACTTGATAGTTGCGTATACCCGGCGCGGCCCGCCCCAGATACCGATGATCAGGAACATCGGCACCAGCATGGCCTCCCAGAAGACATAGAACAGCACGGCATCCAGCGCCGCGAACACGCCGTTCATCAGGCCTTCCATGATCAGGAAGGCCGCCATGTACTGGCCGGTCTTGTTCTGGATGACCTCCCAGCCGGCGATCACCACCAGCACGGTGGTAAACGTGGTCAGGATGATCAGCGGCATGGAGATGCCGTCGACGCCGAGGTGGTAATTGGCATTGATCGCGGCGATCCAGGGCAGCTGCTCCTGGAACTGCATGGCCGACGTGGTCATGTCGAAGCCGGTATACAGCTGCAGGCTCAGCAGGAACGTGGCAATCGAGACGACCAGCGCCGTCTGGCGGCTGGCCGTATTGCCCATGGCACCCATGGCCAGCAGCACAACTCCACCGGCAACCGGCAGCCAGATGAGCGCGCTCAGCAGCGGGAAACCGGTCATGCGGCACCTCCCGGCAGGAAGACGAACCAGGCAAGCAGCAACAGCAGTCCGATAATCATGCTGAAGGCATAGTGATACAGGTAACCCGTCTGGACGTGGCGCACCATGCCGGCCACCCAGCCGACGACACGCGCGCTGCCGTTCACGATCAGGCCGTCGATGATCAGGCTGTCACCGATTTTCCACAGCAGCTTGCCGACACCACGCGCCCCGCCGGCGAACACGAAGTCGTTGAATTCATCGGCGTAGTACTTGTTGATAAGCAACTCGTAGATACCACGGAAGCGCTGGCGGATACCGGTCGCGATATCGGGATTCTTCATGTAGATATACCAGGCCGTCACCACGCCACCGATGGCGAGATAGATTGCCGGGCCACCGAAGGCATGCATGACGAAGCTGACCGGACCGTGGTAATGCTCGCCGATGCCGGTGAGCACATCGTTGGCCGGATTCACGTGGATGACACCGTTGAAGTAGTCGCCGAACACCACCGGATCGATCAGGTAGCCGGACAGCACTGACGGGATCGCCAGCAGAATCAGCGGCAGCGTGACCACCCACGGCGTCTCGTGCAGGTGCTCGCGGGTATGCTCGTCCATGCGCGGCTTGCCGTGGAAAACCAGGAAGTACATGCGGAAGCTGTACAGCGCCGTGATGAAGACGCCCGCCAGCACCATCAGGTAAACCAGCCCGGCGCCCGGCAGGTGCGAGTGGTGCACCGCCTCGATGATGGTGTCCTTGGAGTAGAAGCCGGCGAAGAACGGCGTGCCGATCAGGGCCAGCGAACCGATCAGCGAGGTGATCCAGGTGATCGGCATGTACTTGCGCAGGCCGCCCATGTTGCGGATGTCCTGGTCGTGGTGCATGGCGATGATTACCGAGCCGGCGCCGAGGAACAGCAGCGCCTTGAAGAAGGCGTGCGTCATGAGATGGAAGATGCCGGCGCCGTAGGCCGAAACACCCAGCGCCACGGTCATGTAGCCGAGCTGCGACAGGGTCGAGTAGGCCACGACGCGCTTGATATCGTTCTGCACGATGCCGAGGAAGCCCATGAACAGCGCCGTGATGGCGCCGATGACCATGACGAAGACCAGCGCCGTGGTGGACATCTCGAACAGCGGCGACATGCGTGCCACCATGAAGATGCCGGCCGTGACCATGGTCGCGGCATGAATCAGTGCCGAGATCGGCGTCGGGCCTTCCATGGAGTCCGGCAGCCAGACATGCAGTGGCACCTGCGCCGATTTGCCCATGGCGCCGATGAACAGCAGGATGCAGATCAGCGTCATCAACTGCCACTCGCTGCCGGCGAAGAGTTCGATGCTCGTGCCGGCCATGGCGGGTGCCGCGGCAAACACGGTCGCGTAGTCCATGCTGTTGAAGAAGGCGTAGATGGCACCGATGCCGAGCAGGAAACCGAAATCGCCGACGCGGTTGACCAGGAAGGCCTTCAGGTTGGCGTAGATGGCCGTCGGTCGCGTATACCAGAAGCCGATCAGCAAATAGGACACCAGGCCCACCGCCTCCCAGCCGAAGAACAGCTGCAGGAAGTTGTTCGACATCACCAGCATCAGCATGGAGAAGGTGAACAGCGCGATGTAGCTGAAGAAACGCTGGTAAGAAGACGGCGCGCCGGCCTTCGAGTGCGCCGGCCAGTTGTGATCATCGTCCGCCATGTAGCCGATGGTGTAGATGTGCACCATCAGCGAGACAAAGGTCACCACGGTCATCATCAGCACCGTGAGGTTGTCGATCAGGAAGCCGATCTCGAATTTCACGCCGTCGGAAATCAGCCAGGTATAGACACTGGCGTTGTAGGGTTCGGCACCGTCGATGGCGAAGCGCTTCAGCATGATGACTGACAGCACGAATGCCGCGCCAACACCCAGGATGGTAACGGTGTGCGCACCGGCGCGGCCGATCTGCCTGCCGAACAGGCCGGCGATGATCGCACCGATGAGGGGGGCCAGCGGAATGGCAAGCAGCATGTTTTCCAGGGACATCGGGGTCAGCCCTTCATGGTATCCAGATCATCGACGTTGATGGTCTGCCGGTTGCGGAACAGCACCACCAGGATCGCCAGGCCGATGGCGGCCTCGGCGGCGGCGACCGTCAGGATAAAGAACAC
>Ga0209536_100003939_pt1 | contig 23617 bp, 24 predicted proteins | sample DeeMarSeWOR28_12_FD_187461 | JGI IMG/M metagenome (GOLD analysis project Ga0209536, IMG submission 187461) | Marine sediment microbial communities from White Oak River estuary, North Carolina - WOR-2-8_12 (SPAdes) (version 2) | ecosystem: Environmental > Aquatic > Marine > Intertidal zone >...
ACGGAAAGCGAAAAATGTCATTTCCGCTTTCCTCACAGATCAATGATTTACACCAAAAATCATTGATCTGGGCGCCCCACCCGCAGCGCATTGATGACTTTTTGCGAAGTCATCAATGCGCCGATGGATCCCTTCCACCGGCTGAAAAACAAAAAAGCACAGCCGCTGCGACTGTGCTTACCGCGTTAATAAATAATGCATGGTATTCCCGTGAAACAATCCCTTGAACCCCCTTGAACCTGATTAGCACAGTTGCCGCCTGAACTCAAGAGGCGTGAACCGCTGCCTGTGACATCCATCCTCAGGCAGCTGATTTTTTAAAACCGGTTCTGCACCTGGGGATGAAGATGACATGAGTTTGACATCATGGTGACTTTGGTGTTACGAATTAACAAGAACGTAACACGATTGTTTTCCTGAGGAGTTCTGCATGCACATGGCGGATGCTCTCATATCCCCCGCTGTCGGCGGCACTGCCTGGGCGGCTGCCGCCGGGCTCATCGGATATTCGTCCCGGAAACTCAAAAGGACAATGGATGACCACCGGATCCCCCTCATGGGAGTGATGGGAGCCTTTATCTTCGCAGCCCAGATGATCAACTTTACCATCCCTGCCACCGGATCCAGCGGGCACCTGGGTGGGGGACTTATCCTTGCCATTCTCCTTGGGCCCTACGCCGGATTCCTTACCCTGGCCTCCGTACTGACCGTACAGGCACTGTTTTTTGCAGATGGTGGCCTGCTGGCCCTCGGCTGCAACATCCTCAACCTGGGGTTTTTCCCCTGTTTCATCGCCTATCCCTGGATCTACCGGAAAATAACAGGTAACAACCACGGGAAAGGGATCGTTACCGCCGGCGCTCTCGCCGCGGCAGTCGCTGGCCTTCAACTGGGTGCACTGGCTGTCGTGTTGGAAACTCTCCTGTCCGGCCTATCGGAGCTTCCTTTTGGCACTTTTCTCGTGCTCATGCAGCCCGTTCACCTGGCCATCGGCGTGGTCGAGGGGATCGCAACGGCTGCTGTCGTCCTCTTCGTGATCAAGGCCCGGCCTGAAGTCCTGGAAGCAGCAGCATCCGCGAAAACCGGTAAAACATTTTCCACGGCCGGCCTACTGGCCTCCTTTCTTGCAGCCGCCCTCGTCCTCGGGGCAGGTGTGAGCTGGTTTGCATCCACCCATCCCGACGGCCTGGAGTGGTCTCTTCAAAGAGCCGGTCTCAGGGAGGGCCAGGAGCCAGGCAGGGGGGGAATGCATCGTGCCATGGGGGAGATCCAGGGGAAAACCAGCATTTTGCCCGATTACGGCTTCAGGACCCAGGACGGACCGTCAGGAGACGCGTCTTCACCGGAACCTTCAGGCTGGCCGGCCTCTGACTGGGGAACTCCTGTTTCCGGGCTGGTGGGGGGAACCCTGACCCTGATCCTCGCCGGGGCGGCAGGGTTTCTCCTTCACCGAAAGCGAACCACCCACCGGTAGAAGATCCCTCATGGTCTTGATCCGGCTGAACCGGATCAGTCTGACGGCCTTTCCCGGTCAACAGCGTTTCAGGTAAAACCATGGGCAGACTGGAAAAGCATTTTTACGACATAGGCTACCTGGATACCCTTGCAGCAGGCAGCACCGCCATTCACCGTCTCGACCCTCGTGCAAAGCTCATCACCACCATCGTTTTTGCTGCTACGGTGATCTCCTTCGGAAAATACGAGATATCCGCCCTCGTTCCCTTTATCATCTATCCCGTCTTTCTCATGGCGGTGGGCAACCTGCCCCCTGGATACATTTTCAGAAAGATCCTCCTTGTCTCCCCCTTTGCCGTGATCGTCGGGATCTTCAATCCGATCCTCGATCCGGATACCCTTCTGGCCATCGGGCCCCTGTCTGTTTCGGGTGGCTGGGTCTCATTTACATCCATCCTCATCCGTTTCACCCTGACGGTAGGGGCAGCCATGATCCTCATAGCCGTGACAGGTTTTAACGCCGTTTGCATGGCCCTTGAACAGCTCGGGGCGCCTCGTTTTTTCGCGCTCCAGCTCCTGTTCCTTTACCGCTACCTTTTCGTTCTGATGGATGAGGCCGTCCGCATGGTGCGGGCCCGCTCACTCAGGACCTTCAACGGAAGGGGGATGGGGATGACCATCTATGCGTCCCTCCTGGGACACCTCCTTGTCAGGACCCTGGACCGGGCTCAGAGGATCTACTCCGCCATGTGGTGCCGTGGGTTTGATGGTACTATCAGAACCACAAGGCGACTGTCCTTCGGACGGGCGGAGTACCTTTTCATGCTCTTGTGGATCACCCTTTTTGTCATCATGCGCTTTAAAAACCTCCCTCTTTTTCTCGGGGAACATATCGGGGAGCTGATGAGATGAGCCACCACATTGTCGAAGCACAGGATCTTTATTTTACCTACCCTGACGGCACCGATGTGCTGCGCGGGGTCACCTTCCGTATTACCCACGGGGAATCGGTCGCTATTGTAGGGGCGAACGGGGCGGGCAAATCAACGCTCCTTCTCCATCTCAACGGCTACCTGACCGCAACGAAGGGTGTCGTTCGCATCGGAGAAAGCCCCCTTTTGCCTGAGAACCTCAAGCAGGCCAGGCGCGCCGTGGGGCTGGTGTTCCAGGATCCTGACGACCAGCTATTCATGCCCACTGTTTTCGATGACGTCGCCTTCGGACCTCTCAACATGGGGCTGCCAGCCCCCGAGGTCCAGACCAAGGTCAGAAAAGCCCTTGAGACTGTGGGAGCCTGGCACCTCCATGACCGGCCCCCCTACAGGCTGTCCGGCGGGGAGAAGCGCACCGTGGCCATAGCCACAGTACTCTCCATGACGCCGGATATTCTCGTCATGGACGAACCGTCTTCCAACCTCGACCCTAGATCCCGGCGTGTGCTTATCAACCTCCTGAAGGGGTTTGCCCACACCAAGATCATCGCCACACATGACCTGGATCTGGTCATGGACCTGTGCCGTCGGACCCTCGTCATCCGTGAAGGAAGGATCATTGCTGACGGCCCTACAGGTGAGATCATGCGTAATGAGGACCTGCTGGCCTCGAGCAGCCTCGAAACACCCCTCAGTCTGAGGTCCTGCCCGGCTTGTGGAAAAACACCGGATCTCACCTCTTCAACCTGTTGACAGCTTTTTTACCGGTGATTAATTTTCAAGGCGGTCAGGGATCACGGGGAGGTAATCAGTTCCACGTTTAACGTTCAAGGTTCAACGGATAAGGGTCCAAACTTACGATTCAGCCTATCACTGCGAGATCGCTCCGCGTGCTTAGGCAATCTTTAAATCTTGAGATCTGAGATTTAAAATTCAGACCATGGAGGTCCTCCCATGACAGCACCCAGGATCGAGGCAGTCAGCCTCAGGAAATCCTTCGGCCCTATTGTCGCGGTTGACGGTGTCTCCTTTTCTGTCAAGGCCGGAGATGTTCTGGGTTTTCTCGGGCCCAACGGGGCTGGCAAGACAACGACCATGAGGATGCTCACAGGTTATCTGAGCCCCACGGAGGGGGAAATTTCCATATGCGGCATCAACATGCTGACCGATCCTGTCAAAGCCAAATCCCGGATCGGATATCTGCCTGAGGGTGCTCCCCTCTACCCCGAAATGACGCCGGCCACCCTTTTGAGTTTCACCGGGGCGGTCAGAGGACTGGTCGGAATGGATCTTCAGACCCGCATGGAGGAAACAGCCCGTCAGGTCCACCTCGAGGAGGTGTGGCACCAGCCTATAGAGACCCTCTCCAAAGGCTACAAACGAAGGCTGGGTCTTGCACAGGCGATCCTTCACGACCCCGAGGTTCTCATACTCGACGAGCCGACAGACGGCCTTGATCCCAACCAGAAATCTGAGGTCAGGCAGCTCGTGAGACAGATGGCCCGTTCCAAGGCCATCATCATCTCGACTCACATCCTCGAAGAGGTTCACGCTGTCTGCACTCGTGCCGTCATCCTTGCGGACGGGCGGATCGTAGCCGATGGAACGCCCGGGGAGCTGGAAAGCATGGCTTCGGACCACAACTCCGTCACAATACTCGTGCCGTCGGAGGGCGCTTCGGAGTTTGCCGGGAAGCTTGAAAAGGTGCCCTCTGTAAGGGCTGTCAAGATCAGCCCTGAAGATGGGGACCGTCGTGTCATCCAGGTTTTCCCCTCAGGGGGCAGCCTCATCCTGACCCAGGTGACAGACCTCATCAGGGAAAGCAGCATCAACGTTCTGGAGCTTAAACAGGAGCCCGGGCGGCTCGAGGAGGTATTCAGGAGCCTCACCCTCCCGGCAGGGCAAATTCCACACGGAGACCAGGCATGAACATCAGCGCCGTCTACAGACGTGAAATGAGAAGCTACTTCTCTACGCCCCTGGCCTATGTTTTTATCGTCATCTTCCTTATGCTCGCGGGGATCTTCACTTTCTACCTGGGTGGGTTCTTACCACGCGCCCAGGCCGACCTGGAGCCTTTCTTTACCTGGCATCCCTGGCTCTACCTGTTCCTTGCGCCTGCCCTTGGGATGCGGCTGTGGGCCGAGGAAAGAAAAACAGGGACTTTTGAGCTCCTCATGACCCTCCCGGTTTCCATGACGGATGCGGTCCTGGGGAAATTTGCCGCAGCATGGTCCATGATGGCGATATCCCTTGCCCTCACCTTTCCCATCTGGATCACCGTTAACGTGCTGGGTAATCCGGATAACGGGGTGATACTGGCCGGGTACCTGGGAAGCCTGCTCATGTCGGGCGCCTACCTGGCTGTGTCAGCCTGCGTTTCATCCACCACCCGCAACCAGGTCATCGCCTTCATCGTCTCTGTCGTATTGTGCTTTGCCTTTCTGCTCCTCGGCTTTCCCCTCATTCTGGATCTTTTCAGGCCGTGGCTTCCCGGTGCAGCTGTCAACTTCATGGCCGGTCTGGGTTTTCTCCAGCACTTCGAATCTATTGTCAGGGGTGTCGTGGACTTGAGGGACGTTCTTTATTTCATCACCTTCATCGGCCTCTGGCTCTACGCGGGAGCCTGGGCTGTGGACCACCACCGGAGTTGATTGGGAGGATGGAATGGATCGGAGAGTGATTTTCTCGCCAGTGGGCCTCGCCGCCGCCGTGGTGCTTTTCATCGTCATCAACCTGGCATCGGGCCCGGTCCTGCGCCAGGCCCGGTTGGACCTCACCCAGGGGAATCTCCACAGCCTTTCAGAGGGAACGACCAGGATCCTGGCGAAGATTGGAAGCCCCATCACCTTGAAACTGTTCTGGTCCGAATCGGCAGCCAGGGACATTCCTGGGCTTAAGGTTTTCGCAAGGAGGGTCAGGGAGACCCTTCAGGAGTACGAGGCCAGGTCAGGGGGGAGGATCCAGCTTGTCTTCATAGATCCCAAGCCGTTTTCCGAAGAAGAAGACGAGGCTGTGGGTTACGGACTCCAGGGTGTCAGTGTCCAGGGAGGAACCGACACCCTTTACTTCGGCCTGGTTGCGACGGCCGAAGACGGCCGTAGTCTGGTGATCCCTTTCATACAGGCAGACAGGGAGTCCTTCCTGGAATACGATATCAGCCAGATGATCCACACCCTGGCCAACACGGATAAGATCAAGGTGGGCCTTCTCAGCTCCCTGCCCATCACCGGCGGGCCGTCCCCCATGAACCCGTTCCAGGTACAGATGCCCTGGATGTTATCCGACCAGCTGCACCGCCAGTTCGAGGTGGAGGTCATCCTGAGCGAAAAGATCATCCCGGGCGACGTGGATGTGCTCATGGTGGTCAACCCCAGGGACCTTTCCGACAGCGCCCTTTATGCTGTTGACCAGTTCGTCCTCAGGGGAGGGCGGGCCCTGGTTTTCGATGATCCCCTGAGCGAGTTCAGTTCAGCCGGAAGCCAGGATCCGAGCGCAGGCATTGCCGCAGAAGGGAAAGCGGACGCCCTCCTGGCGGCGTGGGGGCTGGAAATGGAGCCTGGCAAGGTGGTGGGTGACATGTCGGTTTCCCAGAGGGTCTCCTACAGGGACGGCAGCCGTGTTCAGACCGCCAACTTTCTGCCCTGGCTGGCACTGAGGGAAGACCTCATAAACAGGGACGAGGTGACGACAGCCCAGCTCGATCATCTGAACCTTGCAAGCGCGGGATCCTTGCTGCAGACAGATCAGTCCAGGACCAGCTTTGTCCCTCTCCTGTCATCGAGTAAAAACTCCATGCTCATCAACGCCATGCAGGTTGCCTTCATGCCCGATCCGGGGAAATTGATATCGGATTTTTCCCCGTCAGGTGTCTCCTTTACCCTGGCGGCAAGAGTAAACGGCCCGGCCGCAACGGCCTTCCCCGACGGTCCACCTGTGGATGAAAACGCCGATCAAAAGGACAGGGAGGAGTTTGGAGAGCACACCAGTGAATCCAAGGACAGCATCAATGTTGTCGTGGTCGCCGACAGCGACATGCTCCAGGACCGTTTCTGGGTCGAGATCCAGAACTTTTTCGGCCAGCGGATCGCCCTGCCCATGGCCGACAACGCCGACCTTGTCATCAACCTGCTGGATCAGCTTGGCGGCAGCTCCGACCTTATCGGCATCCGCAGCCGTGCCTCCACATTCCGCCCCTTTGAACTGTTCAACCGTGTTTCAAGGGAAGCGGAATTAAAGTACCGGGTCAAGGAACAGGAGCTCGAAGCCCGTCTGAAAGCAACGGAGAACAAGCTCAATGAATTCCAGGCCAAAAGGCAGGATCCAGAGTCGCCTCAGTTTACGCCTGAGCAGGAAAGGGAACTGGAGAATTTTCGCCAGGAAAAGGTAAAGATACGGCGGGAGTTAAGAGATGTCCAATTCGAGCTCAGAAGGGACATCGAGAGGCTCGAGGTATGGATCAAGTTCATCAATATAGGGATGATCCCCCTTGTCTTTGCCGTTATGGGGGTAGGGGTGTGGACAGTGGCCCGGAAAAAGAAAAGAGAGAAGGCCAAATAGAAATGGCGGATTGAGGACCGGGCATTGAGAGTTAGAGACAACTTCTCCGGCTTTTAACCCTCAATTTCCAATGCGCAATCCTTAATCAACGGCTCACTGGCTTTCCATGAGATATGAGATCTGGGATAGGAGGTTCGATTCCTCGATCCTGGATCAAACTTCGTTCACCCCGCCATGAGCAGGTCGATCATGGTCAGGTCGGCAACGACCCGTCCCGATTCATCCAGCACCGGCACCTCATCCACATTCCCCGAGACCATGCGCTCCAGCACCTCTTCAACCGCTTCGTCCATTTCGACCGAGAGGGTTCCTTCCGTCATGAGATCTCCCGCTGTTTTGCAGGTGATAAGCCCCATAACGTGTCTCGGGTTCATGCTGGAGCCGTGGCTGCTGGCAAAAACATACATGACCAGGCGGCCGAGGGTAACGTTGCCCAGCAGATGGTCCTGTTCGTCCACGATGTAAAGCTGACGGCTGTGGCGATGCCATTCGATGGCCTTAGCCAGCTCATCGATGGGAGTATCTCGTCCGACCAGCGGTACTTCGCGGTTCTTGTGCCTGGCAACGACATCGCGCACGCGCATCACCTCGCCACGGCCGGACTTACGACCCCTGGATCTCATATTTCATCCTCCATACTCTGCGCCTCTCCTGCCTTGAACAAAGCTGTTTTAACGAGAAGTGGGGAGACCAGCTCATTGACTATGACGGAAGCCAGGATCGCATTGACCATAATCCCGGCGGCGTGAGCGTCCCGGACATACTCCGTTGCAGCAAGAACAAGTCCAATAGAAACTCCGGCCTGCGGAAGGAGCCCGAGAGGAAGGTATTTTTTCACAACCGCAGGAGCGCCCGACAGGACACAGCCGAGGTAAGATCCCCCCAGCTTGGCAATGGTTCTCATGGTTACAACCAGCAGCGCGAGCGTCCCTGCTGCCGCCAGAGCGCTTAGGTCCAGGTGTGCGCCGGCGACAACGAAGAACATGGCAAAAAGCGGTTCCTCTACTTTCTCCACCGCCTCGAACCAGACTTCCGGACGGTTCATGGTGTTGACCAGGACAAGTCCCAGCATCATGCATGCCAGGAGAGAGGAAGTGCGGAGGGTCAAAGCAACGCCACTGGTGACAAAAATGGTTCCCAGTGTAAGTCCCAGGACAGCTCCACCTCTTTTGACCACCGGGATCAAAAGCCGGAGCAGCCATCCTGCGGCAGCACCCACAAGAAGAGCCACCAGGACCTCCCTGCCCGGCTCCACAATTCCGGAGTGCAGCAGGGAAGCCTCTTTACCTCCCAGACTCCCCGCTATCCCGGTTGCCATACTGAAAAGGACCAGTGTGATCCCGTCATCGAGAGTAATGACTCCGAGCAGGACTGTGGTCATTGGACCCCTGGCTTTATATTCATGAACAATACCGAGGATCGCAGCGGGGGCTGTGGCGGCGCATATAGCCCCGAGAAGGAGCCCCACTGATACGAGCGTGTTACCCCGCATCAGTCCGGCTCCCGGCAGATGTGGCACAAGAAAGATCACCGAAAGGCTTACGACAAGAGCCACCAGGAAGGCCTGAACGAAAGTGATCACGATGATGGCTCTTCCCAGCTTCCTGAGTTTGCTGAACTCGAGGGCCCCCCCGATGGAAAAAGCGATCACACCCAGAGCGATATCGGTAACGAGGGAAAGTTGTCGATCCAGGATATCGGCTTTGAAAACCCCCAGCAAGGAAGGGCTGAGCAGCATTCCTGCAACAATGTAACCTGTGATCCTGGGAAGGCTCACCGCATGGGCCAGTCTCCCGCCCGCGTAACCGGAAAGGATAAGGACACCCAGGTAAAGCAGGGGATGGACACTTCCAAGAGCACCTGTCCAATACTCAGCCATGATGCGTCTCCGGAAAAGGATTTTTCCAGGATAGAATAGCATCTTTCCATTGCATGGAAAGAGAAAGTCCGGTACGCCACCATCAAGGACGGCTTCAGGGGTTCAGGCACCTGGCCTCTTCCAAGGTTGACAAGAACGGCATTTCCAAGTGAACTGGGCGAATAATGAGGTGCTTGATTTGAAAGACGAGAAAAATCTGCTTCTGGTAGACGACACGGAGCTTTTCCTTGCCATGGAGAAATCCTTTCTCGATCGCCGGGAATTCATCCTGCACACAGCCCGATCGGGGTCGGAAGCCCTGGAAAAAGCTCAGACCATCGATCCGGATCTCATCCTTTTAGATCTCCATATGCCTGACCTGAGCGGGGATGAGGTCTGTTCAAGGCTCAAGAAGGACCCCCGCTTTGAGCGTGTCCCGGTCATCATCGCCACCTCAGAAAAAAACCCGCCGACCCTGGCAAGGTGTGTCGAAGCCGGGTGTGACGCTATTCTTCCCAAACCGTTCAACAAGGAGATCCTGGTCCGGACTATTCTGGAGGTCCTTGTGGTCGCCCAGCGCCAATGGAGGAGGGTCGAGGTTCAGATCCCCTGTACCGTCCGCATCGAAGATGAAGAGCTCGGAAGCACCATCAAGAACATCTCAGAGGGAGGAGCGTTTATCGAGGTCGGGATCCCCCTTGAAAAGGGCTCTGTCCTGGAACTTGATTTCACCCTGCCCCACGCAGATTATCCCATGAGCACTCAGGTCATCGTTCGCTGGGCCTCCAGTTTCCTCAGGATGACGACCCACGCCGGGATGGGCGTTGAATTCCTCACTATCGACCAGGGTGAGAGGGAGCTCATCAGAAGCTACGTGGAAACAAGACATAAAGAGGATATGCGGAAGATCATCGGGGTGAAGAAGGAGAAATAGAATCCTGAATTTAAAATCCAAAATCCAAAAAAATCCTGGACTCCCCATTTGGATCAAGGAAAATGCAACAAGGCGGATCGCAACTTTATTTATCTGTTAGACTTTTTTGGATCTTGGACCTGCTCACCATGGATATGTCCGATGAAAAACTACGCCGCATCGCCTTTCACGAGGCGGGACATGCCTGGATGATGGTTTTCGAGGGGCTGGGTGTAAGGTCCGTGTCTTTAGAGATCCGGGGGCCCGTCCACGGGGACAACCGTGGTGAAACAGTGCCTGAGGTGCAGATGTCTGAAGGCCGAAGAGACCTTTCGGAAAAATTCGCCAGGGCAGCCCTGGCGGGAAGCGCTGCTGAGCACTTCCTCATGGGTGGCTGGGACGAAGAAAGCCTTCTGGCAGACAGCTATGACAGGGGCAGGGCCAAGGGGTTCATGGCCGTGTCAGGGAACGACTGGAAGCCGGAAGCCCTGGACCATTATATTCAGGCTCTTGCCAATTCGGTAGTGGAAGAGATCTCCACCCCCAGGACCTGGCATGCCATCACCTGTCTGGCTTTTAGGCTTATGGCAAAGGGAGCCATAACCGGTGTGGAGATTGCTGCCTTCATTGAAGAAAACTGGGAATTTTACAGTTCATAACCCCACTTCCGGTGTCCGGATGCATAAAAATGATCCAGGATTCAAGATTCCATACCCAAGGTCTGCGGTTCGACGACCTACCGTGTTGTGTCTTCGGTTCTTTTTCCAGGAACAGACACCAGACACTGAGCTTTAAAGGAGATGAACATGGCCGGGAAAAGAGATAAAGCGCATGACGTTTGCCCCTGGTACATGGCTTACCTTTTCGACAATCCCCTGCGTCCCCTGATCCACAATCCCGTACGGATACTGGGCGAGTTCGTCAAGCCGGGAATGACAGTTCTGGATATCGGCTGCGGAATGGGTTTCTTTTCACTGGGGATGGCGAAAATGGTCGGTCCCGAGGGGAAGGTCCTGTCCCTCGACCTCCAGGATCAGATGCTGCGTGTTCTGAAGAGGAGAGCCCGCAGAAGGGGTCTTTCCGGGATCATCGACGTCCGACTCATGACGGGACCAGGGTTTCCGGTGGATGATCCCGTAGACTTTGCCCTTTGCTTCTGGATGGTTCACGAGGTCCCCGATCAGGCTGTGTTTTTCAGGGAGCTTGGCCAGGTTCTCAAGCCCGGTAAAAACACCCTCATAGCCGAACCCGGCATGCATATTGAAAAGGCCGCTCTCGAGAAGACTGTCCACATTGCCGGGGCCCAGGGATTTTCCGTGGCTCATTGGCCCAAAATAAGGATGAGCCATGCGGTGGTTTTAAAAAGGATTGAGGATTGAAAATCGAGGGACGAAGTGCAGTCGGTGCACTGGATATCCAATCTTAAATCCGCAATTCTCCAGGCCTTTACTGTTCTTCTCCCTTCTTCATTTCCTGATCCCGGTATCTGTCCTCCAGTTCACGGATACGTCGTTTCAAGGATTCCTTTTCGCCGTCCCTTTCCATCAGATAAATCCGATAGGTCATCCCCAGGACGACGAGGAACAGCAGGACCACCCTTAATTCAAGGAGCGGGATGGTAAAATTGAGCACTAATTCAACGACACCGAGGAACGCCAGGATAATCGCAATGATCAGCCAGATGAGCAGATACATTCCTTTCAGTCTTCCCCATCCCCTGATTGGAGTTCCGGGTTTTATAATTGAGCTACATTAAACCGGTATTTTGCCAATGCAAGGTAACGGTTTTTGTTTTTATTCTGCGTCCTGCGTTCTGTTTTTTACGCTGCTGCCGCGAAACCCTGAATATCCTGGACATCGAACGGTTTCTGGAGAAATCCGTCAACACCGAGAGTTTTGAATTCATCGCCGAGGAGGTAGGCTTCCGCTGCAGTGATGATCACCACCCTCGAAGAAAGTTTCATCTGGCGTATCTCCCGGAGCAGCTGCAGCCCGTTATACCCCGGCATAAAACAGTCAAGGAAGATCAGGTCAGGTTCCCTTAGGCACAGCACGTCGAGCGCCTGGTAGGCATCGATGGCAGGGATCACCTCATAATCTTCCCCAAGCAGGATATCCAGGGCATCGACCAGCGCTTCATTGTCATCAACTACCAGAATAGTCTTTTTTGTCACACTCATGTCATCTCCTAAAGTCCGAATTGTTATTGGACCCCCTCAAACCCATCGTCCTCCGGGTTAATCCTAGCAAGATTCAAACCAATCCCTTCTTAATTTCAGGGAATGATTACGCAAGCCTATATTTTATTGGAAACAGGGGCTTTTGTTTCCTTGTCCTTTCAAGACTCTTTCCATAAATTTTTTCATGGCGTCCATCAGGTTCTCAGAGAGGGTCCGCACATGGAACGGTTAGATCGCCCCTGCAATATTTACAGTGCTGCCCAGGGGCAACAAAATGTAGACGTTTGTGGGCAATCCTCACGGGTATAAAAAAGCGCCCTTTTCGGGCGCTCCTTCAGGGGGATGGGAGGCTGATCGTAAAAGCTGTGCCTCTGGCCCTTTCACTCTGGACGCGAATGCCACCCCCGTGATCCTCAATGATCTTATTGGTCACAGCGAGCCCGAGCCCGGTTCCCTTCTCCTTGCTTGTAAAAAACGGGTTAAAAATATCATCAACCTGCTCTGCGGGGATGCCTGGTCCGGTGTCGATGACCGTTATTTCAGCCATTTTCTTTCCATCGCCATTGTCTGCGACATCGGCTTCGATGGTGAGCAAACCGCCTGCCGGCATGGCCTGGATCGCATTGAGAACAACATTGTGCACAGCCCTGACGAGATAGGACTCATCAGCAAGGGCCATGGGCCCGGCCTCCCTGCCAAGGCACCGGACCTGGACCTTGCGTCTTTCGATCTCCGGTTCGAGAGACTCGAGCACATGGTCAATGGCATCGTATACCTTCAGAGTGCTGATCTTTAACCTGGGCTTTCTCACGAGATCGAGAAGGTCTTCCAGAAGTACATTGACCCTGTCGAGCTCTTTCGGAACGATGCGGTTGAATTTGGCTCTGAATTCTTCTTTCTCGAATTTGTCCGGGAACATCTGGACAAAAGCCCTCACCGCCGTCAGGGGATTCTTGATCTCATGGGCAAGCCCTGCAGCCAGAGTTCCCATCGCCGCCAGACGGTCGGCCCGCCGGATGCGGTCTTCCAGAGCTTTCTTTTCCGTAAGATCATCGAAGAGAACAAGGAGACCCCTTGTCACACCATCGGCTTCAACAATGGGGGAGGTCGTGATCTCAACAATGAGAAGGGCTCCCTCCACAGTGAGCTGGATCTCCCTCCCCGGGATCGTCTTGCCCGAAGCAAGTCCTTTGAGTGCAAGGCTGGTGATCTCGCTCTCCTCTCCCCAAACTTCGGAGGGTGATTTCCTCACCACTTCATCCGATGTGACTGACAGGATCTCCTCCGCTTTTCTGTTAAAGGTGACGATCCTTCCCGCTGCATCGAGGGTCATCAGGCCGTTGGTTATGGAGAGAATGATGAGATCGCTGAAATGCTTCAACCCTCTTATTTCCTTCAGGTTGGCCTCGAGGGCATCCCTCCCTTCCTTGATCTTCAAGGCCATCTGCTGAAAATTTTCAGCCAGGTCCTGCACCTCATCGCCGGTGCTGATGTCGAGGTCGACCTCATAATTTCCCTCAGATACTTCAACGGCAGCATTGACGAGATTCTTCAGCGGTACAGTGATCCTCCTCGTAAACAGGGCGGCAAGGAACCAGCCCATGAGCACCCCAGCCAGCCCAAGCAAAAATATGTAAAGTCTGGTTCTTTCTATCTGCGTGTAGATCCGGTCCAGTTTCAGTCCGAGCCTGACAGATCCCCAGCGGGCCCCGGTCCCGGCCATGGTGACGGGCGTTAGGATGTCAAACCCCCTCCGGTCATCACCCGCCACGAGCCCGACAGTCAGAGAAGTGTCCAAAGTTGACAGGTCCTTTTGATCCAGGGGAGGAAACGTCTTCTCGACATCCGGCCTGCCCTGACCGGAAAACGCTGCGACGGCCCCCTCCTTGTCGTAAAGGACAACGTAGGAGATCTCAGGGTCCCTGGACGCCTCTTCCGCCTTCTGCTCCAGGGCCACGTAGTTGTAATTGTAGAAATCGTTGGAGGCGGATGCCGCAATACTGCCGGCCAATGCGATGCCCGTTCTCCTGGCCTGCTGGAACATCTCCCTGGTCATCTGCCGGGAGACCAGCCATCCAACCAGGGCGACGACGAGGACGATCGTTACCCCGAACAGGAAGGTGAGTCTGCGACGTATGGTCGTGCGGCCCATAGGCGTGCGGGTATCAGGGCCCGTCAGCCAGGGTCACCTTGTACAGAGGAAGGTATGGGGTGCCGGTAGCGGGAAGGTCGATGTTCCCCACGCCGGGCTGAAAAGCCACCTGGCTCGATAAAAATACCAACGGAATGAGGGGCAGATCATCGAGGACCTTGCGCTCGGCCTGACGGTACAGTGTCATCCTCTTGACCTGGTCTGTTTCACCCCTGGCCTTGCTTATGAGGGAGTCGACCGCATCGTTTCCGTAGCCCGTGAAGTTGTGGGAACCTCCGGTTTCCACTATACCGGGCATCAGGTCCTCGGGATCCGGGATGTCGGCATAAATAGCATAGCGGTAAAGGTCATATCGCCCCTCCTCCAGACCCTTCTTGAACTCCTCCCAGGTTTCCACGAAAAGGGGCTTCAGAACGATCCCCAGTGCAGCCAGGCTCTGACGGTACATCTCCAGTTCCCGTTTAGCGACTTCTGAGCTGGAGGCTGACGCCAGCACCAGTTCGGGCAGGCCTTTGCCTCCGGGATACTTCGAGCCGGCCAGGATCTGCGCCGCTTTCCCGGCATTGTAAACGGCAAGGGCATTGTCGGGGCTGTAACCCGGCATTCCTCGGGGAAGGAGCTGGGAAGCGGGGTGGTGCCTCGAATTCAGGACCTCACGCACAAACCGTTCCCTGTCCATGGCAAGAGAAAGGACCCGGCGGAGCTGGGGATCATCCAGGGGCGGTTTTCGAACATTGATCCCGTAAAACATCAGGGACAACCTGGGCCGGATCAGCACCTGGAAACCTTTCTCCCTCAGTTCATCAGTATCCGCAGAACCCGGCAGCGGACAGCCCTCCAGTTTTCCCTGAATGAAATCGGGGAAGGCCCTGTCCCTCTCCTCACCGGGATAAAAAATGTATCGGACCTCATCCAACTGCGGGGCACCTGCGAAGTAGTTCCTGTTGGCCTCAAGAGAGATGGCTCCTTTTTCCCATGATCGGAAGCGAAAAGGGCCTGTTCCCACGGGCTTTCGGCTTAAAGGCTCCTCTTTATCCACTACCATCTCCGCAGGGACTACTTTCGCAATGGGCATTGCCAGGACAGACAGAAAGGGAGCGTATGGCTCGACCATTTCCACCATGACTTCTGTGTCGGAAATTTTAACGATACCGCTGACATCCGCAGCTTTTCCTTCCTTGTATTCCGTAGCCCCTTTAATCCGATAGAGATATTCCTTGCTCGAAGTGCTGTTTTCGGGATTTAAAAGCCTTGTCAAGGAAGCGACAACATCCCGTGCTGTCACTTCCTGACCGTTGTGAAAAAGGACACCTTTTCGGAGTTTAAACACATAGGTTTTGCCGTCTCTGCTTATGGTCCAACTCTCGGCCAACCCGGGCACGACTCTGAGGTTGCTGTCGAAGGCTACCAGCCCGTCGTAAACCTGCTGAACAATATGGAAGGTGTCAACAAGTTCATCCTTGACAGGGTCAAGGTTGGAAGGGGCATAAAATAGTGGAAATCGAAACACACCCCCGGCCAGGACCGGAGCCACCCAGGATCCCAGCATGAGAAGACCCAGGACCACGGGAAGACTTTTTCGAAAGAAGGAGTTCTTGAACATGTTAACCCACCTCCGGATTTTTAATTTCAATCATCTTCCCTTGAGTGAAGCGGTTCTGTCAATAAAGGTTTGACATACGGGACATATTCCAGGTTTGCTGCCGTTCTTCGGGAAATATTTTATTTCCTGGACGTAAAACGGGAGGTGAACCACTCACCTCCCGCTTTTCATCCCCCAAGCTCTCGGCTCGGGAATCTGATTACAGCCCTCCGTTACCTCCATCGGCCAGAAGGATGCTTGCCCAGGTCAGGATCGTGAACGCAGCTATCGTGATCGTAATAATGGCCCTTTTCATCTCAATTCCTCCTCAATGGTTCCTCAATGGTTATTTTTTTGGGTCGGCGGACTTTAGTCCTGACAAAGCAAGACCTTTGCCAATGGTGTGGTTAAGTATAACCCTTTGAAAAGAAAGGAAAACATTCATACGAGGATATAAAAAGGAATCCCCATTGTGCCCACTATCGTGGGCACAATGGAAAGGAGAAGGGTCTTATCAGAAGGATTTATCTAATAATTATAGATAGATAAGCAGCCTGCACACTATCGTGTGCAGGCTGGAAGGTGGTCCTTTAACCGGATCTCTCATCCATGCCTTTGCACCAGACCGTGGGATGCCATCTTTTTGATGAGCGTGTTCCTGTGGATCTTCAGCACACGGGCGGCCTCGGACTGATTCCACCCTGATTTTCTCAGGGCAGACAGGATGTACATTTTCTCAAACCTGTCCCTGGCCTCCAACAGGCCCTTGGAACCGATCAGGATCCTTCCATCACCGTCAGGCTCCGGAAAAACCAGTTCGTTGGGCAGATCCTGAACATCGATGGCGTTATTGTCGATGGAAAAAGCCACAAGCCGTTCGAGCAGATTTTCCATTTCCCGTATGTTTCCCGGCCAATGGTACGCCTTGAACACCTCCATGGCCTCGGGCGTCACATCCGAGACCTTCCTGTTCAGACGATACGCGATCCTCTCGAGGAAATGCCGGACGAGCAGCGGGATATCTCCTTTGCGATCCCTGAGGGGTGGGAGGTGGACCGGGAGAACGTTGAGCCTGTAGTATAGATCTTCCCTGAATCTTCTCTCGTTTACCAGTTCACGAAGATCCTGGTTGGTGGCGGAGATGATCTGGGCATTGACCCTGATGGACTGGCTGCCGCCCACCCGGGTGAACTCCCGTTCCTGGAGGACCCGCAAGAGCTTGGCCTGCAGGTCCTGCCTGAGGGTTGAGATCTCATCCAGGAACATGATCCCGTCTTTGGCAAGCTCGAACTTGCCTATCCTTCTCTCATGGGCTCCCGTGAAAGATCCCCTCTCGTGACCGAAAAATTCGCTCTCCAGCAGTTCCTGCGGGATGGCAGCGCAGTTCACCGGTACGAAGGGACCGCTGCTTCTCAATCCTTTGGAGTGGATGGTTCTGGCGATGAGCTCCTTCCCTGTCCCGCTCTCGCCGGTGATGAGGACGTTGGAACCTGTGTTGCAGATCTGCTGCACAATGCGGAAGACCTCCCGCATCCCCCTCGAGTTACCGATGATGTTGGTAAAACCGCTGAGTTTGACCACTTCAGATCTGAGATAGTTGACCTCTCTTTGAAGCCGCCTCTTTTCCAGCGCCTTCTGTGCGACCTTCAGTATTTCCGATGAATCGAAGGGCTTGGCGATGTAATCGAAAGCCCCGTTCTTCACAGCCTGGACACCCAGCCGGGCACTGTCTGCCGCCGACAGCATGATGACTTCGGGAGGGTCCGACAATTTCATTATGGAGTCCAATGTGGCCATGCCGCCCATGCCGGGCATCATCACGTCCAGGATGACCAGATCCACCTCACTTTCCCGGAGGGAATTCATGGCGTCCTCTCCACTTTCCGCCTTCAGGATGACAAAAAGATCCTCCAGGAGGGTTTCAAGGGATTCACGGACTGGAGCCTCATCATCGACGATGAGTACCGTCTGGCTAAGATCGTTATTATACGTATCCATAATGCAGGCATCTCCCGTGGTCAGAGCTCATCTCTTCATGGTGTGCAAGAACCCTGCCCTTCTTTCCACAGAAGCATAAATACATTTCATTCAGGTTAGATCAGGGACATCTCTGCTGCCAATCTTCCCTGAAGGTCCCTCAGTCCTCAGGAACCTGCGTTGAGCCCTGTAAGACAGCGGTGGGACGCACCTCATTAATTTCTATTTGACTCCCGCTCCGCACAGGTTGCACATTATTGTGTGCACATGTTTCTGTTCATGTACACCTTCCATGGGATCGATGCAACCCTTTAGCAGAAAGTCTTTGAAAACAAAAAGAATTTCACGGCTGACAACTTGGTACGTATATTGAATGAGTATGTTGGAGCTCTTATGTTAACGAGCAGGTCCCCGAAACCGGGCGGAGGAGGGGGAGAATCCCATGATGAAGGATCGGGAAAAGAAGACTTTACTCATCGTGGATGACGTCGAGCTCTTCATCCAGCTTCAGATCTCCCACCTTGGACACCAGCGTTATCACATCCATACCGCGCGCAGCGGGGCCGAAGGGCTGCAGATGGCCCGCTCGATGAAGCCTGATCTCATTCTCATGGATCTGTTCATGCCCGACATGAACGGAGACCAGATCTGCAGCATCCTGAAAGAGGACCCGGAAACATCCTCCATCCCGGTGGTACTGGTCAGTTCCGGCGGTAGGGGCCGATCACGTGCGGCATCTGTTTCCTCAAATTGCGACGGCCTTATTTTCAAACCTGTCAGAAGAGACCTGCTGCTTTCGGTGGTTGAAAACCTTCTCGGCACAAACCTCAGGGCTAGCGACAGGATCCTTGTGCTCATACACGGCACCGCCGTTATCGATGAAAAGGAGTGCCCCGTAACCCTTCACACTCTCAGCAGTGACGGCGCTTTCGTTCAGATCGAACCAACCCCTATCCGGGGCGATATGATGGAACTCTCCTTTCCCCTGCCGGGCCAGGAGAAGGTTGTCAACGTCAGGTCCGCTGCCGTCGTCTGGTGCGGTTCCCTGGCAGAAGACGGTCCAGATGGAGTGGGAGTATACTTTCTCACCATCGATACAGATGTGAGGAAACAGATCAGCAATTTTGTTCAAAACCAGATCCGCCTGGGCTCGGCTACCTTTGATGAACATAATGTTGTGGGTGATAATTCGAGGTAAGATCAACCAGATTCCAGATTTCAAATTCCAAATGAGATCCAAGATCCAAGATCCAAGATCCAAGATCCAAGATCCAAGATCCAAGACAGAATTTTATCTCACGGTTCAAAAAGGGAAGCGTTTGAAATGTGAAATTTCAAATTTTCTTTTTGAGTATATCGTAATAGGTCAGGACATTTTCCACATAGCGCACCGGTTCCGTGCCTCGGGCGTATCCAAATCGTGTTTTGCTGTAAAACTCAGGCATCCGCAGCAGCGGAAGGCTTTCCCGGAGAGATGACCAGGATTGAGTATCCTCACCTCTCTCGCGAAGAATGTCCTGGGCATCGCGAACGTGTCCATACCCGACATTGTAACTTGCGAGGGCAAACCTCAGCCTGTCTTCTTCGTCCTCGATATCATCGAACCAGTCATAGAGGCTGGCCAGGTAACCGACCCCGGCCCTGATGCTCTGTTCCGGATCCATCCTGTCCTCGATGCCCATATCCTCGGCAGTTCTCTGGGTCACCTGCATCAGACCTCTTACGCCCGTGTGACTTCTGGCGTCGGGATCGAATTGCGATTCCTGGTACATCATGGCGGCTATGAGACGCCAGTCAAAGCCGTAATCCCTGGCAGCTTCTCTTACCATGCCTCGATACTGCGGCAGGTCAAGTTCTACTCCCCGGTGAAAAGCCTTTAGATCAAAGGTGTTCAGGTGATCGCGATCCCCGAAGTAGCGCATGTAGATGTCATCCAGGGTTCCATCGATCTTGACCATGGTTAAAAAGTCGTTAATGGCTTCCAGCAGGTCCCTGTCCCCCTTGCGCACTGCCCACGCCAGCGACAGTGGCCGTGAAATGGGGAAAGCGGTTTTGACTTCGGGGTAATAGATCCTGTTTCCCAGGGCGACATTGGAATAAGTGACCGTGGCGTCGATCTCGCCGTCGGCCACCTGCCTGATCAGTTCATCGCTGGATACATCGGGCGCCAGGACCAGCTCCATCCTGACGCCCTCCCCGAGAAGGCCAGCCAGGGTCTCCTGGAAGGAGGTGCCTGCTCTAACATGGACAGTCTTCCCATCCAGGTCCCTCTCAGTTTTGATCTCGCTTCTGTCATGACGTACGATCACTTCCTGCCTTACAGTGAGGTATGGATCTGAAAAATGCATCCGCTTTTCCCTGGCGGGCAACGCCGCCACACCAGCAGCCAGGAAGTCGCCCCGTCCCTGCTCGAGCATGGCAAACATCTCCATCCACCCGGGTGTGACGACCTCCAGGTCCACTCCGATAAAATCGGCGAATTCGGCGGCCAGCTCGTACTCGAACCCCTGAGGTCTGCCCCTGTAGATATAATAGGTGCTCTCGCTCTTCTGGGTGATCATGATGATGCGGCCACGCTTGCGGATACGGTCTAAAGAAGAGTTTTGTCGAGAAGACGGGGGGCTGCAGGAGACAAGATGCGGGAGGGAAAGGATCAGAACCAGGGGAAGGACAAGATGTTTCCGTGTAGAGTTTTTCATGGTGAAGCGTTCCCTTCGCCGCCTTCGCCCATCATTTCGATGCATGAAATACAGTTAACGGACCCCCTTAAAGCAGCCCTTTTCCTGAGTATTTGCCTTCACCAAAAGGGCCTTCCCCCCTCAAAACCGGCAGATCTCAGAATATCATATAGCAAGGGGCTTGCCTGAAATGAAAACCCTTAAAATCAGGCAACTTACACAGTTCTGGTGTTTTTCGGGAAGGCGGGATTGGGAAAATTCCTGCCATATTCCGGGAATATGGCTCCTATTGTATGTCAACCATTGAGACCGGGTTGCGGTGTCAGAGACCAGGGGGACGCGAGGGTCCCTGATGCCTGGCCTACTGCGCCCTGATCGTGCCCACCACCTGGAACTTCACAGGGTAGTTTTCGAGCTCCCTGGGAAGGACCAATGTGCGCGAGAGTTCCTCACTCTCGATGCCGATGACGATGACCGGATTGCCTTCGGCATCCTGCCCCAGGCCCACTGATACGACTCCGGCCATGGTCATCAGCTGGGATTCATGTTCGGCTTTTACGTCCCTGATAGACTTTTCCACATCATTTTCATCCGCTGCCTGGCAGGCGCTGACCAATGTCAGCAGCAGCAATATATTAATTATCTTCAAAGGGACAGGTTGAGAGATTCAAAAACGTGCTCGATCCTGTTGATGATGGTCGTCTGGTCGCTGCCGGCAAACAGAAGGCCCACGAGCCGGTCCTGGTCATCCAGGACCGCTGAGCCGCTGTCGCCTCCCTGGCTCATGGCCCCTGCCATGAGCTGATCCGTAAACCGCGCGACGAGGTTCGTACCGTATTGAACATCAACGGTAACGTCCACCTGGATGATCTCGCCCTGGGTGAATCCGGTCGTACGTCCGCTCTTCTTGACGGCGCTGCCGAGCTGAGCCGACGCTGTTCCGGCTATGCTCCCGATATTCAGGATGGTCGGCAGGACATCCACTTCATTCAGGGGACGGGCTATGGCCGCGTCCACCAGGTTGTCCACCTGCCGGGTGCTGTAGGATCTGACCCTGGTGCTGCTGCCGAGCATTTCGGCGATGCCGTTTAAAAGCGACACGACGGCGCCGGCGATGCTGCAGCCTCCCGAACCTCCGTTCGAGCCCCCGTTGGTGTCGCCCGGGAAATAGATCCGCACAAAATCCTCGAGAACGGCGATCTGGTCATCAGGGTAACGGCCGGCATCGTAGGGACCAGGCTGCAGTATGGCGTCCCCGATCTCGGCAGCATTGCTGTTGGCAAGGACGTGGTTGTTCGACAGCATCATCCACTGGCCGTTCCTGTGCACCCAGCATCCCAGGGTACCTGCCGTAATGTCCCTGTGCCCGACACTGACTCCGCCCGGCGCGGGCCGGAACCTCCCGGTGGGTGCCTGAAAAGCTCTGATGCGGCCGGTCTCCAGGACATCTGTGGGGACGCCGCCGAGCTCGGAAGGCACAAGGTCTTTGGGTGAAAGGGAAGCAGAAGGCACTTTCCTGTGTACGGAGCAGATGATGCTCGGTGTCCCGGTCCTCTTGCCCTCGGCAGTCTTGAATCCTACCCCTGTACCGACGACGTTGGCTCGGGAAAGCAGCTCTTTAGAGTGCTTCTTCAGAAGGGTTCTGGCGGTGGTAATGGCCTCGTTCATAGCGGACCTCCTTACTGGACGGTTCCTCGCTTTCAGGCACTCTCCCCTCCGCTTCCTTTCGCGGACAACCTTTCCTTCCCGGTAATGTTAGGTGTGAGTGGAGGCTATGTCAAGAAAAGGAAAAAACGGGTTCAACGGGGAACTTTCTTCGAACGTACAAGGTCTGACGTCCAACATAAAGACTGTCATTGCGCGGAGCAACGAGGTCATCGCGGGCAGCGACACAGTCTCATGCCTTGCGGCACAAGAGCCTGAAAGGCTGCCTCAAGCAAAGCAGGCCAAGGACGTAAAGAAAACCTGTGACTCCAGCGGAAGGATGGCGTGAAAGGTGAGCGGATTTCCGGTGCACTGGTGCAGATATATTTAATCTGTCCATTTTTAAAAATATCGTGAAAATTTTTCAGGTTTTGGATCACATCCGTAAAACAGCCTTACAGCACTAAACTGCCAGCAGATATTCTTTTCTGCTATCTGTTGTCATTTTTCGATCTTGATAATCCTTATCTATCAAAATAGTTTGGATAACTGACAACTTGTCAGTTTCAGGATCCCACCGTCCACAAAAAATGGCATAACTATTGAATAAAATTACCAAAAGGGTTGCGATCCGGACTGCACTCGTCCCGGAGAAAAGAGCTGACTTTGATGGGAAAAGGATTTGAGGCGGGGACATGAAGGTAAAGACAAGAACGATCGACAAAGGAGAACGGAACCTGATCATCTTTTCGATCATCTGCATCGTTATCCTCCTTGTTATTTCCTGAAAAAGGAGACTGAGTTCTGCCATCTGGCGGTCACGGGACAACTTGTCGCAGCGTGAGGGTGTTGGCAATTACTTTACTTTGAGTGAAAGAACCTGATCTTGTATTGTTCGACCCGAATCATGAGACGGAAAGGAGATATGTAAATGAAGAAAACACTCATATTGGCTGTTCTGCTCGTTGCGGTCGCCTTAACTACACCGGTCATGGCTTTTGACAAGGGGACTATCAGGCTCGGCACTGGCAGTGGATTTTCCAGCGCCTCTCTTGACTTTGACAGCGGGGGCAGCCTCGATACGGACCTTCTGGCCATCGACCTCGGATACTTCCTCACAGACTCTGTGGAGATCGCTTTCGAATACGCTGACGAAAGTATAGAAGACCTTGATTTCACTGTTCTGGGAATTGCCGGCAAATATTACATCCCGATGGAGAAGAATTATGTATACGTAGGCGGCGGATATCAGAACCTGGATTACGACACTGTCGATGGAAGCGCCATTTACGTGACAGGAGCTTACATCTTTATGCTCAGGGATTATTTTTCCATCGACGCTTATCTTCTCTACGGTCAGGGCGACCTGGACGGGGAGGATTTCGACACGACCGATTTTGGCGTGACCTATTCCATCTATTTTAACTAGTCCGAAACAGAAACAGGGCCAGGTCGTGAATTATGGCCTGCCCGGCACCCATCCTGCAAGCTCAGGGTGCTTACAAATAATAAGGCTCTCCACCAAACAATGGAGAGCCTTTTATTTGTGGCACCTCCTGCAGTGAACCCTTGAACCCTTGGGGACAGGTGATTGCCCCTGGCCGAGATGTGGTAGAGAGCACCTGGAAACTGTATGCGTGCGGATCTTGCCATGATGTACCTTCTTGAACTGCTTTTGTGGAGGAA